>Ga0183260_10000715_pt1 | contig 28200 bp, 22 predicted proteins | sample AntDrymUQ4972206_2_FD_129768 | JGI IMG/M metagenome (GOLD analysis project Ga0183260, IMG submission 129768) | Polar desert sand microbial communities from Dry Valleys, Antarctica - metaG UQ497 (22.06) (version 2) (version 2) | ecosystem: Environmental > Terrestrial > Soil > Desert | place... | reverse complement strand
TACCACTTTCAGCAGCCACTATATCTATCATAGCTGTAAGTTCCTGCACCAAAGCATCTGCACTGCCGCCAAATCCTACATTTTTAAAGCGGATGTTGCTATTGCGGTCTATGATGAACTTAGTAGGAATACCCTCAACACCAAAGTTTTTTACCACTACAAATTCATCCCCGTCTTTTTCTTTAGGCTCATCGTAGAGCACCTGGAAGTTGTACTTATTTTTAGAAATAAAGTCAGTCACTTTTTTTACACGGTTGCTGTCATTTTCCCAGGTATCAATAAACAGAAATACAACATCCGGATTGTCTTTGAATTTATTGACCGCCATTTGCATGCCCGGGAAAGAGGCAATGCAAGGTCCGCACCACGTAGCCCAAAAGTCAACTACTACAGTTTTGCCTTTTAGTGAAGAAAGGGCTACTTCATTTCCCGAAATATCTTTGAGTGCAAACTGTGGGGCCGGAATGTTGATCATCGTTTTGGTTAATTCTTCCTTGATTTTGCGGTAAGCTCTTTCTTCCACATCCTTTACATAAGTATTCCACTGTGCTTCTGTGTTGCCGGCAGACAGGTAAAGTTTTTTTAACTGCTCCTTCATCGCAGGGCTGTATTTACCATCTTCCAAAAAAGCTTCCAGTTCGATTTGCGCTGCCTTTGGGCCTTTTACTTTTTCTGTAAGCAAAGCAAACGCTTCATTCATGTCTGTGTTCTTACGTTTGTTGAACTCCACAGCGGCTTTTTCTATTACATAAGCCTGCTCATACTTTCCAGTATGATACAACAAGGTAGCATAGGTGTCGGCAAAATTCTGATAACTGCTCTCCAGGTTGCGCCGATATTGCTGCGCAGTGAGATAAGAGGGTTTAGCTAACATCTTTTTCTTTTCCTCATTCATCAGATCCAATGACAGCTTCGACATCGGAAGTCCAACCTTTGCATTGATTGGTTTTTTATTCACCCCTTCTCCTGATAACTTCCACGCTATGTTGTTTAATATATGCGCCTTTGAAGCATTGCTTTTAATGCGGTCGAGGTATTTATTGGCCACATCATATTTACCGGAATCGGCATATGCAGTGGCTAGCCCGCCAGCCATTGATTCTAAAACCAAGCTATCGTTTTTAGTAAGCTTTCCATAGTTAGCAGCATAGTCATTGAAGGCCTTTTCTTTGTCCACTATTGTTTTTGCTTCATAAAAACGAGTCGAGGCTTCATTCCGTCTCCAGGTGCCATTCGGAAAACGTTCTTTGATCATTGCCATGATCGCTGCACTTTTTTCTTTGTCTCTTAAAGCGTATTCATAATTGTTTTTTATCTGAAGTAGTTCTTTTTCACTCAGCCCTTTTTTTTCTGCCCGTATCGCCAGTTGCTCTTTATATTTTTCTTTGTCTCCTTCTTCTTTCGACTGACTTAAAAACTGCAGATACTCGGCATGGTATTTTTCTTTTGCACCTGCGATGGCAAATTCTTTTTTGCTGTATTCAGCACCTTTCTCCACATTACGCTTCAACCCCCAGATGCCGCCAAAACTTGAAAACACGCTGCCTATTGCAAGATTGGAGCCAGCAACAGGGTTGTCTTTTTTATCATAAAGCGTCGTAAAGTATCCCTCTTCATTATTATTGTCTTTTATCTCGTCTTTGGAAAATGAAAAAAATACAGCACGGGTAGTGTCATTTGTTTTTACTGTGCCCCGGAAAATTCCTCCGTCTTTTGTCAGTATAATATTTTTGGCCAGTGGAAGACCTCCTTCCATCAGGTAGGCTGTGGCTTCTATGTCTTTTACCCCTTGCAGTACTGTATTTCGGGGCACATATTCGATAGTGATCACTGAACCGGGAGTTGGTTTTTTGGTGATCACTTCAAAAGCGGATTGTGCATTTGCAGAAACCCCGCAGCAGAAAAGGAATAGAATAAAAAATATTTGTTTCATATAGATGCTTTTGATTGAGAGTAGGAAAACCTTTGTAATATGCTCTATAAATTTATGAAAAAAATCCAAAGGATAATTGGAAGATTTTTATTACTCCTAAGTCTGGTAAAATCTTAATCCGCCAGATTTTCTAATAGCTTTTTTAAAACAAAAATGAACTTGATAATTATCTTTGCCCATATACCAATAATTGGTACTTTTAAAAGAAAAAATGGCACGAAATACATCTATATTATTGGGTGATCATTTTGAAGAATTTATATCTGCTGAAATATCTACTGGAAAATATAACTCAGCAAGTGAAGTAATCAGATCGGCCCTTCGCTTATTGGAAGCTCAGGAGCAAAAGAAAAAAGATTTAAACAAAGCTCTTTTGCAAGGCGAAAAAAGCGGTTTTGTAAAAAACTTTAATCCAAAGTCCAATTTAAAAAAATTGCACAGTAAGTTCCTATGAAGAGTAGAACTTACCTCATTAGCAATAAGGCTTTAAAAGATCTTGAAACTATTTGGTTATATACTGCAGATAAATGGTCCGTTGATCAGGCAGATAGATATTATAATTTGATCATTGATGAAATTAATTACATCTGCAAGAATGTAAATGCGGGAAAGGCAATTGAATATATTAGAAAAGGCTATCGGGCTTCCAAAGTGAAATCACATTTGATTTTTTATAGAATTTCAGCAGAAGATGTAGTTGAGGTGATTAGAATTTTACATGAAAGAATGGATATAGAGACCCGACTAAACGAATAAGCAACTTCACAACAAGCTCATACTTAATATAAGAAGAAAAGCGCTTTAGGTATAAATTGGAAGATGGTATTTGTTGGCGGGAGTCAGCAAGTAAAAACATGAGGTTTCTCACAACAAAAGCAGAAAACTGCTTACTATAAATTAAAGTAAGTAAAAGCCACAATAAAAAGTAAAACGAATACAAACAGCCAACCGGCAATCCACCATGGATGCGAATTGTATATCCTTTGTCTGGGCAGATCAATATCAAGTTTTATATATTCCTGCTTTTTCATTTAATCGTGCTTTAAAGTTACTAAAGCCTAAAAATGAAATATAGAAAATTTCGATAAGTATTGCATAAACAATATTCCGAGGGTTTAAAATTTGAATCTAATCATTGTTGAAAACACCACAAGAGTATAACCAACAAATGGGCGAGGCTAAATATCCACCGAATCATACACCACTACTTTCTGCCATAAGTGTGCACAATCAGCTATAAATTTTTGGTGTATAGGATGGTCCTGGTATGTTTTCTGTCCTGCCAGGTCATCGAAAAAAAGAAGCTCAGATGCACTATAGCTGCTATCAACCACGGTGCGGTCTTCTGTGGCAGCAGGAATGCCGATGTGTAATTTCTTAACTGTTTTAATTTTTTTTAGGGTTTGTAATCCGGCTATCAGTTTAGCCAGGTCTTCTTTGGAATGGGGTTGGCGAAGCCAAAAGAAAACATGATGAATGACCATTTTATTTTTTTTGATCGCCCCCTCAGGAAGAAGCAGCATTCCTGCACCGAGGGCTAAATGGTTCATTATAAAATATCTGCGACTTTGGTCCTTCATATTTTATTGATTTTTTATTTAACTAATGTACGTAAATGCAAACCTTTGTTATGAAGAAAGCATAATAGAAGTAAGTATATAAAAATTCTTTGCTGTAATTTGTAATACTAAAAAAAATAAAATGGAAGCAATAATTATTGGTGATCTGGTACAATTGAAATCCGGTGGACCTAAGATGACTGTAAAACGAATAATAGGCCAGGGAATGGATACCTGGCAGGGAAAAACCAACGAACAAGTATTGAAAATACAAGGCTATAAAGAAGGAGACCTGGTTTGCATCTGGTTTGAAGAAAATAAAATCAACGAAGGTGTTTTTCCACTTGAAACTTTACAGAAAGTGAGTGAATAAGACTCATCCTGTAAACGGTTGATAGATCGGAATATGGTTGTACCCTAATCTCCCATAAAGGAACCCTGCATTTCACAATGCAGGGTTCCTTCTTATAATATGCACAGATCCGGATAAAATTCAGATAAACTTTTAGTTATTATCTTTTTTGTTGTCTTTTTTATTATCGCCATCGAAAACATCTTTTGTTTTTTCTCCGACTTTCTTTGCACCTTTTTCAATAGCATTACCTGCTTTTTTTACACCTCTTTTTGTAGCATCCCAGGCATCATCAATGGCATTACCTGTCTTGTCGAAAAAGTTTCCGGTGCGACTCACAACTTCACCATCATTCAAGATAACTACATCTTTGTCTCTTCTCACTTCCCCTTTTCTGTTCACCACTACACCATTGTCAAGTGTGATATCTTTATCCGATACTACCCAGTCATTATTTTTCCATACCACCACTTTGCCATTTCTATACGATACATCACCCTCTGCAGGAGTATAGGTAGTAGTAGTGGTTTGAGTTATGGTACTGGTGTCGGTGTCAACGGTGGTTGTATCTCTATCTCCATCGTTACAAGCGGTAAGGGCAGCAGCCACCAGTGCAAAGGCAAAAACTTTTTTCATAATCTTTAAATTTAATAGTTGATTTTTTTTAAACGATTTTATGTAAACCGTTATTAGGTTAAAGGAGCAAAGTTAAGACGGAATTGGATTACATCTTAATTGTAAGGAATAAGCTTAGGTTTAAAGGAATCTTAATTTAGAACTGTAAATTATTTATCAGCTAATTCAATCCACACGGGTGCATGGTCGCTGGTCTTTTCCCACCCACGTACATTATGATCCACACCCGCAGAAATGAGCCTTTTGTCGAGTTTCGGGTTCAACAAAAAATGATCAATCCGTAAACCTGCATTGCGACCGTAAGCATTCCTGAAATAGTCCCAAAAAGTATAAATGGTTTCGTTGGGATATAATTTACGCAAGGCATCAGTCCATCCCTGCCCTACCAGGGTTTTGAAAGCAGAACGGATTTCAGGCCTGAACAATGCATCATCAACCCAACGCTCCGGCTTATATACATCGAGTTCGGTTGGCATCACGTTATAATCTCCAGCCAGTACTACCGGTTTATCACTTTTAATAAACTGAGCTGCATGCTTAGTCAAGCGATCGAACCAGGCAAGTTTATAATCGAATTTAGGACCCGGAGCAGGATTGCCGTTTGGGAGGTAAAGGCAGCCCACCAAAATGCCATTGACTATAGCTTCTATATAACGGGAGTGCTCATCTTCTTCATCTCCCGGCAAGGCTCTGCATACCTCCTCGGGCTTTCCATTGCGAGAGAGTATGGCAACACCATTCCAACTTTTTTGCCCATGCCAAATGGCTCCATAGCCTGCGTTTTGTATTGCCTCCTCCGGAAATTTTTCCTGCGGCGCTTTTAATTCCTGCAGGCAAACAACATCAGGCGAAGTTTCACCAAGCCATCGGAGTAATACAGGCAGCCGGCCATTTACACCATTCACATTATAAGTAACTATTCTCATAAAAATTCATTTGATAATTCTTATTAAAAATGAATTGAAACATCGTTAAAGATAATAATCTATTGAACTTATGAAAAAGAAGAATGCATATTATGACTTGCCTGCCTTAAGCATTATCACTAACCTTTTATTGATCAAGCATAATTTAGAATTAAAAAATGTGATCAAATTTTGGTCAATCAGCAAGGTGCATTAGCTTAAGGATTATCACTTACATTTTTTACCAGGTAAATTTTAAAAACTACTTCACTTTAACATAACTGATTGGCTAACCATTATTGTAGGTTTTATATTTATAAAAGATGTATAAACTAACGCTCGTTGCCTTACTAACTATTTACACTTCCATAGGGTATGGACAAAGCGATTTTTTTGTTTTAAAAAAGAATAATAAAACGATAGCACGTTTTTTTAAAGGTTCTTACATAGCCTTCCAGGTAAATAAGCAACAATGGCAAACAGGATACATTACAAGACTTCGTAACGATTCATTCTGGATAAGGCCAATGGTAGTTTATTTTGGATTGATGAATACAGATACTGTCCATTTGAATGTAATCTCATTTGCTCTTTCTGATGTATATGCAATGCCTAAAAAAGGAATACAGGTTGATTATATCAAGGGTCGTTTTCAAATTACTAAAACGGGAGGACATGTGTATTGGTACTGGGTGAAAAGTGGATGGCTATTTAGAGTGGGCGGTGCTGGCTACGCAGGTTTGAGCGTGGTGAACGGACTTTTGAATGATGACTTTTCTTTTTCAAAAAGAAAAAATGAAATCGGCATTGCTGCAGGGGTATTCTTATTCGGTGTTCTTTTAAAAAAAAACGTACAAGCCCACATTGCAAATGGGAAGCAGGTATCATCTGGAATATATCAGCCTTTCCCGTTAGAAAAAATTAAATGAAGTGATATTTAGATGCAAGCTGGTACAGAAGTCTTTTCCAATAACTACAATTGTATTTTGCTGAGAGCTTTGTAAATAAGACACACTTCATTTACCTTACTGAATATCTCACCTGCAACGAACTGGCTTTGTAATTCTCTTTACCTTAGTATAGTTCTCATAAATTAAATATATTTTTCACCATCACATTGCGCTTAACAAACCCTTTAATATTTATTAAAAAACCATCATGAGCATACATGATTATCTTAAACTCTTCCTGTTCTTTACCCTTAATCTATTCTTACTTCCCCTTAGTGCCCCTGCTCAATATTACCCCGATGCCAACTGGCAAATGAAAAAACCCGGCGATGCCAAAATGAATGCCCAAATGCTGGACAGCGCTGTTCGCTTTGCCATGCGAAATGAAACAAAAACTGATTATGATTTAAGATTAGCAGTTTTAAAAGCCTATGCGAATGAACCGGATTATAAAATATTAGGTCCTACCCGGCACAGAGGAAAGCCCGCAGGCATCATTCTGCGCAACGGATACATCGTTGCTCAATGGGGAGATGTGGACAGGGTGGACATGACTTTTAGTGTAACAAAAAGTTACCTGTCAACCATAGCAGGACTTGCTATAGATAAGCAGTTGATCAAAAACATTGATGAACGTGTGCATAATTATGTATGGGATGAAAAGTTTGAGGGAGAACATAATTCGAAAATAACATGGAGACATTTGTTGAACCAATCTTCAGATTGGGCGGGATGTCTTTTTGACCTTTGTGATTGGGCAGATAGACCGGCTAAAGAAGGAGGCGTTGATGATTGGAAAGCCCGGAAGCTCATAGAACCAGGATCCCAATTTGAATATAATGATGTACGTGTAAATTTATTAGCCTATTCCTTGCTCCATGTATGGCGTAAGCCATTGCCCGTAGTATTGAAAGAAAAAATAATGGACCAGATAGGTGCATCTTCTACATGGCGCTGGTATGGTTACGATAACTCCTTTGTCAACATTGATGGCATCATGACCCAATCGGTGAGTGGTGGCGGTCATTTCGGTGGCGGCTTGTTCATCAACACACTTGACCAGGCAAGGTTTGGACTTCTTTTTTTGAGAAAAGGCAGATGGAAAGATCAACAAATTTTGTCAGAAAAATGGGTCAATGGTGTGCATCTTCCTTCAGTAAGTAATAAATCGTATGGCCTTATGTGGTGGACTAATGAAGAAAATAGAATGAAGGATTTATCTAAAAATATTTATTACGCTGATGGCTTTGGGGGAAACAATATTGTGATAGACAATGAACACGATCTGGTAATTGTAGTCCGCTGGATGGATTCTGGTAAATTAGGAGAGTTGGTGAAGCTGGTGATCAGTGCTGTTGAGAAATAAGTTGGAAACATATACCTCTCTTTTTACTGTTATCTTAGAGTTATTAGCTAATTACCTCCTTCTCTGAACTTGGGGTGCCAATTTTATTTATATTAAAAAAAAGATAAGTCTCCGTAAAAAAATCTCTTTGTAAAAACATATCATTGAATATAAAATATCAATATCCCGGGAATAAATGTTTCCAACTTCAATTAATTGGCTTTATTAAATTTTGCATTATGATTATTAAAAAACCAAGTTTTATTACCGGGCTATTTTTATTAATCTCTGTTTCTATAACTGCTCAGGATAATGCTATTGTCAAATATTATGATTCCTTATGGACCCCCACTTCAAAAGATTCAGCTTTTTATCTTACAAAATTTGTAAAACAGGATAGTTTTTATGTTTGTACTTCCTATTGGATAAAATCTAAAAAATTATATGCAAGATCCATCTTCGCTGATACGACTTTTTCGAGGCCTCTTGGATTGTTACTTAGATATTATCCAAATGGACAAGTAGAAGATTCAACCTATCATTATGAAGATGGATCATTGAAAAATACATATCATTTTTATCCAAACGGTAAACTTTGGGCTCATTATACTTATGATAAAAAAAATAAGAAAGAAACTCAAATGGGCTTTGATGAATCTGGAAAGCCTATAGTCAATTTTGTATATTATAAAGAAGCTGAGTTTCAGGATGGAAATGAGGGTTGGAAGAATTATTTAATAAAAACTGTAAACACCGAAGTACCTGTAAAAAATGGTGCACCTCTTGGAACATACCAGGTAATAATTCGATTTATAATTACTACTGATGGTAAGATAGCGAATGTGCACGCTGAAACAGATTGGGGATATGGCATGGAAGAAGAAGTGATTAGAATAATCAAAAAATCACCTCCCTGGCGGTCGCTGATAATACTTGGAAAAAAAGAAAATGCTTTTCGTCGGCAACCATTAATTTTTGTGGTATCTCAGGAAGATGCTAAAGATCGCAAAGAAATATCCAATCAACATCCTTCTCAAAGAAAACGAAAATCTTAAATTGAATATCTAATGAAAAAGTAAAGTAAAAAATTGAAAGATTAAGATTATTGTATCAATGCAACATTGCCCGAGAACTTCATCAACTCGCTATTTCCGCAAAATATTTCCAGCTGATACACATACACATCAGGCTGCGCTTTGAAACCTTTGTATTTGCCGTTCCACCCATACAGCGCATTATTGGCAACGAAGTCCTTTTGTTCGAAAACAACCTCACCCCAACGGTTGAAAATCCGAAGAAACTTAATTCTATCCAACCCCTGTCCGCGTACATAAAAAACATCATTCACCCCATCTCCATTAGGGGAAAAAGTATTTGGTAGAAACACGGTTACACCTTTGCATAATACAACTACCTGCACTCCTCCCTTGTTTGCACAACCATTTGCATCCACAAATGTCACATCATATTTGGTATCAAAATTTGGTTTGGCAACTGGTCGGGGGCAGGTTTTGCAGTTAAGTGTAGAGTCTGGTGTCCAGGAATATGTAAGTGATGTACTACTGTATTCTGCCGGAAGTAATACAGAACCCCCTAATGGTACCTCTAAAATTTCTGGTAAGCTTACTGTCGGGTTAGGAAAGACTTTAATATTTTTCACAGCCGTATCTGCACATCCGCTCGTATTGGTTACAATTGTTTTTATTTGAAAATTTCCGGCAGTATGATACTGTTGTATAGGAGGATTCTGAACAGCTGATAAAGCACCATTTGGAAATTGCCAATTCCATTTCAGAAGAGAATCCGGTTTATCTAATACGCCTGTATGTTTTATTCTTTCATCTATACAAATTAGTGAGTCCCCTGCGATAGTAAGGATAGGAGCTTTTACGATTTTTATAGGAGTAGATAGCCTTGTACTATCCACACAGCCAGAAGCAGTTTTTACATTCAATGTTATGTTATACAGACCTTCTTTTTTATAATTATGCTGAGGACTTTTTTCATTTGATACTGTACCATCCCCGAAGTCCCAGTTGTATGCTACAATAGGGTCATTAAATACCGTGGAGTCAAGTATTTTAATCAGCCCGCTATCACAAAAGAAACTTTTCTCTACATCAAATTTTGTTTTTACTCCTTTAATTTGAATAGGTACTAAACCTTCGATAGTGATGATACAGCCTGATGATTCTGTAAGAATGATTTTAGGAGTAAATGAACCTAAATCTGTATAAGTATGTGATATCTTACTGGCCGATGTATCCAATATATTACCATCACCAAAATCCCAGAAAAACTTTACAGGAGCGAGGTTGTCGAATGCACTTAGGTTTACAATTCCCGGCACACATGCCTGTAAAGGATCATATTTTAATTTGGCATCGGCTGTATTATATACAATAATTTCTCTGCTGGAGGTTGCCACACAATTACCGTCAGGACTGGTCACTTTCAATCCTACATCATAAGTTCCAGGCTCAGTAAATAGCTTACGGTGGTCTATCTCAACAGATTTTTCATCTCCCACCTGCCATTCTACATTTTTGTAAAATTGAGAAGTATTAGTGAATTGGGCATCAAAAGGCAGGCAAAAGCTAATGGAATCATTCACCTGGAAAGAAGCAACCGGCTGGGATACATGCACGTATTGTTTCCGCAGTAAAGAATCTGAACACCCGAGAACATCTTTTATAGTCAACTTTACATCATAATAACCGGTGTCCTTATATAAATAAGTTCCGCTGTTTGCCATTGGATAAAAATTCGAACTATCCCCAAAATCCCATGAATATGATACATACTCCCCGGTAGATTTATTGTCAAAAGTTATTGGGAATCCAAGGCAAGCTTTATCATTAGCTGTCCAGTCAGCTTTGATATCAGTTATCTTTACTGAGTCTGTTGTACTGGTGCTATCTATACATCCTGCTGCATCTTTTATAATCAATCTTATAGAATACAACCCTGTTTTAGCATAGACATGTTCCACCTGAGAAGAGTCAGTTTTTTCTAAAGTATTACCATCCCCAAAATCCCATTTCCAACTTACTATCTTATTGGTGCCAAATGCTTTTGATTCGTCTTTCAATGTAGCAGTCAATTTTTTGCAAATTCCTTTATCTATACGGGCAAAGGCTGCTTTGGGACCGTTTATTTGCAAGGGAGTTTTTAGATTATTCTTGCAGCCATCAGTGTCAATAGTAGTCAATACCAGCGTATCAACTCCCGCTTTTTGAAATATATGGGTGAACTGATTGGTAAATGTAGTAGTATCGAACCCTTTCAAAGACCATTGATATTTTACTATTTTTTGGGTAACAGGTGTTACCGCTTTAAACGTGATTGATACAAGTTTGCAAGCTGTATTCTTATCTTGCTCGAGCTTTGGACCTTTATCATATATGACAACATTATCCATCATTGTATGGGTGCAAATACCATTAGATATGGTCAACGTTATTTTATATGTACCTGGCCCCGGAAAAGTATAGGGAGGAGGTGATGATTTATCTGAAGTAGAACCATCCGGCATAGTCCACACCCAGGTTCTCTTACCTTCTGATTCCTTGTCAAAAAGCGATTCATCTATTATCTGGTATTGATAGGCAACCTCGCATACAGGTTTGAGTGAAAAACGTGCCACGGGTGCCTGGATATGTATATACTTTAGTGGAGCTACAAGCGTATCCATACAACCATTGTTATCTATAATTAACTTAGGTCGAAAAAAGCCGGTATCATTATAGGAATAAGCCGGGCTGAATTGAGTACTGGTGTTCCCATCGCCAAACAACCACTTATACTTTGCATCTTTGGGCTCAGAATTATTAGTAAAATAAACTGTATCCCGGGCACATACATCTCGTGGAGATGCTGTAAATGAAGGTTTTCCATGTGTACCGAGTTGCATTTCAATCGAAGTGCTGACAGTACACCCATCAACAGTTTTTACCGTAAGTTTTACAACGTGATTACCAGGAATAGTATAATAATGAGAAGGCAATTTGTCCCTCCTTATTATTCCGCCACCAAAATCCCATTCATAACTTTCTACAGCACTCAGAGAATAAATTTCAGGTTCAGGGCTAACGCTTAGGGGCAGACAGCCAAATGGAGGCAAACCAGTGATGGCGATTCTTGGGGGCCTTACGATAATTGGCTTATCAGAAACAATTGTTGCAGTACAGCCTGAATTATTAATGGCTGTGACACTTACAAAAAAAGTTCCAAGTGAAGTATAGGTATGACTCACATCACCATTACCTGCAGTAAGTGGTTGCGATCCGTCACCAAAATTCCAAATGGTTTGGCTTGCATTGATAGAGTTGTTTTTAAAATTCACGGTAAAAGGAGCACTGCAATTAGATAAAGCAGAGGGTGAAAATTTGGGGACTGGTCCTTCACTGATGATCACCTGTTTTGTTTTGGTATCAGTACAGCCAGTATAAGTATTTGTAAGCTTTACATTATAAGTGCCAGGACTGGAAAATGTTTTTTGTGCATCTTTTGTATTACTATTTGAACCATCTGAAAATTCCCATAATGTTTTAAGAGGCGCGGGGATAGAAGCATTGGTAAAAAACACCGGGCTATTGACACAAAATTTATCGCTTATGGTGAAATCAGTTTTGGTTTCAGAAAGGTCAATTGTTTTAGTAACAGTATCTGTACATCCATTCTTATTTCCGATGAGTGTTACATTATAGCTACCGGAAGATTGATAGATATTTGTTGGATTTCTATCAGAACTGGTTTTTCCATCACCAAAATTCCAAAAATAATTACCTCCGGATGTTGTAGAAGTACTGTTGAAGCTTATGGAATAGGGACCCTGGCACACTGTACCTGGTGTGTTAGTAAAATCAAGACCCAAGCCACCCGTAACATTGATGTATTTCTCTTCAGTAATTACTTTGACGCAACCCTTATCGCTTGTCACTTTAAGTGCTACGGTGAATGTACCCTGGGTATTGTATTTTATTGTTGGGTTTTGTTCAGTTGACTGTAGGCCATTACCGAAATCCCAAAGCCATTCTTTGCCACTGTTGCCGGTACCATATTCAGTTTGATCGGTAAACCTCACCTGCAAAGGTGCACAACCATTTCTTTTGTCACTAATGAACTTTGGTTTTGGATTTTCATAAACTGTTATGGACCCTGTTTTGGTATCACTCCCGGATGCATTGGAAACCGTAAGCTTAACCGAATAAACCCCGGGTGTTACATAAAAACTCGAAGGATCTTTTAAAGAAGAAGTAACATTATTACCAAGGTCCCAAAGCCTTTTCTCAATATTGCCAGTGGATTGATCAGTAAATTTGACTTTGAATGGAGAACATCCTCCGGGGGCACTGGACGAAAAATTAGCAACTGGCTTTTGTGCAAGGCATATTGAAGTTGTTGCCAACAAAAAAAATAAAATAAAAGGTGACTTGTCTTTCAAAGGAATGGTTGCACAACTCTTTAAAAAATGTGATAATTTTGATAAAAGTAATTATATTTTAAGAATAAAAATCAATTTAAAGTGGGTAAAGAGTTAAAACAGATTAGAGTTAATAATTCCACTTTGGAACAATTAATTAGAAAGATACTATCTTACTAAACGATGACATAAAATCAAAAAGGTGATTTTAATTCATATTTATGCTTGTAGCGTTCATTTAATTGCTTCTGTTTGTCATTGAGGTCCACTTTTCTGCCCTGGATGAAGGCATCGGAAACTACGCTTGTACGCATATCTAAAATATCTCCTGTGCTTATTATGATATTAGCATCTTTACCCACTTCTATGCTACCCGTCTTCTTATCTATTCCTAATACTTTAGCTGCATTCAAAGTAATCGCCTGAAGTGCTTGCTCCTTTGTAAGACCATAAGCCGCAGATGTGCCAGCATTGTAAGATAAATTACGTCCCCTTGTTTGCCCATCTTCATCATTTAGCGCAAACAAAACCCCTGCTTTTTGCAACATGGCCGCTGTTTTATAGGGTTGGTCTATATCATCATCCTCCATCGTTGGAAGGTTATGAGCTTGGTTCAAAATAACAGATACATTGTTTTGTTTTAAAAGATCAGCGATCTGCCAGCTATCTGACCCACCTACAAGCACTACATCAAAACCAAATTCCCTTACAAAATCCAGGGCGACTAGCATTTGTTTTACCGTATTTGCGTGTACATATAGCTTCTTACTTTTATCATACAATCCTTTTACAGATTCAAATTTCAAATTAGTTTGTTCATGTTTGGTTTCAGTATTGTAGGCTTTCGCTTCACTGAAAAAAGATTTCATTCTGTCCACCTGTTCCAATCCCAGCTTTACAGGATCTATTTGTGGCTGAGCTGGTCCGCCCACACCGCCAGGTCCTCCTCCAAAACCGCGTGGCCTTGGAAGTAAAAGTGGCATGCGAAAATGAATACCGCCATCAGTAAGATATGCAGCATCCTCCCAGTTCCAGGCATCTAATTGCACTACAGAAGAAGACCCACTGATGATGCCACCTTGTGGCACTACGTTAACTAATAAAATTCCACTTGAGCGAAGTGTATTTATAACTTTAGAGTCTGAATTATAAGCAGAGAGTGCCCGGATATTTGGATTCAACTCTCCCAGTTCCTGTACATCACTGGAAGCCCGTACACTACTTATCTCCACAAGACCTAAATTGCTATTGGGTAATATTAAACCAGGATATACATGCTTACCCTGGGCATCAACAGTAGATGCACCAGATGGTACAGATAAATTTTTACCCACTGCTGTGATCTTGCCATTTGTGATTAGTACAGAACCGTTCTCAATCACTTGCCCATTACCAACATGGATTGTCGCATTCTGAATAATAATAGGTTTGTCCTGTTTAGGTGCAGGATAAACAGTTTCCTGCGATGATGCATTTAAAGAAAAGAGAAATAAAATATAGAAAAGTATTTTTTTCATAATAATTTTTGAGTTCTTAAGAAGTTTGGAATCAAAATAAATGTTGATTCCTGATTAATCATTTTCATCTGCATCTATTGTCAGCAAGCCATGGCTATGCAAATGTTCGGAACAGGTATGCATAATCTGATAACTGGGTTGTGCAGGCTGTACAGGCGCACCTGTGCGTTTTTCACCATTCATTTTCCTAATGATTCTATTGCGTTCCACATCTACTATTGATTGTAATTGCTCATCTTTTCCACGGTCAAAATAAATAATACCGTCAACAATAGTGTATAATGAACGGGCATAAATAGCGAGCGGATGATCGCTCCATACAACCACATCTGCGTCTTTACCCACTTTCAGACTTCCTACCCGATCAGCTACATGCAACATTTTCGCAGGGTTCAAAGTCACCATTTTTAATGCATCTTCCTCAGATACACCACCATACTTCACAATTTTAGCTGCTTCCTGGTTTAATCTTCTTGCCATCTCCGCATCATCTGAATTGATAGCCACATTTAAACCAACCCGTTGCATAATGGCTGCATTGTACGGAATTGCATCCTGCACTTCCATTTTATAAGCCCACCAATCTGAGAATGTTGAAGCATTAGCTCCATGGGCCTTCATTTTATCTGCTACTTTATAACCTTCTAATATATGAGTAAACGTATTGATCTTATAACCCATCTTATCAGCTACCTGCAGCGCAGTATTTATTTCACTCTGCACATAAGAATGGCAGGTGATAAATCTTTTGTTGTTTAAAATTTCAACCAGTGCATCCAGTTCAAGGTCTCGCCGGGGAGCGTTGCTGCTTTTTTTATTTTGAGCATTATTAAATGTTTTCCATTCACGCTCATAATCTTTCGCACGGGTGAATGCATCTATTAATACCTGTTCTACACCCATTCTGGTATCAGGGTAGCGATTGTTGTTAGAATTATTACCCACGGCGCTTCCTGAACGTTTTACATTTTCCCCAAGTGCAAACTTTATCTGTCCCGCCCAGTTTTTGAATTTTAATTCTTCATCATTGGCACCCCACCGCAATTTGATCAATTGTGTTTGCCCTCCGATAACATTGGCAGAACCATGCAGAATATGAGAAGTGGTAACACCACCACTCAGTTGGCGATATATATTCACATCATCAGGATTCAGATTATCTGCAATCCTTACTTCGGATGTAACACTTTGGCCTCCTTCATTAATGGAAGCGGCCGCTATATGTGAATGTTCATCAATAATACCGGGAGTTACATGTTTGCCTGTACCATCAATAACTCTTGCTCCACCCGCTGAGAGACTTTTACCGATTGCTGCTATTTTTCCATTCCGAAGCAATACATCTGCATTTTGCAAAATGCCTTCTTTTTCAGATGTCCATACGGTGGCATTTTTAATAAGGATGTCTTCCTGTTTGGGTGCTTTGCCTTCTTCCCAGCCGAATGGCACGAAAGGATAAATCACTTTTCCTAAAGCTCCTACCGGCTTTTGACGGGCACTGTCTGCTTTTTGTGTTGATGGCTGATCGTAGGTCGCCGTCCACGAAAATTTATTTCCTGCACTATCCTGGCCGTAACCCCTCCACATATCACTATTCACCATGCCGCTCAATGACAGATTTTCGCCACCCCTTCTTTCAGGTGCCACATTGATGCGTACCTGGCGCCCATCGTAATAAAATTTTGATGTGATCGTATCCTTGCCAATAAGATTTGCCGAACTATTCGATTTAAAATCAAGTGTATAATTCACTGGTCCGGAGGCAGTGTTTAAAACAATTTTATATTTTCCTCTGCCATCTGTCCAGTTATCATCTTTTATGCTGTATTTATTTCCCTGTATCCAGTTTTGAAAAATGGTGGTGCGTTCATTGAATATAGGTCCTGAAGTGATTAAAAAATTTGCCCACTTTCCTGCATCGAGACTACCTACCTGGTCATAAACTCCCAGTACATTTGCCGGTACTTTGGTCAGTGCATTCAAAGCAGCAGCTTCAGTAAGTCCATAATTTAAAGCTGTGCGTAAACTTGTAGTAAATGATTTCACATCTCTGAGATCAGAGGTAGTGAGGCAAAAGGGAATGCCTGCTTTTTCAAATGCAGAAAGATTCGTTGGTGCCAGTTCCCAATGTTTTAGGTCTGTTACAGAAACAAATCTTGCATCATTAGGATCTTCAACATCCTGAGCCTGCGGATAGTTAAGCGGTACAATAAATGTGGCATTGGTTGACTTCATTTCCTTCATGCGCTGGTATTCATTTCCACCTGCTTTGATGATGTATTGCACACCAAACTCATCGCCTATCCTGTCTGCACGCAGGTTATTCCATTTATCACCTGCTTCAAATATCTGAGGAAGATTTTGTTGCCCATTCCAGGAATGGAGGGTCAGATTAAGTCCTTCTGCTGAAGGTTTATTTTTATACCATTGAGCATCAAGATAGGTTTGTCTAAGGAGAGAAATCACACCCATAATAGAACTTGGGTAGCTCTGTGTGGAACTGCCCTTATTGAATGAATAATGAGCCGATGCACGATCCTTTAGTATGACAAAATTTTCTTTTTCATTGGCGAGCGTAACCAAAGTACCTGTACCACGTGATATGCCATCACGTACATGCGACAGCACTGAACCAAAACCTGCTTCCCTCAAAGACTTAGCCTTTGCATCGTCAACTGCAAAAACTTTGTAGGCATCTGCATCACTTTTGATTGCAGCATTCCAGCCATAAGCACCTTTTACAGTTGTGGTTAATTGTGCCTGTTGACCGGGATTAAAGCCTCCGGCACCAGCAGGTCTTTGTGGCGTGGTAGTACCATAGTCGGCATAAATATCAATGAAAGAAGGATAAATAAACTTCCCCTTGCAATCCACTGTTACAGCTCCGGATGGCACTTTTAAGCCCGTTCCTACTTGTGTAATTTTCCCGTCACGGATCACGAGTGTTGCATTATTAATTGTGGTATTGCCATCTTTTACAATGGTGGCATTGATAAATGCATAATGACCAGTACGCGGATCAGCAATTCCGTTTTCCGGAAAAGTTGGTTGGGCAAATACAATTAAATTAAATAACAAAAAAACGCAAGCTATACTTAAGCTTTTCATTTTGCTCATATTTTGTGTTTAGATTACTTTGTAAAAATGTAGAGAGTTCATAAAAATAAATACTTTTCCTATGTCAATCGCAACCTTTATTGATCATACTATTTTAAAACCTACTGCCTTTTCGGAAGATATTGTCCAAACTTGCAATGAAGCTATGAAATATGGCTTCGCAGCAGCCTGCATACCGCCGGTATACGTGTCATTAGCACTTAATCTTTTAAAAGATTCCAAAATCAGAATTGCAACGGTAATTGGATTTCCTTTTGGCTACCATCATTTAAATGTAAAATTAAAAGAAACACGCATGGCAATAAATGAAGGTGCCAGCGAAATTGATATGGTCATAAATCTTACTGCTTTGAAAAATAAAGATTACAAAACGCTTGAGACCGAAGGAAGTGCATTGCGGAAATTAACTCAAAGGCACAATGTTATTTTAAAAATAATAATTGAAAGCGGCATATTGAGCAATGCTGAAATTATAGAATGTTGTAAAATCTATTCAGCGATTGGTATAGATTTTTTAAAAACTTCAACAGGCTATGCAGATAAAGGTGCAAGTGTACAAGCAGTAGCGTTAATGCGTAAACACCTTGTGCCTCAGATAAAAATCAAAGCAAGTGGAGGCATTAAAAACTATGCCTTTGCAAAAGAATTGATTTATGCCGGCGCCGATCGCCTGGGTTGCAGTGCCAGTGTGGCAATTGTTAAAGGTGAGCGAGAACTACAAGGCAAAAAGTATTGACAGGCAAATTGGAACTATTTTTGGAACTCATCAGCAATCCTATTTTTCAATGAAGACTATTTTATTTTTTTTCTCCTTATCCTTTTTTAAAATTGCAATAGGTCAGGATTCAATACCTACAAATCCTTATAGCCAAACAGCCGTAATTGTACACAAGGATCCCAGGGTAGATATCTTAGTAAAAAAACAAGCAAGCATAAATGAGGCTATAAAAAAAGCTTCAGCAAGGACTGCAAAGGGTTACCGTCTTCTGATAGTGAACACTCATAACCGGGAAGAGGCTATTGCAGCAAAAACGAAAATATATACTTATTTCCCGGAGTTATCGGCATACATGACTTACCAATCGCCTTACTTCAAATTAAAAGCAGGAAATTTCAAAACACGGGATGAAGCAGAACGTGTCAGAAAGAGCATGGTCACAATATTTCCGAAAGGTGTTTTTATAATCAATGATATTGTAGAAGTAAAGCCTGAAAAGGAAATAGATTAAATAGAAGGTGAAGAAAAAAATTGATGATCCATCTGCCTTTAAGCGATGGATTTTTCTTGTACGGAAAGTTTAAAGCATTTTTGTCTTTCGTGAATTAATTCCTATGATCAATAGCAAAATCAAAGCACTCGCAAAGATATACGCTCCCGAATTTATAGAAATACGACATCATTTGCATGCCCATCCCGAACTAAGTTTCCAGGAATTTGAAACTTCCGCTTTTGTTCAACAAAAATTAAAAGAATACAATATTCCATTCGAAGTGAAATCGGGAACTGGTGTGATTGGATTAATAGAAGGAAGTGATCCAGGTTCCCGCGTTGTAGCTTTAAGGGCAGATATGGATGCGCTACCCATATCCGAACAAAATACAGTTACGTATAAATCTACCAAAGATGGTGTGATGCATGCCTGCGGACATGATGTGCATACCACATGTTTATTAGGTGCTGCAAAAATTCTTTCGGAAACAAAAAATGAGTGGCAGGGAACTGTAAAATTGATTTTCCAACCAGGGGAAGAAAGAAATCCCGGAGGTGCCAGTTTGTTGATTAAAGAAGGAGTATTAAACAATCCTGCATCACAGTTTATTTTCGGCCTTCATGTAAACCCGCAATTAGAAACCGGTAATCTTAGTTTTCGTTCAGGGAAAATAATGGCAAGTGCAGATGAGATATACATCACTGTAAAAGGTAAAGGCGGACATGCCGCAGCTCCCCATCTTACCACAGATACCATACTTATAGCCTCTCATTTGATAGTAACGCTTCAGCAGATCATCAGCAGAAACAATGATCCATTTTCACCTTCCGTTTTATCCATCACTTCTATTCAGGGAGGATTTACGACAAATGTAATTCCTACAGAAGTAAAGTTGATGGGCACTTTCAGGGCTATGGATGAAAACTGGCGTTTCAAAGCACATGAACGAATAAAAAAACAAACGAATGAAATAGTACAGGCTATGGGTGCTACCGCGGATGTGCATATTGACATTGGCTATCCTGCGGTACATAATGATCCTGCATTAACGGAACATGCAAAAAGAATAGCACAAAAATTTTTGGGAGAAGACAAAGTCAGCGAGACAGAAGTACGAATGGCCGCTGAAGATTTTGGTTTTTATTGCCAGCAAATACCGGGATGTTTTTTCCGGCTGGGTACTGCCAATGCTGAAAGAGGTATTATATCAGGCGTTCATACACCTACATTCGACATTGATGAAAAGGCAATTGAAATTGGGATTGGTATTATGGCAACCTTAGGAGCTACGGCAAGATCTTAGGTAAACTTTTAAATTGACCATAAAGACTGAAGTGTTTTGAAACTCAATTCAAATGGCATGACATGACCCATTTACTTAGTAGTTATTACCTACGTATCCTCATAATGTAATTCCTACATTATTATTTTTATTGCATAAAGATTTGAAATGCATAAAGAAACTCTAAACACATCACGCAGCCATAAATCAGTATTTTGCATACAGAATTTGTGAATCAAATTCCTTATTTTGATTTCTACTAATTATCTGGATTTTGGAAGAAGCAAACAAAGCACAATCTGATATAAAAAAAACAAGCATTCAAAATGACCTGCGGAAGCAACAGGCACTTGAATATCATTCTAAAGGAAAACCAGGGAAAATTGAAGTGGTGCCGACTAAAGAGGCTAAAACCCAACGTGACCTTTCACTCGCATACTCTCCCGGTGTAGCAGAACCATGCAAAGAAATAGCTGCCCATAAGGAAGATGTTTACAAATACACCGCAAAAGGAAACCTGGTAGCTGTCATCAGCAATGGCACAGCAGTATTAGGTCTTGGTAATATAGGACCCGAAGCAAGTAAGCCTGTAATGGAAGGCAAGGGTGTATTGTTTAAGATATTTGCAGATATAGATGTATTTGATATAGAAGTAGCGGAAAACGATCCGGAAAAGTTTGTGCAAATTGTAAAAGCTTTAGAGCCTACGTTTGGAGGTATTAATCTTGAAGATATAAAAGCCCCGGAATGCTTTGCTATTGAAAAGGCATTAAAAGAAGAGCTATCTATACCGGTAATGCACGATGACCAGCATGGAACTGCCATCATCAGTGCTGCTGCATTAATCAATGCGCTCATTATTCAAAAAAAGAAAATAGAAAAAGTCAGGTTTGTGGTGAATGGTGCTGGTGCTGCAGCTATTGCTTGTATCAGGCTTTATGTATCACTTGGTGCAAAAACAGAAAATTTTCAATTATTCGACTCTAAAGGACCTATATCTAAGGAAAGAGATAATATCGAGGAGTATAAATTACCTTTTGCAAATGCTCTTCCTGATAGCACACTTGATCGGGCAATGAAAGAGGCTGATGTCTTTATTGGTTTAAGTGTAGGGAGTGTAGTGACGCCAGAGATGATAAAAGTAATGGCGAAAAACCCGATCGTTTTCGCAATGGCAAACCCAGATCCGGAAATAAGCTGGGAAGACGCAACCGGTGCACGGAAAGATGTGATAATGGCCACGGGTAGAAGTGATTATCCGAACCAGGTAAATAATGTATTAGGTTTTCCTTATATATTTCGCGGTGCTCTGGACGTAAGAGCCACACAAATAAATGAAGCCATGAAATTGGCTGCTGTAAAGGCTTTGGCACAATTGGCGCAGACACCGGTGCCTGATATAGTGAACCTTGCATACAATACAAAGACAATTAGCTTCGGCCCTGAATATATAATACCAAAGCCCCTTGATCCCCGATTACTGGCCACTATCGCCCCGGCAGTTGCCAAAGCAGCCATAGAGAGTGGGGTTGCGCAATTTCCGATTACAGACTGGGAAGCTTATACCAATGAATTGAATAGAAGATTAGGATTAGATAACCAGGTAATGCGTGTGTTGGGTAGCAAAGCACGGCAAGATCCCCGTAGAATAGTATTTGCTGATGCAGACAATGCTAAAATATTAAAAGCTGCACAAATAGTAATAGATGAAGGTATCGGCTACCCCATCTTGTTAGGCAATGAAATTAAGATCCGGAATATAGCACAGACCAATGGCATTGATATTGAAGGCCTGCCTATTTTCGATCCGAGGAGTGATGTAATGGAGCAAAAAAGAAATGTATTTGGTGAATTATTTTATACCAAAAGAAACCGGAAAGGATTTAATTTTTACGAGGCTAAAAAGGTAATGAAGGATCGCAATTATTTTGGAAGCATGATGGTGGAGACAGGGGAAGCTGATGCAATGATCTCCGGACTTTCTAAAAACTATGCTGACACGATCCGACCTGCCATTCAGTGTTTAGGTATGGAAGAAGGCACTAACAAGATTGCCGGTATGTACTTAATGCTCACTAAGCGGGGACCTTTATTTTTAGCTGATACAACAGTTAACTTTAATCCTACAGCAAATGAATTGGCCGAAATAACCTTGTTAGTTGCCAAAGAAGTACGAAATTTCAATATTATCCCCCGGATCGCTATGCTTAGTTATTCTAATTTTGGAAGTTCAGATTCAAAAGAAGCGAGGCTTGTGGCAGAAGCAAGGGTTATTGTAAAATCTGTAATGCCCGGTTTGATCGTAGATGGTGAAATGCAGGCCAGTATGGCTTTCAATAATGAGATATTAAAAGAAAATTATCCCTTTAGCGAATTGGTTGACAAGGACGTGAACACTTTGATCTTTCCTAATCTGGCATCTGGAAACATTGCCTATAATTTATTAAAAGAAGTAGGTGCCGCCGATGCTATCGGCCCGATCTTACTGGGTTTGAAAAAGCCGGTTCATGTTCTTCAATTAGGTAGTTCAGTACGCAATATTGTAAATATGGCTACTATTGCAGTTACAGATGCACAGATAAAGGGAGAAGTAGCATTTGAAGAACTGGTAAAAAAATCTCCCTGGTGGAAACGATTGAAAAAAAGAAATAAAGACACGGTAAGTAATTGAATATATGATAGAAAAAATTTTAAGCCCTGTAGGTAAATATTTCATGATGCTCAAGGGTATGTTTTCGATGCCCGAGAATACCAAAATGTACTGGAAAGAATTTATGCATCAATGCTCCGAAATAGGTATTGGTTCGTTAGGCATCGTGGCTATTATATCTTTTTTCATTGGAGCTGTATCTGCTATACAAACAGCTTATCAGTTAACGAGTCCGCTTATTCCACTCTCTACTATTTCGCAGATCGTAAGGGATACCGTCATCCTTGAGTTTGCACCCACATTGGTATCTATTGTATTGGCCGGTGTGGTAGGCAGTAAAATAGCTGGTGAACTTGGGAACATGCGGGTTTCAGAACAAATAGATGCACTCGAAATTATGGGTGTTAATACAAAGGCTTATCTGGTATTACCAAAAATTCTTGCATCCATTGTAGTGATACCTATGCTGATTGTTCTTGCAATGATATTGGGTATATATGGTGGTCGTGTGGCGGGAAGCATGTCTGGTATATTATCTAATGATGTATTCGATAAAGGGCTGCGTGAAGGTTTTCTACCTTATAATGTTTTTTTCTCGCTTATTAAAGCTTACACCTTTGCTTTTATTTTATCCAGCATCCCGGCTTTTTTTGGATACCATGTGGAAGGTGGCGCATTGGAGATAGGAAGAGCGAGCACTAAGGCAGTGGTAGTGAGTTGTATTACAATATTATTTGCAGATTATATTTTATCTGCTCTATTATTATAACTATGATTGAAGTAAAAGATTTAAGAAAGGGGTTTAATGACAAAACTGTTTTGAATGGGGTAAGCGCCGTTATGAAAGCAGGTCAGTGCAACCTGATCATTGGTTCAAGCGGTAGTGGAAAAACGGTATTTATGAAATGTCTGGTGGGCTTGTTCAAACCTGACGAGGGCGATATAGCATACTCAGGACAGAGTTTTACCCAAATGAATACTGAACAGCAAAAAGAGATCAGGAAAGAAATAGGTATGTTATTCCAGGGATCTGCGCTTTTCAGCAGTATGACAGTAGAAGATAATGTTATTTTCCCCCTGGATATGTTTACAGACTGGAACCGAAAGAAGAAAATGGACAGGGTAAACGAAGTGCTCAACAGAGTGAACCTGGAGGGTGCTAATAAAAAATTTCCTGCAGAGATCAGCGGTGGTATGATGAAACGAGTGGGTATTGCAAGAGCAATTGTATTAAATCCTAAATATCTCTTTGTAGATGAACCCAACTCAGGACTTGACCCACAGACCTCAGGTTTGATAGACAAACTGATCATGGAGATCACAAAAGAATTTAATATCACCACAGTTATCAATACCCACGATATGAATAGTGTGATGGAGATAGGTGATAATATCGTTTATATGTATCAGGGTGATAAAGAATGGGAAGGCAATAACAAAGAAATTATTTTTAGTAAAAATCAACGTTTAAATGATTTCATTTTTGCCTCTGAATTTTTAAAAGACGCTAAGGATATGCGTCAACTCGAGGAAACCGGAAAAATCTCAAATGAGCGAAATATGGCAGACCTCACACATGACGATGCACCTGAATTAGTGCCAAATCAGGAAAGCAAATAAATATCATCATAGTACTTTTCCATTCCAATTCTCAATAAAATATTTTAACCAATATTGGTTTAAGTAAAATTTTGAAATTACCTTACCCCGAAATTTACAACATGGAACCAACTAACCAAAACAAGGATTTATTTGATCAGCCAAAACAAGGCTTACCAGGCATGCTGAATGTATTGACCATACTGACGTTTATCGGATGTGGTATTTCTTATATAAGCCTCATTTGGGGATTTTTTCAATCTTCTAATTATGAAAAGCAGGTTGCAGAAATGGAAGAAATGCAAGACAAAATAGGTGATAGTGAATTGGGGTCTAAAATGATGCAGGGGTCTTTGGAATTGTTAGAGAAGAATTATGAGAACAGATATATTATCCTTTTATCAGGTTTAGTTTTTACCACATTTTGCCTATTGGGTGCGCTGCAAATGCGAAAGTTGAAAAAATCCGGCTACCTGCTTTATGTTATAGGAGAATTAGCTCCATTGATTATAACAGCAGTAATATTGGGTTTCAGCCTCATGGGTGGAATGGCTATTTTATTCTCTGGAATTGTAGCCATTGTCTTTGTCATTTTGTATAGTACTCAGCGTAAATACCTGGTGAACTAATTTTGATTTACTTCTTTTGCCTGTGTCCGCACAGGCTTTTTATTTTTATACCGATAGCACTAAACTGATCATTCTGTTCAAGCAATTGAACCTTTTTCTGCAACCCATTTTGAAAAAGCGAAAACTATTTTTGTTGATCCTAGCGCTAAGCATTGCCAATGCTTTTATTTTTCTTTTTAGAGATCACTTTAAATATATTCCTTATGCTACCTATAATCAATTGTATGGCACTTGCAATGCTACTTGCATCAAAGAATGGACGAAAATTGTAGTATCATCAGATACTATCGAATCGAAAGAACTATTGACTTATGCCGACACCACTAGTTTGTCCAAAATTGTTTTTATTGGAAAGATGCTTTACAAGAAATTTCACAAACAGGTAGGCATCCCTTCAGCCAAATTAGATTCACTTGATCCTTTTGAACAATACAAACTTTTGACAAAGGATACCTCAGAGAAATTGTGGTGTGGCACTTATGCCCGGATTTTCGCATTTTTCTGTGCGACTCAAAATATTGTATGCAGATCAATTGAGATCATGAAACCGGGTAATCATCATGTACTGAATGAATGTTATATTCCGGAGAAGAATCAATGGGTGGTGATAGATGTAATCCACAACGTATTACTTGCAAAAAGCAAGGATAGCCTGCTTGATCTGCAAACTTTTATTAGTAAAAACGAACGAAAAGAACCCATACAAATCATTTCGGTGCAACAAGATACCGTTATTAATCTACCATTGGATCACTCTTTTACACACTATTACAAACCGGAGTATCCCTTTTATTATTATCATGCAATAAACCCTGGCGAAGTATATACACCTATCCAAAAGATGAAACGATATGTATTGCCGGTATCATGGTTTGAAGTGTATTCACCTGTGAAAAGATCCAATGTTTTATTTCATATAAAGCAACTATTTTTAATCGCCTGGCTGATAGTATGTACAGCTCTGCTGATAATGTCTATTGTAAAATACTTTAGAAAATTACCAGCATCTCAAAATGAAATTTAAGCATTGCAATGACCCTTTTTTGAAATTCTCTTCAGGCCTAAATCATTACATTTGCCGCAGTATTTTTTAAAAATGGGATAAAAAATTCTTATGAGTATTCTGGTAAATAAATCATCAAAAATCCTTGTTCAGGGATTCACTGGTAATGAAGGAACCTTTCATGCAGCTCAAATGGTAGAGTATGGCTCACAGGTAGTCGGGGGCGTCACTCCGGGCAAAGGTGGTTCAAATCACCTCGATCGTAGAGTATTCAATACGGTGGCGGAATGTGTACGTGAAACCGGCGCAGATGTCTCTATCATATTCGTTCCTCCACCCTTTGCGGCCGATGCTATAATGGAAGCAGCAGATGCAGGAGTAGGTTTGATTGTATGTATTACAGAAGGGATACCTGTACAGGATATGGTGAAAGTAAAAAGTTTTTTATCCGGAAAAGATTCAAGATTAATTGGACCAAACTGTCCGGGAGTAATTACTGCCGGTGAATGTAAAGTGGGCATAATGCCCGGTTTTGTTTTCAAAAAAGGACGCATTGGAATTGTATCGAAATCCGGAACATTGACTTACGAAGCTGCTGACCAGGTAGCTAAAGCAGGTCTCGGCATATCCACGGCTGTAGGCATTGGGGGCGATCCCATTATAGGAACCACTGCCAAAGAAGCAGTAGAACTATTTATGAATGACTCTGAGACGGATGCTATTGTAATGATAGGTGAGATAGGTGGGGGCATGGAAGCTGAAGCAGCACGATGGATACAATCGAACGGAAATAAAAAACCTGTTGTTGGTTTTATAGCCGGACAAACTGCACCTCCGGGAAGACGTATGGGCCATGCAGGGGCTATCGTTGGTGGTGCGGATGATACGGCAGCCGCGAAAATGAATATACTTCGAGAATGTGGCATTCACGTAGTGTCAAGCCCTGCGGATATAGGAAAAACTATGGCAAATGTAATGAGGTAAGTTGCTGAACTATCTCTCAAAAAAAAGCCCCGAAGTGAGGGCATTTTTTTGAGATGGAATGGTATTAATTAATTTCTATAATTTCTGATATAAGCTTCTAATGCATCTTTGTTGGCCTGTAAAGTAAAAAGATCATATAACTGTGCAATATTCGATGGATCTACAATATTGTCGTAAGCATTTTTTGCAAGTTGCAGTCTGTTGTCTTCTGAACTCAACAATCCTATAATCTGCTTAACCTGGTATGTGGTGTAATAATATGATGGATTACTAAAGGCATCAGTGGCAGCAGAATACTTACCTAATGGAAGCCATTGACTACGTATGGTTTGATAAATATTATTGAAAGATGCTTCCGACATAGCTGCTCTTGTAGTTGATGGATTATTATTGTTATTATTATTAGTATCTGTAGAAGTATTCGTATACCCATTATTCCGCAGGTATGTATCTAATTCAGTACGGCTGCTCTGGCTGTTGAACAAATCATAAAGCTCTACATAATTAGCTGGTGTAATAATATTGTCTAATGCATTCTTTACCAGGTCCAGCCTGCTCGCTTCAGATGTGATCAGGGATACAATTTGTTTTACCTGGTTGATATTAAAATAATTTGTAGCTGTGCTAAATGCGCTGTTAGCTGTTGAATATTTAGCATTGGGTGACCACTGATCATTTACTGATCTGTAAACGGTATGGAAGTTTGCATCAGACATTACCACACGAGCACCATTGTTGTTACTATTTGAATTAGGGTCAGTAACAGTAGAATAACCATTATTCCGCAAGTATGTATCTAATTCAACGCGGCTGCTCTGGCTGTTGAACAAATCATAAAGTTCAACATAATTAGCTGGTGTAATAATATTGTCTAATGCATTCTTTACCAGGTCCAGCCTGCTTGCTTCAGATGTGATCAGGGATGCAATTTGTTTTACCTGGTTGATATTAAAATAATTTGTAGCTGTGCTAAATGCGCTGTTAGCAGTAGAATATTTAGCACTTGCTGACCACTGATCATTTACTGATCTGTAAATGGTATTGAAGTTTGCATCAGACATTACCACACGAGCACCATTGTTGTTACTATTTGAATAAGGATC
>Ga0183260_10000714_pt1 | contig 28238 bp, 27 predicted proteins | sample AntDrymUQ4972206_2_FD_129768 | JGI IMG/M metagenome (GOLD analysis project Ga0183260, IMG submission 129768) | Polar desert sand microbial communities from Dry Valleys, Antarctica - metaG UQ497 (22.06) (version 2) (version 2) | ecosystem: Environmental > Terrestrial > Soil > Desert | place... | reverse complement strand
CGAGCCTACCTCCTGGCACGGTCTAGATGACACGCCGCCGAGGCGCTCGCGCTGGTCGGCCCGGTTTATGCCCGCGGCCCGGCCCGCGTTTCGTCGTCTGCGAGTGCGTACTCGACCGCGACTTCGGCCGAAAGCGCTCGACCGGCTTCCAGTGCCTCCGCCCGCCGATTCGGGCTGAGCAGGCGTTCGAGCCGCGCGAGGATGTCCTCTTGGAGCGCCAGCTCGCTCGGCTCGAGGCTCAGGTCGATGTCGTCTCGGATGCGCTCGGCGGCGCCCAGCAACCGGGCTGCCGGCTCGCCCTGACCTCGGCGCGCCTTCACCGCGGCGAACACACGCAGGCAGCAAGCAATGCCGACCATGTCATCCAGCTCGCGCGCCAGGCTGAGACTTTCGCGTCCGTGCTCTTCTGCCTCGTCGAGCCGGTCGAGGTGGACGCACGCAGTCGCGATGTTGAGATGCCCAACGTGAATCACCGTCTGATCGGCTAAGCGACTCGCCACCTCGATCGCCTCGAGCGTCACATCGATGGCCTTTTGGTACTCCGCCGCGGTGAGCTCGAGGTCGCCGGAATTGATGAGTGTCACTACGACTCCTCGGAGATCGCCGGCGGCGCGATGGGCCTCGGCTGCCTCGTCCAGGAGGCGCCGAGCCTCGTCGAGCTCGCCCTCGGCGAGAGCGAGGCTCGCGAGACAGTTCAGCGCAGAGCCGACCAGGCGAAAGTCGACTACCTGCCACGCGAGCGCGCGAGTGCGTTCTGCCGCAGCACGCGACGCGGCGTACTCGCCCTGGCGGTACGCGGTGAACGCGAGCGCGTACTCCGCGCGGGCACGCAGGCGGACGTCGTCGGTGCCGAGCCGAAGCGCCTCTTCGACCTGCTGGCGAAACTGGCGCTGCGACCCTCGCAGGAAGATGTCTGAACCGGCCGAGAGGATCCGTAGCTGCGATGCACTGTCGCCCGCCGCGCGGGCCGACGCCAGGGCAGCTCGCAGGTTGGCCTGCTCGGCTTCGAAGCGTGCCGAGGCAGCCGCAGCTTCACCGGGCCGGCGCCGCGCCTCGTCCAGTTCGTCCGCGAGTGCCGCGAAGTACTCCGCGTGCCAACGCGCGATCCCGTCCGCCTCGCCCGATTCAGCCGAGCGCTCGCGGGCGTACTCGCGAACCGTCTCGAGCATCAGGAAGCGCGCCTTTCCGAACGCCTTGACCATGCTCATGTCGACGAGCGCGGCGAGCTCGTCGAGGTCGGCCTCGCACACGAGCTCGGCCGCCTCGAGGGAAAACCCGCCGGCGAAGACGGCAAGCCGACCGAACAGCTGCTTGGCGTTCTCGTCGAGAAGGTCGTAGCTCCACTCGATCGTGGCGCGCAGCGTGCGTTGTCGCTCCGGGGCGTCGCGCGCTCCGCCCGTAAGGATCGGCAGCCGCTGTTCCAGTCGAGCGAGGAGGGAGCTCGGATCCAGCAGCTTCGTGCGCGCCGCGGCGAGCTCGACGGCGAGCGGAAGCCCGTCCAGCCGTCGGCAGATCTCGCTGACGACTGCATCAGGCGCAACATCGCGGCCGACCAACCTCGCCCGCTCGCAGAACAGCGCCACCGCGTCATCGGGAAGCAGGGGCTCGAGCAGGTACTCACGCTCGCCCGCCACGTGGAGAGGAGAACGGCTGGTGACGAGAACTCGTAGCCCTGGCGAAGCGGCGAGCAGCCGCCCCACGTCCGGAGCCGCCGCAAGCAGATGCTCGGCATTGTCCAAGAGGATCAACACCTCGCGGTCACGCAAGTACGTCGCGACGCCGTCTCCTGCACCGAATGGCGCGCCGATGGCCGGCAGCACGAGGTCGGGATCGGCGAGCGGCGCGAGCCGCACCCAGAAGACGCCGTCGCGAACCCGTCCCACGAGCTCCGACGCCACCTGAAGTGCGAGCCGCGTCTTGCCCGTACCGCCTGGACCCGTCACGGTCACGAGCCTCGAACCGTTCGAGAGCAGCGCGATGAGCTCCTTGACCTCGGCGTCTCGCCCGAGCAGCGGACTCGCCGCGACCGGGAGATTCGTCGCATCCAGCGTCCGAAGCGGGGAAAAGTCCGTCTCGCCGAGCTGGTACAGACGCTGCGGCGCCGTCAGGTCCTTGAGCCTGTGCTCACCAGGATTCGGGCGAATCGTCGTCGCAGCCGGCGCAACTCACACGCTGGAAAAACAGCTTCGACCGCCCGGTCAAGGATGGCGTGCGCTGGTGGGTCGGGCGGGGTGATCCATCGCCTGAATGCCCTGGTCGACTAAGCGGCGGATGCGCACCGGACGATCAGCCCCGGGTGCCTGTCGAAGGAGCCATTCCAGATCTTGCGATGCAGGTCGTAGTCCGGATCCGCAGGGCGAACGACCCGACCACGGAACGCGGCTTCGTCGATCTGGATCGCGTCGGCGACAGCCGTCATGGGGGCTAGTCTCTCACTCGGAGTGGAAGCAGCCAAGCTCAACTCACACCTGCCTCGGGACCGTGACCGGGCCGCATCGACGCGCACCCGGCGGGCCAGCGTCCTGTCGCGTTACTTCGGCGGGGCTGTCGATTTGAGGCTCAGTCGATCGCGACGGTCGTAACACAGGCGGAACTCCGTATACGGGTCGATCTGGCCTGTTGCGTCGTTCGCGGCCCGGTAGCGGTAGCACGTGGCAACGACTCCGTACGGCCTCACCCTTTGCCGCCTGAGCGGCGGGCCGAACTGCCGCAGGATCTTGACCCGCGGAGTACCGAAGCGGAGTCTCGTCACCTGGGCGAACGTCAGCAGTCTGGGCTCTTCCTTCCGGACCTCCACGCGCGCCGGCTCGGGCTCGTCACCTTCGCCACCGCACCCGGTGACGAGGACCAGTATCAGGGCCAACGAGATCGACGCCAGGGCACGCTTCGCAACCACGTGAGCCGAGAATACGGAAACGGCTGATCCGGGCGGGACCTCAGGCCCGCCCGGATGGCGCGAAAAGCTCTGTGCTCAGGGAGCCCTGGTCGCGGTGCCGAAGATCAGGCAGTCGAAACCGGTCGCTGTCGACTCGACGCCGAGGACCGTGGTGGCCACTTGGCCGGCCAGCGACGTGTACACCAGATTGAAGATGGCCGAGTCCTGGGTGGTGGTGTTGGTGTGGGTCTGCGTGTCGCCGATGTCGAAGTTGTCGTCCTCGGTGTAGAACTTCGCCCCGGCCCCGTCGCCGAGCCCCTTCACGGCCGCGTTATCTGACTGGGTCTGCGAGCGCAGCTCGGGATTGCCGCCCGTGCAGCCTCCCTGGATCCTGTGCCCGTTGACGACGAGCAGGTCCGCGACCGGCGCTGGACCACTCGCCTGCAGGAGCACGCGCAGGCCGCCTCCGGCTGGCCCCGGAACACCCTGCGGACCTGCCGGGCCCGCCGGGCCCTGTGCACCCTGCGCGCCCGGCGCACCCTGGAGTCCCTGCGCACCGGCCGGTCCCTGTGCACCACGCGGGCCGCGTGGGCCCGGCTTCCCGCGTGGGCCGCGAGGGCCGCGCTGCGTGGCTTCCGACGATCCGAGCGGCGACGCGCCCTTCGCGAAGGGACCGCCAGCTGCTCCCAGCAGCTCGGGTCCCCCAAAGGCGGCCCCGACCGCGACGAGCCCCGTCGCGGCGAGTAAGAAGACGATCTTGCGCATGTCAAGCCTTTCGTTTCGGGCTAAGTGAGAACCGTCCGCATCCGGTTACCGCTCAGCCAATGCCCTGTCATCAGTCGTCGCGGGAACTTAACGCACCGCGGCGACCGATGCCGATCCGACGCGCAACTGAAGGCGGCGAGCGAGCCGCGCGCTCGAGCTGGACGACTCGCCATTCGAGCCGCAGCGACAACGGGCGGCAAGGTCGTGCTTCAGTCGCCGAGCAGCCGGTAGCCCACCCCCCACTGATTGAGCACGTACTCGCCGGGGCTGGCCGCGGCGAGCTTGCGCCGCAGGCGGGAGGCGTGCGAGTCGAGAGTCCTCGTGCGGCCGAGCGAGCGAAAGCCCCAGACGTCTCGCAGCAGCTCGACCTTCGTGAAGACTCGGGTTGGGTCGGTCGCGAGCTTGAGCAGAAGTTGGTACTCCCGGCCTGCGAGCGAGACGCGCTCCCCCCTCACGGTGACACGCCGGGTCGTGGGCTCCACCACGATCTCTCCGGCGGAGAGGCGTTCCGGCGGCAGAGGTGAGGTGCGACGGAGAACCGCTTTGATCCGCGCCACCAGCTCGTCATAGTGGAATGGCTTCGCGAGGTAATCGTCGCACCCGCGCGCGAAGCCTCTGACGCGATCGACTGCATCCGACTCGCTCTGGCCGAGCAAGATCACGGGCACGTCCCGGTTCCAGCAACGGCCCGGTTGCCCTTCCCTCAGACGGCGGCAGACATCGAGCCCGGACTCGTCGGCGAGAGCCGTGTCGAGCAGCACGAGCTGCGGGCTCGTCCGCTCCGCCAGCTCGAGAACCTCACAGCCGGCACCGGCTCCGAAGACCTGAAACCCATCGTCGGTGAGGTGGCGCTCGAGAAACCCTCGGATCGTCGGCTCGGGCTCGGCAAGCAGGAGGGCCGTGGACATACAGCCACGCTAGACCGCACCCGGGCGCCCAGCAAGGTGTCCTTACGCGCAGCTTTGTGCCGAACGATGGACAACCGGCAGGTCGGGACAGGACCGTTGTCGCGTTACAGGCGCCCGGAGCGAACGACGGCCACGAGGAGCCACATCCCCAGCAGGCCCGAGAGAGCGAAGCCGAGCACCGAGAGCACGTGAAGACCGAGGAAGTGCGGGCCCGTCTCGGCAAAGATGCCGATCAGGCTCGAGCCGACCAAGCCGCCGGTCACGACAAGCGCCATTACCAGCCGGTTGAAGGCGACGTTCAGCTTCAGCATGAACTCGTCCAGGCCCTTGTGGACGAAGCCAACCTCGATCTGGCCGTCCCTGACCTCGTTCAAGAAGTCGTTCACCTGGTACGGCGTCTCGCGCAGGACCTGCGCCAGCTGGAACGACTCGCGCCGCGCGCGGGAGAGCACGCGACGAGGGGTGTAGCGGCCGAGCAGCAGGCTGCGCGCGTACGGCCGGGCGATCTCGAAGACGTTGAAGTCCGGATACAGCTCGACGCCGAGGGAAGCCAGGGTGGCGATTGCTTTGTCCAGCAGGACGAAGCGGGTGGGCAGGCGCAGGTTGAGCGAATAGATCACGGCGAAGCCCTCGCGGATGACCTGCAGCGGGTCGATCTCCGCCATGCTGGCGCCGTAGTAGCGATAGAAGAGCTCGCGCAGCTCGGCGACGAACTCCTGCTCGCGCTCGGGCGGGTAGCGCAGGCCGAGGTCGGCGAGGTGCCGTGGAATTCCCTCGACGTTCTCATTCGTTACGTCGATGAAGAGGCGTGTCAGCTTCGAGAGATCCTCGTCCGTCAGCTTGCCGGCAAGCCCGAAGTCGACGAGTCCGATCTGACCGGGCGCTTCGAGCACGAGGATGTTCGCCGGATGCGGATCCGCGTGGAAGAATCCGTGCTTGAAGATCATCGTCATCCAGGCTTCGGTGACCTGAATCGCGAGGCGGCGCCGTTCCGCTATCGACCGCCTGCCGTCGAGATCAGCCAGCTGGATACCGTCGAGGTACTCGAGCGTAAGCACCTGCGAGCGCGTGTACGACCAGTAGACCTTGGGGACGCGGACCTGTGGATCTCCCGCGAAGTTACGCCGGAAGGTGTCGGCGTTTCGCCCCTCGAGACGGTAGTCGAGCTCCTGCCGCAACGAGCGTGCGAACTCGTCGACGAGCGTGTGAGCGTCGATGAAGTCGAGTGCGCGCACCCTCTCCTTGGCGATGCGAGCCGCCCGGTAGAGGAGCGCGAGATCAGCCTCGATCTGCCGCGGGGCGTTCGGGCGCTGCACCTTGACGGCGACCCGGTCGCCGTTCGGGAGCACGGCTCGATGCACCTGCCCGATCGACGCCGCAGCAATCGGCGTCTCCTCGAACTCGAGGTAGAGCCGCTCGAGCGGCTGGCCCAGCTGCTCCTCGATCACCGCGCGCGCGTCCGAGAAGGGGAACGTTCGGACGTCGTCCTGCAGCCCGCGCAGCTCCACGATGATGTCGGGGGGCACGATGTCGGGCCGCATCGAGAGGAGCTGGCCGAACTTTACGAACGTCGGGCCGAGCTCGTCGAGGAGCTCACGGAGATGCCGCCCGCGTGCCGAGCCGGCGCCGTCGGCCTCGATCAGCTCCCCGCGTGCGTCGCCACCGTGGGGCAGCAGGTCGGTCAGGCGATTCGAGCGGATGAAGTAGCCGAAGCCGTGCCGGACGGCGACCTGGGCGATCTCCGAGAGACGCCCGAGGTTCCGCTGGGCGGGCTGCGCCATAGGCTCAGTGTTGCACGCCCGGAAGAGTGGTCAGGCCCGGGCGAGCGCCCGGAGCCGAGCAGGTCGACCCTTACGACGCTGTCCCCAGAGGCCAGGCCTTCGGGGCCACCGCGAGCCTCCCTCCGCTGACAGCCTAGCCGCGTCGGCCGCGCGGATGAGTGCCGGGATTGTGCCGAACCTGAAGAACCCGCGGCACGGCCCCGGCCTCCGCTCAGCGGCCGCGCGACCCGGTCGGGCGGGCCTCCGCAGGTTCCTCCACCAGCCGCAGGCGATGCTCCAGCTGCGCCAGCCGGAGCTCGAGCTCCTCGTACTCCTCTCGCGTCACGAGCCCGAGCTCACGAAGCACACCCTCGACGCCCGCTCCCGCACGCTGACCGAGCCCCGCGGTGGTGCCGCGCCAGCGTAGCGTGACCTCGTCGATCAGCGAGCGCGCCTCGTCGCGCCCCATCGCCCCTCGCCGAGCCAATTCCTCCGCTAGTCGATCGGCCCGCTCGGCGGTCAGGAGCACCGCACCGAACGCGGCCGCTCCGACGCGCTCGCCGAGGTCGCGAAGGCTGTTACCGCGCTCGGCCATGCGGCCTCGAGCGCCGGCGCTGCTTGCGTCGGTCGCGCTTCGACTGCCCGCCTCGCTCCGCCGACCCCACAGGCTGCGGCAGGGCGTCGCCGAGAGACGGCGCCGGCTGCGCGGCCGCCGCCTCGGTGGCCTGTTCGAGGGCGAGCGTCCCGGGGTCGAGAGCAGGCCCGCCACGCGTCCGGAGGGGTCGCCGGCGCGCGGGCTTGCCGCCGTCCTCGGGCCCGTCGAGACCGGGCTCCTGCCCGATCCGCCGTGCGTACTCGGGCTCGCGCTCCTTCCAGATGGTCAGGAGCGGAGCAGCGATGAAGATCGACGAGTACGCGCCGGAGCCGATCCCGATCAGGAGCGCGAAGGCGAAGTCCTTCAGCGTGTCGCCGCCGAAGAAGAGAATGGCGGCCACGGGCAGCAACGTGATGAACGTCGTCGCCAGGGAGCGGCGGATCGTCTCCCAGAGCGAGACGTTCGCGATCGTCGCGAACGGCGCACGGCGCATCAGGGGAATGTTCTCCCGGATGCGGTCGAAGATGATGATCGTGTCGTAGATCGAGTAGCCGAGCACCGTCAGGATCGCCGCGACCGTTGCCGTCGACACCTCGCGGCTCGTCACGGCGTAGACACCGACCGTGATCAGGACGTCGTGCAGCAGCGACACGATCACCGGCAGCGCGAACTTCCACTGGAATCTGAGCGTGACGTAGAGGACGATCAGAAAGAGTGAGAAGAGGATCGCCAGGATCGCCGACTTCGCGATCTGCCGCCCGAAGCTCTCGGACACCTGCTTGCTACCGAAGCTCTGGGCCTGGAAGGCGTCCTCGAGCCCCTGCCGCAGACGCGTCTGCTGCGCCTGCGTCAGGTCCTCCGACCGGATCTGGAACGAGCCGTAGCTCTCGGCGCCGGTTCGCGGTCCGCGGCCCTGGATCACCGCGCCGCCCTGCCCGATCCGGTCTGCCTGGGCGCGTACCTCCTCGAGCGGCTGGGGAGCGGGCGTGGTGAAGCCGATCTGCGTGCCGCCCTCGAAGTCGATCCCGAGGTTCAGTCCCTTCACCCCAATCGCGGCGACCGAGAGGGCGAGCACGACGCCGGAGATCGCGAACCAGAGGTAGCGCTTGCGCATGTAGTCGATCTGCAGCCATTTGGCGGTCTGCTGCCCCTGGGCGCCCATGAAGCGGGGGCTGTCGAACCAGCGAAAGCCCGCGAGCAGACCGAGCATCGCGCGCGTCGCGGCGACCGCCGTCACCATCGAGATGGCCGTTCCGAGCAGGAGCATGAGGGCGAACCCCTTCACACCTGCGGTCGCGACGGCGAAGAGCACAAGCGCCGTGATCGCCGTCACCGCGTTCGCGTCGAGGATCGTGCCGAACCCCTTGCTGTAACCGGCTCCAATTGCGGCCCGGACCGACTTGCCGGCGCGCGATTCCTCCTTGATGCGCTCGAAGATGACCACGTTCGCATCCGCGGCGACGCCGATCGTGAGGATCATGCCGGCGAAGCCCGGCAGGGTCAGCGTGACGTTGAAGATCAGGAGCATCGCGTACAGGAAGGCGGCGTAGATCGCGAGGCCGATCACGGCGACCACCCCGAGGAAGCGGTAGAACAGGAGCAGGAACAGAGCCACGATCGCGAGTCCCGCGATCGCTGCCCGGTAGGCCTGTCGCAGCGAGTCCTTGCCAAGGGTCGCCGAGACGTCGGTGCGCTCGACGGTCTCGAACCGCACGGGCAAAGCACCGGTCTGGAGCACGAGGGCGATGTCCTTCGCCTCCTGCAGGTCGTCGATCCCCTGGATCACGGCGCTGCCACCGCCGATCCCGTTCGAGAGGCTGGCGTCCGTGTGGTCGATCTGCGGCCAGGACCTGATCTCCCGGTCGAGCACGATCGCGAAGTGCTGCGACGTGCGCTGGATGCGCCCCCGCTGCCATTCGTCCCGCGTGATCTCCTGGAACTTGTCGCCGCCGGCGTCCGTGAACTGCATCAGCACGATCGGCTCGCTGGTCGTCGGGTCGAAGTCCTGGCGGGTCCCGTTCAGCCGCAGGTCGTCGCCCGTCATCTGCGGCACCGGCGGGTCTGCATTCGGCTCGAACTTGAAGAGGTAGTAATACGTCTGCGTGGGCGGAGCCTCGCTCACGCCCGGACAGACGACCGCCTGGGCGCCGCAGGTGACGACGACCGTGTTCTCCGGAACGGCGAGGACGCGCCACCCCTTGGGCACCTTGCCGTCCCGCTTCTGCAGGAGCGTCTTGCGCGTCGCGGCCGGTCCGGCCCTCACCTTGCGCTCGCGGTCGACCAGGTAGAACGCCTCGGGCGTTCCCCTGCGGGCCTGCGCTTGCACGCGCCCGAGCAAACCGGAGATGTCAGGGGCGGCGACCGGCTGGCCGCCCGCCGCGACGGACGGGCCGAAGAGCGAGGTCTCCAGGTCGTACAGCTCGAGCTGCGCCGTCTTGCCGATGATCTCGCCCGCGCGGTCCTGGTCGAAGACGCCCGCGAGCTGGACGACGATCTGGTTCTCGCCCTGCTTCCGCACCTCGGGCTCGGAGACGCCGAGCTTGTCGATCCGGTTGCGGATGATCGTGACCGACCGGTTGAGGTCCGACTCGCGTAGCGGCCGTCCCCGCTCGGGCCTTGCCTCGAGCACGACCTCGAGGCCACCCTGGAGGTCGAGCCCGAGCGTCGCCCCCTTGTGGAACGGCGAGCCGGGGACAGCGAGCAGGCCAACCCCGATCAGGGCGGCCAGGATGAATGCGACAAGGACGAGGTGGGAGCGCCGTTCGGCCACGCGTGACTCGGTCTGAGCTTAGCTGGGCGCCTGGGCGGAGGAACCCGGCTTCGGCTCCACGGACGTGCCCTCGTCGGAGCCCTGCGCGGCGGGGGCTGCGTCTTCCTCTCCCGTCGCCTCGCGCTCCGCCGTCTCGTCCTCTTCCTCGTCGACCTCCTCGGTCAGGACGGCCGCGACGGCGCGCTTGGCGATCCGGACGTTGGTGCCAGGCGCCACCTCTATCGTCACCTCGTCGTCGCCGATCACCTCGACGTAGCCGTAGAGCCCGCCCGCGGTGACGATCTCGTCACCGATCTCCAAGCTGCCGAGCAGCTCGGCCTGCTCGACCTGCCGCTTGCGCTGCGGCCGCACGAGCAGGAGCCACATGAGGAGGAGCATCACGACGATGAAGATCAGCGGTCCCAAACGGCCTCCTCGTTCGACCGGGCGAGGCGCCGGAGCGCGCTCGCCGTGAAGGCCGCGAGCTCGCCCCGCTCGATCGCCGCCCGGGCACCGGCGGTCAGTGCAAGCACGAAGGAGAGATTATGCAGGCTGAGGAGCCGCAGTCCGAGAAGTTCGTCCTGATTGACGAGATGGCGTAGGTAAGCGCGGCTGAAGCGGCGGCAGGCCGGACACACGCAATCCTCGTCGAGAGGCCGCTCGTCGGTCGAGAACCGGGCGTTCCGCAGGTTGAGCCGGCCGCCCCAGGTCAGCGCCGAGCCGGTTCTCGCCGTCCGCGTGGGCAGGACGCAGTCGAACAGGTCGATCCCGCGCTCGATCGAGGCCAGGATGCCCTCCGGATCGCCGATGCCCATGAAGTACCGCGGCTTGCCGGCCGGCAGGAGCGGGGCAGCCCAGGCCACGGTCTCGAGCATCCGCGAGCGCGATTCCCCCACACTCAGGCCGCCGAGCGCATAGCCGTCGAAGTCGAGTGCGGTGATCTCCTCGATCGAGCGGCGGCGCAGCTCGGGGTGATCCGCGCCCTGCGTGATCCCGAACACGAGCTGACCTTCGGAACGCGCGGACGCGCGCTGGCGCCGGGCCCAGAGCGTCGTCCGCCGCACGGCCTGCTCGAGCTCGTCGGTCGAGACGCCTGCGGGCGGACAGATATCGAGGCACATCGCAACGTCGGAGCCGAGTCGTGCCTGGATCTGGGCGACCGACTCGGGCGTGAAGCGAGCGGGCTGCCCGTCGTACACGGAGCGGAAGGTGACGCCCCCGTCGTCGACCGCGAGCAGCGTGTCTCGCAGCGAGAAGACCTGGAAACCGCCCGAATCGGTCAAGATCGGCCCCTTCCAGCCCATGAAGGAGTGCAGGCCGCCGAGCCGGCCGATCAGCTCGTCACCGGGCCGAAAGTGCAGGTGGTAGGTGTTGCTCAGGAGCATCGTCGTGCCGAGGGCCAGCAGCTCGTCCGGGTCGACCCCCTTGACCGTGCCCTTCGTGCCCACGGGCATGAAAGCGGGCGTCGGCACGTCGCCGTGTGCAGTCCTGAGCACGCCCGCGCGTGCCGCGCCGTCGGAGGCGGTGACGACGAAGCCCATCTCAGCGGATCAGCATCGCGTCGCCGAGGGAGTAGAAGCGATACCGCTCCTCGATTGCGAGCTTGTAGAGCGCTCGCGTCTCCTCCACTCCGGCGAACGCCATCACGAGTGCCAGGAGCGTCGAGCGCGGCAGGTGGAAGTTCGTCAGCAGGCCGTCGACGCGCCGGAACGCGAACCCCGGCGTGACGAAGAGCTCCGTGCGGCCCGAGAGCGGAGCCCCGAGGGCGAGCGACTCGAGCACGCGAACGGTCGTCGTGCCGACCGCAAGCACCCGCTCCGCGGCCCGGATGCGCTCCCACGACTGAGGTTGGACGCGGTAGCGCTCGCCGTGCATCCGGTGCTGCTCGAGGCTCTCCACCGCGACGGGCCGGAAGGTATCGAGCCCGACGTGGAGCGTGATCGTCTCCACGTGGAGCCGCTCGAGCAGCTCGGGAGTGAAGTGCAGACCCGCCGTGGGAGCCGCGGCGGAGCCGGCCTCGCGCGCATAGACGGTCTGGTAGCGCTCGGGCTCGTGCAGCTGCTCGGTGATGTAGGGCGGGAGCGGCACCTCGCCGGCGGGCTCGCCGCTCAAGCGCACGAGCCAGCGACCCTCGCCGAGTGACTCGAGCAGCTCGGCCGGGCCGAGGTGCTGCCCGGCACGCAGGCGCCGGGAGGGGCGCGCGAGCGCTTCCCAGATCCCGTCTTCGTCGCGCTGCTCGAGCAGCAGTACCTCCGCCGAGCCGCCGCCGGGCCGGATCGGCCGGAGCCGGGCCGGAACGACCTTCGTGTCGTTCACGACGGCGAGCTCGCCCGGCTCGAGCTCACCCGGCAGGTCGCTGAAACGGCGGTGGCGAACCGAGCCCGAGGAGCGGTCGTAGACGAGGAGCCGGGAGCCGTCGCGCCGGGAGGCCGGCTGCTGTGCGACCAGCTCCCTCGGCAGGTCGTAGTCGAGCTCGGAGAGCTTCATCCGAGCCCGACGTTACCCTTGCCGAGAACGTGAGCGACGACGCAATCTCGCGGGCGCGAGCCCGGCTCGAGCTCGCCGGCCGGGCCGACGATCCTCGTGCAACCGACGCCGCGCTGGCGCGGGCGCGCGAGGGCATAGAAGGACTCGCCGAGACCGCCGCCGAGCTGCAGACCGCGCTGCCCGAGCGCATCGGTGAGGCGGTGCGGGAGAGCATGCGCAGCGAGGCCGCGCCGGTGGCTCGTCAGCTCGCCGAGGTGCGGGGACTCGCCGCCCAGACGATCAGGCGCCTCGAGCGCCTGCAGGGCGAGCTCGAGGCCGAGCGACACGCTCGCGTCGACGACCTGGCGCTACTCGTCGACGTCGTGGAGTCGGGCTGGAAAACGGTTGCGGAGCGGCTCGGACGGATCGAGCAGGCGCTCGGGGACGGAGAGCATGCCGTCGTCCTGCGGCTGCCCGAGCACCGCGCAAGTGCCTGAGCCGGCACTCGGCGCCTAGCCCGTCGCGATCAAGATCGCAGCGGAGGCGAGCGACCAGAGCAGAACCGTCGCGATGATCGGGCGGTCGGAGAGAAGCACGTGCTCCGGCTCCTCGCCTAGGTCGTCGCGATGGATGAGCAGGAGGTAGCGGAAGACCCCGAAGAGGACGAGCGGGATCGTCGCCATCATCGCGCCCGAGGCGTGCGCGGTGAAGGTGTACAGCGAATAGGCAATCACGGTCGAGGAGGCGACCACGGCCACGAGCTGGTCGACCAATGCGAGTGAGTAGCCCTCGAGCACGGGCCGGCCTGGCGTCGCCTGCGCGCCGACCAGCACGAGCTCCCCGCGCCGCTTTGCCAGCGCGAGGAAGAGCGCGAGCAGCGCTGTGCAGAGGAGGAGCCAGGGCGAGATGCCGACCTCCACGGCCTCGGCGCCCGCGGCGGCGCGCACGACGAAGAGCCCGCCGATGGCGAGCACGTCCACCAGCACGAGCCGCTTGAGGACGAGCGTGTAAGCAGCTTGCAGACCCAGGAAGGCGCCGAGGAAGGCGAGCGACCAGGGGCCCAGGACGGCCGAGACGGCGAGCGCGAAGGCCGCCAGCGCGCCGGCGGCGATCACCGCAGCGCGCGGCGCGAGCTCCCCGCCGGCGATCGGCCGACGCCGCTTCACGGGATGCAGGCGATCGTGCCGTACGTCCCGCACGTCGTTCGTCAGGTACGCCGCGCTCGAGGCCGCACAGTACGCGGCGAACGCAGCAAACGCTTCGACCAGGCGGGAGACGTCGCCGAGCTCCGCCGCGAAAATGACGCCGGCGAAGAGAAGCAGGTTCTTCAACCACTGGCGTGGGCGCAGCGAGACGAAGAGCGCCTCGGCCAAGCGCCTTCTCCTCCGCACGGGAAACTCGAGCACGGCTGCGCGCGCGGGCGCGGTCACGGACACGGACACGGACACGGCCGGATGCTACGCGGGGCGGCTGGGTAGGAGCAGCTCGAAGCGACTGCCGCTCCCCGGCGTGCTCTCGAGCATGATCCGCCCGCCCAGTGCCAGCGCGAGCTCCCGGGAGATCGCGAGCCCGAGGCCGGTCCCGCGCCCGTCGCGCGACCAGAAGGGCCGGAAGATCCGGTCGCGCTCCTCCGGTTCGATTCCCGGACCGGAGTCGGCAACGGAGACCGAGACGGACCCGTTCTCGGCCGCGAGCGCGAGCTCGATCCGGCCGCCGTCTGGCGTCCAGCGAAACGCGTTGGAGAGCAGGTTGGTGACGATCTGCAGCACGCGGTCGCCGTCCGAGACGATCGTGGCCGCGCTCGCCACGCGGCGGTCGTAGTCGATCCCGCGGCGCCTCGCCTCCTGGTCGAAGCCCGAGTAGGCCTGAGCGACCAGACGCTCCATGTCGACCTCTTCCCTCCGGACCGTGAAGCGGTGCGCCTCGAGCTTGGCGAGGTCCAGAACATCCTGGACGAGCCGCTCGAGCCGCACGGCCTCCGCCGCGATCGCCTCGAGCGACTGCTCCCGCGCCTCTGGATCGTCCGCAATGCCCTCGCGCAGCGCTGCGACGTGGCCCCAGATCGCAGTCAGCGGCGTCCGGAGCTCGTGCGACACGGTCATCAGGAAGTTGCGCTCGAGCTCGTTCGCCTCCCGGAGGCGGGAGGCCATCTGGCCGAAGCGGCGCGCGAGCCGCCCGATCTCGTCGCGACCCCGGCCGGAGGGCAGGCGCACGTCGTACCTGCCACGCGCGACCTCGTCGGCTGCCTGCATGAGCGAGACGACGGGGCCTGTGATCCTGCGCGAGAGGTACCAGGCGAAGCCGCCGGCGACCAGGAGCCCCGCCAGAAACGCAATGCCGAGTCGCCTGATCAGCGTGAGAAAGCGGCTCTCGAGCTCGGCCTTGGGCTCGGCGATCACGAGGGCGCCGAAGACCGTGCCCTCGAGGCTCAACTGGTGCGCGACACCGAGGAACGTCCTGTCCTCCCCGGGCGGGACGAACTCGAACGCGGTGATCCTGTTCTGCTGCCAGTTCACCGTGTCGTTGTGCAGCTTCCGCTTCTGATCGAAGAAACCGAGAGCGTCCCCGAGCGCGGGATCGACGCCCATGCTGAAGAGCCGGCCGCCCGTCGCACGCTCGATCTGCGTGGCCGTGACGAAGGTGACGTCCTCGCCCTCCTCCGCGTCGCTCGCCTCGATCGCCTGCTCGCCGTAGAGCTTGGCAATCCCGGTCGCCTGTGTGCGAAGCTCGGCGAGCGAGCGGTCACGCACGTAGTCCTGGAAGAGCCCCACGGCGATGACGACCGCCACCGTGCCAGCCGCCACGATGCCTCCGAGGAAGAGAAGCGGCAGGCGGAAACGAAGCGAGTGGAGCAACGCTGCTCCTCGCCTAGGCGGTCACCGCGGTGCGCTCCGGTGAGACCTTGTATCCGACTCCCCAGACGGTCACGATGGGCGAGGCCTCGCCGAGCTTGCGACGGATCTGGCGGACGTGCACGTCGACCGTGCGCGTATCCCCGGCGAAGGTGTAACCCCAGACCCGCTCGAGCAGCTGGTCGCGCGTGAGCACGAGACCGCGGTGGTCGAGGAGCTCCCAGAGGAGCTCGAACTCCTTCGGTGCGAGCTGCACTTCCTGCTCGCCGACGTGGACTTCCCGCCTGCCCGCGTCGATCCGGAGGTCGCCGTGGCGAAGCTCGACCTTGTCGCCGCGCGCCCGCTCGGGCGTCGAGCGGCGCAGGATCGTCTTCACCCGCGCCACGAGCTCTCGCGGGTTGAACGGCTTCGTCATGTAGTCGTCGGCGCCGACCTCGAGGCCGATGATCTTGTCGACGTCCTCGTCGCGCGCGGTCAGCATCAGGATCGGCACGTCCATCGTGCGCCGGATTCTGCGGCAGACCTCGATCCCGTCCATGTCCGGCAGCATCAGGTCGAGGATGATCAGCGAAGGCTGCTCGGCCGCCACAGCCGCCAGCGCCTCGGCGCCGGTCGCAGTCGTTTGCACCCCGTAGCCTGCCTTCTTCAGGTAGAGCGAGACGAACGACGCGATCGACGTCTCGTCCTCGACGACGAGAATCGTCTTCGTCCGCCCGAGTGCCATCGCCTCAAGGCCCCGCGACGGGGCGGGTCAGCTCCCGAGGGTGAACTTCGCCAGCTTCTCGGGCAGCGATTTCGGCTCGCCGCCGTCGACCGAGTAGGTCCCGTCGTCGCTCAAGCCTTCCTGGCCCCTGAGCTCGACCTTGCCTTTGCCGACTGCGCTGAGATCGATTCCCTTGGCACCGCTGATGCGAATCGAGTACTTCCCGCCGAGCAGCCGGAAGCGAATCTTGTTCCCGCTGCAAGAGGTCTTGATTCCCTCGCCGTCATCAGTTGCACCAGCCGTCTCGGGCGTGTCGCAGCCCTGGAGCACCGGAAGACCTCCGTCGTCCTCGACGAAGTCGATGATCGTGATCCTCGTCGCCTTGTCGACGCGGCCGATCACCGCCCCGCGCGCGTTGACGTACACCATGCCGACGCCGCCCTTGACCGAGAGCGTCCCGTCCTTCAGCGCTGCGCCTCGGGTCGCCAAGGCGCCAGCGGGCAGGAGGAACAGTGCCGCGAGGGCGATGGGAACGAGGCTCTTCCGCATGTCTCCGTGCAGTATGAGCTTTGCAGGGGCGTTCTCGCAAGGAACCCGTGTAAGAAAAGTGTAAGTGCGACGGGGTTTCTCGCCCGAGGACGCCGTTTTCCGGGTATCAGGCGAGCGAACGGCGTTTTAATAATGTGCGGACGTGGACGAGGTCCTCGAGTTCGGGCGCATCGTGCTCGTCGTGGCTGCCGGCTCCTCGCTCGCAGTCCTCTCGAGCAAGTTCAGCGAGCGCATTCCCATCCCGGCGCCGGCCCTTTTCTTGCTCGCGGCGGCGCTCGCCTCCGACCTCGTTCCCTCCCTGTCGGAGCACCTTTCCACTCGCGACGTGGAGCGCATCGGCGTCGTCGCGCTGATCGTGATCCTCTTCGACGGGGGGATGATCGTCGGCTGGAGGCGCTTTCGAGGCTCCCTGCTACCCATCGCGAGCCTCGGCGTGCTCGGCACTTTCGGAACCGCCGCGGCGATGGCCGTGTTCGCGCACTACCTGCTCGACTTCAGCTGGACCACCGCCGGCATCCTCGGCGCGGCGCTCGCGCCCACGGATCCGGCCGTGATGTTCTCGGTGCTCGGCAACCGCGAGATCGGGGGGCGCTCGGGCACGATCCTGGAGAGCGAGTCGGGCGTGAACGACCCGGTCGGGATCGCGCTCGTGCTGGCGCTGATCGAGCTCGAGCAAGTCGGCGAGGGGACGCCGCTTGCCGCCGTGGCCGAGTTCTGCCTCGCCATGGGCGTGGGCATCGTGGCGGGCGTCGCCGGCGGCGCCGGGTTGCTGTTCCTCATGCGTCGCGTCTCGCTGCCCGGCGAGGGGCTGTATCCGATCCGCACGCTCGCCGCGGCGGGGGTGATCTACGGCGCAGCGACTCTCGCGCACGGCTCCGGTTTCCTCGCGGTATTCGTCGCCGGGCTCCTGATCGCGGACGAGCGGACGCCTTTCAAGCGCGAGATCGAGCGCTTCCACACGTCGCTCGCGAGTCTGGCCGAGATCGTCGTCTTCGTCGCGCTCGGTCTCACGATCGACCTGACGAACCTCATGGAGGACCTGGCCTGGCTGGACGGTCTAATGCTCGCGGCTCTGCTCGCCTTCGTCGCCCGCCCGCTCGTCGCGGCGCCGCTGCTCGCGCCCGTGCGGCTGCGCGCACAGGAGAAGCTCTTCGTCATCTGGGGCGGTCTCCGCGGCGCCGTTCCGATCCTGCTCGCGACGTTCGCGCTACTCGCCGGAGTGGATGACGCCGAGCGCATCTACGACATCGTCTTCGTCGTCGTCGCATTCTCCGTGCTCGTCCAGGGGTCGAGCCTGTTCTTCGTGGCCGGCCGGCTCGGGATCCCGATGAAGCCCGTCGAGCCCGAGCCCTGGGACCTCTCGATCCGGCTGCGCGAGGAGCCCGAGCGCCAACTCGAGCGCTTCGTCGTCAAGCCGGGTGCGCCTGCACGGGGGAAGGCGATTCGAGACGTTTCCCTCGGCGGTGACGTGTGGATCAGCCTGATCGTGCACGACGGCGAGCCCGTGCAGCCGCGGGGCTCGTACGTCTTCCAGCCGGGCGACGAGGTGCTGATTCTGCTCGAGCACGGAGCGACGCCCGAGCTGCGGCGGCTGTTTGGCCCAGGGCGCGGGGTGGCGGAGGAGTGATCCGCCTGGGGGCCGCGGCCCTTCTCGCAGCCGCTGTCCTCGCGACCGGCGGCGGCGCCGCACCTCTCGCGGATCCACCTCCCCGCCTGCTCGAGCTCTCGGTGGGCAACGGCTCCACGCCCTTCCGCGGCGACGGCCGTCTGCTGACCACGGTCAGCCCGAACAGGGACGGCTTTCGCGATCGTGCGATCGTGCGGTTCCGGCTCGATCGAGCCGCCCGCGTCCTGCTCGAGGCGGTACGAACGGACACGATCCGAGTCGGACGTCCGGCTGAGCAGCGCATCTGGTCGCGCTCGCTGCGTCTCGGCCAGGGCCGGCACAGCGTCGCGTGGGTGCCAGCGCGAACGACCCCGCCGCGGACCTACATCGTCCGCCTGACGCTCTCGGACGACCGCGGGCAGACCCGGACGTACGGTCGCTTCCGCCCCGGACCTCGGATGCGCGTGGATGCGCCGGTCGTGCGCGTGCAGGGCATCGACGCCGGCTTTCCGCTGCGAAGCTACGCGCCGGGGGAGCGGGCCGAGCTCTCGCTCGCGACGGACGCTCGCAGGCTGACGCTACAGGTGTTCTCCTACAGCGCGACCGCGCGCACCAGCGACCAGGATTTCAGGACGAGCGGCGTCGCGATGACCCCGCCGCTCCAGGTCGACTGGCGCGGCCATCGAAGCGCAACCGGAAGGTTGCGCTTGATTCGGGCCGGCGACTGGCCGAGTGGGCTCTACTTCCTCCGCCTCCGCGCGAGTGACGGCCGGATCGGTTACGCGCCGTTCGTGGTTCGCCCTCGCGTCCTCGGCCAGAGGAAGATCGCAGTCGTGCTCGCCACGAACACGTGGCAGGCATACAACTTCCTCGACCGGAACGGCGACGGGTGGGGCGACACCTGGTACGTCAGCGCGGGGATCAAGAGCGTCGACCTGCGCAGGCCGTACCTCGACTTCGGCGTCCCGTTCCGCTTCAAGGACTGGGATCTGACCTTTATCGCGTGGCTCAACCGCACCGGCAAGTCGGTCGAGTTCCTCTCCGACGACGACCTCGAGCGGGTCGGCTCGGGTGAGCGGCTGGCCCGTACCTACGATCTCGTGGTCTTCCCGGGCCACGAGGAGTACGTGACCACGAGGGCGTACGACCTCGTCGAGCGCTACCGCGACCTCGGCGGCAACCTCATCTTTCTCTCCGCCAACAACTTCTTCTGGAAGGTGCAGCGCGAGGGTGAGCGGCTGGTGCGCGTCCGCAGGTGGCGCGACCTCGGCAGGCCGGAGGCGCGGCTGGTCGGCGTCCAGTACGTCGGGTCGGACAGCGGCGTCCGGCAAGCGCCCTACCGGGTGACCGGCGCCGAGACAGCACCCTGGCTCTTCGCCGGCACCGGCCTCGCCAACGGCTCGGCCTTCGGCCGCTACGGGATCGAGATCGACGCGCGCACCGCTTCGTCCCCGCGCGATCTCCGCGTGGTGGCCGCGATCCCCGATCTGATGGGGCCGGGCCGCTCGGCCGAGATGACGCTCTACGAGACTCCCGCCGGCGCGAGGGTGTTCGCCGCCGGAGCGCTCAACTTCGCGGCCTCGCTCGACCTGCCGGAGGTCTCCCGGCTGCTCGAGAACCTCTGGTCGAGGCTCTCGCGCCCCTGACGGGCCGCAGCGAAACCCGCTCCCGACTCAGTACGAGAAGAAGCCCCGCCCGCTCTTCCGGCCGAGGGTGCCCGCCTGGACCATCCGTACGAGCCGGGGCGGCGGCGCCATCCGAGGCTCGCGCAGCGCCTCCCAGAGCGCCTCCGACGCGTGCACGTGCACGTCGACGCCGATCAGGTCGATCAGGGCGCAGGGTCCGATCGGCCAGTTGGTGCCGTAACGCATTGCGTCGTCCACGGCCTCGGGCGCCACACCGGCCTCGTCGATGACGCGAACGCAGTCGTTCAGCAGCGGAATCAGGATGCGGTTGACCACGAATCCCGGGGTGTCACGGCAGGCGATCGGCCGCTTCCCCATCCGCTCCGCGAGGGCGAACGCGGCGTCGAAAGCATCGTCGGCCGTCCGCTCGGTACGCACGATCTCGACCAGGGGTAGGACCGGGGCCGGGTTGAAGAAGTGCATCCCCACCACCCGCTCGGGCCGCTCCGTCGCCGCGGCGAGCTCCGTCACGGAGAGCGCGGAGGTGTTCGTTGCCAGCACCGCAGCGGGCCCGAGGATGCGGTCGAGCTCACCGAGGAGGGAACGCTTGGCCTCGAGCTCCTCGACGATCGCCTCCAGCACCAGGTCGCACCCCTCGAGCTCGGCGAGCTCAGTCGTCAGCCGTAGACGCCCGAGCGCTCCCTCGCGCTCCTCCGCGCTCAGCCGGCCCTTCTCCATCCCGCGAGTCAGGTAGTGGTCGATCGTCTCGCGGCCGCGCTCGGCCAGCTCGAGGGAGACCTCGCGGGCGACCGTCTCGAGCCCGGCCTGGACGCAGAGCTGCGCGATCCCGGCACCCATCGTGCCGAGCCCGACCACCCCCACGCGCCGAACCTCCACGCGGCGATCCTAGCTCGGCCTTCCACTACACTCATCCGGCTCGGATGGGCCGCCTGTCTCTCCTCCTCGCGCGCGTGCAACCGCGCCGACCCGAGCCTGAAGGCGCTCCGCCGGCAGCGGCGGTGCAGGAAGAGGCCGCGGCCACACCTGCAGCTCCTCGCCAGCGTCCCGTGGCCTCGCCGGGGATGCTGCGGCGGGAACGCCGGGCGCTCGCACGCGCTCGTGAAGAGCGGATTCGCGACCTCGGCGGAATCCTCCTCGAGATGTATCGGCGCGATCGCTTCCGACAGGACCTGGTGGCCGAGCGCTGCGAGGAGCTGACCGAGCTCGAAAGGCGCGTGGAGGAGATCGACGCGCTGCTGGCCTTGAACGTAGCCGGTCGGCGCCTCACGCCCACAGGCCGCTGCGTTTGCGGAGCCCCGACTCTGTGGGGTTCACATTTTTGCGCCAACTGCGGTCGCTCCACCGGCCAACCGGTGGTGGCGTGCGAGACGTGCGAGCATCCGCTTCCCGCCGACTCCCGCTTTTGCGCCGCCTGTGGCAGCCGCGTCGGCTCCGAGACACCGGAGGCTGAACCCGCCGTCGCGCAGGCGGTGGCGACCGTGGGCGAGAGCACGGAGGAGGTCGCAGCGGTGCAGGAGGGCCCCGAGGCTTCCGGGCAGACCTCGAAGCCTTGAGCGGAGACGGCCCCACCGTCCGGGACAGGCCCCCCGAACAGGTCCGGGCACACCTCCCGGGGCCAGGTCCGGGGACATGTCCCCGGTGCGGCACGGGCTACGCCCCCCGCCAGGAGTACTGCCTCGAGTGCGGCCTGCGGCTGCCGCGCGCGACCGGCGTCGTCTCGAGCCTCGGTGGGGCCTGGCGGCGCCGACTGCCGTGGTATCCGGGAGACTGGGTGTGGCCCGCGCTGCTCTTCCTCGTGATCGCATCCGTCGGCGGGGCGGCCGCGGTGCTCGCCTCGCGAGGCGAGGAGCAAACGACGCTCGTCGCCACGACCGCGGTTCGGCAGGCGGCACAGACGGTGACGGGCACGCAGGATACGGCCACGCAGACACTTCCGACGGCGCCCACCGAGACCTCGGCGGCACCGCCGCCCCCCCCGTCCCCTACTCCACCTGCCGCTTCGGGAAGCCTGACCGACTGGCCGGCGGGACAACGGGGGTACACGACCGTCCTGCGCTCCATCCCGACGAGCCGCGGCCGGGCGGCCGCGACCGAGGAGGCGCGTAAGGCTCTCTCGGCCGGCTTGGCGGAGGTCGGCCTGCTGAGCTCGGACGACTACTCGAGCCTCCACCCCGGCTTCTACGTGGTCTTCACCGGCGTCCGCGCCTCCTTCGCCGAGGCCGAGGCGGACGTCGAGCGGGCGCGGTCGAGCGGATTCGAGGAGGCGTACCCGCGCGAGATCACGCCGTAGCGGTTGTCTCGGAAGACAACCAGAATCCGCACTTTGTGACACGGCGGAAAAGGGTTAGAGTGCGATGGCGAACGCCGGACGCGGCAACGTTAATCGGTACTTAACAAAGGTTTGCAGGTGGTTAACCGGGAAGGCGAGATACTGGTGCTGGACGAGAAAGCTATGGAGCTGCAGGCCTGCATGTATCAGTACTCACGGGCGATCTATCGCTCGATCAAGGATCTCGTCGACCCGTACGTCGAGCCGAGTCTCCGCCTCGAGCACCGCCAGGCGGTGCTGAGTGCTTGCGAGCAGACGATGGAGCGGCTGGCCCGGGACCCGCAGTATTTCGCGCGGCCCGACCGGGCGCTCTTCCAAGACATCCGCCGCTACTTCCCGATCACTGCCCAGGCCGAGGTCGCCTGGGCCGTGCAGGAAGGCGTCGGCGCAGCCGTCGCCTTCATCGAGGAACAGATCGACGCCGGCGCACTCGACGGTGGCGTGGCACGCTGCCGGGCGACGACGCGCAAGGGAAAGCCGTGCCAGCGCACGCCCCTCCCGGACCGCGACTACTGCCCTTCGCACCAGCACCTCGAGCGCGAGTCCGTAGCGGCTTAGGTCGCCTACGGCGACGGCCGCCCCGCGCCGGCCGGACCGATTCGGCGCGTTAGGCTAGACGGGGCTCGATGTCACACGATACGGACAAGCTGATTCGCCAGCTCTCGCTGGTCGCGGTCCTGATGGCGGAGCGGCGCCCGCTCACGGCCCGGGACGTGAAGATGAGCGTCGAGGGTTACTCCGAGATGTCGGACGAGGCCTTCGCCCGCCGCTTCTACTCGGATCGGGCGGAGTTGCATGCGCTCGGGGTGCCGCTCCACTCGCAGCGGGACGAGTTCACGGGCGAGGAGCTCTACACGCTTCGCTCCGAGCAGTATTTCCTGCCGCCGCTCGAGCTCTCGGACGAAGAGCTCGCCGCCCTCCAGACCTGCTTCTATCTCCTGGAGGGGAAGTTCGCGTACGCCGAGCCCCTGCGGCTCGCGCTGCAGAACCTCGCCCTCGGTCGGCCCGGCTTCGTCGACGCGCCCACGCAGACCGCGGTGCGCGTGGAGATCAGCGACCCCGACTACTCGGCCGAGATGGGCGGGCGACTCGGCAAGCTCGAGGGTGCGATCTCGAAGCAGCGAACCATCCGCTTCAACTACTGGTCGATCGCCCGCGACGACGTGGCCGAGCGGACGCTCAACCCGTATGCCCTGCTCTCCGACAACGGCGTCTGGTACGTGATCGGCCACGATCTCGACCGCGCGGAGATGCGAACGTTTCGGGTCTCCCGCATCCGCGGCGACATCCGTTTCGCCACGCGACGCGAGCGCGACTTTCGCATCCCCGCCGACTTCGACATCGACCTCTACCGTGGCCGTCCGCCGTGGCAGGTCGGCGAGGAGAGCGGTGAGGCGCGCATCGAGGTGGGCCGGGACACGGCCTGGTGGGTGGAGCGCGCCTACGGCGGCCGCGGGCGGGTCGAGGACGGCGTTTTCACCACGTCGTACTCCAACCTGGCTCCGCTCGCGTCGTGGATTCTGCGCCAGGACGGCCGCGCACTGCCGCTCGAGCCGAAGGCGCTCCGTGACGAGACCCGGCGGAGCCTCGACCGCGTGCGCAAGGGACACACAGGTCCCCCGCCCGAGCCCGCGGAGGAGGCGGCGCCCGGCGAGATCGAGGCCGCGGCCGTCCGCCCGGCCGGTCCGGTGGCGCCCGAGCGCTTCGCGGTGCTGCAGGCGCTCCTCGCCTACCTGCTCGCGCGTTGCGGCGAGGAGCGACAGGCCTGGATCGCAGCTGACGAGCTCGTCGAGCGCTTTCACATCCCGCGCGAGGCGCTGCAGGAGCACCTGTCACTGCTCAATCTCGTCAACTTCGGCGGCGGGTGCTACGCCGTGTACGCGGAGCTCGAAGGGGAGCAGGTCCGGGTCGACAAGGAGCTCTTCGGCGACACCTTCCGCTCGCCCCCGCGCCTGACGCCACTCGAGGCCCGCGCGATCCGGCTTGCACTCGAGTTCGTCGGGCCGATGATCGCCGCCGACGCGCACACACCCCTGGAGCGCGTGCGGCGTAAGCTCGAGGAGACCTTTGGCGAGTTCGAGCTCGCACAGACGCCGGCGCCGCACACGGGCCTGGCGGAGGAGCAGTTGATCGTGACGTTGACGGAAGGCATTCGCGACCGGCGCCTCGTCGAGGTGGAGTATCTGAAGGAGGGCGAGGAGACTCCGTCCCGCCGCCTCGTCGAGCCCTACAAGCTCGAGCGCCGGCTGCCGCACTGGTACATCCACACCTGGGACCGCACCAGCGACGGTGAGCGCAGCTTCCGGCTCGACCGGATGGAGACGGCGCGACCGACCGACGAGGCGTTCGAGCCGAGGGAGGGCTTCGAGCCGCGAGGCCTGCGCGAGGCCCGCTCGGCGAAGATCTGGTACTCGCCTGCCGTGGCCCGGTGGCGGGTCGAGCGGGGGGACGCGCGACCGCTGACGGACGGCGCAGCACTCGCCGAGACGGCGGTCGGAAGCGCCGACTGGCTCGTCGGGGAGATCTTTTCCTACCGCGGAGAGGCGATCGTGCTCGAGCCGGCCGACCTGCGCAAGCGTATCGCCGAGCGCGCCAGAGAGCTCGGCCTCGAGCTGAAGGCGCCGGCGAGCACGGTCAGCTAGACAGCGCGTCGATTCGGGCGAGTGCCCATTCAGCATGCTCGCGCAGGAGCGGGTCCGGGTCCTCCAGAAACGGTTCCGCGAGTGCCCGGTCCTGCGCGCGTCCGACGTTGCCCAGGGCAACGAGCGCGTTCCGGCGTAGGTAGCGAGGATCGTTTCGCGGCACGTACAGCCGGTCGTAACGGCGTACGAGCCCCTCCCCGTCGGACTGGAGCCAGTCGACGAGGGAAACGGCGGGCTCCGCGTCGGCCGGCAGCGGCTCCTCGCTCCGGCGCTTCTCGATCCCACGGTTCCAGGGGCAGACGTCCTGGCAGATGTCGCAGCCGTACACCGACGCGCCGAGCTCGGCGCGGTAGTCCTCGGGGATGGACGCCGGCGCCTGTGTCCAGTACGAGAGGCACTTCGTCGCGTCGAGCGTGCCCGGCTCGTCGAGCGCGCCTGTCGGGCACGCCTCGATGCAAAGCGTGCACGAGCCGCAGTCGAGCCCAAGCGGAGGGGTCGCTTCGAGCTCGGCCGTCGTGATCAGGGTGCCGAGCACGACCCAGGAGCCGTACCGCTTGGTGATCAGCATCGTGTTCTTGCCGTAGAAGCCGACCCCGGCGCGCGCCGCCCCCTCTCGGTCGACGTGCTGGTTCGCGTCCACGAGCACCCGGTAGTCGCCGCCCAGGCGCCGGCCGAGCTCGTCTAGCTTCTCGCGCAGCTCGGCGTAGCGGTCACTCCAGGTGTAACGAGAGAGACGGCCTTCGCACGGCCCTGCCTCGGCGGCCGGCGCGTAGTAGCAAAGAGCCGCCGAGACGACGGTGCGGGCTCCGGGGAGCAGAGACTCCGGGTGGCAGGAGACCTCCGGGCGCGCCATCGTGAACCGCATCTCTGCGAAGAGCCCCCGTGCGCGGCGCTCGCGGATGTGTCGCTCTGTCTCGACGTAAGCCGCCGCTTCGGCAGCACCGACGACGTCCAGCCCGACCTCGCCCGCGAGGCGCTCTAGCACGGCTGCCAGCACCCTGGGATTGTAGGATCGCTGCGGTGCACCTGTGAAGGCCGTGCGCATCCACGAGGACGGCGGCCCGGAGGTCCTGCGTTACGAGGACGTTCCCGATCCGGCGCCTGGCCCCGGAGAGGTATTGATCAGGCTCCGCGCCGCCTCGCTGAACCGCCTGGACGTGTGGGTGCGGAAGGGCCTCCCCTCCGTGCCCAAGCCCCGGATCCTGGGCGCCGACGGCGCGGGCGTGGTCGAGGCGCTCGGCGACGGGGTTGCGGCCTTCGAGCCGGGCGAGAGCGTCGTGATCAACCCGGGGCTCGAGCACGGCTCCCGGATCAGCGTGATCGGCGAGCACATGGACGGCACGCACGCGGAGCTGATCGCGGTTCCGGCGGGCAACGTCTACTCGCTGCCCGAGCGGCTCGACTTCGAGCAGGCTGCCGCCTTTCCGCTCGTCTTCGAGACCGCCTACCGGATGCTCGTGACCAGGGCGCGGCTCGAAGCCGGCGAGTGGGTGCTCATCTGGGGAATCGGAGGCGGGGTCGCGACCGCCGCCTTCGAGCTCGCGAAAGCGCTCGAGGCGAGGACGATCGTCACCTCGTCGAGCGACGACAAGCTCGCCCGGGCGCGCGAGCTCGGCGCCGCCGGGACGGTCAACCATCGGACGGCCGATGTCGCGGCCGCGGTCAAGGAGCTCACCTCGGGGGAGGGGATCGACGTCGTGGTCGAGCACGTCGGCGAGGCGACGTGGCAGACGTCACTTCAGGTCGCGAGGCCGGAGGGTCGCGTCGTGGTCTGCGGGGCCACGAGCGGGCCGAACCCGCCCGCAGCCCTCCACCGGATCTGGTGGAAGCAGCTCTCCATCCTCGGCTCGACGATGGGGCGACGCGCCGACTTCGAAGCCGCCTACGAGCTCGTGGCGAGCGGCCGGGCGCGGCCGCTCGTGGACAGGACCTACCCGCTCGCGGAGGCCAGGGCCGCGCACGAGCGCCTCGAGGCCGGCGAGCAGTTCGGCAAGATCGTGCTCACGATGTAGCCGCTCCCGGCCCGTAGGAAGAAGAGAGCGCCCTCCCCCGTCCTGTGGAAAACGGACGACGGAGGAGGACGACGATGAGGTTCTGGCGACGAAGGTGGATCAGGTGGATGACGCCCGCGTTCGCGGCAGCGGCCCTGGCCGGCCCGGCGCAGGCGCGCCCGATGCTGGACGAGGAGCTCGGCGGAGGCTCTGCCAGGGCCGGCTATCTCGAGCAGCCCGCCCCGGCAGCGCCGGCGACGATCACTGCCGCCGAAGCGGATCACGCGTTCGGATGGACGCAGGTCGGGTTCGGCGCGCTCGGCGGACTCGCGCTCGTGCTGGCCGCCGGCGGAGGCGTGCTGGTGCTTCGCAACGGGAGGCAGCCGGCTGGTGCTCGCATCTAGCAGCCCGCACCAGCCCTGGGGAACCTCCCGGCCGCGAAAGCGGCCTGTCCGCGAAGCGGACCAGTGGAGGGGTCTGGGGAACCGGGAGGTTCCCCAGGCGGAGCTAGCCGAAGCCCAGGATGAACTTGGCGTCTTCCGACATGCGGTCGGGCGTCCACGGGGGATCCCAGGTCAGCTCGACCTCGACGTCCTCGACTCCCGGGACACCGGCCGCCGCGTCGTGGATTCCCTCCTGGATCATCGGCCCTGCCGGGCAACCCATCGAGGTGAGGCTGTGGATCACCTTGACCTTCGGCCCGTCGATCTCGACGTCGTACATGAGGCCGAGCTCGACGATGTCCATGCCGAGCTCGGGGTCCTCGACCTCGCGAAGGGCCTCGACGACGTCTTCCTTCGTGGGCATGCCTCTAGGTTAGCCGGACCTCTTCGCGGCGCTCCCGGGCGAAGAAGTGGATGCCGTCGACGAAGCGCACCCAGTTGCAGCGCGTGCACATGACGACGGAGTGCGTTCGAGCGCTGTCGGCGAGGTAGCGCACGCCGCGCAGGAGGTCGCCGTTCGACACGCCCGTCGCGACGACGATCACCTCTCCCGGTGCGAGGTGGGCGCTCGTGAAGACGCGCTCGGTCTCCTCGATCCCCTGTTCCCGCAGCTGCTCGATCTCGCGACGGGTCGTGGGCCAGAACTGCGCCTGCAGCTCGCCGCCGAGGCAGCGCAGCGCCGCGGCCGAGATGATCGCCTGCCGGGAGCCGCCGATCCCGATCGCCAAGTGGTCGTTCGTTCCTCGGATCGCGGCGGAGATCGCCGCCGTGACGTCGCCGTCCTGGATCAGCTTGATTCGCGCGCCGGCCGCTCGGATCTCCTCGATCAGGTCGTGATGGCGCGGCCGGTCGAGCACGATCGTGGTTATGTCGCCGACGTTCCGCCCGAAGGCGCGCGCGATCGCCTGGATGTTCTCGGCGATCGATGCCTTCAGGGAGATCTCGCCCCGGGCTAGCGGGCCGACCGCCAGCTTGCGCATGTACATGTCGGGCAGACGGAGCAGCGAGTCCGGCTCACCGACGGTGATCATCGCCATGGCGCCGCTGCCGCCGCGGGCAACCACGGCGACTCCTTCCAGCGGATCGAGTGCCAGGTCGACCTCGCGGCCACCGGTACCTACCCGCCGTGCGGCGCCGAGCTCCGCCTCGTCCTCCTCCGCCCCCATCACGACCCGCCCCGCGATCGGGAGTCGGTCGAGCTCCTGGAGCATGCCCGCGTACGCAGCCTGCTGGGCTGCCTCCTCGTCGGCACGGCCGAGCCAGCGCGCTCCTGCAAGGGCGGCACGCTCGGTGACGCGCGCAAAGGTCTCGCACAGGCAGCCGCGCCCCGGCGTCCGCTCGAGCGCCTGCAGCTGCTCG
>Ga0183260_10000713_pt1 | contig 28240 bp, 27 predicted proteins | sample AntDrymUQ4972206_2_FD_129768 | JGI IMG/M metagenome (GOLD analysis project Ga0183260, IMG submission 129768) | Polar desert sand microbial communities from Dry Valleys, Antarctica - metaG UQ497 (22.06) (version 2) (version 2) | ecosystem: Environmental > Terrestrial > Soil > Desert | place... | reverse complement strand
CCATCTGGGTGATCCTCCCGGCAGTAGAACGCGAGCCTCGACAACCCGCATTCTCCCTGCTCAGGCGGACGTTCCCGCGCCCCGGTCACGCCGGGGCGCGGCGCTTAACGCAAGATCCAGGCCGGGGCGTGCGCGTTCACTGCACGCGGACGCTCACCAGCCGTGACGTCACGATTCACTTCGGGATTCCCGTCACCACGGTGGCACGTACTCTGCTCGACCTCGCCGGTGTCCTGGACGACAAGGCGCTCGCGCGTGCGGTCAACGAGGCCCAACTCAAGTGCCACCTGCGCCTCGACGAGCTCGCCGCGCTCCTCGCCCGCTCGCCAGGCCGGGCCACCGGCCGTCTGCGGACCTTCGTCGACCGCGACGATGCTCCGACGCGCTCGGCTTTCGAGGACGCGTTCCTCGCCTTCGTCGACCGGTTCGGACTCCCACGCCCAGAGGTCAACCAAGACGTCGCCGGCTACGAGGTGGACGCTCTCTGGCCAGAGCACAAGCTCATCGTCGAGCTCGACAGCCGTGCCTACCACGACAGCGGCCAGCCCTTCGAGCGCGACCGCGACAAGGATGCTGACCTGCTCGCCGCCGGCTACCCGGTGGTCCGCGTCACGTGGCGGCGCCTCGCCCACGCCCCCGCCCTCGAAGCCCGACGCCTCAGCGTCCTCCTCGCCGCCCGCGGCACGGAACGCGCTTAGATCCGGAACACCGGGACGAGGCGCTTCTCGTGCTCGGCGTCGATGCGGGCGATGACCTCGACGTGGTCCTCGATCGGGGAGCTGCGGAGCTTGGTTGCCAGGAGCTCGTCGACCTGGAAGATGCCTGCGCTGTTGGACATCGCGATCTCGACGCGGACGGCCTTGTCGCGGCCGGAGGTGAGGCGGACGTCCTCGATGGCGTAGGCCGAGAGCGAGTGGATGTTCAGGCGGCCGGACTCGAACGGCACACGCGAGCGGCCGCGGGCCATGTCGAGCGCATCGGCCACGCGGACGATGGCCGCCTCGACGGTGAGCGGATCGCCGAGGCGGCGGTGCCCGATGATCGCGTGCAGCGCCTCGGAGACGATGATGGTGCGCTCGGGCTCGTCGTAGATCCCCTCGAGCAGCTCGGGGAGCTTGTCGGCGGCGAGGAACAGGCTGAAGGACTCGTGGTCGGTGCGGTGCACTGACATGCCGACGCAGTGCAGGAGGCATGCCGCTGCGATCACGATTTCCGCGTCGCGCTCGGTCAGTCCGTGGTCGGCTACCACGCTGGGCACAACACCACGGCGGAAGAGCAGCCGGCTAAGCCGCAGTGCGATGTTGAGCACGACCTGGATGTGGACCCACGAGTGGTCGGACATTCCCAGGCGGCGAGTCGCGTTGACTGCCGACGCGTGCCACCACGCCTTGACCTCGAGGTCCTCGTTCGCCGCCGCGAGTAGCCGCTCGAGCCGCCGGTTGCCCCGCGTCGGCGCCCGGACGCGCGCCTCCGCGACGGCCTCGCGAGGCGGCAGGGGCGCAGTCGCGGCCCCCGCGGGGCCGGCCGCACCGGAAGCAGCCCCCTCCTCTCTCCGCCCGTCCTCCTCCGCGCTCACGCCGTCGCCGCGGCCTCGGATGCGCGGCGGCTGTGGCCGAGCATGAGCTCGCGGTGGACGTCGCGCGGCTCTGACTCCGAGGGCTCGCGGTGGGTCCAGTCGCCCTCCGCGTCGAGCTCCCAGGCGTTGACCTCGTCGTCGAGGCAGCGCTGGATGGTGTCGAGGAGGTCGTCGCGCAGGCCCGGGTCCTCGACCGGGGCGACCAGCTCGACCCGGGTGTCCAGGTTGCGGGGCATGAGGTCCCCCGAGCCGATGAGCACGGTGGGCTCGCCCCGGCGCTCGAAGGCGTAGATGCGCGAGTGCTCGAGGAAGCGCCCGACGACTGAGACCACCCGGATGTTCTCAGACACGCCGGGCACTCCGGGGCGCAGGCAGCAGGTCCCGCGGACGTTGAGCTCCACCGGCACGCCGGCCTGCGAGGCGCGGTAGAGCGCCTGGATGCAGTCGCGGTCGACCAGCGCATTCATCTTGAAGGCGATCCGGGCAGGCTCGCCCTCGGCGTGCGCCTCGATCGTACGCTCGATCTCCTCGACGATCCCGTCGCGAAGGTGCATGGGCGCTACCAGCGTCTTGCGGTAGCGCTTGGGCCGCGCGTAGCCCGTGAGGAAGTTGAACATGTCGGCCACGTCGGCCCCGATCTCCTCGTCGGTCGTGAACAGGCCGAAGTCGGTGTAGAGCCGGGCGGTGGACGCGTGGTAGTTACCGGTGCCGATGTGGACGTAGTTGCGCACGCGGTCACCCTCCCGCCGCACGACGAGCACCGCCTTGGCGTGGGTCTTCAACGCGGGGATGCCGTAGGTGACGTGCACCCCTGCCTCCTCCAGTGCCCGCGCCCACTGGATGTTGGCCCGCTCGTCGAAGCGCGCCTTCAGCTCGACCAGGCACACCGCCTGCTTGCCGCGCTCGGTCGCCCGGATGAGGGCGGGCACGAGCGGCGAGTCGTCGGAGGTGCGGTACACCGTCTGCTTGATTGCCAGCACGTCAGGATCGGCGACGGCCTGGTCGACGAAGCGCTCGACCGACGTCGCCCACGAGTCGTAGGGATGGTGGACGAGCAGGTCGCCCTCTCGCATCACGGCGAAGAGGTCGACCCGATGATCGGATTCCTCGCTCTCCTCGTGCTGGAGGCGCGGCTGGGTCACCGGCGTCCACGGGGGATCGCGAAGCTCCTTGTGGCCGGGGAGCTTGACGATCTCCCACAGGTCGGCGAGGTCGAGCAGCCCCTCGACTTCGTAGACCTGGGATTCCTCGAGCCCCAGCGCCTCGACGAGCCGCGCGCGCAGCGCGTCGTTCATCCCGCTTTCGATCTCGAGGCGCACGACCTCGCCGAAGCGGCGGCGGCGCAGCTCGTCCTCGACCGCGGCCAGGAGGTCGTCCGCCTCGTCGGACACCGTGAAGTCGGCGTCCCGGGTGACCCGGAAGTAGGAGCAGTCGAGGATCTCCATGCCCGGGAAGAGCGCGTCGAGGTTGCGGGCGATCACCTCCTCGAGCGACACGAGGATCGAGCCGTCGTCCTTCAACTCGACGAAGCGCGGCAGCATCTCCTTGGGAACCTTGACTCGCGCGAAGCTCGTCTGTTCGCTCACTGGGTCGCGCAGGAGGACGGCGAGGCTCAGCGAGAGGTTGGAGATGTAGGGAAACGGCCGTGCCGGCCCGACCGCAAGCGGGGTGAGGACGGGGAAGATCTGGCCGCGGAAGCGCTCGGTCAGCTCCTCGCGCTGCTCGTCGGATACGGACTCGCAATCGACGATGCGGATGCCGTGCTCGGCCAGGGCGGGGCGCAGGTCGTGCTCGACCGTTCCCAAGAGGCGTTCTGACTGCTCGAGCACGCGCTCGCGGGTGCGCTCCAACACGTCCCCGGGGGCGAGCCCGTCGGGGCCGCGGGCGTCGATCCCCGCCTCCACCTGGTCGTGGAGCCCCGCGACGCGCACCATGAAGTGCTCGTCGAGGTTGGAGGTGTAGATCGCTGCGAACTTCACCCGCTCGAGCAGCGGGAGGTCCGCGTTCTCGACGAGCTGCAGGACCCGGTCGTTGAAATCCAGCCACGAGAGCTCGCGGTTGGCGAACAGCTCTTGGTCGTCGAGGTCTCCGGCCGCCGCCTCCGGGGCCGCGACCGACTGCTCAACGGATGACATGGCCTCCTTCTCGCGTTGCTTGCGGTGCGAGATCCCCTCGGTCCGGACGGATGGTAGCCCGTGGTCTCAGGCTGGATCCGGCGATCCTCGCGGTAAGACGACTCGGGATGCCCTCGCCATACGGGCTTGGACCGCTCTTTCCGGCCTCAGGCCGCCCCGAGCAGCCCGAGCACGACGCCCTCGCGCAGGCCGCCGCGGCCGACCTCGAGCGGCCGGCGCAGCCGCGCCGCGGCCGCCTCCAGCACGATCAGGCCGGCGGGAAGCAGCGCCACGCGGCGCGCGTCGAGCCCAAAGCGCTCGGCCACCGCGGAGGCGGGCGCCCCGGCCAGCGCGCCCAACGCCTGTCCGACGGCCCCCTCGTCGAGGCGCTCGCCGACCAGGCGGGGCAGCGAAGCGGCGCTCCCGCCGACCGCGAGGGCAACGTCGGCCTGCGGAAGCTCACCGAGCTCCTCCCATGCCGCCACGGCGTGCGCGCGGATGCGGTCGAGCTCCTCGGGCCGGGGCGGATCGTGCTCGATGAACGCGTCGGTCAGGCGACCGGAGCCGATCGGCATGGAGGCCGTGTAGCCCACCCCGCCGGTGCTCGACCCGATCGCCAGCTCGGTCGACCCTCCCCCCACGTCGACGACGGCCACCTTGGATGCCGACCCCGCCCGCCCCCCCGCCCACCCCGGGCGCATCGCGGCCAGCGCGCCCGCGAAGGCCAGCGTCGCCTCCTCGGCCGGATCCAGAACCTCGACCTCGAGGCCGCCGGCCTCCCTCACTGCCTCGAGCAGATCCTCGCGATTGGAGGCCGTCCGCACCGCCCCCGTGGCCACGACGCGGAACCTGGTCGCCTCGAGCGATCGCGCGAGCGTCGCATGGTGCTCGACGGCGCGCGCCACCTCGTCGATCTTGGCGGCTGGCAGAACAGACAGGTTGCCCAGCTGCGTGAAGGCGCGCTCCTGGGCCAGCACGCGCAGGCCGCCGGGACCTTCCTCGGCGACGAGGAGCCGGGTGGTGTTCGTGCCGATGTCGATGCAGGCGCAGCGCATGGGCGGCCCCTTCGCCGGGCACCGTACCGATATTGGCATGATCGTCCAGATGACGACCGGCGAAGCACCCGCCGTGGAGGTTCGCGGCTTGACCAAGCGCTACGGGAACGTGGACGCCGTGCGCGGAATCGACTTCACCGTCAAGGCTGGCGAGGTGTTCGGCTTGCTGGGCCCAAACGGAGCGGGAAAGACGACCACCGTCGAGATCCTCGAGGGCTACCGGTCGCGCACGGCGGGCGAGGTCTCCGTGCTCGGTCGCGACCCCGAGCGCCGCGACCGCGAGCTGCGCGAGCGGGTCGGCATCGTCCTGCAGAGCACGGGGATGTACCGGCAGGTCACGGTGCGCGAAGCGCTCGCGCACTGGGCGAGCTTCTACCCCCGCCCGCGCGACGTCGACGAGGTCATCGCCCTCGCCGGCCTCGAAGCCTCGCGGGGCGTGCGGACCCGTCGGCTCTCGGGCGGCCAGCTCCGGCGGCTGGACTTTGCTCTCGCGCTGGTGGGCGACCCCGAGCTCGTCTTCCTCGACGAGCCCACAACCGGCTTTGACCCGGCCGCCCGCCGTGCGGCGTGGGAGACCATCCGCTCGCTCGCGCGGCTTGGCAAGACGGTCCTCCTGACCACCCACTACCTCGACGAGGCCCAGGCGCTCGCCGACCGCGTGGCGATCGTCAAGGACGGGCGCATCCTAGCCGAGGGCGCGCCCGGAGAGCTCGGCGTGGGCGCCTCGCGCTACCGCGTCGCCTGGCGTGCGCCCGACGGGACGCTGGTCGAGCACGAGACCGAGGACCCCACCACGCTGTTGCGCGAGGCGACCGAGGCCGCGCTCACGCGCGGCGAGCGCCTCGCCGACCTCTCCGTGAGCCGCCCCTCGCTCGAGGACGTCTACCTGGACCTGACCGCCGACGAGCCCGCGCCCGCACGATGAGCACGGTCGTGGCGCTCACCTGGCGCCAGTACCGGCTCGAGCGCCGCATGTTCTGGCGCAACCCCAGCGCGGCGTTCTTCAACTTCGCACTGCCGCTCATCTTCCTGGCGCTGTTCGGGGCCGTCTTCTCCTCAGACCAGAAGCAGCTCGACGTCATCGTCCCCGGCATCGCCGGCATGAGCGTGATGTCGACGACCTTCTCGGCCCTGGCCTTCAACATGACCTTCCTGCGCGAGGCCGGGATCCTCAAGCGGATCCGCGGGACCCCGCTGCCCGGCGGCGCCTACCTCGGGGCCATCACGCTCAACGCGGTGACCAACACGGTGATCCAGATCGCCATCATCGTCCTGGCCGGACGGCTGTTCTTCGGGGTGGATTGGCCGAAGGACTGGCTCGAGCTCGGCGTGTTCACCGCCGCCGGCGTGGCCTGCTTCGCCTCGCTGGGCGTCGCGCTCTCCCACGCGATCCCGAACTTCGACTCGGCGCCGGCCTACGTGAACGCGATCTTCCTTCCGGCGATCTTCATCTCCGGGGTCTTCTACGACGTCGAGAACGCCCCCTCGGCCCTCAAGGACATCGCGCAGGTCCTTCCCCTCAAGCACGTCATCGACGGGCTCTCCGGAGCGATGGTCACCGGCCGGGGCGTGGGGGGAAACCTGACGGCGCTCGCCGTGGTCGCCGCGTGGGGAGCGCTCGGAGCCTTCCTCGGCGTGCGCGGCTTCTCGTGGGAGGCGCGGAGGAGCTGAGCGACGCGACGGCGCCTGCGACCCTCGCAAGCCGTCGTCGGCGCCGTCGAGATCTCTTCCTGAGAACCCGACGACGCCTGACGAGCGGCGACGCCTCCGAATGATGAGGTACCCGGATTCGGAGGGGTCCGAAACGCGACGCCGAGCTCGCGGCGCGAATGTGGTCGTGCTAGACATCGCACGTGCTCGCGGTCCTCTACGACGTGCACGGAAACCTTCCCGCTCTGGATGCGGTGCTCGACGACGCGCGCTCCCGGGGGGCCCGGCGCTTTGCGCTCGGCGGGGACTACGCGCTGTTTGGCGCATGGCCGGTCGAGGTCGTAGACCGTTTGCGTGGCCTCGACGCCGCCTGGATCCGGGGCAACGGCGAGCGCTGGACGGCGACGCCCGACCAGGCCCCCGGCGATCCGGTGGTCCAGGGCGCCATCGCAGCGTGCCGCGAGGCGCTCGGAGATATGGTGGTCGCCGAGCTCGCCGGGCTGCCCGAGACGATCGCCGACGGCGACACCCGGTACTGGCACGGGTCTCCCGCATCGGACGTTCGCTCCTTCATGCCCACTCCCGACGACAACGAGACCGACCTGCTCGACGGGGTGGAGGAGAGCAGGCTGATCTTCGGCCACACGCACCTGCCCTTCCGCCGTATCGCGATGCGCGGCGAGCGACCGGTCGAGCTCGTCAACCCGGGAAGCGTCGGGATGCCCTTCGACGGCGACCCGCGCGCGGCCTATGCGCTGATCGCCCCCGACGGCACGGTGGAGCATCGCCGGCTCCCCTACGACCACGCGGCGAGCGCCGCCGCGGTGCGCGAGCGCTTCGACGGTGAGTGGACGGCCACGATCGCCCGCCGCATCGAAGAGGCGAGGATGTGATGGACGAGCGCGTCGCACGCGGGATGGCCGCGCAGCTCGCCCACCGCCGCGATCGCCTGGAGGCGGGCGAGGTGCCGGTTGGCTGGAAGATCGGCCTCAACCCGCCGGCGGCACAGGAGAAGGCGGGCATCTCGGCCCCGGTGACCGGCTTCCTGACCGACGCCACGGTGCTCGCGTCCGGCGGGCGCTACGCCATCGGCGACGGCGCGAACGTGCGCGTCGAGCCCGAGGTCGCGGTGCGCCTTGGCGCCGACCTCGCGGCCGATGCCGGCGCCGGCGCCGGCGCCGCGGCGATCGGCTCGCTCGCGCCGGCCCTCGAGGTCGTCGACCTCGACCGCGACGTCTCAGAGATCGAGGCCGTCCTCGCGGGCAACGTGTTCCACCGCGCGGTGCTCTTCGGGGAGGAGCGCCTGGGCGAGCGCTCGGTTGCCGGCCTCGAGATGCGGGTGCTGCGGAGTGACGAGCCCGAGCCCGAGGCCGACGGGAACGTAGCCGAAGCCGCCGGCGACCTCGACGCGCTGCTGCTCGGAATTGCGCGCTTCCTCGACGCCCACGGCGCCGCGCTGCGGGCCGGCGACCGTGTCATCTGCGGCTCGCTGGTCCCGCCGCTCGCCGCCCGGCCTGGAGAGACGATCGCGCTGGAGCTCGACGGGCTGGGCCGGGTCGAGGTCGGGTTCGCCGCCTGATCACGCTGCGGATCTGAGCGGATCGATCCACCGCCCGATCCGGGAACACGTATGAGTATAGTATGCGCATGTTGAGTGAACGCCTGCAGGTTCTCGTGACCCCCGAGCAGCGACGGCGTTTGGAAGTGGAGGCGCAACAGCGTGGGTCGTCAGTCGGCAAACTGATCCGCGAGGCCGTCGATGCGCGCTTCGGCGCGGTGACTCGAGAGGATCGGCTGCGCGCGCTCGACGGCATTCGCGCGAGCGAGGGTCGCTTCCTCCCGCCCGAGGATCTCGATCGACTGGTCGAGGAGGAGCGGGAGGGCCAGGTGCGCCCCGCGGGCCGCCGTTGACGTTCTTCGTCGATGCGAACGTCATCGTCTACTCCGCGGTCCCAGGCGAGTACCGCGATGGGTGCCTCGAGGTCCTCGAGGCGGTCGCTCGGGGCGAGGCAGAGGGGCGGACCTCCACCGCGGTGCTCGAGGAGGTTTGGCACATCGAGCTCTCCCGGCGGGCGGGCGATCTGACGGGCTTGACCGAGCACGCCTACGTGCTGATGACACCGCTCCTGGCGGTCACCGACGAGGCGCTCCAGCTCGCGTTGTCGCTCGAGGTGAGCGAGCTCGGCGCCAACGACCGGCTCCACGTCGGCACCTGCTTGGTCAACGGCATCGATCGCGTGGTCTCCGCCGATCGCGAGCTCGACGCGGTCAAGGCGATCACGCGCGTCGACCCGCGCGATCACCGCGCCCGCCGCAGACTGCTGGCGTACGGTGGATAAGTGTGTCCAGGGGCTCGCTCGCCCACGCCCCTGTCGAGCACACGTGGCGCCACTGGCGCGCTTCGCCGGTCATCGGCTGCTGCGATTCGCTCGACGGGAATAGAGTGCCCGCTGGGTTCGGATGGAGGGTGCAGCGATATATCGGCGCTGGCGGGCACAGCGGGTGTGGCTTCGCGACCCGGCACGGGCGCTGGCGCTCCTCGCTCCCGACGCCAGTGCTGGTGAGCGTGCGGATCCACAGGCCATGTCGCTCTACGCGTGGCTCGCGCTGACCTACGAGCGCGACGAAGCCGGGGCTGAGCGCGCGGCAGCGCTCGCCCTGCACGATGGCGGCCCCGCGCGGTTCGCGTCGGCGGCACTCGCCGCGGTGCTGCTCAACCGCGGGGCCCGCGACGAGGCGGTCGCGGTGCTGCGCGACGCTGCATGCCGCAACCCCGGCGTGCCGTGGTACAGGCTCTCGATCGCCGACGCGCTGGTCGAGGCCGAGCGGGTGCCCGAGGCCGAGGCGCTGCTCGAGGATGCCGCGGTCGCCGGCCCGCCGCTGCGCCGCCATGCGCTCAAGCGACTCTCGCGCCTCCCGCTCGAGCGCGGAGACTGGGCCCGTGCCCGGCGCTTCTTCGCCGAGCTGCTCGACCTGGCTCCCGACTACATCGTCTACGCCTCGGACTACGTGACGGCAGGCGGCCTCGAGCTCGAGGCCGACCCTCCCGACGGCGCACGCGAGATCTGGACGCGGGGCGCCGGCATCTACCCTCGCCACGACGGCCTGCGCGCACTGCTCGCCGAGCACTTCGACGACGAAGGTCCGGCCGGCACGCCTCGCGTCCCGCGGGTCTCCGAGCAGTCGGTCGGCGCGCACCGCATCCCGGTCAGGACGCCGTTCATCACCGCGCGGACCGGCCTTCACCGCCTCGTCGACGAGGCGACAGCCGCGGTTCGCGAGCCCGGCGACGTCCTCGTGCTCGCCGAGAGCGCCGCCGCCGCCGGCCAGGGAAGGATCGTGCCGCTCGAGCTCGTCGAGCCGGGTCAGATCGCATGCTTCCTTTCCCGTTTCGTCGGGGAGATCGGCCCGCTGCACAGCCCCGAGGGCATGCAGGGAGCGATCCTCGAAGCCGGCCGGGCTCGGGTGCTGCTCGGCGCGGTGGCGGGCGCTGCCGGAAAGCTCGCGGGGCGGCGCGGCTGGTTCTACCGCGTCGCCGGCCCGGAGGCGGCCATGATCGACGACGTCGCGGCGTGCATGCCCCCCCACGACCACCACGTGCTCTTCGGCCCCCGTGACCCCGACGGCCTGGCCCGCTCCCTCTCGGCGCAGCTGGGCTGCGAGGTGGCGATCGTCGACGCCAACCACGTCTCCGGCGCATGGGTGGTGGGCGCCACGCCCCAGGTCGACCGCCGCTGGCTCACCGCGGCCCTGGCCGACAATCCGGCCGGAAACGAAGACGAGCGCACGCCCGTCGTGCTCGTCCGGCGCATCGGCGCGCGCGACGGCGCCGCGACCGATACTTCAGTGGGAGCAGCGGTACCGCGATGATGAAGGACATTCGAATCCCAGGCCTCCCGAGCCGGCGCGCCCCGCGTGTCGGGCCGGCCCAGCGACGCGGCCTGCTCGCGGCCGGGGCCCTGACCACCGCCGCTGCCGTCGCCGCTGGGTGGGAGGTGCAGCGCCGGCGCGACCTGCGGCAGATAGAGGCCGACCCCGAGCAGCGCGTCCTGGGCTCGCCGCCAGAGGGCCGGCCGGTGGCCGTTCGGGCCGTTGACGGGACGAGCCTGCACGCCGAGGTCTTCGGGCCCGACGACGCGCCCACGATCGTCCTCGTTCACGGCTGGACGTGCTCGCTTCGCTTCTGGGCCTACCAGCTCGCCGCGCTGTCCGAGAGCCACCGCGTCGTCGCCTTCGACCTGCGCGGGCACGGTCGCAGCGAGTACGCGGCGACCCGCGACTACTCGACCGACGGGTTCGCGAGCGACCTCGACGCGGTGCTGCGCGAGCTCGTGCCGGCCGACGAGCGAGTCACGGTCGTCGGGCACTCGCTCGGCGCGATGGCGATCCTCGCGTGGGCGGCCGAGAACCCCGACGCGGTGGAGCGACGCATCGGCGCTGCGGCGCTGGTCAACATGGGGACGGGCGGTCTCGTCACCGAGGCGCTGATCGTTCGCGTCCCGCGAGTGCTGGCCCGCGCCAGGCAGCTCGTCGGGCGCGTCGCCCTGTCCATACCGGCGCCCCTCCCGCCCAAGCCCATGCCAATCTCCAACCGCCTCGTCCGCTACGTCGCGCTCAGCCCCTCGGCGAGCCCGGCGCAGGTCGCCTTCACCGAGACCATGGTCCTGGAAGCCCGGCCCACCGTCCGCGCGCGAACGGGCGTATCGCTCTATCGCATGGACCTCGCCGAGGCGATCAGATCGCTCACCGTCCCCACCCTCGTGATCGCCGGCGAGCTCGATCGCCTCACGCCTCCGGTCCACTCCCAGCGCCTATTCGAGGAGCTGCCGAACGCGAAGGCCATGATCAAGATCCCCGACGTCGGCCACATGGCGCCGCTCGAGGCCCACGACGAGGTCACCGAGCACCTGCGCGCGCTCGCCATCGACCACTCGCGCGCGCCGATGCATACGGGCGGGTAGGCGCGGCGCCCAGGCGGGCGGGTAGGCGGCGCGGCGGCGCCTACGAGCCGCGAAGCACCCGCTTCGCGCCCGCCGCCACGGCCTCCATGTGCCAGGGCGACAGCAGGTGGTGGGTCGGGAGGGCGAGGAGCTCGCGGCGGGCGGGCTCGAGCTCGGCGAAGCGCTGCCGGTCGAGGAGCGGGTGCGCGACGGGCCAGATCTCCAGCGCGCGGATCCCGTAGTCGAGCAGCCCGCGGAGCGCCGCCGCGCGGTCCGCGGCGCGGACCGGCAGGTAGAGCGGGCACGTGCCGGCCGGGAGCTCGCGGTAGGCCTCGGGGACGTGGTCTGCGAGCTCGTCGCGCAGGCGCAGGTAGTTCTCGCGACGGCGCCCGCGGATCGCCGCGGCGTCGGCGTGGCGGATGGTCAGCTCGGTCAGGCGGGCAGGGAGACGGGCGGCGTTCTCCATGTCGGCGACCTCGAGGTCCCATTCGCCGATGACGGTCTCGGTCACGTTGCCCGCACGCGCCGCGGCGTCGCCGCGGCTGGCTCGGCCGACGAGGCGCGTCGCCGCGAAACGCAGGGGCGCGGCGCGCGCGATCGCCGCTCGGCCGGCGAGGAGGGCTGCGGTCGAGCGGACGATGCGCTTGCCCGGTGGCCGTGGGGAGGCGGGAAGGGGGGAGTCGACCAGCACAGCGCCGCCGTCGGGGACACCGAGCGACTTGCGCGGACAGAAGACCGCCGCGTCCCCGCGCGAGCCGACCGGACGACCCCGCGGGTCGAGCGAGAAGAGCGCGTGGGCAGCGTCCTCGAGCACCCGCGCGCCGTGCGGCGCCTGCGCGATCGGGAAGCCGAAGTGCGAGATCAGGTAAAGGAGATCGGCGTCGCGGGCGGCGCGCGCAAGGTCGTCGGGATCGGGGACGAGGCGGGCGTCGACGCGGTAGAAGTCGATCCGCGCGCCGGCCAGCCGCACGGCCTCGACCTCCGAGCCGCAGTGATAGGCCGGCATCGCGACCCGGCTGCCCTCCCCGATCCCGAGCGCGCGAAGCGCGAGCCACACCGCGCCGCGGCCCAGATGCGTGAGCCGCAGGCCCGGCCGGTCGAGCGGGAAGCCGGGCGACCCGCGGCGCAGGCTCAGCTCGAGCGGCGGGTAGACGGGGATGAGCGGCGCGCTCACGATCGGCCGCCAACGGCTCTCAGCGGCCGTCCCGCGCCGATGAGCGGCCCGCTCACCAGCGCGCTCACCGCCCCGGCACCATGCGGCGGAGCATCGCGAGGTCGCGGACGCGCAGGGTGCGGGCCACGGCGAGGAAGGCGCCGGCGCCGAGCGCCGCGCCAAAGACGAGCTGGGCGAGTGCTCGCCACGCGCGGTCGTCGACGACCTCCCGCACTCCCGCCACCGCGAGGAGCATCGCCGCGGCCGTGGCTCCAGCCGCCGCGAGCACCTTCGCGAGCTCGACCATGCTGGCCCGGTCGACGACCGGCCCGACACGGCGCACGAGGACGATCCAGGCGACGACGGCCCCGGCGACGTACCCGAGCGAGTGCGCGAGCGCGAGGCCCTTGACGCCCATGAGCGCGAAGAGGACGACATCCAGACCGACCGTCACCGCGTTCTCGACGAGGTTGACCAGCGCAGGGGTGCGCGCGTCCTGTCGAGTCTGGAACGCACGCATGAGCAGCTGGTAGGCCGCGAAGGGCAGCAGCCCGACGGCGAACCAGCGCAGGTTGGCGGCCACCAGCTCCGTGCTGCGGGCGCTCACGATCCCGTGCTCGAGCAGGGTCCGGATGAGCGGCTCGGCGAGAACGAGGAAGCCCGCGGTCGCGGGGATCATGAGGAGGCCGAGGGTGCGCATGCCGTCGGCGATCCGGCGGCGGAAGGCGTCGGACTCGCCGTCGACGTAGTGGGCCGAGAGCTTGGGCACCAGCGCGGTGACGATCGAGACGGCGGCGATCCCGATCGGCAGCTGGAAGAACGCGAAGGCGGTCACATAGGCGGTCAATCCGCCCTGAACGCCATTGGCCAGGTAGAAGGAGACGCCTACCCCGATCGTATTGGTCACGACGTAGCCCAGCGTCCACGCCGACAGCCGAGCGAGCTTTCGCACGGCCTCGTGACGAAAGTCGAAGCGGGCCCGAAGGCGGCCGGGCAGGCGCACCACGTAGACCCAGTTGACGGCGACCATGGTCGCCGCCGCGCCTGTCGCGCCCACGCCCAGCAGGAGCTTGAGGCCGGTGTCGCGATCGACCTGCGCGCTGCTGGTCACCCCCGAGGTCAGCGCCGCGAAGGCCACGAAGGTGCCGATCAGGATCAGGTTGTTGACGATCGGCGCGAACATCGGCGGCCCGAAGCGCCCGTTGGCGTTGAGCAGCCCGCCCGCCATCGCTGCGAGGCCGAGCAGCACGATCTGGGGCGCGAAGACGCGCAAGAAGAACGTCGCCAGCTCCCGCTGCTCCGCGGCGGCGCTGTCGGGCACGCGGGCGGTGAAGACGTCGACGACCCACGGGGCGATCGCCACGACGACCACGGTGAGCCCGCACAGGACGGCGGCCGCGGTGGTGACCATCGCCGAGGCGGCCGCCCAGGCGTCGTCGTGGGGCTTGGTGCGCAGCTCCTGGACGAGCACCGGGATGAACACCGAGGTCAGCACGCCCCCGAGCACGAGCTCGTAGAGGACGAGCGGCAGCGTGTTGGCCAGGTTGTAGGCGTCGGCCAGCCGAGACTCGGCGACGCCCAGCGCAAAGGCCATCGCCAGCGTGCGACCGAGCCCGGTCAGGCGCGAGAGGGCGGTCCCGACCGCCATGACGGCGGCGGGACGGGCCAGGCCCTGTTTGGCGATGTCGACCGGCTCGCGGGCCTCGGCCGCCTCGGCGCTCATCGCGCGAGCAGGCTACCGGCCGCGCTCGGCACGGCGTGCCCCTACCCCGCGCCCAGCTCGGGTAACCGCTGCTCGAGCTCGAGGACTCCGGCGAAGAGGTCACCGTGCGCCGCCCGGTCGAGCGCCGCCTCTGCCTGGAAGACCAGGCACTCGGGATCGCCCGCCTCCAGCGCCGCCTCGATCTCCTCCCAGGCGACGGGGGTCGAGACCGTCGGCCGATCCTTCGCCCGCAGCGACCATGCACAGACCGTCGTCTTGTGCTCGTCGTTCTGGCTCCAGTCGACGAGCACCTTTCCCTCCCGCAGGGACTTGGTCATGCGCGAGACGACGAGCTCCGGATGCTGCTTGGAGAGCACGCCGGCCAGGCCGTTGGCGAACGGCTTGGTGGTGGCGTAGGTGATCTCCGTGTTGAGGGGCAGGTAGACCTGAAGGCCCTTGGAGCCCGAGGTCTTCACGAAGCTCTCGAGCTTGAGGGCCTCGAAGACCTCTCGCAGCCACACCGCGACCTGGCAGCACTCGAGGATCCCCGCGGGTGGGCCCGGGTCCAGGTCGAAGGCCATCACGGTCGGACGCTGCACGGGGTCGACAAGCGCCAGCGACGGATGGATCTCGAGGTCGGCCAGGTTGGCCAGCCAGACGAGCGTCGCGACGTCCTCGACCACGCAGAAGGTGATGGTGCCGACGCGCTCGGTCCGCACCCAATCGGGGCGGTGCGAGGGACACTGCTTCTCGTAGAAGTAGGGCGCCTCGACGCCGTTGGGGTAGCGCTTGAGGGTCAGCGGCCGGTCGCGCAGGTGCGGGAGAAGGACCGGCGCGATGCGTGCGTAGTAGTCGATCACGTCGCCCTTCGTGAAGCCGGCCTTCGGGTAGAGCACCTTGTCGAGGTTGGACAGCGAGAGGCTTCGCCCGTCGACCTCCACCTCCACGCGCGGAGAGCCCCGCTTGGGGACGCGGCCGGACGCCTCTTCCCCCACCACCTCCTCCGCCGGCGGCGGCGCGCCGATCCGCTCGCGGACGACGTCGCCGGGCTCGGCGTCCTCGCGCAGGCCCTTGTAGGACGGCGCGCGCAGGGTGCCGGTGTGCGTCCACTCGCGGAACTCGACCTCTGCCACCAGCTCGGGCACAAGGAAGCGTGACGCCTTGGGCGGCTGGCGGCCCACGAAGGGCGAGCCGTCCGCCGCCACGGGCGCGAGGACGTCGCGCAGGCGCAGCAGCTCGGCCTCGGTGAAGCCCGTCCCGACCCTCCCTGCGTAGCGCAGGGCGCCCTTCTCGTCGTTGTAGCCGACCAGCAGCGCGCCGACCCGGCCCGTCCGGCCGCCCTCGCCGGGGAGCCACCCGCCCACCACGAAGTCCTGGCGATGGACGTTCTTCACCTTCAGCCAACAGGCGCTGCGGCGCCCGGGCTCGTAGGGGCTGTCGGTGCGCTTGGCGACGATGCCCTCCAGCCCGAGCTCGCGGCTGGCGGCCAGCAGGTCGGCGCCGCCGTCGTCGTGGGAGGCCGGGACCTGCCACGCCGGGCCGCGCAGCTCGAGCGCGTCGAGTCGCTCCCGGCGCTGCGCGTAGGGCAGCCCCATCAGCGAGCGGCCCTCCAGCCAGAGCAGGTCGAAGATCAGGTAGGCGATCGGCGTGTCGCGCACCCGGCGGCGCACGGCCGCCTCGGAGGCGAGGTGCATGCGGCCCTGTAGCCTCCCGAAATCCGGCCGCCCATCGGGATCGAAGGCGACGACCTCGCCGTCGAAGACCGCCGCACGCGACCCGAGCGCCCGCCCGAGGCCCGAGACCTCGGGGTAGCGCGAGCTGATGTCGCGCATCGAGCGGCTCTGCAGGCGCACCCGCCCGCCCTCGACGAAGGCGATCGCGCGCACGCCGTCCCACTTGACCTCGTAGGCCCAGCCGCGCTCGCTCCCGGGCAGCGCTGCGAGGCGCGCGAGCATCGGCGCGACCTCCACGGGGATCGGCGCGGCCTCCGGGTCGGCCGGCGGATCCATCCGGTGGATCATCCAGTTCCTCCCGCCCGTCCGGAACAGGGCGTAGCGGCCGCCGAGGCGCTCGCCGTGGAAGGTGACGATCACCTCGTCGTCGAGGAACTTGTGGCACTCGTAGGTCCCGCGGTCCCAGATCCGCATGCTCCCGGCCCCGTACTCGCCGCGCGGGATCTCCCCCGCGAAGTCGAGATAGGAGATCGGGTGGTCCTCGGTGTGAACCGCGAGCCCGTCCTTGCCCGAATCGTCCGGGATGCCCTTGGGAACCGCCCACGAGGCGAGCACTCCGTCGCGCTCCAGGCGCAGATCCCAGTGCAGGCTGCGGGCGTGATGCTCCTGGACGACGAACCGGGGAAGTGAGCTCTCCTGCGCCCCTTCCTCGCCGGCCGGCTCGGGCGTCGCGCCGAAGTCGCGCTTGTCGCGATAGGGGCGAAGCGCCGGAGTAATTGGGGTGCTCGGACGTTTCATGATTCGATTCGCGGACCATATGGACAGTACGTGCCGTTCACCCCGCACCTCTCGCTCGTCGACGACGGCGAGCCGGGAGACCCTATGAGCATCCCGAGCGACCTCTGGCTGGCCATGCCCTCCCGGGCTGAGAACGTCGCGCTCGTGCGCCAGGCCTTCGGCGGGCTCGCCGACGCGGTCGGGCTCGCCGAGCCACTGCTCGCCGACGTCAAGACCGCCGTGAGCGAAGCGTGCAACAACGTCGTCGTCCACGCCTACGGCGGTGGCGAGGGCCCGCTTCAGGTCGGCGCCCGCACCGCCCAGAACGAGCTCAGCGTCCTCGTCCGCGACCAGGGCGAGGGCATCCGCCCGACGCCGGTGGTCAACGACCAGGCCATCCACGGCGTCGGGCTGTCGCTCATCCAGGCCCTGACCGACCGCGTCGAGTTCGGCGGCGGCATCGGGAAGGGCACCGACGTGCGCATGACCTTCTCTGTCGAGCACGAGCTCGAGGCGCCCGGCGAGCGACCCGCGGCCGACGAGGACGACCAGGCCGGTGAGCGACCCGCGGCCGACGAAGCCGAGGCCCCCGCGGAGGGCCTCGTGGTCTCCATCGCCCAAGGGGCGCTCGTAGGTCCGGTGCTCGCTCGCGTCATCTCCATGCTCGCCGCCCGAGCCGGATTCTCCATCGACCGGCTCTCCGACGCTCAGCTCGTCAGCGACGCGCTCTGCGCCCACGCGCCGGCCTACCTGCGCGACGACGACGTCCGGGTCGCCTTCCGCGACGGCAGCGGGATGCTCGAGGCGCGGCTCGGCCCGCTCGTCGACGGCGGGGGGGAGCGCCTGCTCTCAGACGCCGACCTCCCCGGGATCGGCCGGCTGCTCGACCAGCTGGCCGATTCCGTCTCGGTCGACCGCAACGGCGACGGCGGGGAGTTCCTCACCCTCTCGTTCAGCGATGGGGCCTGAGCATCGGGCAGGCTGGTGCAGGGCTCAGAAACGGCGGGCAACGAAGGGGAGGGAGCCGGAGGGGGGAGCGAAGGCACCGCGAGTGAAGGATTTGGTAGGCCGTGGGACACCAAATCCTTCAGGGAAGTCGGAGCGGGAGCCAGAGCACTCGCCGAATGAAGCATTCGGTAGGCAGTAGGACACCGAATGCTTCAGGGAAGCGCGAGCCGCCGACGTGACGCCCGCCCTCCGCCCGCACCTCCCTCCTTCGTCGCCGCCGTCGGCCGGCAGGACCGCGGCGCTCGGTCCCACAGCAGCGGACGCCCTCAGAACCGCAGCAGCGCGGCGATCGAGTGGTGCTGGGTCAAATCGTGGTGGCGGACGATCATGACCTGCGCCGACTGAGCGAGCGCCGACTCGACGGCCGTCTCGACGATGTCCTCGCGCTCCTCGGTCTCGGCGTCGTCGAGCGGGCAGCGGGCCTCTGCCACGCCCATCCAGCCGTCCTGCGGGCAGACGACCCCGGCGGCGCGCCAGCCCTCGGCGATCAGCAGCGACTCGACGCGGCGCTCGTTGAGGACGCTCAGCACGTCGTCGAGCCCAGCCGCCGCCCGCCCGCCCGCGCCCAGGCCCTCCTCGAGGCGGTCGAGCGCCTCGCGCTCGCGACGGCGGTCGTCGGCCTCGATGAGCGGAGCGGCGGCGGCACTGACGTCGTCTGCGCCGGCGCGCTCGACGTCGACCTCGATCCGGCCGGCGAGGCGCTCGCGCAGATACGGGTGCAGCCGGCCTTCCACGTCGCCCGCGAGCTCCTCCGGGGATCCGATCAGAAGGCGATCGAACGGTGCCCGCTGGAACCGGCGGAAGAGCTCCTCGGCGACCCGCTTGAGGTGGTCCTGGACCTCCTTCTCCACCCCGCGCTGGTAGCGCGCCTGCGACAACCCGCCCTGGTCGTGCTGGCCGTGGACGTCGTCCCACACCAGCTCGACCTCCTCGAGGCGCTCGGGCGAGCCGCGCAGGATGCGCCCGGCCTTGCGGTTGACGAGCAGCACGCACCAGCGCCCCGCGGACCCTATGTCGACAAGCGGCTCGACGCAGGGCGAGTCGTCGATGACCACGGCCGCCTCGACGGGCCGCGGGAGCTTTATCACCTCGAAGAGGTCAGCCGGCCCGCAGCAGAAGACCGCCAGGCCGTGAGCGCCCTTGGCCGAGAAGCTCCCGTTGCCAAAGAAGGAGCGCAGCCGCTCGACGTCCTCGCGCAGGGCGACCTGGTCGGCGTGCGCGAGCTCCTCGGTCCTTATCCGGCGCTCGGCTTCGTCGAGCAGCGAGCGGACCTGCGTGGACCGGGCCTGCGCGGTGGCGAACGTGGAGGGATCGAGGTTGACGAAGACGCTGAGCACCTTGCCCTCCGTCGGCTTGAGCGCGGCGAGCCGGCGCAGCCCGTCCTGAGTGATCTCGTTTGTCTGCATGGCGCTGACGTTACCCGGGTTTGCGCGAGGATCGACCGGATAAGTTGAAGGCAACGGTCTTACACGCCGACGAAAAGGAGCCCCATGCCCTGGGACGAGATCTCGCCACGCCAGTTCGCCGCCTTCGACAAGGAGCTCGACGGCATCTCCAAGCAGACGATGGAGGACCACTACAAGCTTTACGAGGGCTACTGCAAGAAGGTCAACGAGTGCCGAGGAATCCTCAACGGCTTCGACTACGCCGAGATCGAGGGCAACCAGGTCTACTCCGAGCTCCGCGCGGTTTCGATCGACTACACCTTCGCGCTGCTCGGCTACAAGAACCACGACCTCTACTTCGGCCACCTCGGCGGCGACGGCGGCGAGCCCGACGGGCGCTTCGCCGAGATCCTCGAGGCCGAGTTCGGGCCGGGAGGCCTCAGCGGCTGGAAGGACGCGATCCGCAAGGGCGCCAAGGCGGCGCGCGGCTGGGTCATGGTCGGCTACGACCTCAACGACGGCTCGCTGTTCAACTACCTCATGGACACCCAGAACCTGTGGGCCGTCTACAACATGGTCCCCGTGCTCGCGCTCGACGTCTACGAGCACGCCTACGCGCGCGACTTCGGTGCAACGCCGGACGGCCGCGGCGAGTACGTCGAGGCGTTCTTCCGCAACGTCAACTGGGACCACGTCAACCGCCAGCTCGCTCAGGCCGAGGCCGCCCGCGAGGGCGCCCAGTCGGCCGGGGCAGGCGAGCCCGACCCCGCGGGCTCCTAGGAGCCAGGAGAGTCCTCGTACCCGAGAGCCCCGGCGGCCCCGGCCTCTCGATGCAGCCTGCGGTGGGGATGTGCGTCAGGTGAGGGAAACGCGGGTATGTGGCGGACTGAGCGAGGACGAGGAGTGAGAGGAGACCATGTTCGAGCACATGCGTAAAGGCAACCGGGAGGGCTCGGTCGCTGCCGGCACGAGAGCTGGCCCCATCGCCCACGGAACTCGAGCCCCTGACGAGCGGACTGCGGTTGACGAGCGGACTGCGGTTGACGAGCGGGCCGCGGTTGACGGACCAGTGAGGCAGCGGGGCCCGGGCGACGTCCTCACCGACCGCCGCGAGCGCCAGCGCAGCGAGTTCGGGGGTCTCAACTGGGGCGCCGCGTTCTTCGGCTGGCTGGTTGCCATCGGCCTCGGAGTGCTCTTGGTCGCGATCCTCAGCGCCGCCGGCACGGCGATAGGGATCACCGAGATCGACAGCGTAGGAGAGGCGACCGACGCCGCCGACACCATCGGGATCGTTGGGGGAATCCTGCTCTTCGCCTCGCTGCTCATCGCCTATTTCGCCGGGGGCTACGTCGCCGGGCGGATGTCGCGCTTCGACGGCGCGCGCCAGGGCTTCGGCGTGTGGGCCGTCGCGCTGCTGATCACCATCGCTGTGGCGGTAGCCGGTGCGCTGCTCGGCGCCAAGTACAACATCTTCGCCAAGCTCGACCTGCCGCGGATTCCGGTTGACGAGGGAACGCTCACCGCAAGCGGGGCCATCGCGCTGGCCGCAATCGCGCTCGGCACCCTGCTCGCCGCCGTTCTCGGCGGAAAGACCGGCCAGCGCTACCACCGCAAGATCGACCGCGTCGGCGTAGCGGACTGACCGGCGTGGCCTCCGCGGCCGCCGGACAGGAGGGCCGCCGAGAAGCGCCGGGCGCGGGCACCAAGCCCGACACCCCGGCCGAGCTTCCCAAGCGCTCCTGGCTGCAGGTCGTCAAGCGCACCGCAAAGGAGTTCCAGGACGACAACCTGACCGACTGGGCGGCCGCGCTGACCTACTACGCGGTGCTGGCCATGTTCCCGGGGCTGATCGTGCTCGTCGCGCTGATCGGCCTGCTCGGCCAGTACCCCCAGACCACCAACGCGATGCTCGACATCGTCGGTCAGGTCGGGCCAGCCTCGGCGGTCGACACTTTCCGTGCGCCGATCGAGGGCGTGGTCAAGAGCAAGGGCGGCGCGGGCGCACTGCTGGGCTTCGGGCTGCTCGGCGCCCTGTGGTCTGCCTCGGGATACATCGGCGCCTTCATCCGCGCCTCGAACGCCATCTACGAGAAGGCGGAGGGCCGGCCCTTCTGGAAGCTGCGCCCGCTCCAGCTCGCCGTGACGCTGGTGATGGTGGTCCTCCTCGCGGTCGTCGCCATCGGGATCGTCGTGACCGGCCCGCTCGCGCGGGCCGTCGGCGACGTGATCGGACTGGGCTCGGCCGCCGTGACCATCTGGGGCATCGCCAAGTGGCCCGTGCTCGTGGTCATCGTGATGGCCATGGTCGCGATGCTCTACTACGTCGCGCCCAACGTAAAGCAGCCCAGGATGCGCTGGGTCAGCCCGGGGGGCGTCGTCGCCGTGCTCATCTGGATCGCCGCTTCAGTCGGCTTCGGCTTCTACGTCGCCAACTTCGGCTCCTACAACGCGACGTATGGCAGCCTCGGCGGCATGATCATCTTCCTGATGTGGCTGTGGCTGACGAACATCGCGCTGCTCTTCGGCGCCGAGTTCGACGCCGAGCTCGAGCGTGAGCGCGAGCTCAAGGCCGGCCAGCCCGCCGAGGAGGAGATCCAGCTCCCCCACCGAGATCCACCGAAGGAGAAGAAGTGACCCATTGCGTGCGACGATGGCCGTCATGGCCACCGGACGACTGCGCCGAGCCGACCCCTCGCGTCCTGGCCTCGCCCGCCGCCGGGCGGGCCGCGGGTTCGTGATCCTCGACCCGGACGGAGCTCGGGTGAAAGACGAGGAGACCCTCGCCCGGGTGCGCTCGCTGGCGGTCCCACCGGCGTGGAGAGACGTCTGGATCTCGACGGATCCCCTGGGGCACCTCCAGGCGACCGGAATCGACGCTGCCGGACGCAAGCAGTACCGCTACCACGACCGCTGGCGCACCCGTCGCGACCAGCAGAAGTTCGACGGGATGCTCGACTTCGCCCGTACGCTGCCCAAGCTGCGAAAGAACGTGGCGCGCGACCTCGAGAGCGACGGGCTCCCCCGCGAGCGCGTCCTCGGCTGCGCCGCGCGGCTCTTGGACCTCGGCTTCTTCCGCGTGGGCGGCGAGGGCTACGCCGAGCAGAACGAGAGCTTTGGCCTGGCGACGATCCAGCGCCGCCACGTCCGCTTCCGCGGTGAGGAGATCGTGTTCGACTACCCAGCCAAGAGCGGGCAGCGACGGGTGCAGGCGATCGTCGACGCCGATGTGCGCGCCGTGGTGGAACGGCTCAAGCGCCGCCGCGGCGGGTCGCGGCCCGACCTGCTCGCCTTCAAGCAAGGGGGCCGCTGGATCGAAATCCGCTCCGACGACATCAACGAGTACGTCAAGGCAGTCTCTCAAAACCCCTCCTTCTCGGCCAAGGACTTCAGGACCTGGAACGCAACCGTGCTCGCTTCGATCGCCATCGCCACGACGGGCCCCGACGCGGCCTCGAAGAGCGCGCGCAAGCGGGCGATCACCGGGGCGGTGCGCCACGTCTCCGAGTACCTCGGCAACACCCCAGCGGTGGCGCGCGCGTCCTACGTCGACCCGCGCGTCTTCGACCGGTACCTCTCGGGCTGGACGATCGGCGGTGCGCTCGACGAGGTGGGCGGACAGGCCGACCTCGGGCAGCCGCTCGTCCGCGCCCGGCTCGAGGCCGCCGTGCTCGACCTCGTCGAGGGCGAGAAGCAGTCGCCCGCGCTCGAGAAGGTGGCGTAGGGGCGCCGCCGCCCGCGCGCTGCGCTCGCCCGCGGCACAAGGGAGTCACCCGCCCTCGCGCTCCGCTCGCCCGCAGCAAGTGGGCGCCGCCGGCGACCTATCCCGTCTCCTAGGCGGTGGCGAGCCCGGCCGGGTCGTCGACCATCTCCAGGCGCTCGTCGAGGCGGGTCACGTTGAAGATCCGCTGGACGACGTCGGGGCCGCGAACGACGGCGAGCCGGCGGCCCTGCTCACGCGCCCGGGCGTCGGCGCCGACGATGAGCCGCAGGCCGGTCGAGTCCATGAAGGCCAGGCCGCGCAGGTCGAGCACGAGGACGGCGGGCTCGGCTGCCTCGAGGCGCTCCATCTCCTCCTCGACCCGTGGCGCGCTCGAGATGTCGAGCTCACCGACCAGCGCGACGCGAATCGTGCCGTTCTCCTCGTAGGTGTCGACCTCCAAGAGCGCCATCCGCGCCGGAGACGATAACGAAGGGTGAGGGCGGGGTACTTCGCGGGGATGGAGCCCGTCGAGCAGACCCCGACCCAGCCGCTGGACTACGCCGTTCTCAACGCGACATACGGGTCGCTGCTGGCGACGCTCGTCATCGCCAGCCGCGCGCGCCGGCTCGAGCGCGAGCCGATCGGGCTGGTCGAGTTGCTGCCGATCGCGGCGGCGACCTTCGCCCTCTCCAAGGTGATCGTCGACGAGAAGGTCGTGGCCTGGGTGCGAGCACCGTTCGTCGCCGAGGCGGCCGACGGCCGCCGCCCGCGCGGGCGGGGAATGCGCTATGCGGTTGGCGAGCTGCTGAGCTGCACCCGCTGCATGGGCGCGTGGGCGGGCCTGGGGATCGTAGGGTTGCGCCTGACCTCGCCACCGGCGGGCCGCGCGCTGACCGCCGTGCTCGCCGCCTCGGCGGCCAACGACTTCCTCCAGAGCGCCTTCACGCTGCTGTGCGCGAAGGCGAACGAGGTCGAGGGACGCTGATCCGCGAGATCTAGGAAACCAGCGTGATGACCCGTTCGCTGTGGCCAACGTTGCCGGCGGCGTCCTTCTGTCACCGTGATCTTGACACCCAGACGATGTCCGGTGCGCATACGCCCCCATCCCTGGGAGCTCGCCCTGTACTTCGACAGTTGAGCGCCGCGCCGATCTGCCATGGTGCGCGCCCGTGCGCGTCGTCCGTGCGGTGCTCGTCCTCCAGCTCGTCGGGATCGCCGCGTTCGGGGCGCTCGTGGCCGCTCGCGCGTTCATCTGGGCGCCCATCGACGAGCGCGCCCACTACGCCTACCTGGAGGAGGTGGCGACCGACCATCGGCTGCCGCTGCTCGACGACCTCGTCTCGCCCGACGTGCAGGCGGTGACCGACCGCACCTACCCGCGGCCGAGCCCAAACGACCCGCGCGACGTCGGCATCGCGGGACGGGTCACCGAGGCCTTCCAGCCGCCGCTCTACTACCTGGTTGCCGCGCCGCTCTACCACCTCGGCGACGACCCGACGCGGCGCGTCCACCTGCTCCGCGGCTTCGACCTCTCGCTGCTGCTGATCGGCGCGGCGCTCGTGCTCGTCGCGGCGCGCCGCCTCCAGCCCGAAGGCTGGGAGCTTCCCGCCTGCGTCGCCCTCTCGGTGGTGGCTTGGCCGGGCGTCGTCATGCGCAGCCTCACCGTCGCCAACACCGCGCTCGAGCTGCCGCTCGTCATGCTCTTCCTGCTCGCCTGCCTGCGGGCGCGGCGCCGCGACGAGGGCTGGGCGGTCGTGGCCGCGGGCACGCTGCTCGGCGCCTGCCTGCTGACCCGCCTGACGCTAGCGGTCCTCGCGCCGCTGCTGCTCGTGCTCGCGTGGCAGCACGTGCGAGGCCGGCCCGCGGGCCGCCGCCGCGTCGCCAGCGCGCTGGCCGCCCTGCTCGCACCCGCGGTGCTGCTCGCGCCCTGGGTCGCCTCCAACCTCCATCGGTACGGGGCGGCGACCGCTACCGGCGCGGCCTTCGACCAGCAGCGTGCGTTCTTCGGGAACCCGAGCTACGGGATCGACGACCTGCCCAGGCTGAACGGGAAGCTGCTCTCCGGGGCCCTGCCGCAGGAGTGGCCGCTCGGCGGCGAGCCCGCGCCGATCAAGGTCGCGGCCGTCACGGTGCTCGTCCTGCTCTTCGCCGTCACGCTCGCGTCGCTCGCGCGGCGCCCGGGCCTTGCCGGCCAGCCGGCGGCCCTGCTCGCCGTCGCGCCCGCGCTTGGATGGCTCGTCCTCAACCTGACCACCGTCCGCGACGACTACGACGTCTTCTTCCCCCGTCTCCTCTACGCGACCCTGATCCCGGCCACGCTGGTAGCCGCCGGCTGGTGGCGGGCCAGCTTCGGCGCAAGCCGGACGACGGCGGTCGCGGTGCTCCTAGCCGGCCTGGTCCTCGCGCTGCAGGTGACGACCGCGGCGCGCCACCTCCTGTGATTCGCCTCAGTACGCACTGACCACGAGCAGCCGGCGCCTGCCGAGGAAGGGTGATGCTTCGCCCGGGGCGGTCGCGCGGCGCTCAGCCCGCGCGACCGGGGCCGGGGCGGTGCGAGCCACCCGGCTCGGGCGGCTCGCGTAGGCGGCGGCTCGAGAGGATCATGAACACGCCGGCGAACACGGCGCCGATGATCAGCCCGAAGCTCAGGGCGACCCAGAACGCCCCGTCGGGCCCGAAGCGCCACATGGCCAGCGCCGCAACGATGACGACCCCCACGAGCGCGAAGATGCGCCAGGGCACGGGCGGGCGCTTGGGGATGTCGTACTGCTCGCGAACGCCCATTTCCGCGCACTACCCGCCGAGCGGCGCCGCTAACCGGCGCCGCTCGGCGCCTGTCAGGCGGGGAGCGCCGTTGCCGGCACCGGCTCGAGCGCGAGCTCGAGCACCTCGCCCACCGTCATGACGGGGTGGAAGGTCATGGCCTCGCGGACCTCGGCGGGCACGTCGTCGAGGTCGGCCCGGTTTCGCTCGGGCAGGATGACGTCGGTCAACCCAGCCGCGTGAGCGGCCAGCACCTTCTGCTTGAGGCCGCCGATCGGCAGCACCCGGCCCTGGAGGGTGACCTCCCCGGTCATTCCGACCGTGTGCTTGACCGGCCGGCCGCTGAGCAGCGAGGCCAGCGCGGTGGTCATCGTGATCCCGGCGCTCGGCCCGTCCTTCGGGATCGCGCCCGCGGGCACGTGGACGTGGAACTCCCTCTCCTCGAAGGCGGCCTCCTCGATGCCCAGCTCGTCGGCGTGGGAGCGCGCGTAGCTCAGCGCGATCCGCGCCGACTCGCGCATGACGTCGCCCAGCTGGCCGGTGAGGACCAGGCTCGCGTCCTTGCCGGGCATGTCGGTCGCCTCGATGAACAGGACGTCGCCGCCCCGCCGGTCACGCTCAGCCCGGTCGCCACGCCCGGCACCGCCGTGCGCACCGCGGACTCCTGGAAGAAGCGCTGCTTGCCCAGCGCGTCGCGCACCACGTCCACGTCGACCGCCACCGGAGCCTGCGCCTGCTCCGAGGCGATGCGGGTCGCGACCTTGCGCAGGACCGTCCCGAGCTCGCGCTCGAGCTGGCGAACGCCGGCCTCCCGGGTGTACTCGGCCACGATCAGGCGCAGGACGCCGTCCTCGATCGAGACTTCGTCCTCGCGCAGCCCGTTTCGCTCGCACTGACGCGGCCACAGGTAGCCCTGGGCGATCGCCGTCTTCTCCGCCGTGGTGTAGCCGTCGAAGCGGATGACCTCCATGCGGTCGAGCAGCGGGCCGGGGATCGTCTCGGCGACGTTCGCCGTGGCGATGAACAGCACGCTTGACAAATCCAGCTCCACGTCGAGGTAGTGGTCGCGGAAGGAGTGGTTCTGCGCGGGGTCGAGGACCTCGAGCAGGGCCGCCGAGGGGTCGCCGCGCCAGTCGGCCCCGACCTTGTCGACCTCGTCGAGCATGATCACCGGGTTCATCGTCTCGGCGTCGCGCAGCGCACGCACCAGGCGGCCGGGAAGCGCGCCGATGTAGGTCCTGCGGTGCCCGCGGATCTCGGCCTCGTCGCGCACGCCGCCCAGCGACATGCGGACGAACTCGCGACCCGTGGCCCGAGCGATCGACTCGCCGATCGAGGTCTTGCCGGTGCCCGGAGGACCGATGAGGGTCAAGATCGCACCCGAGCGCTTGTCCTGGCTGATCCCCCGCTCTTGGCGGAGCTTCTTGACCGCGATGTACTCCGTGATGCGGTCCTTGACGTCCTCCAGGCCGGCGTGATCAGTATCGAGGACCTCCCGCGAATGGACGGGGTCGAGGCGCTCGTCGGAGCGCTTGGACCACGGGACGGAGATGAGCCAGTCCAGGTAGGACCGGATCATCGACGCCTCGCCGCTCTGCTCGCCCATCCGCTCGAGCCGGCCAAGCTCCTTGTCGGCCTGCTCGCGCACGGCCTCGGGCATGCCGGCCTCCTCGATCTTGGTCCGGTACTCGTCGACGACCGAGGCGTCGTCCTCGTCGAGCTCCTTACGGATGGAGTCCATCTGCTTGCGCAGGAAGTACTCGCGCTGCTGCTTCTGGGCGCCCGACTCGACGTCCTCACGGATGCGCCGGCGGACCTGGAGCTCGGTCAGGACGCTTGCGCTGGAGCTTGAGCGCGCGCTCGAGGCGCTCGGTGACCTCGAGTAGCTCGAGGAGCTCGACCTTCTGCTCGAATCCGATGTCGGGCGAGTAGCCCGTGGTGTCAGCCAAGGCCCCGGGCTCGGTGATCGAGCGCAGGAAGGCCGCCACGCGACCGTCGTCCCCGCGCAGCTCGAGGATCTCCTCGACCGTCGCACGGTACTCGGACTCCAACCGACGCGTGGCGCCGTCGACCGGGACGTCGTCGGGGCGCTCCTCGACCTCGACGCGCAGCTTGCCCAGGGGATCGGCGTGGGCGGCCCCGGCAACGCCGCGATGCTGACCGGAGAGCGAGACGGCGCGGCCGCCGCCGGGCAGCCGCACGCGCTCGGAGACCTCGGCCACGGTGCCGACCCTCGCGAGGGCCCCGTCCTTGCGCGGGACGAGCAGCACCCGCTCATCATCACCGACGCGACGGGAAGCGTGACGTCCATGGTCGGGAACACAACGTTGTCGTCGAGGGGAATGAGAAGAAGGTTCGCCATGTGGAAAGGTCCCTTTGTGTAGTTGCTTACGCAACATAAGTGTAGCCAGGGCGTCAGGTGGCTCAGGGACGAACGGCGGGGTGCCGAATCGAGTGCAAGGGACGAACTGCGGGCAACGAGGAGGCGGCGTAGGAAGGCCTCCAGCCCTTCTGCGCCGTCTGAACCGCGAATAGCGCGGTCGAGCCGGCGCAGAACCGCAACAACCCCTCTCTCCCTTCCCCTCGTTGCCCGCCGTTCGACGACGCTCCCGACCCGCCACTGAGGTGTGTCCGACTGAATGTCCGAAATCCGGGCGGCGATCAAGCAATGTCGTCCGGGTGTCATGTGGGTGGTTGGTGGTTGTGCTTGCGATGGTAGGCGATGCGGCGCCGGCGGGCGCGCT
>Ga0183260_10000712_pt1 | contig 28263 bp, 25 predicted proteins | sample AntDrymUQ4972206_2_FD_129768 | JGI IMG/M metagenome (GOLD analysis project Ga0183260, IMG submission 129768) | Polar desert sand microbial communities from Dry Valleys, Antarctica - metaG UQ497 (22.06) (version 2) (version 2) | ecosystem: Environmental > Terrestrial > Soil > Desert | place... | reverse complement strand
GGGCGGCCCGCTGCCGCTCCAACTCCGACAGGCCGTCATCACCCGACGCCTCGCGCACCGCGCCAGCCAGGGTCCGGGTGAACTCCTCGACGCTCTGCCCTTTCGCCGCGGCGACCAGATCAGGAACCTGCTCGTTCAGGTTGGAACGGCCCACATCGGTGAGGCGGGCCGTGGCCCGAGCCAATGCGTCGACGTGACCGGTGGCGATCGCCCCGGACGCCAACGCCTCGTGAAACGACGGATGTGACGCACACGCTTCGGCCCGGCGTCCAGCGGCGCGGGCTTCAGACGACGAGCGCCCGCTGTTACGCAACGTGTCCGTTACTGGTGCCGACCGCCCATCAGCCGCCAGATCGGCAAGGTTCAACGTGGCCACCTGTTCTTGGGCGTCGACGACGGCACGCAGTTGACGGCCCGCTGCTAGCACCGCCTTGGCCGCTGCCTCATCACCCACCCCACGCTCAACAGCGAGCAGCGTGTCGACCAATCCGTGGATGCGGCTGCGATCCATTCCGTCAGCATAGCGAACAGGTGTTCGACTTGTCAATCTTTCGGGCAAGAAAGTTCGTGGGCGGCGACGACCAACACGAGACCGGTCAGAGGTCGGGCGATGAGCCGCTCGGCCAACGGGAGAACCGCGCGGTCGCCGCCCGCCAACGGCGAGGCCGTCGGCCGAGAAAGGACGAAAGTGGCTGACCGCGATCAGCGGCGCCGATAGATGTCGGATCGGTGGGCGAGGGCTTCGACCACGACAGTCCTGCGGTCGGTGTCGACGCGATAGACGATCTGATGTCACCGCGCCGTGCCGAGTGGAGTCCTTCGAGTTCCCATCGCAATGCTCGACCGACGCGCTGCGGGTTGTCCGTGAGAGCGCCGTAGACGAACTCGATGATCGCCACGGCGACCTTGTCGGGCGATCGTGCCGGCGGACCTCGAGCGGCATTTCGGGATCGGCGAAGTCACGGCTGATCGCATCGACCCACTCGCCGGCCAAGTCAACGGCTTCTCCCTGAGGGTCGGCCGGATCAGCGCGACTTGATGACGCATTGGGTCCGGTAGAGCGAAGTCATAGCCGCGAGTAGTCGCCTGCCAAGACAGAACCGATACGGCGGACGGGTGGTATCGGGGCAACGTCACGGACCGGACAATTGACGGTCGTTTGCGCTGATAAGGCGGGCCAAGGTGATCCCGCGGCCCGGCTGCGGGTCACCCGAGTTGGCGGTTCAATCCTTCTTCGCAGCGGACACGTCGACACATACGATTGCCTTGTTGCCGTCCTGGTCGCCGATCACGGTGAGCGAGGGCGCGTTGCTTTCATCGACGACGGTCCCGCCCGCGGCGAGGGCGGCGGCGATCCGTTGCCCGACCACCTCGGGCGCCACATAGACCTCGATGTGGAACCGCTGACGCGGGGTCTCGTGCTCGTCGGCGTCCCCGAACCACAGGTTCGGTACCCGTCCGGTGGCGTCCCGGATTTCGTCGCTGGGGGACCCGCGGCCCTGGGCCTCGGCGCTCCCGGTCAGCAGGGCGGCCCACACTGGGGCGATAGTCGCGGAGCGCGCCGTGTCGAGGCCGAGCTCGATGTGGCTGACCGAGGCCGGGTCGGCGTCGACCTTGTGGTCGGCGGCGAGCTCGGTGATCCGTCGCGCGAGGTCGACGTCCTGCTGGGTCACCCATTCGACGACGTGTTCGGTGCCCTCGTCGTCGCGGTAGATGGCGTCGTCGCTGACCAACTTGAGGTCGACGTACCCATTGCCGATCGACACGCGTGGGTGGTGGCCGAGCCCGTCGCCCGCCTCGCCCACCGCGGCGACGAACCGTGCGCCGGCGCCGAAGTCGTCAACCACGTAGCGGGCATGCAGTCCCTGGGCCAGCTTGCGCCAGTCGGTCAGGTTGGCAGCGGCGATCTGTTCGCCCTTCAGCATGTCCATAGACGGGGAGTTTGTCACCATGCCGCCGATCGTAGATCGCCCGTGTGACACGTGCTTACGATCGGCGGCATGGTGACAAACGAACATTCGATTCAGCCATTGACTGCTCACACGTGGAACGCGTTCGCCGGCCTGGTGGAGCGGCACAACGGGATCTTCGGTGGGTGCTGGTGTATCTACTTCCACCCCGACTGTGCCGAGCGGGGGCAGAGTTACGAGGGCAACCGCGCGCTGAAGAAACGGCTGGTCGAGGCCGGACAGGCTCATGCGGCGCTGGTGATGGTTGGCGATGAGGCGATCGCGTGGGCGGAGTACGGCACCCCGGATGAGCTGCCGACCATCCATCACCGCAAGCAGTACCTCGCCGAGGCCGACGCCATGCCCGACTACCGCATCACATGCATCTTCGTCGACAAGCGTCACCGCGGACAGGGCTACGCCAAGGTGGCTCTGGCCGGTGCGCTCGATCTGATTGCAGCGCAGGGTGGCGGCGTGGTCGAGGGTTACCCGCACGAGATCGGTGAGAAGAGGATGAACAACTCGTTCGTCTACAACGGAACACGCACGATGTACGAGCAAGCTGGCTTCGAGTTCGTCCGCTGCAAGGGGATGAAGAACACCGTCATGCGCCGCACGATCCGACCGGCCTGAGCCTGCCCAACCGCCGTGGGTTTGTGACCTAAAGGGGCGATCTCGTCGCCGCGAAACCTGCTCGTCCGCCGCTTTGCCCTCGCGGCTAGGAACGGGGTGTGTGGAAGTCAGAGATCACGGTCGGCCTCGTGTCATGCCTGATCTCGGAGCAGTTCCCGCAGTGGGCGGAGCTTGAGATTCGTCCCGTGACGCTCGACGGTCGTAGTTGGTCACGCCGACGATCGCCACGGGATCACCCTCGACCCATCCATAGACCGACCACCGCGATTGATCAGCTTGCCGGGGAGATCGACGTCGACAGCGCAGTCGGCGTCTGGGAGGCAGCACTTGCCGCACCCTGGACCGGATCGGACGTGTGGGTCCATGGTGACGTCACCGGCTCGAACCTCTTGCTCCGAGACGACCGATTGTGTGGTGTCATCGACTTCGGATGCACCCGATGGACCTCCGGGGACCGTCGACAGACCAGGATGCGTGCTGCCGCGAGCACATGTCGCCCCGACTTGGCGTTCGGTTCGCTGCTCTTGCTCCTCGCCGGCTGGTACAGCCGCGAGTCACTGGAACAACGACGACAACCTCGACCGCGAAAGCGGAGTCTTGCTCGGCGGTCTCCTACGAGCCGCTCATCATGACGTCGGCGATGACGAGGCTGACGCCGGCGGCACGCATCGGGAGCCAGTCGACGTCGGCGCCGACCTCGACGACGTCGAGCAGCATGCGCTGCAGCGTCGAGGCGATCGTCATCTCGCGAACCGGTGCGCCGAGCGCGCCGTCGGTGATCAGAATTCCCGACGCTCCCGTCGAGAAGTCCCCGCTCACGGTGTTGACACCCGAGTGCAAGCCGGACACCTGCTGGACGAGCAGCCCGTCATCGATGTCGGCGATCAGCTCGGTCTGACTCCGAGCGCCCGGCTGCAACTGCAGGGCGAGGCAGCCGACGCCGGGGGTGCCGGCGTAGCCGCCGCGAGTGGCGTTGCCCGTCGAGCGCACGTCGGCGCGCCGCGCCGAGTAGCTGTTGTGCACGAACTGGCGCAGCTCGCCGGCGACGATGAGCTCGTTGCGGCGGGCGGCCAGGCCGTCGCCGTCGACATCGGTAGCGGTGTAGGCGAGCGCATTGGTCGGATCGTCGACGAGGCTGACGCCGGGCGCGGCGATCATCTCGCCGAGGCGGCCGCGGAACAGGCTGCGGCCCTTGACAACGCTCTCGCCGTTGAGCGTCGAGCCGATGATGCCGAGGAACTGCGCCGTCACGAACGGGTCGAGCACGACGGTCAGGCGACGGCTCGGCGGCTTGGTCGCCCCCAGCAGGCGGGTGGCCCGCTCGGCCGCCTCCCGGGCGGCGCGGTCGAGATCGAACTCGCCCGGCTCCCGCCCGACGCTGAAGCCGAAGCCGGTCTGCGTCTCGTCGCCGTCGTCGGCGAGCGTCGACACCGAGACGTAGCAGCCGTTCTCCCGCCCCGCCTCGCGGATACCGGTGGTCGTCGCCACCGCGACCTCGCCCCAGGCGTCGGCGTAGTTCGAGTCGTCGATGCGCAGACGTCGGTCGTGGCCGAGTGTGCGGCGCTCGAGCTCCTGGGCCAGCTCGATCTTGTCGCTGGTGGCGTAGCCGGCCAGCGTGTCGTTCCACAGCATCTGCGGCGTGCGGGCGACGCCGTCGGGCTCGGCCAGCCCGGCCCAGTCGTCGACGGTGCCGAAGGCGACGTTGTCGCGGGCCTCGGCCAGCACCTCGTCGACGGCGCCGGGATCGAGCGTGCCGGCGTAGGCGAACCCGGTCCGCCCGTCCCGGATCACGCGGACCCCGATGCCCTCGCTCTGAGCCGAGACGAAGTGCTCGACCTCGCCCTGGTACACCCGCACATCCGTGTTCCCACCCCGCGACACGTACGCCTCGACCTGCTCCCCCGCCGAGGCCTGCGCCACCACCTTGTCGGCCAGCCCCGCCAAGACGTCCAACGACTCGCTCATGCTGCCGTCCCGCCGATGGTCATCTTGGACACGCGCAGCGTGGGCTGGCCGGTGCCGACGGGGACCCCTTGGCCGTCTTTGCCGCAGGTCCCCGGTCCGCCCATGACGAAGTCGTTGCCGACGGCGTCGATGTCGCGCAGCGCCTGGGGGCCGTTGCCGATCAGGTTGGCCTCGCGCAGGGGAGCCGTGATCTCGCCGTGCTCGATGAGGTAGGCCTCGGTCATGCCGAACACGAAGTCACCGGTGGCGGTGTTGACCGAGCCGCCGCCGAGGCGGGCGACGTACACGCCTCGCTCGGTCGAGCGCACGATGTCGTCGGGATCGCTGTCGCCGTCGGTCACGAACGTGTTCGTCATCCGCACCATCGGCAGGTGGGCGTAGCTCTGGCGGCGGCCGTTGCCGCTCGGCGCCCGTCCCTGCTTGCGCGAGCGTAGGAAGTCCCACATGTAGTCAGTGAGCACGCCGGCCTCGATCAACGGGTTGCGTTGCGTCGCGTGGCCCTCGTCGTCGATCGCCAGCGTCCCCCACTCCCCCGCCATCGTGCCGTCGTCGACGACGGTGACCAGCGGTGAGGCGACCAGCTCGCCGGTGCGCTCGGCGTACACGCTGGCGCCCTTGGCCACGAAGTCCGCTTCCAGGCCGTGCCCGCAGGCCTCGTGGAACAGCACGCCGCCGGTTCCGTGCTTGATGACCACCGGCAGCGACCCCGACGGCGCCGGCCGGGCGCCCAGCTTCGTGATGGCCTGGCGGGCGGCGTCGCGGGCGAGCTCCTCGACGTCGACCTGATCGAACACCTCGAAGCCGATCGTGTGGCCGAGTGATGTGAACCCGGTCTGCTGGCCGGTGTCGCCGTCGGCGACGGTGGAGATCCGCAGGAGGCAGCGCACGACGTCGTCGTCGGCCAGCAGCCCGTCGCTGTTGGCGACGAGCACCCGCTTGACGCTGTCGCCGTAACCGGCCGAGACCTGGACGATCTCACCGCCGGCGGCGCGGGCGCTCTCGTCGATGCGTCGCAGCAGCTCGACCTTGTCGGCCTTGGCCACGCCGTCCGGGTACCGCTCGACGGGTTGGGGACGCCGGACGGTCGCCTTGGTCAGGGCGATCGTGCGGGTGCCGCCGTCGCCCTGACGGGCAGCGGCGGCGGCGGCACCGGCGGCGGCCAACAGCCCGTCCTCGGTGAGATCGCTGGTGTGGGCGAAGCCGGTGGTCTCGCCGGCGATGACGCGGATGCCGGCCCCGCGGTCGCGGCCGCTCGTCACCTGCTCGACCTTGCCGTCGTCGAGACCGGCCGACGTCGACCGCTTGTCCTCGGCGTAGATCTCGGCGAAGTCCGCACCGGTGCTCATCGCCCGGGCCAGCACCCGTTGGCAGACGTCCTGATCGATCATCGCGGCGACGCTAGCGGTGAGGCCCCGACCGAGGACGGTGGACGGTCGAGCCCGACTCACTAGCGTGGCCCGCCGTGGTCGTGGCAACTGGTCGACGGGCCGAGGCGACGATGGTCGTCGGCGAGGAGGACACGGCGCGCGCCCTCGGCTCCGGCGAGGTCGAGGTGCTCGGCACGCCCCGCGTCATCGCCCTCTGCGAGGAGGCCTGCTGCCGAGCGGTGCGGGCCGACCTGCGCGAGGGCGCCACCACGGTCGGCATGAAGGTGCGGGTCGGTCATCTGCAGCCGTCGCCGGTCGGCGCCCACGTCACGGCCGAGGCGGCGCTGTCCAAGGTCGAGGGTCGCCGGCTGACGTTCAACGTGTCGGCCTCCGACGAGCGCGGCCTCATCGCCGTCGGCAAGGTCGTGCGCGTCGTCGTCGACCGGGATCGCTTCATGGGCAAGTGCGACGGCACGTGACGTTACGGTGGCGGCCGTGAATTCCTCGCCCGAGGACGTGCACCGGGCCACGGCGGCGACCGAGGCGGAGATGGTCCCCCAGGCGGTGCCGGTCAACGTGTACGCAGCCTCGGAGGCGCTGGTCGTCGTGGCGCCCGCGCCGGCAGTCACCGCCGCCGACGTGCGCGTCGAGATTCGCCCCGGACCGCCGGCCACCGTGCGTTTCTGGGCCCACGTGCGCAGCGCGGGAACGCGTGACTACCTCGTCAAGGAGTGGGAGTACGGCGGCTACGAGCGGGAGTTCGAGTTGCCCAAGGGCTACGGCGCCGGCGTCGAGGCCACGCTGAACAACGGACAGCTCGTGATCCGCATCCTCTGCGGCGAGCCCGTCGAGACCACGATCACGCCCACCTGAGGTCGGGCGGTCAGCCGAGGTTGCTGCTGCGCGGGTAGACGTCGCTCGGGTCGGTCACCACGTTGACCACGTAGGGCACGCCCGCCGCGAAGGCGCGGTCGAGCGCCGGCCCGATCTCGTCGGGGTCGGTGACGGTCTCGCCGCCACCACCGAGCGCCCGCACGACCTCGTCGTAGCGGCAGCCGGCCTGCAGATCGCAGGCCACGTCCCACCCGTAGATGGCCTGCATCGGGTGCTTCTCCAACCCCCACATCCCGTTGTTGCCGACGACCATCACGCACGGCAAGCCGTGGCGCACCAAGGAGTCGGCGTCCATCAGGCTGAAGCCGGCCGCGCCGTCGCCGAGCAGGGCGACGACCTGCGCCGACGGGCGGGCGACACGCGCCGCGATCAGGTAGCCCATGCCGTTGCCCAGACACCCGTACGGGCCGGTGTCGAGCCAGCAGCCCGGCTCGTGCACTTCGACGAACTTGCCGGCGTAGGAGGCGAAGTCGCCGCCATCGCAGATCACGACGGCGTCGCGCTCGAGCCGGCGGCGCAACTCGCCGTAGATCCGACTCGGCTTGATCGGGTCGGCCGTGGCCGCCAGGAGCGGCTCCTCGTCCGCCCGCGCCCGCTCCTCCGCGTCGCGCAACTCGACGATCCAGGCGTCGTGGTCGACGCGCGCACCGCCGTGACGGCCCAGCCCGGTCAACGTCGTGGCGATGTCGCCAACGACGCTGGGCACGTCGATTTGACTGGCCCGCTGCGACTCGGCGTCGACGACGTGGGCGACCGCGGCCGACCCGAAGCGCCCGAAGCCGAGCCGGAAGTCGAGCGGCGTGCCGATGACCACGACCAAGTCGGCCCGTTGCTTGAGCAAGCCGCGCGTGCGGAGGAACGCCAGCTCGTGGTCGGCCGACAGCAACCCGCGGCCCAGGCCGTTGGCGAACACCGGCACCCGCAACGCCTCGACGGCGGCCCGCAACGCCTCCTCGGCCCGCCCCCAGTAGGCATCGCTGCCGACGATGAACGCCGGGCGCTCGGCCGCGGCGAGGCGCGTCGCCAGCTGGGCCACGGCGTCGGTGTCGGGCTCGGCCGCCCGGCCGAACGACGCGTCGACGGCCGGCAGCTCGCCGGCCGACGGACCGAAAACGTCGAGCGGGAAGTCGACGAACACGGGCCCGCGGTGCGGTGCCACGGCCGTGGCCACGGCCTCGTGGACCACACGCGCGGCGGTGGCCGGGTCGGTGACGGTGCCCGCCGACTTCGTGACCGACCGCAGGATCGGCACATGGTCGAGCTCCTGCAGCGAGCCCGAGCCCCAGCGACCCTGCGGTGCCCGTCCGCCCAGCACGACGAGCGGAGAGCCGTTGAACCACGCCGACGTCACCGCCGAGACGCCGTTGGTGATGCCGGGTCCGGCCGTGAGCACGGCGACGCCAGCCGTGCGGGTCAGCTTGGCGTAGGCCTCGGCGGCGAAGGCGGCCGACTGCTCGTGGCGGGTGTCGACCACGCGCATGTCCCGGTGGCGGGCCGCCTCATAGAGCGGCCAGACGTGACCGCCGTTGAGCGTGAACATGACATCGACACCGAAGCCCTGCAGCGCCGCCACCGCCTGCTCACCGGCATGGCCCTCGACGGTGACCGGTCCCCCTGTTTGGCTCACGGCCAGCGACGGTAGTGCGACCTAGCCTGCCCCTATGCCGGTGGAGGATGTGCTGGCGGAGGGTGAGGAGCTCAGTCCCGAGCGGATCCACGTCGTCCGCTGGTGGAAGGAGGTGCTGATCGTCATCGGCTTCTACCTCCTCTACTCATGGACGAGGAACCTGTTCGGGTCGAACAAGATCGCCGCCGACGGCGTCCCCGAGCAGGCCTTCAACAACGCCGAGCGGATCATCCGCCTCGAACGGCTGATGGGGCTGTTCCACGAGGAGTCGATTCAGGAGCTGTTCTTGGCCCGCGAGGCCTTCATCCAATTCTGGAATACCTGGTACGGCACGGCTCACTTCTTCGTGACGATCGTCGTCTTCGCCCTGCTGTTCTGGAAGCGACCGGGCGTGTTCCCGCAATGGCGCAACAGCCTCGCCTTCATGACGGCGCTGGCGATCGTCGGCTTCGCCCTGTTCCCGCTGATGCCCCCTCGTCTGCTCGACACGCCATGCCGGGAGTACGGCGGCGCCTGCATCGCCAGCTCGCTGCGCGGCGAGGAGGGCGGCACGTTCGGCTTCGTCGACACGTTGAAGGAGTACGGCGGGCCGTGGTCGTTCGACAGCGAGACGATGACCAACATCTCCAACCAGTACGCGGCGATGCCCAGCATGCACATCGGCTGGTCGACGTGGTGCGCGGTGGCGATGTGGCCACTCTTGCGCCGGCGCTGGCACCGGGGGCTGATGTTCCTCTACCCCATCGCCACGCTGTTCTGCATCATCGTCACCGGCAACCACTACTGGATCGACGGTGTCGGCGGCCTGCTCGCCTTTGCCGTCGGCACCCTGGCCGGCTGGACGCTGCACCGCTGGAACCAGACCCGCCTCGACCTGCGTCACGCCATGCACTTGCACCCGGCCCTCGGCGAGCGGGCCAGCCAACCCGTTTCCGGCGACCCCAGCTAGCGTTCGGGTCCGATGTGGCTCGAACGGATCCGGGAGCCGGCCGACCTCAGGGACCTCTCCTTCCAGGATCTCGAGGAGCTGGCGGGTGAGATCCGCGACTTCATCGTCGCCGCCGTCGCCGAGAACAGCGGCCACCTCGGTTCCAACCTCGGCGCCGTCGAGCTGACCCTCGCCTTGCACCGGGCGTTCGACTCACCGATCGATGCGATCCTCTGGGACACCGGCCACCAGGCCTACGTCCACAAGATCGTCACCGGTCGCCACCGCGGGTTCGCCGAGCTGCGCCAGTCGGGTGGGCTCTCGGGCTACCCGTCGCGGGAGGAGAGTCGCCACGACTACGTCGAGAACAGCCACGCCTCGACGATCCTCTCGTACGCCTACGGCATGGCCGTCGCTCGCGACGCCGGCGTCGACCGTCACCGCCACATCGTCGCCGTGATCGGCGACGGGTCGCTGACCGGCGGGATGGCCTACGAGGCACTGAACAACCTCGGCCACAGCAAGCGCAGCGTCATCATCATCCTCAACGACAACGGCCGCAGCTACGCCCCGACAATCTCCAACCTGACGGCCGGCCGGCCGGCCGGTCCGTCCGACGACGGCGCCGAGACCCCGCCGTTGATCAGCCGCATCGGTGACTGGCTGTCGCACTCGCTGACCGAGATCCGCCTCAATCCGACCTACGTGCGCCGCCAGCGCCGGTTGGAGGAGTTCCTCCAGAACGTGCCTGTCGTCGGGACGCCGGCCGAGAAGGCGGTCGAGGCGTTCAAGGCGGCCGTACGCGAGTTCTTGCAGCCGCCGTCGTTCTTCGAAGCCCTCGGTGTCCGCTACGTCGGGCCCGTCGACGGCCACGACATCCCGGCGCTGGAGCAGGCCCTGCGCAACGCCGAGGAACTGTCGAGCGAGGGACCGATCGTCGTCCACGTGCTGACGAAGAAAGGCCGCGGCTACGCCCCGGCTGAGGACGACGAGGAGAAGCACCTCCACGACGCGCCGGTGTTCGACCCGATCACCGGCCCACCCAAGGCGGTCCCGACCGGCTACACCCAGGCCTTCGCCGAAGCCGTGATCAAGGAGGCCGAGGCCGACGACCGCGTCGTCGCGATCACCGCGGCAATGCCGGGGCCGACCGGCCTGCTGCCATTCCAGGCTCGATTCCCCGATCGCTTCTTCGATGTCGGCATCGCCGAGCAGCACGCCGTCACCGCGGCCGCCGGCATGGCCATGTCCGGGCTGCGGCCGGTGGTGGCGATCTACTCGACGTTCCTCAACCGAGCGTGGGACCAAGTCGTGTACGACGTCGCCCTGCACCGCTTGCCCGTCGTGTTCTGCCTCGACCGGGCTGGCATCACCGGGCCCGACGGGCCGAGCCACCACGGCGTGTACGACATGGCGATGCTCGCCCGCGTGCCGGGGATGCGGGTACTGGCACCGTCGAGCGCCCAGGAGCTGCACGCCATGCTCCACGACGCCATGGTCCTCGCCGACGACGGCCCCGTGGTCCTGCGCTACCCGCGCGGCCAAGCGCCGCAGGTCGGCGAACACGACGTCGGCGTTGGGCTGCGGGCCCGTCGGGTGCGCACCGCCACCGGCCCGGTGGCCGACGCCGTGGCCCTGGTCGCGGTGGGCAAGATGCTGGCGGCGGCGACCAAGGCGGCCGACCTTCTCGCCGAGCACGGCGTCGACGCCACCGTCTGGGACGTGCGCTGCTGCGCGCCACTCGACGACGAGATGGTCGCCGATGCCGCCCAGCACGGACGGGTCGTGACCATCGAGGACGGTGTGCGCGACGGCGGCATCGGCATGACGATCGCCGACCGCATCCACGATCGGGCGCCCGTGGCGGTCCACGTGCTCGGGCTGCCGAGCGTGTTCATCCCCCATCACGCCAACCCCGACCACCTGCTGGCCCACTTCGGGCTCGACCCCGCCTCGATCGCGGCCGCCGCCCGATCGTGACCGCCGTCCGGCGGTCGGTGCTCGACCTGTCGATGGTCAGCGCCGGGATGGCGAGCGCCGACGCGCTCGCCGCGACGACCGCACTGGCCCGCGCCGCCGAAGCCCGCGGCTACCACCGCTTCTGGGTCGCCGAGCATCACAACCTGGAGACGGTGGCCAGCACATCGCCGGCGGTGCTGATCGCCCACGTCGCCGCCCACACCGACCGGATCCACGTCGGTTCCGGTGGTGTGATGCTCCCCAACCATGCGCCGCTCGTCGTCGCCGAGCAGTTCGCCATGCTCGAGGCGTTGCACCCGGGACGCATCGACCTCGGACTCGGCCGCGCCCCCGGAACCGACCCGGCGACGGCGGCCGCGCTGCGGCGGGTCCCGCCGCTGACGCCCGACACGTTCACCCACGACCTGCTGGAGCTGATGGGTTGGCTCGGCGACGAGCGGGTCGAACCGGGCTCGTGGTCTCGCTTCCGGGCCACGCCGGCCGCGACGTCCCGCCCGACGATCATGCTGCTCGGCTCGAGCGACTTCTCCGCCCGCCTGGCCGGCCAGCTCGGCCTCGGCTTCGCCTTCGCCCACCACTTCGACGTACCGGGCACGCTGGCGGCGATCGGCGTCTACCGCGACGAATTCACCCCGTCGCCCGACCTGGCCGAGCCGTACACGATGGTCACCGCCGGCGTGCTGGCCGCCGACACCGACGACGAGGCCGAGTACCTCGCCGGCCCGGCCCGCCTGGCCGTCCTCGGCATCCGCACCAACCGGCGCACGCCGCTGCTACCGCCGGCGGAGGCCGCCGTGCACCCCGACATCGACGTCGCCCGGTCGATGCCGTCGAACCGCATCGTCGGCGCGCCGACGACGGTGGCGGCCGGGCTGGCCGACCTGATCGAGCGCACCGGCGCCGACGAGGTGATGCTGTCGACGATGACGTACGCGCTCCCCGAGCGCATCCGCACCCTCGAGCTCGTCGCGCGACACTGGCCGGCCTGACCCGCGCCCCCTTCCGCCCGAACTGGGGAAGATCCGTCCCACGATGCGTTCTGGGGAAGATCAGCGCCGGATTCCGGAACGCGATCGGCCCAGTTCGGGCGCCCGTCCGTCGCCCACTGGGCCGGGCCCCGTGACAGCGACTCGGTACCATCGCGGTCGTGAAGACCGTCGTCGTCGGACCCCGGCCTCCGGAGCTCGATGACGTCATCGCTCGGCGCCACGCCCTCGGACAGGACCGTTACGACGAAGTCTGGGACGGCGACTACCACATGGCACCGGCACCGCATCAATGGCACGGGTACCTCGTCAGCCAACTGCTCGACGCCTTCCGGGAGCCTGCTGACCGTGCTGGGCTGGTGCGCCTCGACGCCTTCAACCTGGGCACGGCGGATGACTATCGAGTGCCGGACATCGGTCTGCTACGCGCACTGGGAGCCGGTTCGTTCGTGCCGGCCGCCGCCCTGGTGGTCGAGGTCGTCTCGCCCGCCGACGAGTCGTGGGACAAGTTCGACTTCTACGCCAGCCGCGGCGTCGATGAGGTCCTCATCGCCGATCCGACGATGCGGACGTTGGCGTTGTTCCAGCTCGACCGGGGCGGGTACGGGCCGGTCGAGCGCAGTGCCGTCCTCGGTGTGACGGTGGCCGAGCTCGATGCCGCGCTGCGCTGGCCGGGTTGAGACACGTCGCGGTGGCTGACGGCCGCGATCTTGAGGCGGAGCTCGCGCTGGCGCTGGAGCTGGCCGATCTCGCCGACGCGGTCACGTTGCCGGCGTTCACCGATCGTTCGTTCGCCGTCGACTGGAAGGCCGACCGCACCGAGGTCACGGAGGTCGACCGCGGCACCGAGGCGGCGATCGCCATGCGGTTGGCCGCGGCACGGCCGCACCACCGACGCCTGGGTGAGGAGCACGGGTGGGCCGGCGATCCGGCGTCGCCGTGGTGCTGGGTCCTCGACCCGATCGACGGAACGTCCGGCTTCGTCCGCGGGATCCCGGTGTGGGCGACGTTGATCGCTCTCGAGCACTCGACGGACGGCGTGGTGGTCGGGGTCGTCTCGGCGCCCGCCCTCGGCCGGCGTTGGTGGGCGCGCCGGGGCGGTGGGGGCTTCGTCGACGGCCGCCCGTGCTCGGTTTCGACAGTCGAGTCGATCGGCGCGGCGCAGGTCAGCGTCACGTTCAGCGCCGGCTGGGATGCGCTCGGGCTAACCCCGGCCCTCGTCGGTCTCGCCCACGACGCTCGCCGTGCCCGCGGGTTCGGTGACTTCTGGCAGCACTGCCTCGTCGCCGAAGGAGCGCTCGACGTCGCCATCGATGCCGTCGGCGTGGCCCCCTACGACCTCGCCGCCGTGCGCCTCATCGTCGAGGAGGCCGGTGGCCGCTTCACGGATCGCCACGGCGTGGCCACCCACGACCACGACACGGCGATCTCCACCAACGGCGTCCTCCACGACGAAGTCCTCCGCCGCCTCACCTAACGGATCGGCGGAGTCCCAGAGACGACGAAGGTGGGCGAGCGCCGATCCGGAGGGTCGGCGGGGCGAGCTCGGAGGCGCAGCCGATCCGGCTTGGCCGGTCGGCGGAGCCCGAGAGATCACGCGTCGGGCTGGTCGCCGACCACGCTGACGAAGCTGACGCAGGCGCCGGGCGCGCCGCCCAGGTTGTGGGTCAACGCCTTGCGCTTGCCGGCAGCGATCGAGGAGATCTGGCGATCGCCGGCTTCGCCGCGCAGCTGCGTCCACGCCTCGAACAACATGCGCAGCCCGGAAGCGCCGATCGGGTGGCCGAACGACTTGAGGCCGCCGTCGGGATTCACCGGGAGCTCGCCGTCGAGGTCGAACGTGCCGGCGAGCACCTCTTTCCAGGCGAAGCCGCGCTCGGCGAACCCGAGGTCCTCCATCAACACCAGTTCGGTAGGGGTGAAGCAGTCGTGCACCTCGGCCATCGCCAGCTCGGCCCGGGGGTCCTCGATGCCGGCCTGGTGATAGGCGTCCTCGGCCGAGCGGACCACTTCGGTGAACGTGGTGTAGTCGTAGCTCGGGTCGATCGGCCCGGCGGCCGGACCGGCGATGAACGACAGCGCCTTCACGTACACGGGATGGTCGCTGTAGCGATGGGCGTCCTCGGCCCGCACGATGATCGCCGCCGCCGACCCGTCGCTGACGCCCGAGCAGTCGAAGATGCCGAGGGGCCCCGCGACCAGCGGGCTGCAGGCGATCGTCTCCTTCGGCACCTCCTTGCGGAACTGCGCTCGCGGATTGAGGGCGCCGTTGCGGTGGTTCTTCCAGGCGATCCGGGTGAGCACGTCCTTCACCTCGTCGGGGTCGAGGCCGTACTTGTTGGCGTAGGCCGGGGCGAGGAAGCTGAACGACGCCGGCGCCGTGACCGACAGGCCGGTGCCGTCGTTGGCCGGGTTGCCGACCACGAGCCCGGAGTACCCCGAGTCCTTCAGCTTCTCGACGCCGATCGCCATCACGACGTCGTAGGCGCCACAGGCCACGGCGTAGCAGGCGTTGCGGAACGCCTCCGAGCCGGTGGCGCAGTAGTTCTCGACGTGGGTCACCGGCTTGTGGTCGATCTTCAGCGGCCGCGACAGCGTCAGCCCGGACAGGCCGGACCCCATCGTCCCGAGCCAGAACGCGTCCACGTCGTCGAGCGCGACGCCCGCCGACGCCAGGGCGTCGCTCGACGCGTCGACGAGCAGGTCGTCGGCCGAACGGTCCCAGTGCTCACCGAACGTCGTGCAGCCCATGCCGACGATGGCGACGGCGTCGCGGATCCCGTGGGAAGCCATGTCAATCCTCCTGATCGGATGCGGTCGGCGCGGCCAGCGGCCGGGCCTTCCAGAAGTAGTTGTGGACGCCGTCGGTCGTGTACAGGCGGCGGAACGTCATGGCGACCCGGTCGCCGATGGCCACCGTCGCCGGGTCGACATCGGTCAGCTCGCACTGGAAGCGGCCGCCGCCGTCGAAGTCGATGACGGCGGCGACGACGGGTGGGCTGAGACTGAAGGCCAGCCGGTCGACCGTGAACGTGGCGATGGTGGCCGGTACGTCGGCCATCGGCGCCGGCTCCATCTGGTCGATGGCACCGCCGGCCATGCTGACGCGCGATGGCGGCAGGTGGACGAAGCCGTTCTCGTCGCGGCTGCCGACGAAGGCGTACTTCCAGGCGTCGGTACGCAGGCTCGGCGGGGCGGCGGGCCGCTCCGGCTCGGGCCGGCGCGGCGGCTCGCGCTGGAGGAAGCCGCGCCACGTCAGGAACTGCGCGTAGGACAGTTCACCGCGAGTGGCCTCGATCGCCTGGCGCACCGTGCGCGCCGGCGTGTGGGCGGCGATGGCATCGGTCGTGCGCAGGAGCCACACGTCTACGCCGTCGGCCAGATGGACGACGGCGATCATCTGGCCCGGCTCGGCCCGGTCGAGGACGTCGGCGAGGAGCAGCGCCCAGTGCGCCGTGCCGGTGTAGCCGACCTCGACGGTCAGGTCGGCCGTGACGGCGTCCGGACGGGCCCCGAACGTCGCCCTCGCCGCCTTGACGGCGCGGGCGTGGGTGCCGGTCACGATGACGTGGTCCAGCTCGTCGGCCGTGATATCCGCGGCCTTGAGCGCCTCGGTTACCGCCTGGTCGACGAGCGGGCCGTAGGCGTGCTCGCCGAAGCGCTCCTCCCACTGCTTGGAGAACGCCGCGCCGGGCGTCCGCCACCGGTCGACGAACTCGGCCGTCACCGACGCCGCGGCGACGACCTCAGCGATGACCCCGTCCGTACCGAAGGCGAGGGCCACGGCCGCGTCGCCCCCGCCCGCTTCGTCGCTCGACCCGGGCCGGCCGGTACGGATGTCCGCCAGCACGGCGACGCCGCCGGCGGCCTGGGCCATCCACGTCGCGCCGACACCTGAACGGACCGCGCCCACGGCGTCGAACGCCGGCAGCGACCCCGACAGCGCGAGGGCCGCGTGGATGATGGCGGCGTTGGTCTTGTCGGCGTACGCCGGCGCCGTCGTAGCGAAGGCCAGCAGCCCGGGCTGGTAGCCAGCGGGGACGGTGGCCAGCAGCCGCCGTCCCGCCTCGACGCCCATCGACGTCGTGTCCTCGTCGTAGGACGCCACGCTCCGGGACCCCGAGCCGCCGCCCGAGCCCAGCGCCGTGCCGATCGCCGCCCGGCCCAAACGCCAGTAGGGCAGGTACGCGCCGTAGCTCACGATCCCGGGCATCACCCCGACGTTACGGCGCCGCCCCGGCGTCGGGCCATCCCTGCGACCCCGCCTACGCTCACGGCCGTGACGCGCCTCGCCGAGCTCGAGCTCGACCGCAAGCTGAAGCGCGACGAGTACGAGTCGCGTCTGGCCGAGGCCCAGCGCCGGTTCCTCCAGCTGCGCCTCCACCTCGGCGGACAGATGACCGACGGCTAGCTCGGACCGGGCCTGCTCGTCGTCATGGAAGGACCCGACGCCGGCGGCAAGGGCGGGGCCATCAAGCGCATCGTGCAACCGCTCGATCCCCGCCACTACCGGGTCTCCACATTCGCCAAACCGACCCACGACGAGAAGCGCCACCACTTCCTCTGGCGCTTCTACCGCGAGATCCCCGGCCTCGGCGGCATGGTCGTGTTCGACCGCAGCTGGTACGGGCGCGTGCTGGTCGAGCGCATCGAAGGCTTCGCCACCGACGAGCAGTGGGGCCGGGCCTACGCCGAGATCGTCGGATTCGAAGAGACGCTTGTGCGCGAGGGCGTCATCATCGTCAAGTTCTGGATGCACATCGACGACGACGAGCAGTTGGCCCGCTTCGAGGACCGTCAGCACGACCCCCTACGGCAGTGGAAGATCACCGACGAGGACTGGCGCAATCGCCATCGCAACCGGGACTACGACGAGGCGGCCGAGGACATGTTCGTCAGGACCGACCACGAGCTCGCCCCGTGGAACCTGGTCGGAGCGAACAACAAGCGCCACGCTCGGGTCGCTGTGCTGGAGACGCTCAACGACCGCGTCGCCGAGGGGATGGCCCGCTGGGGCGCCCCCGTCCCCCCCACGCTGGATTGACGCTGGGTCAGGAGTAGTAGGGGTTCTCGCCGGTCGAGTGGTCGGTGAGGTCCTTGACGCGCGTGATCGCCGGGACCGCTTCGGCCAGCATCGTCTGCACGCCGTCGAGCATCGTCAGGCGGCTCATCGAGCAGCCATGGCACCCGCCGCCCATCGTCATGAAGGCGGTGCCCTCGCCGTCGTGGCCGACGTAGGTGACGAACCCGCCGTGGGCGGCCAGCGCCGGGTTGACCTCGGTGGCGACGATCGTCTCGATCTCAGCCGACAGCTCGTCGTCGCTCGTCAGCCCCTCGATCGACGGTGCCGACGGGCGGTTGGGGTTGCGGATGACGAGCCCCTGGCTGTCGGTGTAGTCCAGTGTCGCCCCCTGCAGCAGCTCGGCCGATGCCTGGGGAATGATGACCTTGAGGTCGTGCACGGTGCGCACCTCGTCGGTGAACGCGGCCGAGAGGTACTCGTCGAAGCTGAGGTCGTAGCGGAAGTCCTCGCCCGGCGCCGAGACGATCTCCAACCGCAGCCCGAGCTGGTCGGCGTCGGCCTCGTCCTGGCGCAGCTCGACCAGTTTGGCGAGGGCGGCGTCGGTGATCTCGACGATCGGCTCCGAAGCGCTGTCGGCCGGCGACGACGCAGCGGCCAGACGTTCCAACGGGCTCATGACGTCCACGCTATCGGCAACCCCCGAACGCACCCGGGGCGTGTGCCAACCTGTCGCCCGTGACCGACGGCAGCCGCAAAGCGATCCTCTACGCCTTCTTCGCCAACCTTGGCATCGCCATCGCCAAGTTCGTGGGGTTCATCATCACCCGCTCGGCCGGCATGCTGGCCGAGGCGGTGCACTCGATGGCCGACACCGGCAACCAGGGCCTGCTCCTCCTCGGAGGGAGCCGGGCGAAGCGCAAGGAGGACATCGAGCACCCGTTCGGCTACGGGCGCGAGCGGTACTTCTGGGCGTTCGTCGTCGCCCTCGTGCTGTTCTCGATCGGCGGCCTGTTCGCGCTCTACGAGGGCATCGAGAAGCTGCGCCACCCCCACGAGGTCGACAACCTCCCCGTCGCCATCGGCATCCTCGTGTTCGCCATCGGGTTGGAGACGATCTCGCTGCGCACCGCCTACCGAGAGGCCAAGCACGTCAAGCCGGACGGGATGTCGTGGTGGACGTGGATCCGCCGGGCCAAGCAGCCCGAGCTGCCGGTGGTGCTGCTGGAGGACATCGGCGCCGAGACCGGCCTCGTCTTCGCCCTGGTGGGCGTCCTGTTGGCCCACTTCACCGGGGAACCACGGTGGGACGCCGTCGGATCGATCGCCATCGGCGCCCTGCTCGTGGTCATCGCCGTCGTGCTGGCGATCGAGATGAAGGGGCTGCTGATCGGCGAGGGCGCCTCCGACCTCGACCTCGACAAGATCACGGCGGCGATCGACGCCGAAACCAGGGCCACGAGCCTGATCCACATGCGCACCCAGCACATCGGTCCCGACGAGCTGCTGGTGGCGGCGAAGATCGACTTCGACCGCGACCTGTCGATGGGCGAGCTGGCCGAGGCGATCAACGCCACCGAGCAGGCCATCCGCGGCGCCGTGCCCTCGGCTCGGCTGATCTACATCGAACCGGACATCCTGGGCCGATCGACCCCTCCCGCACCGTCGTCACCGCCGGACGTCGCACCCCCCGCGCACTGACCACCGACCGCCGCCTGCGCGGCATCCTCGCCGTGCTCGGCGGCGTGCTGTGCTTCTCCAGCAGCTCGTCGCTCGTCAAGTGGGCCGACACGTCGGGGGCGGCCGTCGCCTTCTGGCGCCTGCTGTTCTCGGCCGTGCTGTGGTGGATCGTCCTCGGCCTGCGCCGCGCTCGTAGCGGCACGCCGCTGCCGTCGGCGGCGACGTGGAAGTTGATGCTCCCGGTCGCCGTGTTCTTCGGGCTCAACCTGACCGTGTTCTTCACCGCCATCCCCCGCACGAGCATCGCCCACGCCGAGTTCATCACCGCCCTCAGCCCGCTCGTGCTCGTCCCGGCCGGCGCCCTGTTCTTCGGCGAACGCCCCGACACCCGGGCCCTCCTCTGGGGCCTGGTGACCGTCGCCGGGCTGGCCGTCGTGCTGTTCACCGGTGGCGACCAGGGCGGGGCGACCGTCGGCGGCGACCTGCTGATCGTCGGCGTCGTCGCCCTCTGGGCTGGCTACCTCCTCACCGCCCGCCGCGCCCGGGCCACGATCGGACTCGTCGACTTCATGTCCACGCTGATGAACCTCGCCTTCCTCGTCGCCGTGCCCGTCACCGCCGCCCTCGCCGGGAGCGACCTGTGGCACATGACCACCAAGGGCTGGATCGTGTCCGGTCTGCTGTCGGTGATGACCGGGATGCTCGCCCACGGCTTCATCGCCTCGGCCCAACGCGCCGTCGACGTCGGCACCATCAGCATCCTCCAGGTGTCCCAGCCGGCGATCGCCGTTGCCTGGGGCTTCGTCATCCTCGGCGAAGCGATCGAGCCGATCCAGGTGCCCGGCATGCTGCTCGTGATCATCGGGCTCGTCGCCTTCACCGTCGTCAGCCAGCGCCGCGCCAGCGCCGGACGCGCCGCCGACGCGCTCGGCCACGGTTCCTGACCCGGGCCGCCCCGGACATCGGCCGGTAGGGTGGCCGACGACCAACACGGGGAGCTCGCGGGTCCAGCGGGCTGAGAGGGTGGCGGCTGCCACCGACCCGAGAACCTGAACCGGGTAATGCCGGCGGAGGAATGAACAGTCGTGAGCGAGCGCCAGCGAGCGAACCATCGAGCATCGTCTTCGGCTCATTGGTGCACCCCCATTGGCCCGAACGCGTCGCATGGCGTCCGGGTGCACCAATGACGAAGACGGTCGTGGTGATCACCGGCGCATCGCCGTTGACGGCACGCGCCGTCGCCGCCATCCCGGCCGCGGCCACGCTGGTGGCGGCCGACGGCGGCCTCGACCACGCCCTCGCAGCCGGGCTGTCGCCGTCGGTCCTCGTCGGCGATCTCGATTCGGTGACGGCGGCGTCGCTGGCCTGGGCGTCCGAGCACACGACGGTGGTCCGCCATCCGGTCAACAAGGACGCCACCGACACCGAGCTGGCCATCGCCCACGCCGCCGCGCTCGGCCCCGACGAGATCCTCCTCGTCGCCGGCCACGGCGACCGTCTCGACCACGCCGTCGCCGCCCTCGGTGCGCTCGGCGCGCCGGAGCTGGCCGGCATCGCCCGGCTGGCGGCGTGGTGGGGCGACGACGAGCTGCGCATCGTGCACGGACCGGGGTCGTGCCCGCTCGACCACGCGGCCGGCACGACGTTCTCGGTCCTCGCCATGCACGGGCTGTGCACTGGCGTCACGGTCACCGGAGCCCGCTGGCCGCTGACCGACCACGACCTCGGTCCGCTCGTCGGGCTCGGTGTCAGCAACCAGGTTCTCGACCCGCCCGTCACCGTGGCGGTCGCCACCGGCATTCTCACCATCGCCATCCCTGGAGCACAGCCATGAACGATCACCGCGTTCCCCGGCCACGCAGGCCGTCACTGGCCGCTCACTCACTGGCGCTCCCTCGCTCGAATCCGCGACGCCGTCGACCCGTGGCCCTCCTGATCAGCACGCTCGCCCTCGTCGGCGCCGCCTGCACCGACGACGAGGCCGCCGACTCGACGGCCGCCACGACCGCGCCGACGGACGCGACCATCACTGCCCTCGACGGGGAGACCGTGACGCTGCTCGCCTACGACTCGTTCCCGGAATCCGACACGACCCTCAACGACGCGCTCGCCCAGTTCAGCGCCGACACCGGCATCTTCGTCGAGGTCGTCATCGGCGGCGACGCCGGTGCGCTCGTGTCGAAGGCGGTGCTCACCGCCGGTAACCCGGAGGGCGACGTGCTCTTCGGCGTCGACAACGCGTTCCTGTCCCGCGCCGTCGACGGCGGGGTGTTCGAGCCGTACCAGGCCAATGGCCTCGGCGCCGTCGCCGACGAGCTGACGGCGCTCGTGCCCGACCACGCCGCCACGCCCGTCGACTACGGCGACGTCTGCATCAACGTGGACATCGCCTGGTTCGACGAACACGAGCTCGAACCGCCAGCCGACCTCGCCGCGCTCACCGACCCCGCCTATCGCGACCTGCTCGTCGTCGAGAACCCGGCGACGTCCTCCCCCGGCCTGGCCTTCCTCCTGGCGACCGTCGCCGAGTTCGGTGAGGACGGCTGGGCTGACTTCTGGCGCGACCTGCGGGCCAACGGCCTCCTCGTCGTGGACGGCTGGACCGAGGCCTACTACGAGCAGTTCACCTGGGCCGGCGGTGGCGACCGCCCGCTCGTCGTCAGCTACGGCACCAGCCCCCCGGCCGAGGTCATCTACGCCGATCCGCCGGTCGAGACCGCGCCGACCACGGCCGTCGAGTCGACCTGCTTCCGTCAGGTCGAGTTCGCCGGCGTGCTGGCCGGGACCGACCAGCCGGACGCGTCCCGCCGCCTCGTCGACTTCCTCATCTCGCCGGCGTTCCAAGAGGAACTGGCGGCCAACCTGTTCGTCTACCCGGCCAACGCCGACGCCGGCGTCCCGCCTGAGTTCGACCAGTGGGCCCTGCGACCCGAGGAGCCGCTGACGATGGAGCCGACGGCCATCGCCGACGGCCGCGAGGCGTGGATCGAGGAGTGGACGGACGTCGTGCTGCGGTGACGCGCTCGACCGGCCACGGCGCACGAAATGCACTGCCGGCGAGACTGCTCGGCGCGCTGGCGATCGGCCCGGCCGTGTTCCTCGGCGTCTTCTACCTCTGGCCGTTCGTCACGCTGCTCGCCCGGGCGGCCGGTGTCGACGACGGCGCCCTCGGGGTGCTCGGGCGAGCGGCGACGTGGCGGGTCGTGTGGTTCACGACATGGCAGGCCGTCCTCAGCACCGTGCTCACCATCGTCATCGGCCTGGCCCCGGCCTACGTGCTCGCCCGCTTCCGCTTCCGCGGCCGCCGGCTGCTCGGCGGCCTGCTGACCTCGGCCTTCGTCCTGCCGACGGTCGTCATGGGCGCAGCCATGCTGGCCCTGTTCCCGCCGTCGCTGGAACGCGGCGTGCTGGCCATCCTCGCCGCCCACGTGACGTTCAACCTCGCCGTCGTCGTGCGCACGGTGGGCGCCGTGTGGCGGCACCTGCCCGAGGACATGGAGGCGGCGGCGGCCACGCTGGGCGCCGCCCCCGGTCGGGTGGCGCGCGAGATCACGCTGCCACTGCTGTGGCCGGCGGTGCTGGCCGCCGCCTCGATCGTGTTCGGCTTCACGTTCACCTCCTACGGCGTCGTGCGGGTCCTCGGCGGCGTGGCCCGCTCGACGGTCGAGGTCGAGATCTGGCGGCGGGCCACCCAACTCGGCGACATCGGCGGCGCCGCCGTCCTCGCCATCGGTCAACTGCTGGTCATCGGCGCCGTCGTCGCCTGGTCAACGGCGCAGCAGCGCCGCCACACCCGCGCCCTCGACCTGCGCGCTCGGGCCCGTCGGCGGCGCCCGCGGGCGGGGCGGGAGCGCCTGTTCGTCGCCGCGACGGCCGCGGTGACGGCGGCCGTCGTCGTCGCCCCGCTGGTGGCGTTGGTCGAACGTTCCCTACGGACGCGCACCGGTCACTCGCTGGAGGCTTGGCGGACGCTCGGGCGACCGGAGCTCCGCCGGGGCATCCGTGTCGGGGTCGACCCGCTGGCCGCGCTCGGCCACTCGGCAACGACGGCCGCCGTCGCCACCATCCTCGCCGCCGGATTGGGCGCCCTGGCCGCCCTCGCCATCGCCGCCGCCGGGCGCCACGGCCGCTGGCTCGACGTCGGGCTGATGCTGCCCCTCGCCACATCGGCCGTCACGATCGGCTTCGGGATGCTGATCACGTTCGACCAGGGCCCATTCGACTGGCGGGCATCATGGTGGCTCGTGCCGGTCGGACACGCCCTCGTCGCCGTGCCGTTCGTCGTCCGCTCGGTCCTGCCCGTGCTGCGGGGCGTCGATCCGGGCCGCCTCGCCGCCGCTGCGACCCTCGGGGCGGCGCCCGCGCGGGCGTGGTGGGAGGTCGTCGTGGCCCACCTGTGGCGCCCGTTGCTCCCGGCGGCCGGCGTGGCCGCCGCCATCTCGCTCGGCGAATTCGGCGCGACCAGCTTCCTGTCCCGCCGCGGCGGCGAGACGGTGCCGATCGCCATCGAACGGTTGCTAGGCCGGACCGGCGCGGTACTCCAGGCCCAGGCCTACGCCCTCGCCGCGATCCTGGCCGCGGCCACGATCGCCGTGGTCATCCTGCTCGAACCGCCGGAGGAGCGCGTCGACGCCCTCACCCGGGCCGGGACCGATGCTCGCCGTTCGTGACGTCACCGTCGCCTTCGACGGCCACCGCGTCCTCGACCACGTGTCGTTGACCGCCGAGGCCGGCGAGGTCGTCGCGCTGCTCGGCCCGTCGGGCAGCGGCAAGAGCACGTTGCTGCGGGTCATCGCCGGGCTGATCGACCCCGACGCCGGCACGGTCTCGATCGACGGCCAGGACGTCACCCATCTCCCGACCCACCGTCGCGGCGTCGGCCTCGTGTTCCAGGACGAGCAGCTGTTCCCTCACCGCGACGTCGGCGCCAACATCGCCTTCGGCCTGCGCATGCAGGGCGTCGATCGGGCCACCCAGACGGCCCGCGTCGACGAACTGTTGGCGCTGGTCGGGCTGCCCGGCTTCGCGCGCCGCGCCGTCACCGAGCTGAGCGGCGGAGAGTCCAAACGGGTGGCGCTGGCGCGATCGCTGGCGCCGCGACCGCGGGTTCTGTTGCTGGACGAGCCGCTGACGGGCCTCGATCGGGAGTTGCACGACCGCCTCGCCGGGGAGCTGGCCGACATCCTGCGGGCCAGCGGGACGACGGCCGTCCTCGTGACCCATGATCGCGAGGAAGCCGCCGCCGTCGCCGATCGGGTGGTCACGCTTGACGGCGCCGACTCCGTCGTCGTCGAGCTGACGGCGGCCGAGACCCACGACCTGCGGCGGGCGGTGTTGCGCACGGGCACACCGAGCGACGAGGTCGTCCTGCCCGGCGACGACGACCCGGCGACGGTGCATCTCGGTCTGCGCGACGACCGCGGCCGGGTCGTCGCCACGTCGACGTGGCGGCCCCGGCCGGCGCCCCACGACGTCGGCGGCGGCGGGGCGGCGGCGGTGCAGCTGCGGATGATGGCCACCGACCCAGCCCTCCAGGGCACCGGACTCGGCGGCCGGTTGGTTGAAGCCGGCGTCGCCTGGGCGTTCAGCCGCGGCGCCGACGTCGTCTGGGCCAACGCTCGCGACACGGCCGTCGACTTCTACCGCCGTCACGGCTTCGACGTCGTCGGCGCGAGCTTCGTCACCGAGTCCACCGGCCTCCCTCACCACCTCGTCGTCCGCCACCGCCCCCGCTGACCCCCGCCCAATCTGGGGCGAATCGTTCCCACCGCCCAATCTGGGGCATCCGTTGCCGGAATCCGGGACCGATCTTCCCCAGATTGCTTGACGACAGCGATCTTCGATTGCCGGGCGGCGTCAGAAGATGCTGGCCGGGGCGAGGCCGTCGAGCTCGACGCGGCCGAACAGCCAGGCCAGGCGCGTCGCCGGCTCGACGGCCAACGCCTCGGCCGGGAGGCCGGTCAGCCCCATCGGACGGCGGGCGTTCCAGCGCATCTCCATGTCCCGGAGTTGCAGCCGCACAAAGTCCGCCGGCCAGTCCGCCGGTTCGTAACCGAGACCGAGATCGACGGCGTGCACGTCGACCTCCCGCCAGCGCAGGCCCGGGAGGTCGGCCACCGGGATCGTGCGGCCGTCGGCCTCGCCCGACCGTCCGTCCCACCGAGTGTGCACGGACCAGGTGTGCTCCAGTCTCTCGATCGAGCCGCGCACGTCGGCGACGAGCTCGGCCGCCGGGCGGGTGTGACCAGCCTCGATGTCCCTGTCGCGACCGGCCACACCGTCCTCGTAGCGGTCGACCACCTCGCCCCGCTCGCTCGCCTCGAGCACTCTTGTCATGCTGTCGGCATTGCGGGCGAGGTGGGTCAGCACGTGTCCGATCGTCCAGCTGGGCAGCCGCGACGGCGCGGCGCCATCGACGTGACCAGACTTCGCGTCGAGCAGGTCCAACAGGCGCCGGTGCGCCGCCTCTGCCCCCGCGACGTCCCGGCCGAGACCACGGTCGTCCATCGAGCGCACGCTACCGAGGAGTGGTCTCAGCACCGGCCGAAGCCGGCGCGGTAGCGCCATCGCTGCCACAGCGTGGGGGCCGGCACATGAACGTTCCGGCGTCGGGTCGCCCGCATGCGATGCCGCAACCGCTTGACGCAAGCGAAGCAAATGCCGACCTCCTGGTGCGCGTCCAGGCGGAGCAGGCGGGCGTCGACGGTCCGGTCGCCGCAGCACCAGCACCCGGTGTCCGGGCGCTCGGCGTCGTCGCCCCCGACGGCCGTGGTCACCACGGTGTGTGCCTAGATCGCGACGTCGGACGCGACGCCTTCGACGCGATCCGCCGTTCGATTCACCCGAGTGGGAGGACGATGGCGACGCGGGTCTGCCAGGCTGGCGGGATGCAACTGGGCATGATCGGACTGGGCCGGATGGGCGCCAACATGGCGCGGCGACTGGAACGGGCGGGACACGAGTGCGTCGGCTACGACATCGATGTCAACGCCGTCAACGAGTTGACCGGCGAGGGCATCGAGTCGACCACCGACCTCGCCGTCTTCGTCGCCAAGCTGCAGGCGCCGCGGGCGGTGTGGATCATGGTCCCGGCCGCCTTCGTCGACTCGACGATCGCCGCGCTCGCGCCGCTCCTCGAGGCCGGTGACACGCTGATCGACGGCGGCAACTCGTGGTACCGCGACGACATCAATCGGTCGACGCCGCTGGCCAACGACCACGGCATCGACTACGTCGATGTCGGCACGAGTGGCGGCGTCCACGGCCTCGAGCGGGGCTATTGCCTGATGATCGGCGGACCCGACCGGGCCGTCGAGCGCCTGACCCCGATCTTCGACTCGTTGGTGCCGGGCTTCGAGACGGCCGACCGCACGCCGTTCCGCTCCGAGCAGGGCGGCGACCCGTCGCCGGCCGAGCGGGGTTGGCTGCACTGCGGCCCGAGCGGGGCTGGCCACTTCGTCAAGATGGTGCACAACGGCATCGAGTACGGCCTGATGGCTGCCTTTGCCGAAGGCCTCAACCTGTTGGCCCAGGCCGACATCGGTCAGGAGGAACACGAGAAGGACGCCGAGACGGCGCCGCTGCGCGAGCCGCAGTACTACCAGTACGACTTCGACCTGGCGGCGATCACCGAGGTGTGGCGGCGGGGCTCGGTCGTGGCCAGCTGGCTGCTCGACCTGACTGCGCAGGAGCTCGCCCGCGACCCCGGCCTCGAGTCCTACCAGGGTCACGTCAGCGACTCTGGCGAGGGGCGCTGGACGATCACCGCCGCCATCGACGAGGGCGTGCCGGTGCCGGTCCTGTCGGCCGCGCTGTACCAGCGGTTCAGCTCGCGGGGCCGTTCCGACATGGCCGACAAGGTCGTGTCGGCCATGCGCGCCGGCTTCGGCGGTCACGCCGAGCGGGCCGGAAGCACCCGATGACGATGCACGACACCCACCAGCCGCAGGCCGATGCCCTCGTCCTGTTCGGCGCCACCGGCGACCTCGCCAAGCGCAAGCTGTTCCCGGCTATCTACCACCTCGAGCGGCGCGGCGAGCTGAACGTGCCCGTCGTCGGCGTCGCCCGCAGCGACTGGACCGACGATGACTTCAGGGCGCGCGCCGAGGAGTCGATCGAGGCCAACGTCGAGGACCGCGACCCGAAGGTGATCGAGTCGCTCCTCGGCCGCCTCGACCTCATCCAGGGCGACTACGCCGACCCGGCGACATGGCAGTCGCTGGCCGAGACGCTCGATCGTCACGGCTCCAAGGTCGCCGTCTACTACATGGCCATCCCGCCCGACATGTTCCCGGAGGTGGCCGAGGCGCTGCAGTCGGTCGGGCTGCACGAGCGCGGCCGCATCGTCGTGGAGAAGCCGTTCGGGCGGGACCGGGAGTCGGCCAGCCAGCTCAACGAGACGCTGCACTCGATCTTCCCCGAGGAGCGCATCTTCCGCATCGATCACTACCTCGGCAAAGAGGCGGTCGAGGACCTGCTGGTGTTCCGCTTCTCCAACATGCTGCTCGAGCCGGCGTGGAACCGGAACTACGTGCGCAGCGTGCAGATCACGATGGCGGAGTCGATCGGTGTGGAGGGTCGGGGCAGCTTCTACGACTCGGTCGGGGCCGTGCGCGACGTGTTCCAGAACCATCTCCTGCAGGTCGCCTCGTTGCTGGCGATGGAGCCGCCGGTGGGGGCCGACTCGTCGTACCTGCAGGACGAGAAGGCCAAGGTCCTGGCGGCGATGGTGCCGATCGACCCCGCCGAGATGGTGCGCGGGCAGTACGAGGGGTATCTCGACGAGAAGGGCGTCACCGCCGGCTCGACGACGGAAACGTTCGTCGCCGCCACCCTGTACATCAACTCGTGGCGCTGGGCCGGCGTCCCGTGGCACCTCCGGGTCGGCAAGGCGTTGGCCGCCAACGTGACCGAGGCCGTGGTCGAGCTGCGCGAGCCGCCGCAACTGCTGTTCGACGAGGCCGGCGGACCCGAGCCCGGCCGCAACCTGATCCGCTTCCGCCTCGGCAAGGACGACGGGGTGACGTTCGGGCTGCAAGCCAAGACGCCCGGGCCGCACCTCGACAGCCAGGAGGTCGACCTGCGCGTCGACTTCGCCGCCGCCCTCGGCGAGCGCCAGGACGCCTACGAGCGGCTGCTCGACGACGCCCTCGACGGCTCGGCCCGCCGCTTCGCCCGCGAGGACGTCGTCGACCACACGTGGCGGATCGTGCAGCCGGCGCTGGACGATCCGGG
>Ga0183260_10000711_pt1 | contig 28302 bp, 21 predicted proteins | sample AntDrymUQ4972206_2_FD_129768 | JGI IMG/M metagenome (GOLD analysis project Ga0183260, IMG submission 129768) | Polar desert sand microbial communities from Dry Valleys, Antarctica - metaG UQ497 (22.06) (version 2) (version 2) | ecosystem: Environmental > Terrestrial > Soil > Desert | place... | reverse complement strand
TGCCTGCCGGTAGTCCTTCCCGAAAAACGCGATGTAGCCGAGCAGATACGGGTAGAAAGCACGCTGGTTGTCGTTCCCCCCCTGATCGAGGAGAGCCTTCGCGGCGGCTGCATGCTCGAGTGCCGCTTTCCTGTCGCCGCGTCTGGCCGCGATGCGTCCGAGCGCGTTGTGCCGGCGCATCTCCCAGAGCGCCGTCTCCGCCGCGCTCATCGCCGGAATCTTCTTCGCCGTTTCGTAGCCGGTCGTGTACCACTCCTGCGCCTTGCGAAGATTGCCCGACTCCAGGTAGATCCGGCCGAGGGCATTGGCGAGGCCGGCTGCGCCGCTGCGGTTGTCAGCCTGCACCTGCGCATCGAACGCGCGCTGGTAGTACCGCGCCGCATCGTCTGGTTTCGACTGGAACGCGTAGGAGATGCCGAGCGCCGTCAGGGCCCCGATACGGCTCTCGTCAGGGGCAAGCTTCACGGCCTCCTCGAGATGCGGCCTGGCCGCGGAGTGCCGGCCATCGAGATCCAGCGCGCGCCCGAGGGCCAGGCGAACGTCGAACGAGTCGGGCGCTGCCGTCACAGCCCGCTGAAGGAGGGTGAGCGCCCCGGGCAGGTCACCCGACTGGAGAAGCTTCTGCGCCTCCGCGACATCCGCGGCAGGATTCCCCTGCGCAGCGGCCGCCTGGGGGGCCAGCAGGATGGCCGCGGCGATCAGGAACGCGGAAACCTGGTGCATGTGCTCATAGTACTCTCTGGAAACGCAGGCCGGGGAACGGAGTGCACGACTGTAGCCCTGCCTGGCGCAGGCCCTTCTCGGACCGGCAGTGAGCGGGATCGGTGAGGCAGAACGCATGAAGATCGTCGTCGCCGGGGGGACCGGCTTTCTTGGAAGCCCGTTGACAGGAGCCTGGGCCGAAGAGGGACACGATGTCAGGGTGCTGACCCGCTCGCTCGGGTCCGGCGAGTCCCGGCACGAGTCTGGAACCGGGGTGCCGGGCATCACCCGGGTGGGCTGGACGCCGGACGGGCGAGCCGGCCCCTGGGCGAACACGCTCTCCGGGGTGGATGCGGTGATCAACCTCGCCGGCGCGTCCCTCGCTGAGAAGCGCTGGACCCCCCAGCGGAAGGCGGGGATCCGCGACAGCCGTCTGCTCGCCACCCGGAGCCTTGTCGCTGGCATCAAGGCCACAGGAGCACCGCCGTCCGTCTTTCTCAGCATGAGTGGTGTCGGGTTCTACGGCGCATCGGGAGACGAGCCGAGGACGGAGGCCTCTCCCGCCGGCAGCGACTTCCTCGCGCAACTCTGCGAGGACTGGGAGGCGGAAGCGCGGAAAGTTCAGAGGGACAGCGTCCGGCTGGTCATCCTGCGGACCGGCACCGTGCTTGAACCTTCCGGCGGCGCGCTCGCGCAGATGATGACCCCGTTCCGTCTGTTCGCCGGCGGTCCGCTTGGCTCAGGGCGTCAATACATGTCCTGGATCCACCGGGAGGACTGGGTGGAGATGGTCCGCTGGATCGTGCAAGCGCCGGATGCGTCCGGCGTCCTCAACGCAACAGCCCCTCACCCTGTGACCAACCGGCAGTTCGCGCGAGCTCTGGGACGTGCGCTGCGGCGTCCAGCGCTGCTGCCCGCCCCTTCCCTCGCCCTGAAGCTCGTGGTCGGGGAGTTCGCCCAGTATGTTCTCACCGGGCAGCGTGTATTCCCCGAACGGGCGCTGGCGCTCGGCTACCACTTCAGGTACCCCGAACTTGACATGGCATTCAGGGGCATGTTCGGCGGCTGAGCGTAGTCGAGCCCGTGGCATGGGGCTTGCGGAATATACAGTGGAGGAATTTGCATGGCAGTAAAGGATCAGCTGGAGAGACTCGCGGCCTTCGAACCAGCACCGTATCCAGTCGTCAGCCTGTATCTCAACACCCGGCCGGGAGGAACCGGCCGGGATCAGTTCCACAGCTTCGTCCGTAAGGAGTTTGCTGCAAGGAGCCGGACCTATCCGTCGGGCTCACCCGACCGGGAGTCGCTCGACAAGGACCTCGACCGGATCGCGAAGTATCTGGATACCGAGCTCGACCCGGCGGCGAACGGAGTGGCCGTTTTCGCCTGCTCGGCCGGAGAGCTGTTCGAGGCGGTGCAGATGACGGCCCCCATCGAAAATCACTGGCTGTACATCGGCGATCAGCCGCACCTGTATCCGCTGGCGCGAATCGAGTCGCTGTTTCCCCGGTATGCGGCGGTGCTCGCGAATACCAACAGCGCACGAATTCTCGTGTTCGCGACGGGTGAACTGGTGAGGCACGAGGAAGTCAAGGGGGTGAAGACCCGCGGAACTTCGCAGGGTGGATGGTCGCAGGCACGCTATCAGCGCCACCTCGAGAACTTCCACATGCACCACGCCAAGGAAGTCGTTGACGCACTCGGCGACATCGTCGAGCGGGAAGGAATCGAGCGGGTCCTTCTGGCCGGCGACGAAGTCATCACGCCCCTGCTGCGGGAGCAGATGCCCAAGGCTCTCTCCGACAAGATCGCGGACCACGTGCGCATCGACACGAACGCACCACTGGACGATGTGATCAAAACGTCGCTCGAAGCAATGAAGCGGGTGCGCGGCGACACGGAGCGCGAGAAGGTGGAAGCGGCAATCGGCGCCTACCGCGCAGGCGGCCTCGGCGTGGTCGGGCCCGAGGATACGATGGACGCGCTCGTAAAGGGGCAGGTGGACGAACTGCTGATTGCGGCCAGCCTAAGGGAACTCGAACCAGCGGGTGCGGCCACGGCGGGTTCGGCCGAAGCGGCCCTTCCCGAGCCCGCCGTCGAGCCCTCGGCCGCGGGTGAGGCAGCCGAAGCTGGGACGAACACAGTTCGCCTCGCGGACGAGCTCATCACAAAGGCAACGCAGACCTCGGCCAAGATCGTGTTCGTGGAAGATGCCGGCCTGCTCTCCGAGTACGGCGGCGTGGCGGCGACTCTTCGGTTCAGGATATAGCGGGCGTGCCCCGGCGACGGGCGGGATCAGCCTCCCGCCTCGTCGCGGCTGCCCCCCGAACGTGTTCCACGGTAGACGGCGACTGCCGAGGCGATCGTTCCGCCGATGGCCAGGACTATCAGCACGCCGACGATGACCTCGAAAATCGTGGACTCCATCCACTGGAGGATCCGGCTGCCGAACGTGGCGGCCAGCCAGGCCTCAACCATGAAGCGCAGCAGGCGAACGCCGGCAAGGGTTGCCGCGAAGGTGAAGGCGCGTGCCCCCAGAGCTCCGCTCGCCAGCACGAACGCGGTGAACGGGAAGGGAGGGGGGATGACGCCGAGCGCGGCAACGCTCACCGCCGCGCTGCTGCTCACGCGCTCTTTGATACGCTCGAAACGCCTGGGGGAGACGAACCGCTTCAATCCATGCTCGCCGACCTTGCGGCCGATCCAGAAGGTCACCATTGCCCCTGCCACCGAGCCGAGCGTGGCCAGGAGTGCATACAACCAGAAAAGGTCGGGATCACGGGCGGCGACCACGATGATGGCGAAGTCGATGCCGAGCGGCAGGAAGAAGATGAGGGACGAGTCCAGGGCCCCCATCAGGACCAGCCCGTGCGGCGTGAGGAAGTACCCGAGGAGCGTGTTGAACAGAGACCGCATCGATGTTGGGGGGAAGTTGAGCGGGCAGTCTATCAGACGCTGAACTGCACACCGGACGGCGAGAGGACAGGAGCGCCATGAAGAGGATCATCCTTGCGGGAGCGGGTGTGGCGTTGCTTGCGGGCCTGATCCACGCCCGGGAGGGGCAGCAGCCTGCCGGAGCAGGTCAGAAGGGGGACATGAACAGCTTCGCGGAAGGCTACGTCAGGCTGGTGCTCGCGATGGGGCAGCACGACGCGGATTACGTGGACGCCTACTACGGTCCGCCAGAGTGGAAGAGGCAGGCGGAGGCGGCCAAGGTCCCGCTCGAGGAACTGGCCTCCCGTACGCGTGCCCTCATCCAGGGGGTCCAGGGCGTTCCAACGCCTGCAACGGAGATCGAGCGACTGCGGAAGAATTATCTCGAACGGCAGCTCTCCGCTGTCGCGGCGCGCATCCGGATGCTGCGGGGAGAGCGCCTGTCGTTCGACGAGGAGTCCCGCGCCTTGTACGACGCCGTGGCGCCGACCTTCCCCGAGTCGCACTTCCAGAACGTTCTCGATCAGCTCGAGAAACAGCTGCCCGGCACGGGTCCCGTGCTGCCGCGGTACGAGGCGTTCCGCAGCGCGTTCGTGATCCCGAAGGATCGGCTGGACGCCGTGTTCCAGGCGGCAATCGCGGGCTGTCGGGAGCGGACCGCGGCGCACATCGCGCTCCCTCCCGGGGAACGCTTCACCCTCGAATACGTGACGAACAAATCCTGGAGCGGGTACAACTGGTATCAGGGCGGCTACCGCAGCGTGATCCAGATGAACACCGATCTGCCGATCTACATCGACCGCGCGCTCGACCTTGCCTGTCATGAGGGGTACCCGGGACACCACGTCTACAACGCGCTGCTCGAACGGCATCTCGTCCGCGACCGGGGCTGGGTGGAGTTCTCCGTGTACGCCTTGTTCTCGCCGCAGTCGCTGATAGCTGAAGGTACGGCGAACTACGGGATCGAGGTGGCCTTCCCCGGCCAGGAGCGTTCCACGTTCGAGGGACAGGTCCTGTTCCCCGCGGCAGGCATGGATGCCGGGCTCGCGCGCAACTACTACGAGGTGCAGGCGCTCGCCGAGAAGCTGGCGTACGCCGGTAACGAAGCGGCAAGGCGCTATCTGAACGGCGAGATCGACCGCGAGGCAGCCGCCGCGTGGCTCGAGCGATACGCGCTGATGCCAAAGGAACGCGCCGCGCAGCGCGTGCGGTTCTTCGACCAGTACCGCAGCTACGTCATCAACTACAACCTGGGCAAGGACCTCGTGCGCGACTATATCGAATCCCGTCCAGGCGTTGCCGGTAACCCTGAGCGCCGGTGGCAGGAGTTCGAGAAGCTGCTCTCGTCTCCACGACTGCCCTCCACACTGCAGTAGACCGCGAAGGTTCATGTCGGGCTGGCTCGAAGTCGTGAACGACCTCTACGAGGGCTCCTGGAACCCGGACATAAAACGGTTCCGCTCCCCCTACGCTTTTCGCGGCACGACAAGCGCACGCCACAGGCTCACCAGTTCTCTCCTCCGGCTTGCGGGCGGACACGCCGACGTCCGGCGCCTGGAGCTCGCCCTCGTCCGTAATTTCCGGAAATACGCCCGTGCCGAGGCGGCGCATGCCGATTCCATCTGGGACTGGCTTGCGCTCGGCCAGCACCGCGGCCTGCCGACCCGGCTGCTGGACTGGACCTACTCGCCGCTCGTCGCGCTCCATTTCGCGACCGACGACCCTTCCACCTTCGATCGTGACGGCGCCGTGTGGTGCGTGAATTTCATCGAGGCCAACAAGCGGCTGCCCGCGCGTCTGCGAAGGCTGCTCGAACAGGAGGGCTCCGATACGTTCACCGCGGAGATGCTCAGCTCGTTCCCCACGCTCGGGGAATTCGACGCGCTCAGAAGGGAACCCTTCGTCGTGTTCATCGAGCCCCCTGCCGTAGACACGAGGATCCTGAACCAGCTCGCTCTCTTTTCTCTGATGTCGAGCCCCGGGGCGGATCTCGAAGAGTGGCTCGAGCGGTATCCGGAGCTGTTCCGCAAGGTGCGCGTACCGGCGCGCGCGAAGTGGGAGATCCGCGACAAGCTGGACCAGGCCAACATCAACGAGCGCGTGCTCTTCCCGGGTCTCGACGGGCTCAGCCGCTGGCTTTCCCGGTACTACACGCCTTCGGCCGTGAGCGACGAGACGCCTGGCCGGCCGGCCGATCCACGACGTGCCGCCGTGCAAACGGCTACACGCAGGCGGGAAGCACCCGGACGGTCCGCTCCCCCTCGGCGGGTCAGCCGCCGTTCGTCTCGATGAGAAGCGGCTCCAGGTAATGCCACATGTTCTCGGCAATCCGCCGCGCGCCTGCAGCGTTTGGATGGATGCCGTCCGCGAGGTTGTACGCGGTGTCGCCCACCACACCGGTCAGCAGGAACGGCATCAGCGGCACACCGAACCGGGCCGCCAGATCAGGGAAGATCATGTGGAAGTCGAGGGTGTACTGCCAGCCTCGTGTGGGCGGTGTCTCCATCCCTGAGCAGGACCTTGATCTTCCGCTCGAGCGCCTGCTCGATTATGCGGGAGAGGTTCTGTCTCACCTGATCCACGGGCACACCGCCGAGCCCGTCATTCGCCCCCAGCGCGACAATCAGCACACGGGTGTCCGGCACCAGGGCCGCATCGAGGCGGCGCAGGCCGCCAGCCGTGGTATCGCCGGAGACACCGGCATCGACGACGCGGTGGCGGTAGCCGCGGGCGTTGATACGCTCCTGCAGCCGTGCGGGATAGGTTTCCTCCCGCCGGAGCCCCGGGCCGGCTGTCAGGCTGTCGCCGAGCGCAACGACAACTGGCGCCGGACCGCCCCCGCCGGGCACCGGCACCCCATCCGGGCGCGTGGCGCTCGGCGCACCTCCGCATGCGACCAGAGCAAGGACGAGAGCTGCCGGGGTGACGTGTAAATGGCAGGGCCGCAACGAACGCATTGTCGCTTGTCCACTCATACAAAACGCAGGCCTTCTGTCTGGGCCGAGCTCGACGTTCCAGCAAGGCTTGGAAGCTGGAAGCAGGGAGCGGGAAGCGGGCAGCGGGCAGCAGGCAGCAGGCAGCAGGACCGTGCGTGCGGCGCGGAACACTGATTGCACAATAGGGATGACAGGGGGAACCTCGTGAGGACCAATCCGCGTGAAGTTGCCGACGGTGTGCTGGGTCTCCGGACCATCATGGTCAACGTGTTCTTCATCCGCGAGGGAAGCTCGTGGGTACTGGTCGACTGCGGACTCCGCGGTCACGTGGAGACCATTCGACGGACGGCACAGCGGTTCGTCGGCAACGCCTCGCCGCCGGCGGCGATCGTCCTCACCCACGCACACTTCGACCACATCGGGTCGCTGCCGGAGCTGCTCGAGGCCTGGAACGTGCCGGTGTACGCGCACCCGCTCGAGCGGCCGTACCTCACGGGCGAGTCGTCGTATCCGCCACCCGATCCGCTGGTCGGCGGAGGTGCCATGGCGCTGATGTCCCGGCTGTATCCGCGTGGCCCTATCGACGTCCGCCGGCACCTGCGGCCCCTTGGTGAAGGACACGGCGTGCCAGAGCTGCGCGGGTGGCGCTGGCTCCACACACCCGGCCACTGCCCCGGGCACATCTCCCTGTTCCGGGACCGCGACCGCACCCTGATCGCCGGGGACGCGCTAACGACAACGAAACAGGAATCCGCGCTCGCCGTCGCAACGCAGCGCTTGGAACTGCACGGGCCTCCTGCGTACTTCACGCAGGACTGGCAGGCGGCGGAAGACTCGGTCGGCCGTCTGACGGCGCTCGAGCCCGAGCTGCTCGCCACCGGGCATGGTGAAGCGTGGAGAGGAGCGGAGATGCGTGCGGCCCTGCGGGATCTCGCGTCCAGGTTCGACGAGCGGGAAGTCCCGTCGTTCGGCCGGTATGCACGCAGCCCGGCTCTGGCGGATGAGCACGGCACGGTCGCTCTCCCGCCTGATCCGCTGCCCGTGATTGCTGCCGGCGTTGCCGTGGCGGCCGGCCTGGCCTATGGGCTCGCCCGGAGACGCCAGGCGAGCCGGTAGCACGTCCGGGCCGCAGCGCCGGTGTGCTCGTGTTATCGTGCGGCGATAGACCTCCACGCTGCCGGCACGCACCGCCCCTGATGTGATTGCGATCGAGATCACCCGACCCGGAGGGCCCGATACCCTGAGGCCCGTTGAGCGCCCGATCCCGGAGCCTGGGCTCGGCGAGGTGCTCGTCCGGGTGCATGCTGCCGGCGTGAACCGGCCCGACATTCTCCAGCGGCTTGGAAAGCACCCCCCGCCTGCGGGCGCGTCCGACATTCCGGGGCTTGAAATCTCCGGGATAGTGGAGCGGGTCGGGCCTTTCGTGGAGGGTGAAACGTGCCGCTTCCGACCCGGTGATCAGGTCTGCGCACTCGTGACCGGGGGCGGGTACGCCGAGTACGCGGTCGCCCCCTCCCGACAGTGTCTGCCGCCGCCCGCAGGCCTGAACCTCGTACACGCCGCGGCCGTGCCGGAAACCTACTTCACCGTCTGGACGAATCTGCTGCGACAGAACATGCTCAGGACCGGCGAGACGATCCTGGTGCACGGCGGATCGAGCGGCATCGGTACGACAGCCATCCAGCTCGCAAAGGCCTTCGGCGCAACCGTGTTCGCCACGGCCGGGACGGACGAGAAGTGCGCGGCATGCGAAAAGATCGGGGCGGCCGCTGCCCTCAACTACCGGGCCGGCGATTTCGTGGAGGCGATCGCAACCATCACCGGGAACCGCGGCGTCAACGTGATCCTCGACATTGTCGGAGGAGAGTATCTGGAGAGGAACCTCCGCTCTCTGGCGGTGGAGGGACGGCTCATACAGATTGGCCTGCTCGGCGGCGCCACGGCCCACGTCAACCTTGCCGCCATCATGCAGCGCCGGCTGACGATCACCGGGTCCACGCTGCGCTCGCGTTCGGTCGCGGAGAAAGCAGCCATCGCGCGGGACCTCGAAGCGCACGTCTGGCCGCTGCTCTCGTCCGGCAAGGTCCGTCCCATCGTGCAGGCGACGTTCCCGCTCTCGGAAGCGGCGGAGGCGCACCGGCTCCTCGAATCAGGAGGGGTGATTGGCAAGGTCGTGCTGACCACGGGAGCGCTCACGCCGGGCGGCCCTGACGATTATGGCGAGCCAGAAGGCGGTGTGGGCACACGTCACTAGCGCCAGCGGGATCCGTTCACCCGGTGCCGTATTCCTCGGCAGCACGGTGAGGAAAAGCGACTGAAGCGAGACGAGACCTGCCGCCGTCACGGCGGCGGCCGCAAGTGTCAGGCCCGCAGGCGCCCCAACCCAGAGCATCCATCCGGCGGTTGCACACAGCATTGCCGCCATGCCGTGGAGTGCGAGCTCGATGATCGCGGGGGCGCCCCGCATCTGCAGAGAGGGAACGGTGGCGAACAGCTCGTTCGCGAAATTCAGCGGCACCCAGCCGAGCAAGTACGCACAAAGCAGCAGCACCCAGACCCGACGCATCATCCGCCTGTACGCCCCTCGAGGCGCCGGCGCACCCGCTCCTCCCCGTACCGGACGAGACGTACGACCGCCGGCTTCTCGCGTGCGAGCGCCGCCGAGGCGAAGCGCACCGGCTGGCTCTCGGAGGCTACCAGGTTCAGAGTCTCCGCGGGCGCTTCCGCGCAGATCGCCGCGTGCGGCTCGTTCACGTAGCTCCGCAGCGAAGAGGAGAGCCAGTGATACCGGCGCGCCATGCCGTTGTCCTCGTTCATGCCTTGCTGGACGACGCACCAGCGGCTGTCGACCTTCGCGGACATCCGGCTGGCGCGGACGAGCGGCCCGGAATCGCTCGGACCGAACTCCGCCACGATATGGGTGCTGATCTCGCGCGAGAGACGCACCATGCGCGAGAAGAGCCAGGGTGGCGCCTTCCCGGTGTGCAGCGGGAGCTGGGCGGTGCCGGTGCGGGACGGCATGGTTCAGTGTACCAACCTGCCAGAAGCGGTGCGTCGCCAGGGCGATGGCGTCACCTACACGTCCAGCTCTTCGGCCTCCTCGGCGCGTTCCATGATGAAGCGGAACCGCGCCGAGGGATCCTTCCCCATCAGCTCGTTGATGACTCGATCGGTGACGATCTGATCGGAGATGTCAACGCGGAGCAGACGGCGCGTCCGGGGATTGAGCGTGGTCTCCCAGAGCACCTTCGGCATCATCTCGCCAAGCCCCTTGAACCGGGTGATCTCAGGCTTCCCGCGGCCGTTGGCGTGCAGCTTCAGCAGCCGATCGCGATGCGCATCGTCGAGCGCCCAGAAGGTGTCCTTGCCGATGTCGATGCGGTAGAGGGGGGGCTGCGCCAGGAACACACGCCCTGATGTAATGAGCCCCGGCGTGTGCCGGTACATGAATGTCAGGAGGAGCGTGGCGATGTGGTGCCCGTCGGAATCGGCATCAGCCAGGATGATGATGCGGCCGTAGCGAAGCCTCGACAGATCGAAGTTCTTGCCCAGTCCGCAGCCGAGAGCCGTCACGAGGTCCGACAGCTCCTTGTTCTCGAGGACCTTCGCAAGCGACGCGCTCTCGGTGTTGAGCACCTTTCCACGCAGGGGCAGAATCGCCTGCTTGCTGCGGTCCCGGCCCTGCTTTGCCGACCCGCCGGCCGAGTCCCCTTCGACGATGAACAGCTCCGTGCTCTCGCGATCGGTGGAGCCACAGTCGCTCAGCTTGCCCGGCAGCGTCAGGCGGCTGGACGTGGGCCCTCTGCGCGCGACCTCCTGCTGCGCCGCGCGGCTCGCCTCGCGTGCACGCGCCGCGAGGATGATGCGGGCAACGATCGACTCGGCAACGCTGCTGTTGGTGTTCAGCCAGCCTTCGAGAGCGGGACGGACCTGTGAGTCCACTCCGGAGAGCACCTCGGGATTGTTCAGCCGATCCTTCGTCTGCCCCTGAAACTGCGGCTCCTGAACGAAGATGCTCAGAATCGCGACAAGCCCCTCGCGGATGTCTTCGGCGGTCAGCGTGACCCCTTTGGGCGAGAGGTTGTGCGTCTCGATGAAGTTCCGTACGGCCTTGCCGAGACCGGCGCGAAAACCGTTCTCGTGGGTGCCGCCGGATCCTGTCGGAATGCCGTTGACGTAGCTGCGCACGTGCTCGTCGGTCGACTGCGTCCACTGCATGGCCAGGTCGAGCCGGATGCCGCTTTCGTCGCTTTCCCGCGACAGCGTGAACGGCGCCTCGTGCACAGGCGTCGCGGATCGCTCCTGCAGAATCTTCTGCAGGTAATCGGCCAGCCCCTCGGTGTGCTGGAAGACGACGCGCACCTTGCGTGCCTCGTCCTCGAACACGATCTTCACGCCTTTGTGGAGGTAGCTCGATACCTCGAGCCGCTCCCGAATCAGATCGGGGTCGAACTCGACCTTCGGGAAGATGGTCGAATCGGGTCTGAAGAACACCGACGTGCCGCTCCCGCGGGCCGGACCTGCCTTCGAAAGGGGCCGGGCCACATGACCCTGACGGAATGTCATCTCCCACTGCGCGCCGTCCCGGCGCACGGTCGCCACAAGCTCCCTCGAAAGCGCATTGACGACGCTGGCGCCGACGCCGTGCAGCCCGCCAGCGGTCTTGTAGTTTCCGGGATCGAACTTCCCGCCGGCGTGGAGGGTCGTGAAGATCACCTCGAGGGCGCTCTTCTTCGTCTTCGCATGCTTGTCGACAGGAATCCCGCGCCCGTCGTCCGCGATGGTGATCGACGTGCCGTCCTGATGCAGCGTCACCGAGATGTTCGAGGCGTAGCCGTTCATCGCCTCGTCTATGGAGTTGTCGAGAATCTCCCAGACCAGATGGTGCAGGCCCGCTGCCCCCACCCCCCCGATGTACATGCCGGGGCGCTTGCGGACAGGCTCCAGCCCTTCCAGAACCGTGATGTCTTTCGCTGTATAGGAGGCCATGTGCGGAGGAATGGGCGATCTTAGCACGCTGGATCGGCACCCCCCTGGACGTAGAATACCGGTATGCGGAGAGGCCTTCGGATTGCTGCCGTTGCCGTCGTTGCGGCGCTGTCGCTGACCGCCGTCACCGAGGCGCAGCGGCGCGGGCGGGGTTGGGGCGCTCCCATCCGCACCGCGACGCCCGAGAGCTTCGATGGCAACTTCAACTTCTGCCGAGTGGCGACCTCGTCGAGCCGCATGGGGGACGGAGGAGGGTGGTCGGTGGACTACCCGCGCGCCGACATCAACCTGTCGATACGGCTGTCGGAGCTCACGAAGACGCGCGTCAGCCTGGATCCCGCGGGGGAACCCAACCATCTTGTCGTGCGGCTGACCGATCCCGAACTGTTCCAGTGCCCGTTCATCATGATGACCGAGGTCGGCTCGGTCTACTTCTCACCGGAAGACGCGGCGGCCCTGCAGAAGTACCTGTTGAAGGGAGGCTTTCTCTGGGCCGACGATTTCTGGGGAAGCTACGCCTGGGATCATTGGGCCTCTGAGCTGAGCAAGGTGCTCCCGCCGGCCGAGTACCCGATCAGGGACCTGTCCATGGATCACTCGCTCTTCCGGGCGCAGTTCAACGTTTCCCGCGTGCCGCAGATCCCGTCGATCGGCCACTGGATGTCCACGGGTGGAACCTCCGAGCGCGGAGCGGACAGCGCGGTCGCTACCGCCCGCGGCATCAGCGACCCGCGCGGCCGGCTGATGGTCTTCATCACCCACAATACCGACCTGGGAGATTCGTGGGAGCGCGAGGGAGACGACCCGAACTACTTCTACACGTTTTCGGTGGAGGGCTACGCGCTCGGCATCAACGTGCTCCTGCACGCGATGAGTCACTGACCCGCTACTCGAGCAGCAGCGCGCCAGGGTCCTCGACCAGATCCTTCAGCCGCACGAGGAACTGCACGGCCTCCGCCCCATCAACGATCCGGTGATCGTAGGTGAGGGCCACGTACATCATCGGGCGGATCTGCACCTGTCCATTGAGCGCAACTGGCCGCTCCTGAATCTTGTGCAACCCGAGAATTCCCACCTGCGGCGGATTCAGGATGGGCGTGCTCAGCAGCGATCCGAACACTCCGCCGTTCGTGATGGTGAAGGTTCCACCTTTCAGATCCGCAAGCGACAGCGACCCGTCCTCCGCGCGCCGGGCAAAATCCCGAATCTGCCCCTCGATGGCGGCAAAGCTCAGTGTGTCGGCATCGCGCAGCACCGGTACGACGAGTCCTTCGCTCGCCCCGACCGCCACGCCGATGTCGTAGTAGTGCTTGAGCACCATCTCGTCCCCCTGGATTTCGGCATTGAGCCGGGGGAACGCGCGAAGGGCGCCAACCGATGCCTTGACGAAGAACGAGGCAATGCCGAGCCCGATCCCGTGGCGCTCCTTGAAGGGGCCCTTGTGGCGCTCCCGGAGCGCCATCACGGCGGACATGTCGACCTCGTTGAACGTGCTGAGCATGGCCGCGGTGCTCTGCGCTTCCACGAGGCGGCGTGCGATGGTGGCGCGCCGCTTGGACATCCGCACGCGCTCCTCCGTGCGTTCCCCCTGCCGTGCGGAGGCTTCCGGCACGGGGGGGGCCGGGCGGGGAACTGCCGCCGGCGATGAGGCGCGCGGGGCGGGCGTCTGGGCGCCAGCCGCCTTCTCCACGTCGCGGCGCATGACCCGGCCGGCATCGCCCGTACCACGAACGCGCGACAGGTCCACGGCATTCTGCTCGGCAGCTTTCCTGGCCGCGGGAGTCGCGCGAGGGCGGACGGCCTCAGCAGGTGTGGCTGATCGGGCGGGTGAGACCTGTGCGGCAGGTGCAGCGGGGGCAGGGGCTGCAGCAGCGCGGGCGGGGGCGGGGGGCGCTTCCGGCTGCGCCACATCCATGTCACCCGCCACATCCGCGTCGCCCGCGACGTCCGTCTCGCGTGCCACGTCGGCCGTGCCGCCCGACGCGTCCTCGATGATGCCGAGCACTTCTCCGACCTTGACGTCTTCCCCGTCCTGACGATCGATCCGGCTCAGGACGCCGGACTGCGGGGCGCCGACCTCGAGATCGATCTTGTCGGTCTCGAGCTCCACGAGGGGATCACCGGCCGAGACGGTATCCCCCTCCTTGCGCAGCCACTTGGCAATGCGCGCGTCGACGATTGACTCCCCGACTTCGGGGACGACGATGTTTGCGGGCATGAATCCTCTGGTGCTCCTGCTATCCCTTGCTGCTCGTGAGCTGCGCGTCTCTGCGTGCCTTGCGCGCCACGGCGCCGTCCTCACCTGAGGACGCGGGGGATTCCCCGTACGCCGCATTCACCAGCGCCTGCTGGTTCAGCGCATGGCGTGCCGCCGAGCCCTCGGCGGGGCTGGCGCTGCGCGGCCGGGCCACCCGCTTCACGGGTAGTCCCCCGCTCACCTCGATGAGGTGCGGCCGGATGAAGTCCCACGCCCCCATGTTTTCCGGCTCCTCCTGCACCCAGACGATCTCCTCGGCATCCGGGTACGACTCGAACATCGCGCGCAGATCGCGCATGGGCACCGGATAGAGCTGTTCGACACGGCAGATCGCCACATCGGTCCGCGTGGCGCGCCCTTCGGCGGCGACGAGGTCGGTGTACACCTTGCCGCTGCAGACCAGCACACGACGAACGTCCGCTGCGCGGTCTGCTGCGTCGGCATCGGGGATGACCATCCGGAAGCGCCCCTCCGCCAGCTCGCGCGGCGTGGAAGCAACGAGCGCATGCCGCAGCAGGCTTTTCGGGGACAGTACGATCAGCGGAAGCGGATCGACGAGAAGCAGCGCCGCCTGGCGCCGCAGCAGGTGGAAGTATTGCGCCGCTGTCGTGCAGTTCGCCACGCGCATGTTGATGTCGGCGGCGAGCTGGAGAAACCGCTCCGGCCGCGCGCTCGCGTGGTCAGGCCCCTGCCCTTCGTGCGCATGCGGCAGCAGCAGGACGAGCGACGGGCGCTGACCCCACTTGCCGCGGGCCGACACGAGGAACTCGTCGATCATCACCTGCGCGCCGTTGATGAAATCACCGTACTGCGCTTCCCAGATGACGAGTCGCCCGGGCTCCTGGATGTTGTAGCCGTACTCGAAGCCTATCGCCGCGTTCTCCGTCAGCGGGCTGTTATGGATCTCGAAGCCCGCCCTGGCTTGCGGCATGGCCTGCAGCGGGACGTGCAGCCGGCCGTTCTCGACGTCGTGGAACACGGCGTGCCGGTGGCTGAAGGTTCCCCGCTCCACGTCTTCACCCGTGAGACGGACGCTCACGCCGTCGGCAAGCAGGGAGGCCAGCGCCAGCTCCTCGGCAAGCGACCAGTCCACCGTCGGTTCGTCGACCGACTCGAGTGCCGCCACGCGCCGCTCCCGCACGCGCTCGAGCTTCCTGTGCATCGTGAAGTCGGCAGGCAGCGCCAGCAGGGCCCCGTTCAGCTCCCGCAGGCGCGCGAGGGGCACTCCCGTATCCACGCGGGACGCGGCCCCGGCAGGAGGAGCTTCCGGCTGTGGCTCCACGAAATCCTGCTCCGGCTGCAACCCTTCGAGCGCCTCCTGCAGGGTGCCCAGATGCTTCCGGTTCAGCTCCTCGACCTGCGCCTCCTGCACGGCCCCGCGCTCCACGAGCGTCTGCGCCCACCGCTCGCGTACGGTCGGGTGGGAGGCGATCCGCTGGTACATCAGCGGCTGCGTGAACGCCGGTTCGTCCCCTTCGTTGTGGCCGTAGCGGCGGTAGCCGATGAGGTCGATCAGGAAGTCCCGCTGGAACCTGGAGCGATACGCGATGGCCATGCGCGCCGCCTCGACGCACGCTTCCGGATCATCCGCGTTGACGTGCACGATCGGGATCTTGAAGCCGCGTGCGAGACCGCTCGCGTACGACGTGCTGTAGGCGTCCTGAGGGCCGGTCGTGAACCCCAGCTGGTTGTTCACGATGATGTGAATCGTGCCTCCCGTGCTGTAGCCGGGCAGCCGGCTCAGATTCAGCGTTTCGGCCACCACCCCCTGCCCGGGGAACGCAGCATCTCCGTGAATCAGGATTGGCACGCTGCGGCCCGAATCAAAGCACGGTGCACCCGGCCCGTCGGCGAGCGTTCCGGCCGCGCGGGCCATCCCTTCGACCACCGGGTCCACCGCTTCCAGGTGACTCGGATTGGGAGGCATCGCCACGACGAGATCCATCTCGCGCCCCCCCTTGATGGCACGGTGCGCGCCGGCGTGGTACTTCACGTCCCCGGTCCACGCCATGTCTTCCCGGAACGTCCTGGAGGAGATCGGATCCTTGAACTCCGCCAGGACCTGGGCGTACGGCTTGTTGAGCACGTGCGCCATCACGTTCAGCCGGCCCCGATGCGCCATGCCGATCAGGATGTGGCCGATGCCCCCTTCGGCTGATTCCGCAATGACCTCGTCCAGGATAGGGACGAGCATGTCCAGCCCTTCGATCGAGAACCGTGTCTTCCCCGGGAACGTGCGGTGCAGGAAGCGCTCGAAGGCCTCCACCTGGGTCAGCCGGTCGAGCAGCGCGACCGGGTCGATCGGGTCCTCAGGGGCGCGGAATCGGCCGCATTCGGCCGCGTGACGCAGCCACCGCCGCTCCTCCGGGACGAAGACGTGCGCGTAGTCGTACCCGGTCGTGGAGCAGTACACACGCCGCAGCGCCTCGACCACCTCGAGCATGGAGGAGGCGTTCTCGCAGAGCGGCGAGTTGATGAGGGATGCGGGAAGGGCGCGCAGGTCCTCTTCGCTGATGCCGTGGGTCTCGGGAAGGAGCGACGGATCCCCCTGCGGCTTCCGCAACCCGAGCGGGTCCAGCTGGGCTGCCAGGTGGCCGTACCGGCGGATGGACTGGACCAGGCTGACCGTACCGACAGCTTTCTGAAGAGAGGCCCCGGAAACCGGCTCCCCGGCCGCCGGCTCGACGTCGCTCTGGGGCGGGTGCCACGACTCGAACAACGCCCGAGCTGACTCGTCTACCGATGCGGGATCCTCCCGGAACCTGTCATACAGCTCGAGCACGTACCCGCGGTTGAGCCCCGTGAAATCGCCCCAGCCAGGCATATATCAGTATGGTATCGCAGCGTCAGGGTTCTATCTGAACTCCCAGCCAAGTCCCAACTCGCAACTCCCAAGTCCCAACTCCCAAGTCCCAATTCCCAACGGGCAGCCTCCAAGTCCCGACGCCCCAGGATGGATGCCGCGAGTTGACTCTGCCGCGGCCCGGCGCTATGGTTTCTGGCTCACACCAGACCAGAGCGGCTTTGCCGTCACGCGTTGTGCCGCAGCGTGATGGCGATGACAAACGGGGCGGTCATTCTGAATGGAGAGACCGCTCTGTCGAAGCGGCAGGAGGTACGTACGCATGACCACCACCACAGACATTTCCGTGAGCCCGGAGCACATTCTTCAGACGGGGCTGGCCTTCTGGTCGTCGAAGGCGCTCCTGAGCGCCATCGAGCTGGGACTTTTTACCGAGCTGGCGAGCCGGCCAGACGACGTCGCCGGGCTGGAACAGCGGCTCGGGCTGCACCCTCGCTCCTCGCGCGACTTCCTCGATGCGCTCGTGGCTCTGGGATTCCTCGAGCGGCACGACGGCATCTACAGCAACACGCCCGCGACGGATGCGTTTCTCGACCGCGCCAAGCCCTCATATCTCGGCGGCATGCTGGAGATGTGCAATCGGCGGCTCTTCGGCTTCTGGAACGGGCTCACGACGGCCCTGCGCACGGGTGAACCACAGAATGAGATCCGCTCGGGAGGGGAGTCCCTGTTCGGCGCGTTGTACTCCAATCCTGCGCGCCTGAAGGGATTTCTCGAGGCGATGACCGGCCTCAGTCGCGGCGCGAACATCGCCATCGGGCAGAGGTTCCCCTGGGAGAAGTACACTAGTTTCGTGGACGTGGGTACCGCTCAGGGAGACCTGGCCGTGCAGGTCTCGCTTCAGCACGGCCACCTGTCAGGCATCGGCTTCGACCTGCCGGTCGTGCGCTCGATCTTCGAGGAGTACGTGATCCAGCAGGGTGTCGCCTCCCGCCTGCGGTTCGAGCCGGGTGATTTCTTCGCCGACCCGCTGCCACGGGCCGATGTCGTGATGATGGGCCATATCCTGCACGACTGGGATCTCGATCAGAAGAAGGCGCTCATCCGCAAGGCCTACGACGCCGTTCCCCCTGGCGGAGCCTTCATCGTCTACGAAGCCATCATCGACGACGAGCGGAGGAAGAATGCGTTCGGGTTGCTCATGAGCCTCAACATGCTCATCGAAACGCCCGGCGGCTTCGACTACACGGGCGCCGACTGCATAGAGTGGATGAAGGAGGCGGGCTTCCATGAGGGATACGTCACGCACCTCGTCGGGCCGGACTCCATGGTCGTCGGTTTAAAGTAATCGGAAGGGAGCGGGCCGGCGGTGTGCCCCCGGTCTACGCGTCGAACCCGGCAGGCACCTCCGGCAGCGGGGTGATCACTCGTGTGAACTGGCCCCGCTGCAGGAGCTCGCGCCCCTTCCCGCCCCGCCCTGTCACGTCGTACTTTGCGGTGCTGATCGTCTGCTCCGCTCCGCGGCTGGTCTCCACGATCATCAGGTCCCGATCCCCTGTCGATGCCATGAATCCGAGGACACGATCGCTCTCCGACGACAGCTTGATGAGAATGACGCCGCGGCCGGGGCCCGACAGGAAGCTGACCTCATTGACGCGGCACAGCATGGCATGCGCTTCACGGGTCGCGGCGATGATCACCTCGGTGCCGGTCACACGCGCCACCCCCACGAACTCCGCCTTCTCGCCCGCCCGCGCGTAACGCCGGCCGCTGCGGGTGCTCGGCTCCACTAAAGGCTGCAGGCTGAAGCGCAAGCTGTACCCGTCGCTTGCCACGGCCAGCGCCTGCACACGGGGCTCAGCCCCCTCCTTTCGCGGCTCGATTTCACCGGCTACGCGCGGGTCGAGGCTGAGCGCCGACACGATCCGCTCTCCATCCCGCAGCTTGAAGAAACGCTGAATGGGTTCGCCGTAGCCGGACGAAGCGGGAATGTCAGCGACACGAGCGGTGTACGCCACCCCTGCATTGCTGAAGAACACGACCGACGCGCGCGTGCTGCCCGGGAGGACGGCAAGCACCGCATCTCCCTCACGCAGGCGCGTGGCCGAGACGTCCCTTACCTCCTTCTGACGCTTCACCCAGCCGTCCCTCGAAACAATTACGACGTTGTCTTCCTCGACGATGAAGTCCTGCGCGGTGTACTCCGCTTCCCCCTCGTCGCTGGATATCGTGGAGCGCCGCGGGTCGCCGTACTTCTTCTGAATCTCCTCGATCTCCACACGCACGATGCCCCAGCGGCTCTCCTCGTCTTTCAGCAGTGCCGCGATCTGGCGCGTCCGCCGGCGCTTCTCCTCGAGCTCCTTCCGGATGACGAGGATCTCGAGCCTGGCCAGTCGATAGATCTTCAACTCGAGGATGGCGTCGGTCTGCTCGGCATCCAGGGAGAAGCGCTTCATGATCTGGGCGGCTGCGTCTGCTTTCCCTTCCGACTTCCTGACGATCCTGAGAATCTCGTCGAGCGCGTCGAAGACGCTCTCGAACCCTTCGAGGATGTGGACGCGCCTCTTCAGCGCCTCGAGTTCGTGCTCGAGCCTCTTCGTGACGACATCCAGCCGGAAGTGCAGGAAGTGCCAGAGGATTTCCCGCAGGTCCATCCGCTTCGGACGGCCGACCTCCACGTTGCCTTCCGTCGGCTCCAGGCACGTCAGATTGACGATGAAGCTGTTCTGCAGCTGCGTGTGCCTGAACAGGTACGCCATCACCATCTTCTCGTCGGCGTCCTTCTTCAACTCGAGCGCAATCCGCACATCGTCCGTGGATACGTCCTTGACGTCGAGGAGCGGGGGCAGCTTGCGGCTGAGAGCGACATCGCCGATCCCCTCGACGAGGGTGGCCTTGTTGACCGTGTAGGGGATGCTGGTGATGTAGATCGTTTTCGACGTGCGGGTGACGGGCCCTGCCTCCCAGGTGCCGCGCAGCCGGATCGCCCCGCTGCCTGTTCTGTAGATTTGCTTCACCTCCTCCGGCGAGTTGAGGATCTGACCGCCGGTCGGGAAGTCCGGAGCCTTCACGTACCGGCACAGCTGCACGGCTGTGAGGTCCTGGTCATCCAGCAGTTTGATGAGCGCCGTGCACACCTCACCGAGGTTGTGCGGCGGGATGTTGGTTGCCATCCCGACGGCGATGCCCGTCGCGCCGTTCACCAGCAGACTTGGAATTCGCGCGGGCAGCACGACCGGCTCGGTGCGCGTGCCATCGTAGTTGGGCCTGAACGCAACCGTGGCCTGGTCGATCTCGCGCAGCATCTCGTCGGAGATGCGGGCCAGCCGGCACTCCGTGTAGCGCATCGCCGCGGCGGGGTCGCCATCCAGCGACCCGAAATTGCCGGACCCGTCCACGAGCGGATATCTGAGCGAGAACGACTGCGCCATCCGGACGAGCGTCTCGTACAGCGCCGAGTCGCCGTGCGGGTGGTAGTTGCCCATCACGTCCCCCACGACCTTCGCGCACTTCCGGTGCTTCGCATCCGCCGTGAGGTTCTGCCCCCACATCGTGTAGAGGATCCGCCTCTGCACCGGCTTGAGACCGTCGCGCACGTCGGGCAGCGCGCGAGAGGTAATGACCGACAGGGCGTAATTCAGGTACCGCGCCTGCGCTGCCTCGTGCAGCGCAACCGGCTCCGGTTCGTTTCCCCCGGGTGGCTGCACACCGGCGTCACCGCCCCCCTCATCGTCGAACAGCGAGGCACCCTTCTTCACACGTTTGGCCAACCAGCGTCCTCCCGGAAAAACGTCAGGATACCAGTGTTATCCTTCCCCATTTCGAGGAGCCCGTGCGTTACCTGCATCTCGACGTCTTCACGCAGACCGCTTTCGAGGGGAACCAGCTCGCGGTCTTCCCGGCTCCGCCTCAGGATATTCCCGCCGACCGCATGCAGCGGATTGCCGCCGAGATGGCGTTCTCTGAAACGACCTTTGTCTTCCCGGCGGACGGCGGTGGTGACGTGCGCATGCGCATCTTCACACCCGGGAGCGAGCTGCCGATGGCGGGGCATCCAACGATCGGGACGACGTTCGCCCTGGCGGCCGAAGGGGCTATCGAGCGGGGACGTACGGAGGTCGTGTTCGAACTGGGGGTGGGTCCGATACCGGTATCGCTCGAATGGAACGCACCGGACGGCGGCTTGAGCTTCGCCTGGATGACGCAGCCGCTCCCCTCCTTCGGACGGGAGATAGAGGACCGCGGGGCGCTCGCCGCGGCCGCAGGTCTGCGACAAAGCGACCTGATCGACTACCCGATCGAGGAGGTATCCTGCGGGGTACCGTTCCTGTTCGTGCCGATCGCGTCTCGTGAGGCTGTGGACCGCGTGGACGTGAATCGCAAGGCGCTGGCGCGTGTGTTCGCGGGGACTGGCCGCGACAGCCTCCCGGTCTTCTTCTTCACGATGGATCGCCCGGCGGCAGCAGGCGGGGAAACCGTCTACAGCCGGATGCTCGCGCCGGACTTCGGCATCGCGGAGGATCCGGCAACCGGCGGCGCCAGCGGGCCGCTAGGCTGCTATCTCCTGTATCACGGACTGGTCACCGGAGATGAGGCTCGCGACATGCTCAGCCTGCAGGGTGTTGCGATGGGCCGGCCAAGTCGGATCCACATCTCCATCCACAGCCACGACGACACCATCACGCGCGTGCGGGTGGGTGGCCAGGCCGTCATGGTGGCCGAGGGGACGCTGCTCGCCTGACCGGCCTCGCGCCTTGCGATCCGGGCGCCGCGCTCCGGGCGCTCGCAACGCATCACGGTCCAGGAGCCTAGAAGCCCGGCTGGAGATTGAAGCCGAAGGACCAGCCGGCGCCCTTGAGATCGAGAGCGCGGATGGTCGCAAGCTCGACGATCATTCCGAGTGCGCTGACGCGCACACCGGCCCCGACACTGCGGACGAGCCGCCCGTCGGAGCCGCCCGGACCAAACCGTCGTTCGCCTCCCCACCCGGCGCCTGCGTCCGCGAAGAGAAAGCCGTCCATCGGGATCGGTCCATATCGGACCTGCGAGCTCGACGTGACCCAGCTCCATACCGGCACCCGGAGCTCGATCTTGGCCGCAACCACGCGGTTGGCCAGCAGCGTGTTCAGCGCCGGGCAGTCGGCGCTGCCGGCGGGGCACTCTGCCCGGAGCACGTCTGCGGCGCCGTAGCCGCGCACGAGTGTTGGCGAGCCAAGATAGGCGTCCCGCAACCGGAAATCACCTGCGTCCCCTCCGTACCGGCCCGAGTGCACCAGGCGCATCGCGAGGGTGAAGGGTCTGACCGGCATCAGGTATTGCCGATAGTCGGCGAGCACGCTGGCGTACTTCAGCCCTCCGGCCGTCGTGGACGCCTGGAATCTGTACCGGCGGCCCAGCATCGGCCCTGTTGCGCCGAAGATGGCCGTGTCCCCCACGAGGGCCACCCCGCCCTCGGCAAGGCCGATGGAAGGTTCAGCGGTCCGTGCGTCGAGGCGGCTCTCGACGAGCATGCCCGAGGCACGGGAGATCAAGTCGGTCCGGTACTCGCGGTGAAATGCAATCTGCCGGAACCCGGCGCTGAACTCGACGCGCTGCGAGCGGTTGAATGGATACGCGGCAATGCCGCCAAGCTGGCGGTTCGTCCAGATTGAGCGCTCCCGCTCCACAGCAACTGTGTTCTCGCGCGCCTCGCCCACGGCAACGTTCGTGGTGCGGAACCGAAGCTGGGGGCTCTGTTCCAGCGTCACACCCCAATTCCAGCGATGGCTCCTGTTCACGTAGAGCGCACCGACCGCCGACTCCTCCAGTCGGCTGCTGACGTAGGCAGACGTCATGATCTGCTGGTTCCCGAGCAGGTCGCCGAACAACAGCGAGGCGCCGCCGGCAACGTAGTCACCAAGCGGGCCACCTCCTGCCGAGAAGTACGGGCTGCCGACCGCCTCGAGACTCAAGCGAGGGCGATATGACTCCTGAGCGGAGATGGCGCCCGAGACCATCACGGGCGATACCGGCCCTGCCCCACCATCAAGCGCAAGAGGAGTATTCCCGGTGAGCCGTGTGTCCGCGAGGGTCCCCTGAGCCAGGGGCTCACCCGCGAGTGCCTCTTCGGCCTCCACGCGGTGGACTTCGTAGGCGCCCCGGCGGAACACGCTGTAGGCAAGAGCGCCTGTGCCGGACGCGACCGACAGCACAGGGCTTGACCGCGTCACGCCGCTGACGCCGGTCGGCACGTCGGTCACCCGGTAGACCTGGCCTCCGGCAAGTTCCAGCCGATACACGTTCCTGACGCCGTCCGGGTCGGCAACGACGTACAGGCTGCCGCCTCCAGGGGCCCACGCCGGGTCCAGGTGGCCAGAGCCCGGGAGAGCCGGCGCCGCGCTGATGTTGCCGGTCTCCACGTCGAGGAGCCCGATCCTCAGGTCGCCGAATTTCATCTGCGCCAGATTCGTCGTGAAACGGTCTGTCGCGAACGCGATCGTGCGGCCGTCAGGCGACCACGCCGGCTGGAGGTCGGCGTACCGGTCGTCCACGAGCCGACGGAGGGTGCCGCTCTCGAGGTCCAGGGCGTAGAGGTCGGTCCGGCCGCTTCGCATCGCAGAGAACGCGACGGTGCGGCCATCCGGGGACCACGTGGGGCTGTAGACCTCGTCGACATCCGGCAATGGCACCTCGCGGGATCTCGAGGGATGCCAGACGTCCAGCAGGAGAAGCGTGGCCTGCCCCCGCCGGATAGTTGCCACGGCGAACCGCTCCCCGCCACGGTCCCATGCGCCGGCCGAGTGGAGGTACTGCAGGCTCTCCAGATCCGCCGCGGCCGCAGTGGTAATCAGCTTGCGAATGGTGCGGCCGGTGGCGGCATCGGCCAGGTAGAGATCGATCGAGAACTGGTCACGCTCCGAAAGAAAGACCATGTGCCGGCCATCGGGGCTGAGCGAGGCGGCGACGTTCAGGCGGCCTCCCCCTTCCTGACTCGAGATGAGCGGCGCGCGCGAGGGGGTCTCCACCTCCGCAGCCGCGTATCTGAGGCGCAGCGAGTCGTGCCAGGCCGCCGTCAGCTCGTCCAGAGTCTTGCCGGTCATCTCCTCGAAGCGCTTCCGCACGTCGCGCTTTGCCCGCAGCGCCCGGGCGGGGAAATCCGCGCCGTACTCCTCCACCAGGTGCAACCAGACCGCGGCGCCCCAGCGGTAAGGGAAGTACCGCGGCGACGACAGGTCCCTGATGGACGGCAGGGTGCCCGAGGCCACGGCATCCCGCATCCACATCGCAGTCTGGGGGTCGTCAGCGCCCATCGTCAGGTACTCGGCCATTCCTTCGAGAAACCAGAGCGGAACCGCAAGCGTGCTGCGGTGCTGGTCGGCCATGTCGAACTGGAACGCGTGGACGATCTCGTGACCCAGCACATGGTCGGTCTCCGCCAGGCTCCCGGAGAACGGCATGACGATGCGGCGTTTGCGGGAATCGGTGAAGCCGCCGGTACTCTCGTCGATGAGCCCGCCGTAGACGTTCGTCTGCTCGAAGCGGCGATGGCTGCCGTAGAGCACGATCGGCTGCCGCCCCCGAAGTTCGTGGTCGAGCACCCTGGACAGGCGCTCGTACCAGCGCTCGGCCAGACGTCCGGCTATTGGTGCCGCCTCGGCGTCCTCGCGGGAGTGATAGACGTCGAAATGCTCGGTCGTGAGCACCAGCACGGTCTCGCGATCGTACTGAACCTTGTTGCGGCCGAAATACTGCGCGCCGGCATTGTCGGCATGCAGCAGCAGGAGCAGCACGGCTGAACCGATCAGCCGCTTGGAAAGGGCACGTCCCATGGGCACCTCGGGAGGGAGCGCCGGTTATACCACGCACCGCCGCAGTGGTGCCAGAGGCGGAATGGAACGGGGGGGGGAGGGGACGGGAGAGTGCGTCCGTTCCCGCGCCGTTGCGGCGGGAACGGACCACCGGAGGGACTGCCGCGGACCTACTTGATGAACAGCATCTCGCGATAGGTCGGCAGCGGCCACACGTTCTGCGGGACGAGGCACTCGACCGCATCGGCCGCGTCGCGCAGGGAGGTCATGACAGGAATGACCTTGTCGCGGAAGTACTTGGCGTGCTTCTCCCCGTTGCCGTTCGACTCGTGTTCGAGAAGCGTCTGCAGGCGATCGGTCTGCGCCTTGACCTCGTCGATGAGGCGGCAGAGCCTGTCGAGAACCTTCTTTGGTTCCTTGGAGACTGCGCGGGCAGCCTTCACAGCCGCCACACTGTTCGCCAGTTCACACTGGTAGCGGTACGCCGCCGGCAGGATGTAGCGGTTGGCCATCAGCACCATCAGCTGCCCCTCGATGTTGAGCGTCTTGTTGTACTGCTCCAGCGCAATCTCGTAGCGCGCGCGCAGCTCGCGTTCCTTCAGCACGCCGTACTTCTCGAAGGCGGCAATCGTGTCCTTCTCGAGCGCCTCGCCAAAGGCGTCGACGGAGGTGCGGTGATTGAGCAGACCGCGCTTGCCGGCTTCCTTCTGCCACTCCGGTGCGTAGTTGTTGCCGTTGAAGATGATCCGCTTGTTCTCTTTCACCAGACGCGTGAGCAGGAGCTTCACGACCGCCTGCAGCTTCTTGCCTTCCTTGACCCCCTTCTCGAGCTCTGTGGCAATGTAGTCGAGCGACTCTGCAACCGCGACGTTGAGCGCCACGTTCGGGATCGCGATGCTCTGGTTCGAGGAGACCGCGCGGAACTCGAACTTGTTGCCGGTGAAAGCAAACGGACTCGTGCGGTTGCGATCCCCCGCATCACGCGGAAGCTTCGGGAGCACGGACACACCGATGTCGAGGATGCCCCCCGACTTGGTCGTCTTGGCGCTCCCGACGCTCTCGATCTGCTCGAAGATGTCGGTCAGCTGATCGCCGAGGAAGATCGAGATGATGGCGGGCGGGGCTTCGTTGGCGCCGAGGCGGTGATCGTTGCCGGCGCTGGCGATGCTGAAGCGGAGCAGCCCCTGGAACTTGTTGACCGCCCGCAGCACGGCTGCGCAGAAGACGAGGAACTGGATGTTTTCGTGCGGCGTTTCGCCGGGGTTCAGCAGGTTGTTCCCCTGGTCGTCGCTCATGCTCCAGTTCAGGTGCTTGCCGGATCCGTTCACTCCGGCAAACGGCTTCTCGTGCAGCAGGCAGGCCAGCCCGAACTTCGGCGCAATCCGCCGCAGCATCTCCATCGTCATCATCTGATGATCGGTGGCGACGTTGGCGTTCTCGAAGATCGGGGCCACCTCGTACTGGCTCGGCGCCACTTCGTTGTGGCGCGTTTTCAAGGGGACGCCGACCTTGTAGAGCTCCCGCTCCACTTCCATCATGAAGCCGAGCACGCGGTCAGGGATGGCGCCGAAGTAGTGGTCCTCCATCTCCTGCCCCTTGGGCGGCCGGGCGCCGAAGAGCGTGCGTCCGGCGTTGATCAGGTCGGGCCGGTTGAAGTAGAACTGCCGGTCGATCAGGAAGTATTCCTGCTCGGGGCCGCACGTCGTGTGCACACGCTGCGCGCGTGATCCGAACAGCTTCAGGATGCGGACCGCCTGCTTCGACAGCGCCTCCATGGACCGCAGGAGCGGCGTCTTCTTGTCGAGAGCCTCACCTGTCCAGCTGACGAAGGCTGTCGGAATGACCAGCGTCGTGCCGTGCTGCGTGACGAGCAGCCAGGGGGGGCTCGTCGGGTCCCACGCCGTGTAGCCGCGGGCTTCGAAGGTGGACCGCATGCCGCCGGACGGGAAACTCGAGGCGTCGGGCTCCCCCCGGACGAGCTCCTTGCCGCTGAACTCGGCGACGGCCCGGCCGTCTGAGGTGGGCGTGAGGAACGAATCGTGTTTCTCGGCCGTGATGCCGGTCAGGGGCTGGAACCAGTGCGTGTAGTGCGTGGCGCCGTGCTCGACCGCCCAGTCCTTCAGCGCGCTTGCCAGAATGTCTGCCACCGAGGGCTCGAGCGCCTCTCCGTGGGCGATTGCCCGGCGCAGGGCGCGGAACACGTCTTTCGGCAGACGGGCGCGCTGCACTTCCTCGTTGAAGGTGAGCGAGCCGAACTCGTCGGTCGCCTTGCGCTGCGGCACCACCGGAGCCGAACGCGCGGTTGCGCTCCAATCGTTGATGTTGCGAAGCGCGTCACCTGCTGATGCGGAACCCATGCGGGAAAGTCCTTTCTGGCCCTACGTCGAAGTCGCGTGTGCCGGAGAGTGTCTCGAATGGACCATTATGGAGGCGCAGTGGCGGGACGGCAAGACCCAAATTCGGATTTTGGGGCTCATTTAGGTAACGAAGTGATACATATCGAGGACTACTATGCGCCGGTGCTGGGAGAGTTCGAGCAACTCGTCCTGCTCGCTCTCCTGCGGCTGGGGAACGGCGCCTACGGCGCCGGCATCAGGCGGGAGATCAGGGAACGCACGGCGCGCGACGTGCCGATCGGCAGTGTGTACGTGACGCTCGCGCGTCTCGAGCGCAAGCGCATGGTGGTCTCGTACGTGGGAGACCCGTCCCGCGAGCGCGGCGGCCGGCGCCGCAAGCACTACGTGATGAACGACCCCGGCCAGCGCGCCCTCGGCAGGGCGTACCGCGCCCTCATGGCCATGGCCGAGGGCATGCACAAGGAGCTGGAGGCGCTGTAGACGAGACACCCCGCCAGTGGGCACTTCGTGGAGCCCGCTCCGGTGGAGGACAGCAGATAGGATCGACTGACCATGCGGGAGCGCCGGATCGTCCACATCGACATGGACGCTTTCTACGCGTCGGTCGAGCAGCGCGACGATCCATCCCTCCGGGGGAAGCCCGTGGCCGTGGGCGGAAGCCCCGGGGGCCGCGGCGTGGTTGCCGCGGCAAGCTACGAGGCGCGGCAGTTCGGCGTCAGATCAGCGATTCCAATGGCTCGGGCGGTTCGCCTCTGCCCGCATCTCGTGATCGTCCGCCCCGAGTTCAGCAAGTATCGGACGGCGTCGCAGGCGGTGTTCGCCATCTTCAGGTCCGTCACACCGCTCGTCGAGCCGCTGTCGCTCGACGAGGCGTACCTCGACGTCACGGAGAACGCGTGGGGGGAATCGCTCGGCCAGGCCGTCGCGACGCGGCTCAAACGGGACATCAGGGAGGCGACGGGGCTGACCGCTTCCGCGGGAGTCGCACCCAACAAGTTCCTGGCGAAGATCGCGTCGGCATGGAAGAAGCCGGATGGCCTCACGGTGATCGCCCCGGCGCGAATGGAGCACTTTCTGCAGAAGCTTCCGGTGGACGCCCTGTGGGGAGTCGGGCCTGTCACCGCCGCCCGCCTGCGCGAGCGCGGTATCGAGCGGCTCGTGGACGTGCGCCTGGCGGATCCAGCCCTCCTGCGCGACGCCGTCGGAGGGCTGGCCGACTGGCTCCGTCAGCTCGCCGAGGGGCGCGACGATCGACCTGTCGTCGCAGACCACGCTCCGAAGTCGTCGGGCTCCGAGAACACTTTCGCAACGGATCTGACGGACATCACCGTGATTCGCGGCGCCATCGACGGAATGGCCCGCGAGTCGGCGGACTGGCTGGAGCGGCGGGGCCTGACGTGCCGAACGGTGAGCATCAAAGTCCGCTATTCGGACTTCCAGACGGTCACCCGCAGCCACACAGACCCGCTCCCGACCCGAAACCCCGACGACCTCGCGAGGCGGGCAGTGGCGCTCATCGAACGGACGGACGCGGGGC
>Ga0183260_10000709_pt1 | contig 28394 bp, 26 predicted proteins | sample AntDrymUQ4972206_2_FD_129768 | JGI IMG/M metagenome (GOLD analysis project Ga0183260, IMG submission 129768) | Polar desert sand microbial communities from Dry Valleys, Antarctica - metaG UQ497 (22.06) (version 2) (version 2) | ecosystem: Environmental > Terrestrial > Soil > Desert | place... | reverse complement strand
GAGGACGTGGCGACCGTGCAGCCGCTCGGGCTTGGGCGCCTTGTCGTCGTCGCGGGCGTCGGGTGACGCCAGCTCGCCGCGCTCGCGCTCCTCCGGGCCCACCGTCTTGCGGGCGGCCCGGCCGCCCGAGTAGCGCTTGGTGTAGCGCCGGCCGCCGAACAGGCGGTGCTGGCGCAGGGTGACGCCGAATCCTTCGAGGTAGCCCATCAGTACGCCGCTCCTTCGCGTTGCCGGTTGCGGGTGCTGACCCTCGTCGCCCACAGCATCAGCCCGTAGCCGGCGACCAGCGCGGCAAGGGTGGCGGCGACGACGGCGACGATGTTCCAGTCCTCGTCGCGGCCGACCCGGATGGCAGCGAGCAGCAGGAACCAGCCGAGAGCGAGGGGGATCATCACCTTCCAGCCGAGGTCCATCAGCTGGTCGTAGCGCAGCCGCGGCAGCGTCGCCCGCAGCCACACGTAGACGTAGAGGAAGATGAACAGCTTCAGCGTGAACCAGATGGTGCCTTCGAGGCCGTTGGGGATCAGGGGGATGTCGAGCGTCGTGTCGCCGAAGCTGATCGGCTGCGGTCCGCCGAGGAACAGCGTGACGATGATGGCGCTCATCGTGATCGTGTTCATGAACTCGGCCAGGAAGAACAGGGCGAAGCCGAACGCCGAGTACTCGGTGTTGAAGCCGCCGACGAGCTCCTGCTCGGCCTCGACGAGGTCGAACGGCGGCCGGTTCAGCTCGGCCGTGGCGGCAATGAGGAAGATGACGAACGGGACGACGCCGGTGGCGACGAGGTGCCAGTCGGCCAGCGAGTCCTGGACGGCGACGATGCCGGCCGTCGACAGCGTCCCGGCCGACAGCAGCACGGCGCCGAGGCTGAGCCCGAGGGCGGCCTCGTAGCTGACCATCTGGGCGCTCGCCCGCACGGCGCCGAGCAAGGGATACTTCGATCCGCTGGACCAGCCGGCGAGCATGATGCCGTAGACGGCGATCGAGGAGAGGGCGAGCACGAGCAGGATGCCGACGGGCGGGTCGGCCAGCTGTACGCGGGTGACGTGGCCGAACCACTCGACCAGGCCGTCGCGGTCGTCACGGAAGTCGCCGCCGAGCGGGATCACGGCCCACACCAAGAAGGCGGGCACGAAGGCGAGGAACGGCGCCAGGCGGTAGATCCAGCGGTCGGCGCGGTCGGGCATGAAGTCTTCCTTGAAGATCAGCTTCATGCCGTCGGCCAGGGTCTGGAGGAGCCCGAACGGTCCAGCTTTGTTGGGTCCGATGCGGTTCTGCATCCCGGCGATGACCTTGCGCTCGAACCAGACCATGAACATCGTGCCGACGAGGCCGACCGTGAAGATGACGAGGATCTTGACGACGACGAGGATGATCGGCATCCAGCGCAACTCGCCGAACAGCAGCGGGTCGATGCCGATCACGAGCTCAGCCTTTCGATGTGGACGTCGTGCACCGGTGCGCTTCCGTCGACGATGTCGTTGACGGAGGATCCGGCGTTGAACGGGATGCGCACCGAGCCGCGGGGCACGGCCGCGTCGGCGGCGATCGGCATCACGACACTGCCGCGCGGGCCTGAGAGCGTCACGTCGGAACCGGCGGCGATGCCCAGCCCGTCGAGGTCGAGCGGATGGATCGTGGCGGCGACGTCGCCGACCAACGGCGCCAGCGACGGCGACTTGGCCGTGCCGACGGCCCGGTCGTAGAGCCGGCGGCTGACGACGAGGCGATAGTCGTAGCGGTTGCGCTCGGATGCCGCCGGGCGATCGGCGCCGAACGCGCCCCCGTCGCCGGTGGCAACGGCCAGCACGTCGGCACCGGCGGCCAGCGCCGCCCGTGTGGCCCCCGCGTAGGCGGGCACGTTGGCGGCGATGGCGTCGGTGATGGCCTCCAGCGATGCCAGTTCGGCGGCGAGATCCTCGAGCCCCAGTCGGTCGGCCAGCTCGGCGGCGATCATCCAATCGGGCCGGCTGGTGCCGGCCGGCGTGACCTTCTGGCCGAGGGTCGTGACGCGCCCTTCGAGGTTGGTGGTCGTTCCGCCCTGTTCGGCGTAGGCGGCCGCGGCGAGGACGACATCGGCCTGCGACGACGAGTCGGTGAGGAACGTGTCGATGGCGATCACGCGGCGGGCGCCGGCGAGGGCGCGGCGGGCGAGATCGGTGTCGGGGCAGTCGGCGATCGGGTCGACGCCGAGCAGCACGAGCAGGTCGATGCGCCCTGCGGCCGCCGCCGCCAGGATCCCCAGCCCGTCCTGGTCGCCCTCGGCCACCGGGCGCAGGCCGAGCTGCAGGGCGCCGACGACGTTGCCGCGCCGCAGCGCCGGCAGAACCTTGGCCCCAGGGGCCGCATCGAGCACGGCCCGGATCATCGCCGCCGCCGACGACTCGGATTCGGCGAGGTTGCTCCGCCCGGCGACGACCACGACGGGCCCGGTGCCGAGCTGCTCGGCCACGTCGACCGCGCTGAGTGCGGCCGTCACGGCGGCGACGTCGCCGGACTCCACGCGCACCGAGCGCCAGGCATGACGGGTGAGGCCGGTGTCAGCCACGGCCAGCTCGACCAGCTTCGTCGTGTTGTTGGTGGCGGCGTGGCGCAACCGGAGGTAGAGGACCGGCAGCTCCTCTTTCAGGTCGGGGCCGACGAGGACGACCGTCGCCGCCGCCGCCGCTTCGTCGATCGTCGCCCGCGGCAGGTCGACCACGGCGGCCGGCAGCCCGTCGCCGAGCTGGGCGTCGCGGTGGGTGACGCCGAGGGCGGCGGCCAGCTGAGCCCAGGCGTAGGCGCTCTCGTTGGAACCGCGGGCGCCACCGAGCACGGCGACGCCGTCACCGCCGCCAGCATCGAGGGCATCGTCGAAGAGTTGGGTTGCCGCCTCCATCGCCGTGTTCCACGACGTCGCATCGAGTCCGCCCTCGCCCCGCACGAGCGGCTCGGCGAGGCGGTCCGGGGAGCCGACGGCCTCGAAGTTGAAGCGGCCGCGATCGCACAGCCAGCCCCAGTTGACGGCGTCGACGTCGACGCCTTGGTAGCGCAGCAACTCGTCGCGGCTCGCCTGGACGAGGGTGCGGCAGCCGACCGAACAGGTCGTGCAGGTCGACTCGATCTGGGTGAGGTCCCAGGGCCGCGCCTTGAAGCGGTACGGCTCGGCCGTCAGCGCCCCGACCGGGCAGATCTGCACGGTGTTGCCGGAGAAGTACGACGAGAACGGCTCACCAGGGAACGTCATCACCTGCGTCTCGTTGCCCCGCTGGATGAAGTGGATCAGCGGGTCGCCGGCCACCTCGTCGGCGAAGCGGGTGCAGCGGTCGCAGAGGATGCAGCGCTCGCGGTCGAGGTTGACGAGAGCGCTGATCGGGATCGGCTTCTCGAAGTGGCGCTTCTCCTCGACGAAGCGGCTCTCGCCGGGGCCGTGGGAGTAGGCCTGGTCCTGCAGCGGGCACTCGCCGCCCTTGTCGCACACCGGGCAGTCGAGCGGGTGGTTGGCGAGAAGCATCTCGAGCACGCCCTCCTGCATCCGCTTGGTCGTGTCCGATGCGGTGTCGACCTTCATGTCCGGTGCCACCGTGACCATGCACGAGACCGTGATCTGCGGGCCCCGGCCACTGTCGACCTCGACCAGGCACATGCGGCACATGCCCACGGACGACATCCGTTCGTGCCAGCAGAAGCGGGGGATGTAGGTGCCGGCCCGCTCGACGGCGGCGATCACCAGCTCACCCTTGCGGGCGCTGAACGAGCGGCCGTCGATCGTGATCGGCACGGCGTCCGGGTCGGGCGCCGGCTCGGCCACGCCGGCCTCCTTGGCCTCGTCGGTCGCGGGGTCGGTCGTCGCCGCCTCGACCGCCTCCTTGGGCTGGTTGGCCTCGGCCGGCTTCGGAGTGTCGGTCATGATCCGCCTCCGGCGACTGCGGCGGCGACGACCGGGATCCTTGTGCGTGGCCTGATCTTCGCTTCGAACTCGTCGCGGAACAGCGTCAATGCCGAGTGGATCGGCGCGTAGGCCGAGGGCCCGACGAAGCAGATCGTCGTCATCTTGTAGGGGAACGGCACGGCCTCCAGCCCGAGGCGCTCACTCGCCGCGTGAGGGAAGGCGCCGGGGCAGATCGACTCGCCCACCTCGAGCAACAGGTCGAGGTCCTCCGGCGCACCGTGACCGTCGATGACCCGCTCGAGGATGCGGGCCAGCCACGTGCCGCCCTCGCGGCACGGCGTGCACTTGCCGCACGACTCGTGGGCGTAGAAGCGGGCCAACGTCAGCGCGGCGTAGGGGATGTCGGTCTGGTCGTCCATCACCATGATCGCCCCGGACCCGAGCATCGAGCCGGCGGCGCCGACGAGCTTGCCCTCGAACGGCAGGTCGAGCTGATCCGGCAGGAACCACGGGGCCGAGCCGCCGCCGGGCACGAACGCCTTCAGCTCACTCCCGTCCCGGATGCCCTGACTGAACTCGTCGCCATAGATGAGGTCGCGGAACGTCGTCGTGCCGTTGACGATCTCGAACACGCCCGGCCGGCGGACGTGACCGGACACGGCGACCATCCGCGTGCCGGGCGACGTCTCCGTGCCGATCGCCGTGTAGGCGGCCGGACCCTTGCGGGCCAGCCACGGCAGGTTGCACAGCGTCTCGACGTTGTTGACGATCGTCGGCTTGCCGTACAGGCCGATGGCGGCCGGGAAGAACGGCGGCTTCAGGCGGGGCATGCCGCGGTTGCCCTCAAGGCTCTCGATCAGCGCGGTCTCCTCGCCGACGACGTAGGCACCCGCCCCCCACTGCAACACGATGTCGACGGAGAAGTCGGTACCGAGGATGTTCTTGCCGACGTAGCCGGCGGCGTAGGCCTCGTTGAGGGCGACGGCGATGCGCTCCTGGGCGAGGGCCATCTCACCGCGCACGTAGAGGAAGCACTGCGACAGTCCGGCGGCGTAGCAGGCGATCAGGCAGCCCTCGATCAGCTGGTGGGGATCGAGCTCCATCAGGAGGCGGTCCTTGTAGGTGCCGGGCTCGCTCTCGTCGCCGTTGACGACGAGGTAGCGCGGCCACACCCCCTGGGGCGTGAGCCCCCACTTGACGCCGGCCGGGAAGCCGGCCCCGCCGCGCCCGAGCACCGTCGCCGACTTGACGTCGTCGTGGATCTGCTGCGGTGTCTTGGCCAACGCCGCTCGCAGGCCCTCGTAGCCCTCGGTCGCCAGGAAGCGCTCGAGCGTGTAGGCGTCCTCGTACTGGAAGCGGGCGGTCACGATCTCGGGACGGTCGCCGGCGATGAAGCCGGCGGCATGGGCGATCGGCGTACCGACGCTCATGCCGTTGCCTCGGCCGGTGGCGGCGCCGGCGGCACCCACGCCGGCGGCGTGGTCACCGTCTCGGGGGCGACGGCACCGACCGCCCGGTCGGCCGGGATGTGCTGGCGCGTACGCTGGAGGGTCCCGTGGGGCGGGATCTCGCCGTCGAGGTGGCCGGCCTGGAGGTCGTCGATCAGCGCGTCGAGCGCGTCCGGTGTGACCCGGTAGCGGAAGCGATAGTTGACCTGCAGGCAGGGGGCCTCGGTGCACGCCGCCTGGCACTCGGCGTGGGCGACGGTGAACAGGCCGTCGGCGGTCGTGCCCCCGGCGGTGACCCCGAGGCGCTGCTCGGCGTGGTGGATCAGCTCGTCGGCGCCCATCAGCGCGCACGACATCGTCTGGCAGATGTTGATGAGGTACTTGCCGACCGGCTCGAACTTGAACATCTCGTAGAACGTGGCCGTCCCGAGGACCTCGGCCGGCGTGACGCCGACGAGCTCGGCGATGTGGGTCATCGCCTCGGTGGTGACGTAGCCGTCCTGTTCCTGGGCCAGGTGGAGCAGCGGGATCAGCGCCGACTTCGGTTTCGGGTACCGCCCGATCATCTCCCGCGCCAACGACACGTTCGCATCGGTCAATCGGGCCATGGGCGCCGCTCCTACCTGTCCACGTCGCCGAGGACGGGGTCGACGGAGGAGATGACGGCGACGGCGTCGGCGACGAGGGCGCCGCGCATCATGTGCGGGAGGCACTGGATGTTGACGAACGACGGCGCCCGCATGTGCAGGCGGTACGGCTTGGGCCCACCGTCGCTGGCGATGTAGCAGCCGAGCTCGCCGCGCGGACTCTCGATGGCCACGTAGACCTCGCCCGCCGGCACCTTGAAGCCTTCGGTGAACAGCTTGAAGTGGTGGATCAATGCCTCCATCGACTCGTCGATCCGGGCTCGCGGCGGTGGCGTCACCTTCTTGTCCTGGATGCGATAGTCGCCGCCGGGCATCTTGTCGAGCACCTGGCGGACGATGCGCATCGACTCGCGCACCTCGTTGAGACGGATGGCGTAGCGGTCGAAGGCATCGCCGTACGAGCCGACGATCACGTCGAACTCGAGCTCGGGATAGCGCAGGTACGGCATCCCTCGGCGGATGTCCCATTCGACGCCGGTCGAGCGCAGCACCGGCCCGGTGGCGCCGAGGGCGACGGCCTCGGTCGGCGTGATCACCCCGACGCCCTGCAGGCGCTCGCGCCAGATCGGCTGGCCCGTCATCAACGTGTCGTACTCGTCGAGACGCTCCGGCAGCAGGTCGAGCAGGGCCAGGACGTCGTCGCGCCAGCCGGGCGGCAGGTCGGCGGCAACGCCACCGGGGCGGACGTAGTTGTGGTTCATCCGCAGGCCGGTCACCTTCTGGAAGAACCGCAGGACCTCCTCCCGCTCGCGCCAGCCGTAGATCATCATCGACACGGCCCCGAGGTCCATGCCGTTGGTGGCGAGGAACAGCAGGTGGCTGGACATCCGGTTGAGCTCGGAGAAGAGGATGCGGATCCACGTCGCCCGCTCGGGGATGTCGCCGTCGATGCCGAGCAGCGACTCGGTGGCCATCGAAAAGGCCAGTTCGTTGAAGAACGGGCTGAGGTAGTCCATGCGGGTCACGTTGGTGCCGCCCTGGAGATAGGTCAGCTGCTCACCCGTCTTCTCCATGCCCGTGTGCAGGTAGCCGATGATCGGCTTGCAGCGCAGCACCGTCTCGCCCTGCAGCTCCAGCATCAGCCGCAGCACGCCGTGGGTGCTCGGGTGCTGGGGGCCCATGTTGATGACCATCGTCTGGTCCTCGTCCGGATCCTCGGGCAGGTCGCCGAGCTGGGCCGCCTCGGCCTCGCTGAGGCGCAGCACGGCCCCGACCTCACGCAGCAGTTCGGCGGCGCCGACCTCCGAGCGCGGCTTCATCTCCTGCCCGCCCTCGGCCGTCTGGAGCACCATCTCACTCATCGGTGCACCATCGAGCCGTGAGCCTCACCGTTGACGTCGGGCGGTGCACCAATGACCGCCTCGCCGCGAGGCGGCGAGGCACCGTGACGATGACTCGCTCGCTGACGCTCGCTCATGTCGGGGCACCCTTGAACTGCACGGGGATCATCCCGACGGCGTAGTCCTTGCGCAGCGGATGCCCCTCCCAGTCCTCGGGCATGAGGATGCGGGTCATGTCGGGATGGTCGGTGAACGTGATCCCGAACAGGTCGTAGACCTCGCGCTCCATCGCCTCGGTGCCGGGGTGGACGTCGAACAGCGTCGGCAACGTGGCGTCGTCGTCGGGCACCTGCACGCGCACCCGCGCCCGCCGGGCGGCGGCCATGTTCAGGAAGTTGACGACGACCTCAAAGCGCGCCGCCTCGACGCCCCCGGGAACGATCCGGCCGGGATGGGCGAGGTAGTCGACGGCGGTGAGATCGACGCACATCGTGTAGCCGTCATCGGTCAACGCCTTGACGACATCGACGTAGCCGTCGCGGGTCGCGTAGAGCACCGTCTGGCCGCGGACTTCTTCGACGAGGGCGCCGTAACGCTCCTCGAGGTCGGTGGGCGCGGCCGCTTCGGGGCGGTCGTCTCCGGTGGTCTCGGGGGCGTCCGCCATCAGCGGCTCCCGAGCAAGACGGGGGTGGGTCGACCCGATGACGGGATCTCCGTCACACGCAGGCTGGCGCCGGCCCCGGTCTCGACCCGACGGCGCAGCAGGTGGCCGTCCTCGATCGACTGGTGCAGCGTCTCGATGGCGTGCAGCAGGGTCTCGGGCGTCGGCGGGCAGCCGGGGGCGTAGACGTCCACCGGCACGACCTGGTCGACGCCCTGCACGATGGCGTAGTTGTTGAACATGCCGCCGGTCGAAGCGCACACGCCCATCGAGATGACCCACTTGGGCTCCATCATCTGGTCGTACACCTGGCGCAGCACGGGGGCCATCTTCTGGCTGACGCGACCGGCGACGATCATGATGTCGGCCTGGCGCGGCGACGCCCGGAAGACCTCCATGCCGAAGCGCGACAGGTCGTAGTGGGCCCCGCCGGTCGCCATCATCTCGATGGCGCAGCAGGCCAGCCCGAAGTTCGCCGGCCACGAGCTGCGCGACCGGGCCCAGTTGATCAGCGTCTCGACCTTGCCGGTGATGATGTTGTGCGACAGGCCGCCCAACCCGTCGTCGAGCACGTCGTTGACGAGGCCCATGACGTCAGGCCGCCTCGCCGCGTCCGTCGGTACCGACGCGACGGATCGTCGTCGTGGTGGTGCGCTCGGGCGTGACCATCGCCGCGTCCTCGCGCAGGTCGCGAGCCCGCTGGAGGGGACCCCAGTCGAGTCCACCGCGCGCCACCTCGTAGACGAACGTCAGGAAGAAGAGCACCGAGAAGACGACGATCGCCCAGAACCCGTACGTGCCGAGCGTCCCTCGCGAGACCGCGTAGGGGTACACGAAGACGATCTCGATGTCGAACATGATGAACAACATCGCCACGATGTAGAAGCTGACTCCGAAGCGTTCGGGCGGCTCTCGGCTCGGCACGATGCCGCACTCGTAGGGCGCCTCCTTGGCCGCCGACGGCCGGCGCGGCGCCAGCAGGTGGGAGGCGGCGAGGCTGAGCGCCCCGAACACGACGGCCAGCACGGCCAACACGACGACGGGCAGGTACTGGCTCATGGCAGGTGAGTCTCAGCCGACCGGGACCGGCGTGGTCTCGAGGTTGGCCCGCACGAAGCGGTCACGGCGGTGGAGCAACCAGCAGAGCGTGAAGAAGATCAGTCCGGCCCCCACGCTCAGCACCGCCGCCGGCTGGCGGCGGGCACCGAGATCGCGGACCATGTAGACGTACTGGTGCTGGCGGGTCTCGTCGATCACGGCCGCCGCCGGGGCGCGACCGGCCTCGGCGCGCGTCGGTTCGAGCGGCGCCACCTCGACGACGGCGAAGTGCGGCTTGTGGAAGAAGGCGAGGAAGTCGAGCGACTCGTTGATCTTCGGGTAGCGCTCGCCGCCGACGTCGAACACGTTGATGACCTGGAACTCGCCGGCCGAGAACGTGCCCGTCTCCTCCAGCAGCACGCCGGCCTCGGAGCCCGCCTGACCGAAGCTCGGGTCGGCTTCCTCCAGCAGCTCCCACCCCTCGCTGCGGAACTGCTCGGCGACGAGTTCGGCCTGCTCGGTGAACGTGGCATCGTCGGGGATGTCGACGGCCGCATCGAGCACCTCGGCCTGGGCCAGTGCCGTCGGATCCTGGATCACGGTCTGGCCGGGCACGGCCTGCCACGACGGCTCCGGGCCGCGCAATCCGATGCCGTAGATCAGCCAGATGATGCCCATCAGGAACATCCACCCGGCCAGGCCGGTCAGGGCGACGAGGAAGCCGAGCCGGGCGCCGATGTTCGTCGCCATGACCAGGTAGAGGGAGCCGCAGAGCGTGAGCACGGCGATGATCACCGTGAGCAGACCGCGGATCTCCGGCTCCCAGCCGATGGCCAGGGTGCTGGCCAGCAACGACGTCACTTACAGACTCCGCACGTAGTCGACGATGGCGTCGATCTGCTCGTCGGTCAGGAGGGCACCGAACGCCGGCATCCGGCCGCTGCCCTGGCCCTGTTCGCCGTAGCCCTCGCCGTCGACCGAGCCGGTGGCGATGAACTCGGCCATGTCGGCGTCGTTCGGGAAGTGGGCCGTGGTGGCGCCGCCGGTGAGGTTCCAGCCGAGCGCGCCCTGGCCCGACACGCCCGGGTCGCCGTAGCTCCACCCCTCGGTGTGGCAGCGCGCGCAGCTGTAGGCGCCGCTGGCCATCGGGTTGTTGAACAGCGCTTCACCGATGCTGGCGTAGGTGCCGTCGTCGACGAGCGCCTGGGCCGTGGCCTGGATCTCGGCCTGGTCCTCGGCCGGGAGGTGACCGGACTCGCACAGCGGGTCCTCACCCTCCTCCTCGGCGCAGTCCTCGCGGGGGATCTGGATCGAGCGGATGTAGGCGACGAGCGTCTGGACCTGCTGGCGGTTGAGCGGGCCGCCGCCGTCCAGTCCCCAGGGCGACATCGGCGAGCCCGGCCGGCCGTAGTTGATGATGTAGGTCAGCTCCTCGTCGCTGAAGCGGGCGGCTGCGGTGTTGAGAGCCGGAGCCACCCAGTTCGTCAGCTCGACCTCATCGGTGACTGGGTCGGTCACCGCGAAGGCGGCCGAGCCACCGGCGGCGTTCATGCCGCCGTGGCAGCCGGCGCAGTTGAACCCGCCGTCAGCAGTGGGGGCGAACAGGCGCGAGCCCCACGTGACCATCCGGTTGGCCGTGCCCTCGGTGGCCCCGGCCTGGCGGGCCGGCTCGAGCACCCAGTAGAGGGGCAGGGCGATGACGGTGACGGCGAGCAGCACGACGGCGAAGAACTGCACCATCGTCAGGTGCCGGCCCTCGAGCACCTCGTCGTCGTGGTACGGCTTGCGGTTGGCGGCCAGCTCGATCTCGGAGCCGAGCTCGGCGCGGGCCGAGCCGATGTTCAAGACGGCGTAGAGCACCCACCCGAGGAGGATGACGAGCCCGATGATCCACGCGATCGACGTCGTCGTCAGCGCGAGCATCAGTGTTCGCCACCGCCGGTGATGCAGTGGGGGCCCTCGGCCTCCTGGCCGGTGGTGTTCGTCCCGATCGGCGGGCCGTCGATGACCGTGCCGGTGTCGACGGTGACATCACCGTTGCCACCGACGGTCACCGGGAAGCGGTCCATGCCGCGCGGCGCCGGCCCGGCCTTCTTCTCGCCGACCTGGTTGTACTGCGACCCGTGACAGGGGCACTCGAACCACTGGCTGGTGGCGCACTCGGGGACGCGGCAGCCGAGGTGCGGGCACTTCTGATACAGGGCGACGATTCCCTGGCCCATGCCGTCGACCTCGGGCTGGCTGTAGACGGCGCGGGCCTTGGGCAGGGCGTCGGCCGGGTACTCGGTGATCCACGTCCGGGCGCTGGAGGCGTAGAAGAAGCCGTTGCCGGTGCGGATCGTGTCGAGGATGTCGCTGAGCTTGCCGACGACGACGGGCTGGCCGAAGCCGCCCTTGGCCGTCGGCCACAGGAAGCCGACGAAGCTGGCCGCGGCGAAGGCGCCGAGGCCGGCGCTCATCAGCGACACCGACGCCCGGTTGAAGAACATCCGCCGGCTGACGCCGAGCGCCTCGGGATCCGGTGGGACCCAGGGCATCGGGGCCCGCTCGGGGGCCGGCTCGACGTCGGTGCCGCGGCGGGCGAGCACGCCGGCGGCCTCGACCTGGCGGGCGGTCGGGGCGTCCTCGACGATGGCGGCGACGTCCCGGCGCTCGCGGGCGGCCTCGTCCCGGCGGCGGGTCTCGCCGGACAGCGCGCCGGCGCCGCGCACGTCGGTGCGTCGGGCGAGCGTGACGAAGCTCACGGCGGCGAGCACCACGACGGCGACGATGGCGATGGTGATGATGGCGGCAGCAGACATCAGAAGTCCTCAGCTCACAGCTCGAAGAAGAGGCCCTCGGTCCAGGGCATCACGAAGTTGAAGCCCGGTCCTCGGAAGAACGAGCCGATGATCACGAGGACGGCCCAGAACATGAGGTGGACGGTCATCAGGGCGGCGGCGAACTTGCGGTCCTCGGGCTTGTTCGACGGGTTCTTGTCGATGAACGGGGCGAAGATCAGGACGATCAGGCCGACGCCGGGGATCGTCACGCCGGCGATCATCGGGTGGAACATCGTCAGCAGTTCCTGCAGGCCGAGGAAGTACCACGGCGCCTTCGACGGGTTCGGCGTCTGGTTGAAGTTCGCCTCCTGCAGCAGCGGGGCGTTGACGAAGATCGAGAAGACGAACGTGAAGGCGAGGCAGGCCAGCGAGGCGACGAACTCGGCGACGAGCAGATGCGGCCACGTGTGGACCTTGTCGACCGGAGACGCCTTGACGTCCTGGATCGAGCCGCTCTTGACGACGGTCAGGAGGCGCTGGGTGTGTCCCCCGGGGCCGGCGCCCACGGGGACGGGCGCGGCCCCGCCGGCGGCGGGCACGGTGACGAGCCCGGCCGGGCGTTCGGCGACGGCGACACCACCGCCGGTGGGCTCGGCCGCCGGGGCGTCGCCGCCGGCCTGGTTGGCCTTGGCGGCCCGGGAGCGCTCGAGCAGGTGGGCCGGGATGCGCGGGTCGGCGGCCGGCTCGCTCGCCGCCGGCGCGTCGGTGCTGGCCGCCGAGGTCTCGGTCGCCGGCGCCGCGTCGGCCGGCGCCGCGGTCGACCCTGCGTTCTCCCGGGCCGCGGCCGCCCGCTTGAGCAGGTGTTCGGGGATCTCCGTCATACGAACTCCTCCGTCACAGCGGACCGGAGATTCCTCCGTCCTTGCGGACTCGCCAGAAGTGGATGGCCATGAAGATCACGATGATGAACGGGAAGAACAGCACGTGCAGCACGTACCAGCGCAACAGCGTCTCCGGCCCGATCTCGGCCCCGCCGAGCAACACGAAGCGCACCTCGCTGCCGATGACCGGGCTGTAGCCCATCATGTTCGTGCCCACGGTCACGGCCCAGAGCGCGAGCTGATCCCACGGCAGCAGGTAGCCGGTGAACGACAGCAGCAGGGTGAGGGTCAGGAGGATGATCCCGATGACCCAGTTGAACTCCCGCGGCGGCTTGTAGGCGCCGTGGTAGAAGACGCGGGCCATGTGCAAGAACACGGTCAGCACCATCAGGTGGGCTCCCCAGCGATGCATGTTCCGGACCAAGAGGCCGAACGTCACCGACGTGTGCAGGTTCGAGATGTCGTTCCACGCCGCCGTGGCCTCGGGGCGGTAGAAGAACATCAAGAAGATGCCGGTGACCGTCAGCAGAATGAAGAGGAAGAAGCTGAGCCCGCCGAGGCACAGCGTGTAGCTGACCTTGACGGCGTGGCGCTTCACCTTGACCGGGTGCAGGTGGTACAGCACCGAGTTCATGATCACGTAGCTGCGGTTGCGCGGGCTGTCGGTGTAGCCCTTGCGGAAGATCGACCCGGGCCGGAAGATGCTGGCCCAGACCTGGCTGCCCTGCACCCCGTCGACCGCCGCGTTGACGCGGTCCTGCACCGTCGGCCGCCGCTTCTCGTCCATCGTTCTTGCCATGGGGATCAGAACCTCATGCCGTAGGCGTAGCCGTGGGTGTTGGTGCGGGTGTGGTTGTCCCCTTCGACGCCGGGAGCCCCCACCTTGCCGAGGATGATGACGCCGGTCGGGCAGCGGTCCACGCACAGCGCGCAGCGCGTGCAGATGTCGTCGTCGATGATGAATACGACCTGATCGGACGGATCCTCGCCGGGCCGCTCCGTGCCGGTGGCCTCGACGATGGCCCCCGGATCGACCATGTGGATGCACTTCCACGGGCAGATGTCCACGCAGCCCTCGCACATGATGCACTCGGTCTGGTCGATGTGGATGAACTGCTTCGGCTTGACCGCCTTCGTCAGGTAGTCGGCGTCGACCTCCACCAACGAGTACTCGTCGGTGTACGGCATCATCGGCGGGTTGGCGTCGGTCCGGGCCATCGTCAGGCCTTCTTCACGAGCGGGCGGCCATAGGAGCTGGTCTCGAGCTCGGTCGACGCCGGCGCCTGGCCGCGCTTTTGCCACCAGCTCCAGAGGAAGATGAGCAGCCCGAAGTAGATGGCGTGGATCATGACGACGACGATGTCGCGCACCGCCTCGTACTGCAGCGTGATCGGGTTCCACCCGCCCATCGATTGCGGCTTGAGGATCCCGCCCGGCCCCTCGATGATGTTGTCCTTGTTCCAGCCGAGGTTCTTGTCGGCGTGGTCGATCCACTGGTGCGGCACGATGCCGAAGGCCAGGAACATCACGAAGAAGGCGTAGGTCGCGGCGATCATCGCCTCGCCCCACGACAGCGGGGTGCCGACCGGCCTTCGCTTGCCGTAGGGGATGACGGCCAGGGCGAGCACGATCGAGGCCGCGAACGACGCAAGAAAGGCCAGGTTCATCCCTGGCCACTTCAGGACATCGATGGCGATCATCTCGCAGGCTGGGCCTTTCGCCGGACGGTGGAATCGGACGGGTCGGAGCAGCAGGGCCGCTCGTGAACGGGTGCACGAAACGTAGTCCGAGGGGTGCTCGGACCCACAAAGCAGTCTGGCACGCGAGGACCGGCCTTCCGAGAGGTTGTGCACAAGTGATGCGCCGCCCGAAGGCTTGGGCCAGTCTCGTTCGTCGGCCTATCGTGTCGCCGCGTGACCGAGATCCCCGACCACCTCTTGAAGCGCTCGCGCGACCGCCGTGCGGCGTTGGGGCTGGGCGGCGACGACGCCGGGGAGGCGGCCCCTGCGGCCGACGCCCCCGCCGCGGCCACGCCGGCGCCGACGGCGGCGGCGACGCCCGCCGCGCCGACCGGTCCGGCCGGTCGCACGGCGGCACCGGCCCCGCCGCCGGCCGCCCCGCCCAAGCCCGACGCCCCGTACGTCGCGGCGGCGAAGCGCCGGGCCAAGATCCCGTTCTGGGCGATGGGTGCGCTGAGCCTGCTGCCGATCTGGGGCTTCATGTACGTCCGGGCGCTCACCGAGGCGCCCGAGACGGTCGAAGGCCCACTCGGCCTGGGCGCCGAGGTGTACGGCGGGTGCGCGTCCTGCCACGGCAGCACCGGCGAAGGGTCCGGTCCGTTCCCGGCGTTCACCGAGGGCGAGGTGCTGGAGACGTTCCCCCACATCGAGGACCAGCTGCGGTGGGTCGCTTTCGGCACGGCCGCCTACCAGTCGGCCGGGGTGGAGATCTACGGCAATCCCGAGCGCGAGGGCGGGGCGCGCGCCACGGGCAGCTCCGGCGGCGTGATGCCGGCCCAGGCCGGCGAGCTGACCGACGCCGAGATCCTCGCCGTCGTGTGCCACGAGCGCTACACACTCTCCGGTGCCGATCCGGCCGGCGACGACTACGTCGAGGAGTACGAGACGTGGTGCTCCGAGGAGGCGCCAACGTTCGTCGCGTTGGAAGAAGGCGCCACGCTGGCCGATCTGGCCGACGAAGAGCTGACGGACGCCGACGGTGAGTCGATCACGATCATCCCGATCGGTGACGCACCGGCGCCGGGCAACCCGCCGGGCGACGTCGCCGCCGCCGACGAGTGACCGACGTCCTCGTCGTCGGTGGGGGTCCGGCGGGAGCGGCGGCTGCGTATTGGCTGGCCCGCCACGGCCATGCCGTCACGATCATCGAGAAGAAGCGGTTCCCACGCGACAAGACGTGCGGGGACGGGCTGACACCGCGCGCAGTCAAGCAGCTCGGCGACATGGGCCTGGCCGGCGAGCTGGAGCGCTTCCACCGCTACCACGGCCTGCGGGCGACGGGCGCCGGCCGCGAACTCGAGCTGTTCTGGCCCGAGCACCCGATCTACCCGAACTACGGCTACGTCGTGCGCCGCCGCGACCTCGACCAGGTCGTCGCGGAGAACGCCGTCGCCGCTGGGGCCACGCTGCTGACCGGGCACGAGGCCGTGCAACCGATCGTCGAACGGGGTTTCGTGCGCGGCGCCACCGTGAGCGTGAAGGGACCCGACGGCACGCCTGAGACGCGGGACCTGGAGGCCCGGTACACGATCGTCGCCGACGGAGCCAACAGTCGCTTCGGCCGCGCCCTCGGCACCTACCGCACCCGCGAGTGGCCCTACGGCACGGCGATCCGCACGTACTGGGAGTCGCCCAAGCACGCCGACCCGTGGATCGAGTCGGCCCTCGACGTCAAGGACCGCAACGGCAACACGATGCCGGGCTACGGGTGGATCTTTCCGGTCGGCGACGGCACCGTGAACATCGGCGTCGGGCTGTTGTCGACGTTTCGCGACTTCAAGTCCGTCAACACGTCCCACCTGCTCGACTCCTACGCCCACCAGATCGCCGACCGCTGGCAGATCGACCCGGCCCGTCCGGAATGCCGGGCGACCAGCGGGCGCATCCCGATGGGCGGCTCGGTCGGACCGAAGGCGGGGCCGACGTACCTCGTCGTCGGCGACGCCGCCGGCAGCGTCAACCCGTTCAACGGCGAGGGCATCGACTACGCCTACGAGACGGCCCGCATGGCCGCCGACGTGATCCACGAGGCGCTGGCCGACGGCGATCCGACGGCCCTGCAGCGCTACCCCAAGCTGCTCGACGACGAGTACGGCCAGTACTTCAAGGTGGCCCGGCTGTTCGCTCGCATCATCGGCCGGCCAGCGCTGATGAAGGAGCTGTCGAGGGTCGGCATGCACAGCCGCTCGCTGATGGAGTGGGTGCTGCGGATCATGGCCAACCTGCTCCGCCCCGACGAGTTGGGCCCGGCCGAAGCCGCCTACAAGGCCGCCGCCGCCCTCGTCCGCTTCGCCCCCGACGCCTGACGCCTGCACCCACGGCCTCCACCCGAGTATCTCGCGCACCCCGATCGGTCAGTTGAGCGGGACCGCCTGCGTGTCGCCACCGGCGAGTGGTGCCACGAGCAGAAACCCGTCGGGCGTGACCGTCGCGACGTTTTCGTCCCCGACCGCTGTCGACGTCCACGTGCCGGTCGCCGGGTCCAGCACCCAGTAGCTGTCCACGTAGCTCTCGTCGAGGTTCCGGAAGACGACCCGGCCGTCGAAGAGCGATCGCAGGCCGCCACCCCGAGGACCTTCCATCTCAACCCGCGGCTCAGGAACGGTGAACTGTTGGCCGGTCTGCCCGTCGGTGAGCATCACCGCGGACGAGGTTCCCACGCCGACCGGCCACTCCCACGACCATCTCGACTGCGAGGGATCGTTGGGCAATGGTGCGCCGGCCGAGTCGATGTACGGCGCGCGGGGCTTCGCCTCGTCACAGCACAGTTCGAGCCCGGCGGGAACCATCCGCACCGCCCAGGCAGGGTCGGTCGGGAACGGGTCTCCGATGGCGATCAGCGTGCCCGCCCGGTCTCCCGACGTCGGCATGCCGTAGATCTGAGTCACCGACGAATCGCCGCCCGAGTCCCGCGGAAAGTAGGCGACGTTGTCCGGCCCGACCCCCGCGAACCAGACGTTGGCGCCGGGCCTGGCGGCGATCGGGAACACCGCCGCCGGTGTCCGCAACACGGTCAACGTCTGCGCTTGACGGTCGAACACGACGGCGTCGCCGGTGGGTCCGTACTGGACCTCGCAGGGCCAGGGCTCCGGGCAAGTGGCGTTCAGGTCGCGGCCACCGCCTGCGCCGATGATGGGGCGTCGTCGGACGCTGGCGGCGCCGACGGCGCGGTCGCCGGACTCGTCGACGACGGCGCGCTCCGCGCCGCTGTGGTGTTGCCCGTCACCTCGTTGACCGGCGCGGTGACCTGCGGGTCGGCGGCGATTGTCGGCGCGACCGTCGAGCCGGGCGCCGTGGACGCGGACACGGGGGGGCCGCTTCCGGTCGGCCCCACCGACGGGATTGACGGGACGGTGACCGGCGCGATGGTCCGGGAGTCATTGTCGCCGCCGATGATGACGACGAAGACGACGGCGGCGATCAGCACGGCGACGAGGCCGGCAGCGGCGGCGCCGAGGAACCACCATGGCGGGCCACGACGAGCATGCTCCGGCTCGTGGCCGGCGACCAGGTGACCACCGACGAGGATGGCGGCGAGGTCGGTGTCCGGGTCGGCGTGGCGAGCGACGTCACGGTGGATGGCGTCGGCGGCCAAGCGGCCGCGGTGGTCGAGTTCGTCGGTCATCGGAGGTCTCCCTCGGTGAGGGTGCGGGCCAAGGTGGCGCGGGCAGCGGCGAGCGAGGACTTCACGGTCCCCGTCGCAATGTCGAGGATCCGGGCGATCTCGTCGATCGAGCGGTCCTCCAGGTAGTGCAGGGCGACGGCGGCGCGTTGACGTTCGGGCAAGGCCCGAACGGCCGCCCACCACTCGTCGGCCCCCGGATCGTCGAGGACGACCGTGCTGATGAGGGCGTGTTGACGAGCGAGCGCGTTGCGTTCGCTCACCAGCCGTCGATGGCGGTCGATCGCCAAGTTGGCGGTGACCCGCTTGACCCACGCCGCCGGCGCGTCCATGGCGACCACGCGATCCCAGTGCCGGTAGGCCCGCGCGAAGGCTTCCTGCACGACATCGCCAGCGGCGTTCCGGTCGCCGATCAGCGCGATGGCCAGACCCAGGACGCGGCCGTGCTCAGTCCGAAAGAACCGCTCGAACTCATCCTCAGGCAGCCGCGGCATGCCGCGCAGGTGCCGCCGCGGTCGGGGGTCGCCGTCATCGGGCCCCAATGGCGCCACGTCAGTACGCACGCCCGGTCACACGCACCACCCCCCGTGTCGGTTCATCTACCCGAGTATCTCCGTCACCCCCGAGTACGCCAGTACGCGAAACGCGTACCCAGCTACTCCGGGTGACGGAAATACTCGGGATCCGCTCACCGTCGGGGCGGACCGAGTAGAGACGGCGACCGTGCCGACGTCGAAGCCGCCCGCCGCCAACGCCGCCGTGATGTGGTTCCGGCGTGATCTCCGGATCGAGGATCACCAGGCGCTGGCCGCGGCGATCGCGCACGCGGGTGGTGGTGACGGCGTCATGGTCCCGCTGTTTGTGATCGACCCGCCGCTGTGGGACGGCGCGGGCGTCAACCGCCGCTGGTTCCTCCACGGCGCGCTCACCGCGCTCGATGCCGCGCTCGACGAGCGGGGCAGCCGGCTGATCGTGCGTCACGGCGATCCGGTCGAGATCGTCCCCGCCCTCGCCGCTGAGATCGGGGCCCGGGCGGTGTTCCGCAGCCAGGACGTCGGGGTGTACGGGCGTCGGCGCGACGAGCGCGTGGCGGTCGCGCTGGCCGCCGACGACCGCCAACTGGTCGAGGCCGACAGCCCGTGGGTCGTACCGGCCGGGACGCTGCACACCAAGGCCGGCGACGGGTTCAAGGTGTTCTCCGCGTATCTCCGGGCCTGGCGCCAGCACCGACTCCCTCGCCGCGTCGACGCCCCCGACCGGTTCCCGCCACCGGGCGACGTCACCACGGAGCCGCTCCCCGAGCAGCTCGGCGTTTACGCTGAGTTGCCCGAGCCGACCCCGGCTGCGGCGACGGCGCGCTTCGAGACCTTCCTCGCCGAGGCCGCGGCGGACTACGACGACGGACGCGACCGGCCCGATCTCGATGGCACCTCGCGGCTGTCGCCGTATCTGCGGTTCGGTCTGGTCCACCCCCGCCAGCTGATCCGTGGCCTCGATCCTCGTCGGGAGGGCCACGACCGCTACCTGACCGAACTGGCGTGGCGGGACTTCCACGCCGATGTGCTCCACCACGCGCCCGAGTCGGCGTGGGCCAACTGGAGCCCGGCCTTGGCCGACATGGAGGTCGAGGAGGGCGAGACGGCCGACGCTCACTTCGCCGCATGGTGCGCCGGGCGGACCGGGTTCCCGGTCGTCGACGCCGGGATGCGCCAGCTCCGCGCCGAGGGCTGGATGCACAACCGCGTGCGCATGATCACGGCCAGCTTCCTGGTCAAGGATCTGCACCTGCCCTGGCAACGGGGGGCGGCCTGGTTCATGGACCAACTGGTCGACGGCGACCTCCCGTCGAACCAGCACGGCTGGCAGTGGGTGGCTGGCACCGGAACCGACGCGGCGCCGTACTTCCGGGTGTTCAACCCGACGGCCCAGGGCCAGAAGTTCGATCCGGACGGGACCTACGTGCGGCGCTGGATCCCTGAGCTGGCCGCCGTCCCCGACCGCTTCGTGCACGAGCCGTGGAGGGCGCCGCACGGCCCGCCGGCGGGCTATCCCGAGCCGATCGTCGACCATGCCACCGAGCGCCAGGAGGCCCTGGCCCGCTACGCCCGCACCCGCTCCCGACCCCCACCCGAATGTTGACCGCGCCGGCGGGCTTGACGTCCGCAGATTCGCGTCATGGGCGCGATTCGGCGGACGCGAAGCGGCGCGCTGCGGTCGGTACTCGGGTGGGAGGACCGCGGGGACCGGGGCGGTCAGGCGGGGATGACGGCGGAGTCGAGGAGGGCGCGGGCGGCGCCGCGGAGGGCGTCGGTGGCCCGTGCCGGCGGCAGGTCGGCGCAGGCGGCTTCGGCGGCGGCGACGAAGCGGCGGGCGTCGGCGGCGGCCGACTCGACGCCCTCGTTGCTGCGCACGATGGCCAACGCCTTGTCCCGCTCGGCGGCGTCGAGGGGCCGGCCCAGCAGGGCGGCGAGCTCCTCCCCCGCCCCCCGCCCGGCGGCCAGCGTCCGCAGCACCGGCAACGTGTACACCCCCTCGACCATGTCGTGGCCGACCGGCTTGCCGAGGTGCTCGGCGTTGTCGATGATGTCGAGGATGTCGTCGACCATCTGGAACACCATCCCGTAGTTGGTGCCCCAGACCGTCAGCGTCTCGATCGTCTCCCGGTCGAGCCCGGCGACGATCCCGCCGATGCGGGCAGCCGTGCCGTACAGCGACGCCGTCTTGCCCTCGATCGAGGTGTAATAGCTGTCCTCGGGACGGGTCACGTCGTAGGTGTGGCGGAGCTGCTCGATCTCGCCCTCGCACAGCCGGCCGATCGTGCGGGCCAGCAGGCCGGCGACCTCGGTGCCGAGCGAGGCGGCAATCTCCGACGCTTTGGCCAGCAGGAAGTCGCCGGCGAGGATCGCCTGGAGGTTGCCCCACTTGGCGTTGACCGTCTCGACGCTGCGCCGGGTGTCGGCCTCGTCGATCACGTCGTCGTGGTACAGCGACCCGAGGTGCACCAGCTCGCACGCCACGCCCCCGCGTACGACGTCGAGGCTGGCGGCGACGCCGTTGACCTGCGCGGCGACGATAGCGACGACCGGCCGCAGGCGCTTGCCGCCGGCGACGACGAGGTGCGAGGCGATCTCGGTGAGGTACGGATCGGACGTCTGGACCGACTCGAGCATGACCGATTCGATGCGCTCGCGGTCGGCGTCCATCCCGGCCAACGACAGCAACGGGGTCGACACGCCGGTCACGGCCGTGAGGCTATCCGCAGGCGTCGCTGCGGGCCGAGGGACGGACGCGCACGACCCCGAGCGTCCGGAGACGCGAACCGGGGCACCGGTACACTGGTCCGACGTCGCCCCCGGCCGAACGGGGCACCTGGAAAGGGCGCACATGTTCGAACGCTTCACCGACCGAGCACGCCGGGTCGTCGTCCTCGCCCAAGAGGAAGCGCGCCTGCTCAACCACTCCTACATCGGCACCGAGCACATCCTCCTCGGCCTCATCCACGAGGGTGAGGGCGTGGCGGCCAAGGCGTTGGAGAGCCTTGGCATCTCCCTCGAAGCGGTCCGCAGCCAGGTCGAGGAGATCATCGGACAGGGCGGCTCGTCGCCGTCGGGCCACATCCCGTTCACACCGCGCGCCAAGAAGGTGCTGGAGCTGTCGCTCCGCGAGGCCCTGCAGCTCGGCCACAACTACATCGGCACCGAGCACATCCTGCTCGGCCTCATCCGTGAGGGCGAGGGCGTCGCCGCCCAGGTCCTCGTCAAGCTCGGCGCCGATCTGTCGCGTGTGCGTCAGCAGGTCATCCAGCTCCTGTCGGGCTACCAGGGGCCGGTCGGCCGGGGCGAGGAGGGCCAGCCGTCCGGCGCCAACGTCGGCGGCTCGACGAAGGACGATCCGGCCGGCGAGAAGGGCAACAGCCAGATCCTCGACCAGTTCGGTCGCAACTTCACCCAGCTCGCCCGAGAGCACAAGCTCGACCCGGTGATCGGGCGGGTGCGCGAGCTCGAGCGGGTGATGCAGATCCTCTCCCGCCGCACGAAGAACAACCCGGTGCTGATCGGCGAGCCCGGCGTCGGCAAGACGGCGATCGTCGAGGGCCTGGCCCAGAAGATCGTCAACAACGACGTGCCCGACACGCTCGCCGGCAAGCAGCTCTACACGCTCGACCTCGGCGCCCTCGTCGCCGGCAGCCGCTACCGCGGCGACTTCGAGGAGCGCCTCAAGAAGGTGCTCAAGGAGATCAAGACCCGTGGCGACATCCTGCTGTTCATCGACGAGATCCACACGCTCGTCGGGGCCGGCGCAGCCGAGGGGGCCATCGACGCGGCCTCAATCCTCAAGCCGATGCTCGCCCGCGGCGAGCTGCAGACGATCGGCGCCACGACGACCGACGAGTACCGCAAGTACGTCGAGAAGGACGCCGCCCTGGAACGCCGCTTCCAGCCGGTCAAGGTCGACGAGCCGACGCTGGCCCACACGATCGAGATCCTCAGGGGCATCCGCGACCAGTACGAGAACCACCACCGGGTGACGATCACCGATCAGGCCCTCGTCGCCGCGGCCAACCTGGCCGATCGCTACATCTCCGACCGCTTCCTGCCGGACAAGGCGATCGACCTGATCGACGAGGCCGGCAGCCGGCTGCGCATCAAGCGCATGGCCACGCCGCCGGACCTGCGCGAGATCGAGAAGAAGCTGAACGAGGTCCAGGAAGCCAAGAAGTCGGCCGTGGAGGAGCAGCGCTTCGAGGAGGCCGGGCGCCTGCGCGACCAGGAGAAGTCGCTGCTGGAGGAGAAGGCGACGAAGGAGACCGAGGTCAAGGCCGAGGGCGTCGACCTCTTCGACGAGGTCGACGAGGAAGCGGTGGCCGAAGTCCTGAGCATCTGGACCGGCATCCCGGTGTACAAGCTCACCGAGGAGGAGACGCAGAAGCTCATCAACATGGAAGGTGAGCTGCACAAGCGGATCATCGGCCAGGAGTCGGCCGTCGCCGCCGTGTCGCAGTCGATCCGCCGCACCCGGGCCGGGTTGAAGGACCCGAAGCGCCCCAGCGGGTCGTTCATCTTCCTCGGCCCGACCGGTGTCGGCAAGACCGAGCTGGCCAAGACGCTGGCCGAGTTCCTGTTCGGCGACGACCAGGCGATGATCACGCTCGACATGTCGGAGTACATGGAGAAGCACACGGTCAGCCGGCTCGTGGGCTCGCCGCCCGGCTACGTCGGCTACGAGGAGGGCGGCCAGCTGACCGAGGCCGTGCGGCGCAAGCCGTTCTCGGTGGTGCTCTTCGACGAGATCGAAAAGGCCCACCCCGACGTGTTCAACACGCTGTTGCAGATCCTCGAGGAAGGCCGCCTGACCGACAGCCAGGGCCGCACCGTCGACTTCCGGAACACCGTGCTGATCATGACGTCGAACCTCGGCACGGCTGACCTGCGCAAGGCCAACGTCGGCTTCACCACCGCTGACTCGGCGATGAGCTACGAGCGCATGAAGGCCAAGGTCATGGACGCGCTGAAGGTGCATTTCCGCCCCGAGTTCCTGAACCGCATCGACGAGGTCATCGTCTTCCACGAGCACGACCGCGAGGCGATCGTGACCATGGTCGACACGATGACCAAGCGCCTCGCCGGCCAGCTCGAGGGCCAAGGCCTCGGCATCGAGCTGACGCAGTCGGCCAAGGAACTGCTGGCCGCCCGCGGCTACGACCCGCAGCTCGGCGCCCGCCCGCTGCGCCGGGCGATCCAGCGCCTCGTCGAGGATCCGTTGTCGGAGATGCTGCTCTTCAAGCAGTTCTCGGCCGGCGAGATCATCGTCGTCGACACCGAGGACGATCCCGACAAGCCGGGCGAGTCGCGCATCAAATTCACCGCCGTCGAGGGCTTCGTACCTCCCGCCGCTGTCGAGCTGACGACGACCGCCGTCCCCGACGAGGGTGGCGCCCCCGCCGAGGCGGCCACGGAACCACCCGGCTGACCTCGTTCTGCATTGAGCAATCGACCGAATTTGGTCGATTGCTCAATGCAGTTCGGGGTTTTCGTAGGGTCGGCGGCCATGAGGTTCTCGTACTGGCCGTCGACGTCGCAGTCCTGGGACGAGGTGCTCACCTCGGTCGGCCACGCCGAGGCGACCGGGTGGGACGGCGTGTACATCGCCGACCACTTCATGGGCGACGGCAACGCCTTCGGGGCGTCCTCGACGCCGATGCTGGAAGCCACGGCCGTGCTGTCGGCGCTGTCGACGGCGACCGAGCGGGTGCGCCTCGCCTCGCTGGTGTTCGGCATCACCTACCGCCACCCGGCTGTGCTGGCCAACTGGGCGGCGACGATGGACCACGCCTGCGGCGGCCGGTTGCTGCTCGGCGTCGGCGCCGGCTGGCAGGAGAACGAGCACGAGCAATACGGCATCGAACTCGGCCCGCCCGGCGAGCGCATCGACCGCTTCGAGGAGGCCTGCCAGGTCATCAACGGGCTCCTGCGCACCCCGGCCACGACCGTTGCCGGCGAGCACTACACGGTGACCGATGCCCTGTGCGAGCCGAAACCGCTCCAGGACCCGCTGCCGCTGCTGATCGGCGGCAAGGGCAACCGCATGATGGGTGTCGTCGCCCGCCACGCCGACGAGTGGAACATGTGGTCGTTGGCCGACGCCTTCGCCGAGCGCTCGGCCGCCCTCGACCGCGCCTGCGAACGGGAGGGTCGCGACCCGGCGTCAGTCGCCCGCTCGACCCAGGCGCTGTGGTTCCCCGGTGACGACGCCCGGGCCAACGACATGATCGCCAAGGTCGCCCCGCGCCCGGCGATCGGTGGATCGGTGGAACGGCTGCGCACAACCGTGGGCGAGTGGCGCGACGCGGGCGTCGATGAGGTCATCGTCCCTGATTTCACGCTCGGCACCGGCGCCGAGAAGCGAGAGCACCTGGACGCGATCATCGAGACCGTCGCCGCCGACTTCCACTGACCCCGTTCTGCCATGAGCAAACGACCGGATTCCGTCGTTTGCTCATGGCAGAGCGGGGGTGGGACGGCATCCTGTTGCGCGATGAAGCGGGCCGTCCTCCTCCTGGGGCTCCTGGTCGCTGTGACCGGGTGCCGGCTCGACGTGAACGTCGTCGTGCAGTTCGGGGCCGACGGCACCGGCGAGGTGGCGGTGACGGCGACGGCCGACGCCGACGTCGTCAACCAGGCGCCGGGGCTGGCCGAGGACCTGCGCTTCGACGACGCCGTCACCGCCGGCTGGACCGTCGACGGTCCCGCGGTCACCGAGGACGGCGGCTTGACGGTGACGTTGCGCCACGCCGTGGCGTCGGCCGAGGAGGCGTCGAACCTGCTGGCCAGCCTGGGCCCGCCGTTCGTCGACGTGACGCTGCAGCGCACCGCCGATCCCGACGACCCCGAGCGGGTCACCGTCACCCTGGCCGGTCAGCTTCAGCTGGCCGACGGCTTCGCCACGTTCGCCGACGCCGACCTCACCACCGCCGTCGGCGGGGCGCCATTCGCCGAGGATCTCGCCGCCGCCGGCGCGTCGCCGACCGAGTCGATGAGCGTCACCTTCGCCGCCTCCCTGCCGGGTGAGATCGAGGAGACGTCGGCGACCGCCGTCGGTAACGAGCTGGAGTGGACGGCGCCGCTCGACGGGACGGCCCTCGACCTGGCGACCCGGGCCGAGCAGCGCCCCGCCCGTGGCGACGGTTGGGCCCGCCCGCTGTCCTGGTTGGCGTTGCTGGCGTTCGTGGTGTGGACCGTGCTGGCTTCCGTCGTCTTCACCGCCGTCGTACGCGCCCGGGCGCAACGCCGGCACCGCCACGAGGCCCTGCTGCGCCGCCGCTTCGACTCGGAGCCATGACAAACGGCGGTGGACCGCAATTCCTGCGCGTCACCGACACCGCCGTTGACGGCGATTCTCTATCGGCTCATACTGGATCGCTACGGAAGTGCTGGTCACGCGCCGTGGGTGTGTCAATCATTCTGCTTCCCCTACTTTACTCTTCGCCTGTTGAGGCGAGTCACGCTCATAACGCTGGATTCGGGAGCTACGGAAGGCACTCAACTACCGGTGCGGCACGTCCCCACTACGTAGCAGGCTCCTCAAATGTGTCGTGGGGAAGCAGCGAGTCGAACGCAAGGCGTCTGTCACCCTGAGTCGGCGTATCCAATCGCGTCCGGTCAGCAACTAGCACAGGGCGTCTGCCACGAGATGGGCCATGCGGTTGGCTTCTGGGATTGGGCTTTCGGCCACGTGGGCTGCATGGGCGGCGGCACTCCCAACGGTCGACAAATCGCACAGCAGGAGGTCGACGCCATCAACTACTGCTACGCCTTCGGTGCTTTCGTAGATGCAACTGGAATGATCACGTCGACGGAGATCGGGTCGCCGTTGGCCACCGCGGGGAGCCTGCCGGACATCGAAGCGATGGTCGGCTGAGCGACACCGACGGCCGCCGGTCACGGCCGAGCTGTGACACCCCCTTGCTGTGATGGTGCCGTGACGAAGGTGAAGATCGCCCACGTGTGCAACGGCTGCGGCACACCTCATCCCAAGTGGACGGGCCAGTGCAACGCCTGCGGCGATTGGAACTCGCTCGTCGAGGAACGCCTGGGACCGGCGCCGGTCGACGACGGACGGCCGGCGCCGATGTCGGAGCTCTCGCTGCTCCACGACGTCAACGCCCTCCTGGCCCAACCCCGCCCGACCGGTATCGGCGAGCTCGACCGGGTGCTCGACGGCGGGCTGGTACCCGGCTCGGTGACAGTGCTCGGCGGCGAGCCCGGTATCGGCAAGAGCACGCTCTTACTGCAACTGCTGGCGTGGTGGCCGGGCCGGACGCTCTACGCCAGCGCCGAAGAGCGCCCCCAGCAGGTCCGCCTCCGGGCCGAGCGGCTGGGCGCCGTCCGGCCTGACCTGTGGCTGGCCGGCGAGACATCCCTCGCTGGCGTGCTCGACGCCATCGAGCGCACCGACCCCGAGGTGATCGTCGTCGACAGCATCCAGACGGTCGCCGACGGGCGCCTCGCCTCGGCGCCCGGTTCCCTGCTCCAGGTGCGCGAGTGCGCCCAGGCGTTCGTGGCCGAGGCCAAGCGGCGCAATGTCGCCATCGTGCTCGTCGGTCACGTGACCAAGGACGGGGCGCTGGCTGGCCCGCGCCTGCTCGAACACGTCGTCGACACCGTGTTGTCGTTCGAAGGGGAGCGCCACCACGCCCTGCGCCTGCTGCGCGCCGTCAAGCACCGCTTCGGGTCGACCAACGAGCTCGGCCTGTTCGAGATGACCGGCGCCGGGCTCGTCGGGGTGGCCGACCCCTCGAAGCTGTTCCTGGCCGACCGGTGCACGGCCGTGCCCGGCTCGGTCGTCGTCCCGGCGATGGACGGCCGCCGACCGCTGCTGGTCGAGGTCCAGGCGCTCACCGTGCCCGTCGCGCCGGGTGTGCCGGGGCGACGCAACGCCCACGGCCTCGACGGCGGCCGGCTGGCCCTACTCCTGGCGGTGCTGGAACGCCGAGCCCGCCTGCGGGTCAGCGACCAGGACGTCTACGCCTCGACCGTCAGCGGTGTGCGCCTGACCGAGCCGGGCGTCGACCTGGCGGTGGCCCTGGCCGTCGCCAGCGCCACCGTCGACCGGCCGCTGCCGAGTGATCTCGTCGTCGTCGGTGAGGTCGGCCTGGGCGGCGAGGTCCGCCAGGTCGCCCACGCCGGGCGCCGCCTCGCCGAGGCCGCCCGCATCGGCTTCGGGCGGGCGGTCGTGCCGGCGTCGTGCCCGGACGTCGACGGGATCCGCCTCCACCGGGTCCACACCGTCGCCGAAGCGCTCGCCACTGCCGCCCTGACGACCTGACGAGACGGGGAGGGTTCGGGCCCCCTCCTCTAGGATTGACGGATGGCCAACCGCTACCGGGGTGCGAACGACGCCATGCGCGATGCGCTCGCCCGCGTCGCCCCCGGGATGCCGCTGCGCGACGGCATCGATCGGGTCGTGCGAGCCAAGGCCGGCGCCCTGCTCGTCATCGACGACAGCCCCGACGTACTGGCGATCTGCTCCGGCGGGTTTCTCGTCGACGCGCCCTACAGCCCACAACGCCTGTCCGAGCTGGCCAAGATGGACGGCGCCATCATCATCTCGACCGACGGCAGCCGCATCGCCCGGGCCAACGTCCACCTCGTCCCCGACCCGACCGTGCCGACGAGCGAGACCGGCACCCGTCACCGCACGGCCGAGCGGGTCGCCCGCTCGCTCAAGGTGCCGGTCGTGTCGGCGTCGGAGGAGATGGGCGTCATCAACATCTACGCCGGCGGCTCCAAGCACCAGCTGCAGGACGTCAGCCGGCTGCTCGACCGGGCCAACCAGGCCCTCCAGACGCTGGAGCGCTACAAGGTCCGCCTCGACGACGCCATCGCCAACCTGACCGGCGTCGAGCTGGAGGACGTCGTGTCGCTGCGCGACGTCGTCGCCGTCGT
>Ga0183260_10000708_pt1 | contig 28396 bp, 31 predicted proteins | sample AntDrymUQ4972206_2_FD_129768 | JGI IMG/M metagenome (GOLD analysis project Ga0183260, IMG submission 129768) | Polar desert sand microbial communities from Dry Valleys, Antarctica - metaG UQ497 (22.06) (version 2) (version 2) | ecosystem: Environmental > Terrestrial > Soil > Desert | place... | reverse complement strand
GGACGACGACAGCAAGGTCGCCCTCGCGATCGGGTTGGCGCGGCACAACATCAGACACCGCAGTGGAGGCCCGTTCGGCGCGGCCATCTTCGACGCTGCCGGCCGACTCATATCGGTCGGCGTCAACCGGGTACTGCCGCAATCCTGTTCGCTGGCGCACGCCGAGAACATGGCGTTCATGCTTGCCCAGTTGCGCCTGCAGCGCGCGCGCCTCAACGAAACCGGCGAGTTCTTCACGCTCGCCACGAGCGCACAACCGTGTTGCCAGTGCTACGGCGCCAGCGTGTGGGCGGGCATCGACGCGATGTTGATTGGCGCTCGTTCCGAAGACGTCGAGGCGCTCACCGAATTCGACGAAGGCCCGCTGCCAGCGGACTGGGTCGGCGAGCTCGAACGGCGTGGCGTCGCCGTGCGCCGCGATATCCGGCGCGAGGAATCGCGCGAAGTGCTCGCCGAGTACGGCGCCTCGGGCGGCTCGCGGTATTAGGCACGTTGCGACATCGGCTCAACAGCGTTTCGCTCGCTCCGCCAGCGAGTTTCGCCGGAATCGCATCCCGCGATTCCGGTGCCCTGCGCTTCTCGCAAACGACCGGGGTGAGCGGGGACTTGTCGCGGCACTGCCGCGACCCCGCGAACGCACGGCCATGGATGGCCGGGCCGGACGCGAAGCCGCAGGGACGCCTGCCTGCGTTGTCGCAACATTCGGCGCATCAAGTCCCGGTCGTTTGCTGCGATGCTCAGCTCACTCTAAGGGGCAAGCTCGCTCTAGGTCCGCGCATCCCCGCGCTGCGTTGAGGCAAGAAAAATGGACGTTGCGCTTCGCACGGGGCGCGAGCTCGCGCTGATTGATGACGAAGAGAATCGTCAGGCTTCGCTTGACGGCGGCATCATTCTCGGCGCTGCGCTTCAGAAGGGAATGCGGCCGATGAGGATGTCGCGGTACATGACCCAGTCACCCATCAAAGAGAAGAACGGATGCTTGAAGGTCGCCGGGCGATTGTGCTCGAAGAAGAAGTGGCCGATCCACGCGAAGCCATAGCCGGCCAACGGCATTCCAAGCAGCCACCATGGATTGAGGGTCACGATGGCGGCGACGAGAAAGCCGAGCACTAGTGACGTGCCGACGAAATGCAGTCGCCGCGACGTGCGATTGGAATGCTCGGCAAGGTAAAACGGATAGAACTCGCGGAAGCTGGCGTGCATGTGAGGCGCCTACGAGTGGTCGGCCCCATTGTAGCGATCGGGTCATGGCAAGCAGGCGTCCCTGCGGCAGTAATCCGGCCCGCACATCCGTGTGCGTGCGTTCGGCGGCGCGCGGCAGTGCCGCGCGAAAGCCCGCCTCACCCGTGGCGCGCGAGCTCGCCGGCTCACTCCTCGCGCTTGACCTCGTCCCACAGCGCGTCCTGGGCTTCCAGCGGAAGGATCTCGAGCGGAGTCGCTCGGGCGATGCCGAGCGCCTCCATGCGCCGGAAGCGGCGCTCGAACTTTGCGTTAGCTCCGCGCAGTGCGGCGCCGGCGTCGACTTGGGCGTGCCGCGCAATGTTGAGGCACACGAACAGCAGATCGCCGATCTCGTCCTCGAGTCGCTCGCGCGAACGTGGCTCGCGGGCGAACTCGGATCGTACCTCGTCAATCTCCTCGTGCAGCTTTGCGAACACGGGATCGATGCCGGGCCAATCGAAACCGACTTTTGCCGCGCGGGTCTGCAGCTTGATGGCGCGCAGCCACTCCGGCAAACCCGTCGCGACTCCGTCCAGCACGCTGGCATCCATTTGGCCGCGTGCTGCACGCTCGGCGCGCTTGTACGATTCCCACGCAGCGCTTCGTTCCGCATCGTCGGCGTGAGTCACGTCCGCAAACACGTGGGGATGCCGGCGTTCGAGTTTCCCCGTGATCGCCGTCGCGACGTCGTCGAGGTCGAAAGCGCCCTGTTCTTCGGCCATCCGCGCGTGGAAGACGACCTGCAACAGCAGGTCGCCCAGTTCGTCGCGCAAGTCATCGAGGTCACCACGAGCAATCGCATCGGCGACTTCGTACGCTTCCTCGATCGTGTACGGCGCAACGGAGGTGAACGTTTGCGCGACATCCCACGCGCACCCCCGCTCCGGATCGCGCAATCGCGCCATGATCGCTCGCAGCGCATCGATCGGAGCGACGTCTCTCACGCGTTGGAGATCCATTGTGAAGGTTCGCCGGCGCATGCGAGGAAGGACGGGTTGATCAGCGTGGCGCGCGCGTTGTAGTCAAGGCTCCTTCCGTCGAGATCCACCACCGCGCCGCCTGCGCATTCGAGCACGCACTGGCCTGCGGCGGTGTCCCATTCGGAGGTCGGACCGAGACGCGCATAAACGTCGGCGACGCCCGCCGCGATCTCGACGAACTTGAGCGAAGACCCCAACGGCGTGACTTCGGTGGGGCCGTGCGCGTCGAGAAACCGCGCAGTCTCGGAGTTCCGGTGCGACCGGCTGCCCATCACGCGCCACGGCGGCTCGCTGCGCGGCGCAACGCGCAATGCCTGCACGACGCCCGCGACTCCATCTCGCTGGAACGCACCCGCACCACGCTGCGCCCATGCGGTCCGCCCAAGTGCGGGCGCGTGTACAACGCCGAGCACCGGTCGATGCGCTTCGATGAGCGCGATGTTGACGGTGAACTCCCCGTTGCGCTTGACGAATTCGCGCGTGCCGTCGAGCGGATCCACCAGCCAGAACGATCGCCACCGACTGCGTTCGAGCCACGGGACTTCGGACGCCTCTTCAGAAAGGATCGGAACGCCCGGCGTGATTTTCGACAGGCCCTCCACGATCACCCTGTGCGCGGCGAGGTCTGCTGCAGTGAGCGGGGACGCGTCGTCTTTCCACTCCACCGCGAACTCGCGCGAATACACCTCGAGAATGGCGCGCCCCGCGTCCTCCGCAATGCGGACGATCCTGTCGATGGTCGTTGCAACGAGCTTTGCGCTTGCCGGAGTGTCGGTCCCCGAGCGCAGAGACGCCGGCCCCGCGCTCACAGGACGCCGTGCCGCAGCAGTTCGCGCGCCATGAAGAGCGCCGCGAGTGATCGACCCTCGGTGCAATCTTCCCTCTGCACGAGTTCATGCAGCGCATCGAGGCGCCATGGCACGACTTCCGGCAATTCGGGCTCGTCGCCGGGCAGGCGCTCTGCATATAGATCCTGCGCGAGTACCACGTGGATCTGATGCGCCATGTACGTGGGCGCGAGCGAAAGCTTGCCGATCAGCCGCAAGCGATTCGCGCCGTAACCCGCCTCTTCCTTGAGCTCGCGATTGGCACCGTCGAGCGGCGTTTCCCCCGCGTCGAGCCGGCCCTTCGGCAAGCCCAGCTCGTACACGTGCAAACCGGCCGCATATTCGCGCAGCAGGATCACCGTGTCGTCGTCGAGCATCGGTACGACGAGCACTGCTCCGCGCCCACTGCCTGGCACACGTTCGTAAGTGCGGCGCACGCCGTTGCTGAATTCGAGCTCGAGTTCCTCGACCGGGAAGCGCGTGCCTTCGTGCAGCATCCGGCGCTGATGGATCACAGGCAATCTGGACATGCGCGAATTGTACCCGCGGTGTTCCCTACTCCTTCAGTGCAACCGACAGTTCGCCGTGCAGGGCGGGCACGGACGCGAGCACCGATCGGGTTCGAAGGTCCACGGGTCGTCCATCCAGGTCGGTGAACACACCGCCGGCTTCGGTAACGATGACGTAGAGCGCCGCGATGTCCAGGATGCCCACGTCGGACTCGACCACCGCATCCACCGCCCCGCGCGCGAGCAGGTGGTAGTGATAGAAATCGCCGTAGCCCCGCGTACGCTCGGCGCCCGTGACGAGCGCCGCAAGCTTCTGCCAGCGCACGGGGTTCGACGCCAGCGACTTGAGATTGCCGAACGACAGTTGCGCCTGCGCGAGCGATGCGGGATTGCCGGTGCGCACACGTTCGTCGTTGATCCAGGCGCCGCCGCCACGCATCGCCCAGGCGGTCTCGCCGAACAGCGGCGCATGCGAAACTCCCAACACCAGCTCGCCACGAATCCGCAGTGCGATCTGGGTCGAGAACATCGGGTAATCGCGCACAAAGGCGCGCGTGCCGTCGAGCGGGTCGACCAGCCACAGGTATTCTGCGCCTGCGCGTTCGCCGCCCTCCTCTTCGCCGAATATCGCGTGCGTCGGGTACGCCGCGCCGAGGACTTCGCGTATGGCGCGTTCCGCATTGCGATCGGCGACGGTCACTGGAGTGGCGTCGGCCTTCCATTCGACTGCGGCCGCGCGACGATAGTACTTCGCGATCTCGGCTGCGCCGGCTTCTGCGGCCTGGCGTGCCACGCCGAGCGCGCTGGCGACGAACTCGCGATCCATGGTCAGTAAAGGGGCTGCATGCGGCCGCGCACGCGCAGCAAAGTACCGCCGTCCTCGGTGCGCTGCCCAATGAGACGCAGCACGGTGAAGAGTTGCAAACTCGACTCGCGAGGCACCAGTTTCACCTGGAGATCGAACTCCGGCCCCTTGAAGAGCACCTGCCCCACCACCGCAAGTCGCGCGTTTCGATCACGCACCGACAGCACCACCGCCCCCTCCGGGGTCTTGCCGAATTCGGCTTCGATGTCGCCAATGGATCCTTCGGCCGCACCGCTCACACCCACTCCGAGCCATTCAAGACCGCCGACGGCGTGGGTGATGTATCCATCCGTCAGCGCCACCTCGCTCAATGTTGCGCGGACGTCCCCCAGCGGCGTGAGGCCCGGGACCGCGATGGCAGGTGCGAGCGATTGAGCCGGAATGCGGAGTGCAACATCCCTTAGATGCGCAGTGCGTCCGGTGCGCTCGAAGTGGAGATCGAGCGCGGCCTGCGCCCCGCGCAACGAAGCCTTGCCACGCGTGGTCCCTGCGAAAAACGCCGGGCGCGACACCTCCCACTCGAGGGTGCCGAGCGGCATCCCGTGCAGCGCGACCTGCTCGGCGCGACCTTGCCAGAGGCTGCCGCTGAGGCCTTGCGCCTGCCAACCGCCCAGACGCGAACGCAGCGCCCGGTAGGCCACATCAGCAGGTGCGGTCCACAACAAGGCCAGCAATACGAAAGCGACCGCAAGCAATGCGACGAGCGCTGCGATCCAGAATTTGCGGGTCATTCGCGCCCGGCTTCGAGCAGTGTCAGGCGGGCGTCGACCATGCCCGCGCCCGAGACCCGTTGCGCCGAAAAGGATTCAACTCTCGCACCATGCTGCGCCACGAAAGCTTCGAGCCACTGCATCAGCCCATCGAAGGAAACTTCGCTGAAGCTGACGCTGACGCGGCCGTTCGGTTGCGGTTCGACCTTGCCGATTGCGGTTGCGAGTCCAGCGGCGCGGGCGCTGGAATCGACTTCCGCGAGAAACGATCGGCCACCCCGTCGTGCGCTGGCGGCCGAAGCGCTGCTGCCGCGCAGCGCAGGCGCGGCTTGCTGCATCCAGGCAAGGTCGCGCTCCGAATTGGCCACCGCCTCGATCGCGGCGCGATGCGCACGTTGCTGAGGAAACACCACGAACGCCCACAGCAGTAGAAGGCCGCCGACCATCGCACCCGCCGCCACCAGCTTGCGTTCACGCGGCGCGAGCCCGATCCACCACGCCTTCATGCGGACCGCCGTCGGAGCTGGATCTTGCCTTCGCTGCCCCCGGCGATGCTGCCCACCGCGCCGAGTTGCGCTTCGATCCCCGGCAATTGCGCACATTGTTCGCGGAAAGCATCGAGTGCGGCGACATCCGCGCCGATCAACGTCAACTCGAGCACGTCGCTGCGCCAATCCAGTCGCTGGAGCTTCACTTGCGGACTCGCTCCGAGCAATGACGCCGCATCGGCCGCAAGCGCCAGGAAGTCGCTGTTCGTCCCGCCGCGCGAGCGGTCGAGTCCACGCAATTGCCCCACCGGATCGGGAACCGCCGCGGCCGCCGGAACGATGGTTCGGTAGAGCGACTGCTGCTGTTCGAACAGAACCGCGCGCCGCTTCTCGAGTCGTGCGGTATCGGCGAACAGCCAGCCCGCCGACAAACCAATGGCAAGCAGCGCGAGCACCGCCGCCACCCGCCACAACGAACGCATGAGCGCCGTCGCGTGTCGCGCCGCAAAACCGTCGGAAAGAAGGTTCGAATCGGGTCTGGTGGGGGCATTCGCGGCCGCGGAGAGCAGCAACTCGTCCAGCATTGGTGCGGGGTGCGCATCTGATGCGAGGGATGGTGCGTCAATCGGGAACTCGGCGCCCACCGCGAGTGGCACGCTGGTCCTCGCGTCGTCGCGCAGCAGCAACGCGCGCTGATCCTCGCGCACTCCGCTGAGGGTATTGGGGTGTTCGATCAACAGGGCAGCTTCCGAAAGCAACACCGTCGGCGTGACGCCACGTGCGGCGAGATCTTCCAGCCACTGCTGCAGTCTTGCCCGGTTGATCCACCATGCGTCCTGTGCCCCGTCGGCGCGCGGAGTGACAACGAAATGCAGGTGCTCGACCGGTTCGGCGAGTTGCTCTTCCAGCGCGAACGGCACTGCCCTCGCCAGCTGGTCGCGGTTGCGCACGCCGACTTGCGTGCGGGCGTAACCCACATGCTGTGCGGGAACGACGACCCACACCGGGAGCTCGCCCGACCACGCCGACGCGACGTCTTCTACCGTTCCGAGCGGAGTCGTTCCCCCATCGCCGACGCGCCAACCCCGCAACGGGACGCGCGGGCCGGAGTACCGAATGAGCAACCGATCGGGCATTCGATCATTTTCGGGAAGCGACGCGCGATTCTAGCCGCTCAACCGCCGGTGCCGAGATCGCCCCAGCGGGACTGCGCGATCGCGAGCATCGCGATTCCGGCGGTTTCGGTGCGCAGCACGCGGGGACCGAGTCGTCGCCCGGCGAATCGGGCGTGCGCGAACAGGGCCAACTCGCGAGCGCTGAACCCCCCCTCGGGACCGACGGCAACGATCAGCGAACGCGGCTCGCCACTCGCCGATCCAAAATCCGATCCCGCCTCGGGATCGAGAAACAAGCGCACCTGATCGAAGGGCATAGGCACCATCAACACGCGCGCCAGCCAGTCCGACAGCGGCAGTGGCGATTCCAGCGCCGGCACATCCGCTCGGCCGCATTGCTCGCAGGCTCCGATCACGACGCCGCGCCAATGCGCCATTCGACGTTCACTGCGCTCCTCACCCAGACGGACTTCGGTGCGCTCGGTCTGAATTGGCTGAATCGCGGCGACTCCGAGTTCGGTTGCCTTCTGGATGATCCAGTCCATCTTCTCGCCGCGCGCCAACGCTTGCGCCAGCGTGACTCGAAGCGGTGACGAACACGTCGCGCGCACCGCGTCGTGCACCAGCACGCGGGCACCCCGCTTGCCCGCCTCGGCGAGGGTTGCGTTGAACTCCTGGCCTTGCCCGTCGAATACGCGCAATTCACGCCCGACCGGCAGCCGCAGCACTCGCACCAAATGATCGACTGCCCCCGGGGGAAGTTCGTGTTCGGCACCGGACTGCAGGGCGACCGGTAGATGTACCCGGGGAATTCGCATCGCTTGATTCTGGCACGCCCGCCAAGGGCCTCATTCGCTCCGTTTGGAGGCGGCACGCAAGAGCATGCGGGCTGGACCGTTGCTCCCTCCATTTGCCAAGCTGAACGCCGCAGGGGGCATTAACCGGATGCAAACGTGGCCTTGTGCATACTTCGACGCCGCGTCGCCCATCAACGTCTTCCCGATTTTGCAGGAGTCACGCAATGCCGAGTCAAAATTCCCGCCGCTCTGCCCCCCGACTGCCGAGCCTGGCGATCGCAGTCCTTGCCGCGATGGTGGCGATCGCGTGTTCGCGCGACCCTGCGCCCAAGATTCAGACACCGGTCAAACCCCCGGCGACAGTAACACCGCCCGTCGCGGCCCCTCAGGCGACGGTTGACGCCAACCGCATGGACTGCATGGGCGCGGACGGAATTCGTTTTGCGCTGGACTTCAATGCGGCGCAGCCGCGTGCCTTCGAATATGCCAGCAGCAATCCTGCAGACCGTTCCGTCATCTGCCGCTATCTCGCGAGTGACGGCGACGCCACGTCAATGTGGCGACGAGAAGCGGACGGACGTCTGATCGTTGAACTCAAGCAGGACGCGACTTCCGGCCCGGCCAAATTCATCATGGCGCCCAACGCCACCGGCTGGCGAGTGCAGATTGTTACGGAGACCACGTCGGGAGGCTGTGCCAGCACTCCTCCGCCCAATCTCATCGAGCTCACGGGTCGCCCGGGGCAGGAATGCACATTGACCGCGCAGGGAGGCATCGCCGCTTCGGCAAATGTACCGATCGAGCGCCAGAAGGCCGTGTGCGAACCGGCGCGTTTCGACGTGGTGGGAACGCCTCCCGATACCCGCGACCCCGCGCTGCTGTTTCGCGAAATGCCCGAAGGAATCGTGGGCATGAGCCGCGAGCGTCGCGAGTCGGTACTGGCCACCGGCAGCGAACGACTCGAGCAACTCGATCCGGGCGCGGGGTTCATGGTGGTAAAGCGCGAACTCAAGTCGTTCGACCATCGCGAAGATGCGGAGGGCTATACGTTCGGCACCTTCGCTGACAGTTCGGGTCGCACGGTGGTGGCGGTAGTCACGCTCGGCCTCGTCGGCGTCAAGCAGGGTATCTGGCGATCCGACGGCAAGGGCTGGGAAAGGGTCGGTTGCGAGCTGATCGACGGATACCGTTTCGACCACCAGTACTTCCCCGTCGCGGAGGGCAAGGCGCTGCAGGTCTTCGATCCGAATGGCCAACGCGCTGGACGGTTGAGCTGGAACGGCGACCGATTCGTGGCCGCCCAGTGACGCGGGTCCGATAGCCGATCGCTTTGGTCGGCTAGTCGAAGTCAGCGCTTGCGGCGTACGAGTTGAACGAGCATGAGAAGGATAATCGCGCCAATCAACGCACCCAGGAAGCTGGCGGGTTCGCCCGCCTTGTACCAGCCCGCTGCTTGGCCCACGTAGGTAGCGGCCAGAGACCCACCGATACCGAGCAAAGTCGTGAGGATGATGCCCATGCGGTCGTTGCCGGGCTTGAGAAAGCGCGCGAGCAGGCCGACAACGAAGCCAATGAGGATGGTCATCAGGATTTGCATGGGGGCTCCGTGCGTTCGATTGAGGGGAAGTGTACGACGACGACTTGACTGTCGGCTGACGGGGACCCGGCATCGGCGAATTGAAGCGGGACCACGCGCTACCATCGCGGCATGGATCTGCGCGCCGCTCCGATGCGTCATTCCGTGCCGTTGTGGGTGCAGATCGTTTTCGGCTTCGCGCTGTTGTTGCTGTGCTGGTGGCCAGCGCTCGACACCGCCGCCGAGGCGCAGATCGACGCTTCCCTCAAGCGGGCGCTCGCCGCGTTCGCGATTGCGCGCGGCATCGATGCGGTAATTTCCGCCGCGCAGGGCACCGAGCTTGCATTGCAACCCGCCGGCGTCGGGCTGACATTGTCGCCCGGCGAACTCCTGGATCCCGTCAACGATCTCGTCGAACGATTCTCCGGAATCATGCTGATGGCGTCGGCGTCACTCGGGTTGCAGAAGCTGTTGCTCAACGTGAGCGGCTGGACGCCATTGTGGGTGGTGCTGAGTCTCGCGATCGGCGCGTACTTGTTGCTCAGGATGGACGGGCGACATGGCGCCCGCGTCGGACTCGACTGGCTTCGTCCGCTGCTTCTGGTCCTGCTGATCGTGCGCTTCGCGGTGCCGCTTTCGGCGTTGGCATCCGAAGCGGCGTACAAGGCTTTCCTTGCCGACGAATACGAGAAGGCAAGCTCGCTGCTCAAGAGCGAGGGCGACGCGATCGGCAAGGCCGCTACGAGCGACGCCGCGTTGCCTCCGCCCGCCAAGCCCGTACAGCCGGTGCCGCCACCGACGCTACTCGAACGCACGCGGCGCTGGTTCGGCGATGCGCGCGAAGCCATCGCCAGCAAGATCGATGTGCGCGCGGCGATGGAGCGCAAGATGCAGCACCTCAAGGAAATCGCCAGCGAGATGACCGAGAAGATCATCGAGCTGATCGCGATCTTCATCATCCAGACGCTGGTGTTTCCGCTCTTGTTCCTGTGGTTGTCGTGGCAGGTGCTGCAGGTCGGCCTGCCGGCGTTGTGGCGGCAGGCAGCCAATGCGCCACGGTTCACCGAGCGCGACGGACGCCAACGACTCGAGTCCAATCGCGTGGAAAGCAGCGACGGTTGAGTTGCAGCCACGCGTGCGCATGGCTGCACGAGATTGGCGCGCCGTGCCCGGCGATCGAATGGCTGGATGTCGACCACCCGAGCGGAAGGCTCAGTTCGTATCCGTAGCGCCTGGATCGCCGCGATTCGAATAGTGGTCCGTGAGCACTTTGGCCACGGCCGAGGTGAGCTTCTTGCCGGTCGGAATGTGCAGGAATTCGTTCGGGCCGTGCGCGTTCGATTTGGGACCCAGCAGTCCCGTCACCATGAACTGCGCTTGCGGGAATCGCTCCTGCAGCATGCCCATGAACGGAATGGTGCCGCCCTCGCCCATCGCTGCGGATTTCGGGCCGAAGAAGTCCCGGGACGCCGTGTCGATCGAATCGGCCAGCCAGTGATGCAGCGACGGCGCCGCCCAGCCTTGCGAGGATTTCTCAACCTCGAACTCCACGCGCGCGCCATAGGGAGGCTCCTTCTCGAGTATTTCCTTGAGCCGCGCCGACGCCAGGTTGGGATCGAGCGTCGGCGGCAGCCGCAACGAGACCTTGACCGAAGTGTAAGGACGCAAGACGTTGCCGGCGTCTTCGAGTTTGGGCAAGCCGTCGGCGCCCGTGATCGACAATGCAGGCCGCCAGGTGCGATTGAGCAGCATCTCCGTCGGGTCGCTCACCATCGGCTGCGTGGCACCGGCCCACGGATATTTGTCATAGACGGACGAGCCGAGCACGTTTGCCACCTCGCGCGCCTGGTTCAGGCGATCGGCCGGAATGTCGACGTAGAGGACTTCAGGACGGATACGCCCGGTCTGGGCGTCCTCCAGTCGGTCGAGCAATCCGCGCAGGATGCGGAAACTCGACGGCACGAGCCCTGACGCGTCGCCCGAGTGCACGCCCTCCTCTAGCACGTTGACGCGCAACGTTCCTCCAGCGATGCCGCGCAATGACGTGGTCAACCAGAGCTGGTCGTAATTGCCGGCGCCCGAGTCGAGGCATACGACCAGCGACGGCGTGCCGATGCGATCGGCAAGGTAATTGATGTAGAATGGCAGGTCGTATGAGCCGGATTCCTCGCAACCTTCGATGAGCACGACGCAGCGGGCGTGCGGCATGCCGCTGTTGGCGAGTGCCATGATCGCCGTGAGCGATGCGAACGTCGCGTAGCCGTCGTCGGCGCCACCGCGGCCATAGAGCTTCTCGTCGGCGATCACCGGTTTCCATGGACCGAGGTCCGGCGCCCAGCCCACCATCTCGGGCTGTTTGTCCATGTGCCCGTACAAGAGCACCGTATCCTCGCCCTTGCCCGGGATTTCGATGAACAGCAGTGGAGTACGTCCCTCGAGCTGGAAACGTTCGACCTGCATGCCACTGATCGGCTGGTCGCGCACCCACGTTTCGATGAGGTCCATCGCCTCTTTCATGTAGCCATGGCTTGACCATTCCGCGTCGAACATGGGCGACTTGTTCGGAATGCGGATGTAGTCGCTGAGCTGCGGGACGATCTGGTCGTCCCACATGCCGCTGACGAAGTCGTGGATCCTGGCGTTGTGCATGTCGTGTTCCGACTCGATTCCTGGCGGCAAGTCTAACGCCGGCTACATTGACGGGACTCGACTGGCGATCGGCGCTGCGCCCTGGTGCGACATTTCGCACACTGCGCCTGCCCGGTGTCTCACCCCGCCGCAGGCAGAAGCGCGGATGTGCGAAGCGCGGTGCATGCCTACCTTGGCCACACCGGTATCCACCGGTCCACAGCTTCCCCAACGTACGGAGAATCGCCATGCACGCCCTCAAGTCGCTGTTTCTGTCGCTCCTGCTCGCCTCGTCCTTCGCATTTGCCGCCGGCGCCCCGGTCAACGTCAACACCGCCGACGCTGTGACGCTTGCCGCCGCCATGAACGGTGTGGGCATGGCCAAAGCCGAAGCGATCGTGGCCTATCGCAAGCAACACGGCGCGTTTCGCAGCCTCGATCAGCTCGCAAACGTGAAAGGCATCGGCCTCAAGACCATCGAGAAGAATCGCGGATTGATCGGCCTCGGTGGCGCCGCGGCGCGCGCACCCGCGAAACCGGTGGTCAAGCCCGTCGCGACTCGCTGACCGGGTCGATCCTCGCATCCTCCCGCCCGCCGGCCGGAGGATGCGAGGTCGCTAGTCATTGCGCGGGTCACGTGTCCAGATGGCGTCGTCCTCAACCCTGACCAGCATCACCGAGATGGGCACGACCGCGGGCGGCGCAAGCACCGCGCCGGTTCGCAGATCGAAGCGCGCGCCATGACGCGGACATTCGATGACATGGCCCTCGATGCAGCCGCCCGCAAGATCCCCGCCGTCGTGGGTGCATGTGTCCTCCACTGCGTGGAATGCGCCGTCGATGTTGAACACTGCGATCGGCGTGTCGCCATCGAATACGACTCTGAACTCGCCAGGCGCGATCTCGTAACGGTCCGCGACACGAATCCACTCGCTCATGCTTCGCCCGCCGTAAGCTGCTTGCGCAACGTCTCGAAACGCAGGTCCGAGCGACGAGGCAAACCGAACCGGTCGTCGCCGTATGGAAATGGCGAATGCTCCCCGGTGCGCGCGTAACCACGGCGTTCATACCAGGCGATGAGTTCCTCGCGGCAGTCGATCACGGTCATGCGCATCTCGCGCCCCCCGAATTCCGCGTGCGCGCGTCGCTCGGCTTCCGCGAGGACGGCACGACCGATCCCGCCCGATTGAAGACCGGGAGCCACAGCGAACATGCCGAAGTAGGCGGCGTCCCCTTCGCGCCGGAGGTGACAGCTGGCAACGATCGCTGCATCGCATTCCGCGAGCAGCAGGCGATCGTCCGGCGCTGCTACCAGTTTCAGGATGCTGTCGATATCCGTTCGTTGGCCGTCGAGGAGGTCTGCTTCGGTTGTCCAGCCGACCCGGCTGGCCTCGCCACGATAGGCTGACTCGACGAGACTGACGATGGCTCCGACATCGGCAGGTTGTGCCCACCGAAACGTCAGGGCTGGTGGGGATGCGGTGATCGGCATGCCGCTACCGCAACAAGACCAGCGACGCCGCGAGCGCGTCGCGCAAGCGCTCGATTTCCGCGTGCGTGTTGTAGAACGCCAGCGACGCGCGACACGACGCCGTGATGCCGTAATGCTGCATCAGGGGACTCGCGCAGTGGTGCCCGGAACGTACGGCGACGCCGTGCGTGTCGAGCAATGTCGCGAGGTCGTGTGCGTGGACCCCGTCGACGACGAACGACACCGTCGGGACCTTGTCCGGCGCATCGCCCAGGATGCGCAGGCCGGCGACACTTTCAAGTACTTCTCGCAGGTGGGCGAGCAGTTCGGCTTCGCGGGCGATCACCTCGGGCCAGGGCAAGGTTGCGAGGAGTTCCACCGCGGCGCCAAGCCCGATCACGCCGGCTATGTTGGGCGTGCCCGCCTCGAAGCGTTGTGGGGGATCGGCATACGTGGTCCCTTCGAAACTCACGGTACGGATCATGTCGCCACCGCCCATGAAAGGCGGCATGGACTCGAGCCACTCGCGCCGCGCCCACAAAGCCCCGGTGCCGGTCGGTCCGAACATCTTGTGGCCGGTGAATGCATAGAAATCGCAGCCAAGTCGCGCGACTTCGATAGACAGGTGCGGAGCCGCCTGCGACCCATCGACGAGCACCGGCACGCCCCGCGCACGCGCCAGTCCGCAGATTTCGCGAATCGGATTGATGGTACCCAATGCATTCGACACGTGCGTGATTGCCAGCAACTTGACGCGCCCGGTCAGCAATCGTCGCAGCGCGACAAGATCGATCTCGCCACCATCGGTGATCGGCAACACGCGAACGACAGCGCCGGTCCGTTCAGCGACGAGTTGCCAGGGCACGATATTGGCATGGTGTTCCATCACCGAAACGAGGATCTCGTCGTCAGCTTCGAGCCGCGGCATCGCCCAGCTGTAAGCCACCAGGTTGATCGACTCGGTGGTCCCGCGGGTGAGCACGATCTCTTCCCGGCGCGCCGCGCCAACGAACTTCTGCAGCAGCGTGCGCGTCGCCTCGAAGCGCTCCGTGGCCTCGGCACCCAGCGTATGCACCGCGCGCGCGATGTTGGCGTTGTGCTGCGTGTAGTACTCGCTGACCGCATCGACGACGCGTTGCGGTTTGTGGGCGGTGTTGGCGTTGTCGAAATACACCAGCGGCTTGCCGTGCACCAGCCGCCGCAGCGCCGGGAACTCCGCACGCAGCGCATCCCAATCGACGGTCGGACGAACGTTGTCCGCGCGAGCCGGAATCGGGTCGAGGACCGGGATCGTGTTCATCCGCCCCGCAATCCCGTCAGCGAATCGTCGATCGCAGACACGAGGAAATCGCGGAGCGACCTGTCCTCCACCATGCCCAGTGGCTCGCGGCAAAACGCCGAGGTGAGAAGGCCCCGCGCTTCGGACTCGGGCAGGCCACGCGATCGAAGGTAGAACATTGCCGCGGGATCGAGCCTGCCTACTGTCGCGCCATGCGCCGCCTTGACCTCATCAGCGTGGATTTCAAGCACGGGCTGGGTGTCGATCTCGGCCGCATCGGACAACAGCAGGTTCTTGTTCGAGAGCCTCGCGTCACTGCCATCCGCGCCCGGGCGAATGGTGATGCCGCCGCGGAACACCGCTCGACCGCGATCGGTCGCCAACCCGCGCCAGTTCACCTGGGAGCTGGTGTCGCGGGCAACGTGCTCGATATCCAGTCGCGCGTCCACATGGCTCCGACCCTGCGCCAGCAATACGCCGTTCGACACGAGACTGGCGCCTTGGCCGGTCAACTGCACCTTGAACTCGTGCCGCGACAAGCCCGCGCCAAGTTCGAGGTCGAGTCGCTCGTAAATTGCCGAAGCTGCGACACTTACTTCGGTGCGCAGCAGCGAGGTGCCCGCGATCGCGCCGTTCTGCACACGCACGTGCACCAGGCGGGAATGCGGCGACAGCGCTACGTGCATGACGGCGTTGTCGAGGTGCGCATGAGTCCCGCAACCGAGTTGATGTTCGACAACCGTGATGTCTGCGCCTTCACCCACTACGATCTCGTGGCGCAAATGCCAAGCCAGGTCCGCTTCCGCGGCTGTCCCCACGAAGACGAGATGCACGGGATTCCCACCACGCGCGTCGTTGCCGATGTCGATCGAGGCACCTTCGTTCGCCAACGCCAGCCCGATCTGCACGAACACGTCGTCTGCCGTGGAATCCAACTCCGCCATGGCGATGCGCTTTACGGTTCCGCGGGAGCGCGGAAAAAGGGTCACGCCCGCTGGCAGACCGGCCAGCTCGGACAGCGCTGCGTCGTGCCGGCCATTGACGAATACCAGGCGCGGCGCCGGAATGGACTCGAGCGCTGCGGCCTCAACTCGGGCGGCCGACGCGCTGGATGCGAAGCTGCGTCGCTCCAGCGCGCGCAAGGACGTGTACTTCCACGACTCGCTGTGTGTTTGCGGCAAGCCACGCCGGACAACCGCGTCGAGCGTGGCGCGCTGCGTCGCGTCGCCGTCGAACCCCTCGGCCAGCGATTCGAGCAGTGCGCCCACTATGCGGCCGATGTCACGGAGGGCGCGGGAGCGATCCGGTCCTTCACCCACGCGTAACCGTGTGCTTCGAGTTGTTCCGCGAGTTCCGGCCCGCCGCGTTCGACGATCCGACCATCGGCGAGCACCATCACCACGTCAGGCCGGATGTATTCGAGCAACCGCTGATAGTGCGTGATGACGATGAACGCGCGCGTCGGCGACCGCAGCGCGTTGACGCCTTCGGCGACCGTGCGTAGCGCGTCGATGTCGAGTCCCGAGTCGGTTTCGTCGAGGATCGCGAGTCGGGGCTCCAGCACCGCCAACTGGAAGATCTCGTTGCGCTTCTTCTCGCCACCCGAGAAGCCTTCGTTGACACCGCGATGCAGAAGCTCGTCCTTGAGATGCAGGACTTCGAGTTTCGATCGTACGAGCTTGAGGAACTGCACCGAATCGACCTCCGGCTCGCCGCGCGCCTTGCGCTGCGCGTTGAGCGCGGCGCGCAAGAAGTAGGTGTTGTTGACGCCGGGAATCTCGACGGGGTACTGGAACGCCAGGAACAGTCCGGCTGCGGCGCGCTCCTCGGGGGCAAGCGTGAACAGGTCGCGGCCCTCGAACGTGATCGACCCCTGCGTGATTTCGTAGCCCTCGCGACCCGCGAGCACATGCCCCAGCGTGGATTTTCCTGCGCCGTTCGGGCCCATGATCGCGCACACCTCGCCCGCCGCCACTTCGAGTGAGAGGCCTGTCAGTATTTCCCGGCCGGCAATCCGGACGTGGAGGTTTTGGATTTTGAGCACTAAAGGACTCCGAACAAATTCATGAGGGGCTGTTGGCAGAGCAAACAGGCAACTTCCCCGGGCGACCAAGCTGCGCGTCGTGCGCTCGATCAGTCGCATCCGGCTCAAAACCAGTCACTGCCGTCGTGACGTTCGACTAAGCTCCGCGCATCCTGCGCTCGCTAAGTCGAATCCGGCCCGAAACATCCTGTTTCGGGCGTTCGGCGGGTCGCGCCAGTGGCGCGACAAGTCCCGCCTCACCCCACCGCCCCCTCGAGCGAGACATCGAGGAGTTTCTTCGCCTCGACCGCAAACTCCATGGGCAGCTCGCGAAACACCTGCTTGCAGAAACCATCGACGATCAGGCTCACGGCGTCTTCCTCGCTGATCCCACGCGAGCGGCAGTAGAACATCTGGTCGTCGGAAATCTTGGCGGTGGTCGCTTCATGTTCCACCGTAGCGCCGGGCTGCTTGACTTCGATGTAGGGAAACGTGTGCGCACCGCATTTCTTCCCGATCAGCAGCGAGTCGCACTGCGTGTGATTGCGCGCGCCGATCGCCGAGCGCTCGATCTTGACAAGGCCCCTGTAGGTGTTCTGTCCGCGACCCGCGCTGATGCCCTTGCTGACGATCTTCGATTTGGTGCGCTGTCCGACGTGAATCATCTTGGTGCCCGTGTCGGCCTGCTGGTAGTGGTGGGTCAACGCCACCGAATGAAACTCTCCGGTTGAGTCGTCGCCGAGCAGCACGCAGCTTGGATACTTCCAGGTGATGGCGGAGCCGGTTTCGACCTGAGTCCAGGAAATCTTCGACCGCACACCGCGGCACTCGCCGCGCTTGGTCACGAAGTTGAAAATGCCACCGCGGCCTTCCTCGTCGCCCGGGTACCAGTTCTGCACCGTGGAGTACTTGATCTGGGCGTCGTCCAGCGCCACCAGCTCGACCACTGCCGCGTGCAGCTGGTTCTCGTCGCGCATCGGCGCGGTGCAACCCTCCAGGTAGGACACGGAGGCGCCGTCCTCGCAAAGGATCAAGGTGCGCTCGAACTGGCCGGTGTGACCGGCGTTGATACGGAAATACGTCGACAGTTCCATCGGGCAGCGCACACCGCGCGGAACGAACACGAAGCTTCCGTCGGAAAACACCGCCGAGTTCAGCGCCGCGAAGAAGTTGTCGCCGCGCGGTACGACGCTGCCGAGATATTTCTGGACCAGTGCCGGGTGCTCGCGGATCGCTTCCGACATCGAGCAGAAGACGACGCCCTTCTCGGCTAGCTCCTTGCGGTATGTCGTGCCCACCGATACCGAATCGAACACCGCGTCGACCGCGACGCCTGCCAGGCGTGCGCGTTCATGCAACGGCACGCCTAGCTTGTCGTAGACCTCGAGCAGCTTGGGATCCACTTCATCGAGTGAGGCGTACTTCGCCTTGGGCGCGGAGTAGTAGGACAGCGCCTGGAAATCGATCGGCGCGATGCGCAACTTGGCCCAGTTCGGCATCGGCATGGTCAGCCAGTGACGGTACGCCTCGAGCCGCCACTGCGTCATCCACTCGGGTTCCTGCTTGATGGCGGACAACGCGCGCACGATGTCCTCCGACAGGCCCGGCGGCAACGAATCGCTTTCGATGTCCGTCACGAAGCCAGCCGTGTAGCGGCTGGCAAGCTGGCGTTCCAGAACCTGCGCTTGAATGGCCATGCAGCCTCAGTCCGTTCGCAAGGCAAGAGCAGCCGAGGGGCCGGCCCGTCGCGTCGAAGGCAGGGGCGTGGGTGGCTGCATCTTGTCAAGGGTGACGCCCTGGAGCGCCGCCACCACGATGTCGCTTACGCGGCGCCAGTTGCTACGCGCCCCGCAGTGCGATTCAAAATGACAGCGTCCGGCGTGGACACTGCACTGGGTCATGCCGATCGGCCCCTCCATCGCCACCACAATGTCGGCAAGCGTGATCGAGTCGGGTGACCTGGCGAGCCGGTAACCGCCTTGTGCGCCGCGAGACGAATTGACGAGACCGCCGCGGCCCAAACGCTTCATGAGCTTGCTGACAGTGGGCTGCTCGAGGCGCGCGCGGACGGCCAAGTCGGCCGCGCTCATCATGTCGCGTGGCCCCTGCGCGAGGCAGGTCATCAACACGCAGGCATAGTCGGTCAGGCGGGAGACGCGCAGCATAGAATTGGACGACAATCAATAATCTGGACCGAAATGGTACTGAATACCCTCCATGCGCGCTAGCACTGCGCTCGGAGCGTCGACTGCTGACCTTGCGCTGACGCGCCGGCCGGCAATACTGCCACCCGCGTCACATTCGCCTAGACTCGCGTCTTAGCGGATGGACGGCACTCGTTGTGCGAAAGATCGCCCCTGGACTCAAGATTCCTTCCACCCAGGAGATGGACGCACTCCTCAACCGTGGGGAGCGCCCGCAGCTGCGCCTGGACTGGGTCCGCGAAATTACGGGAACGACCGATCCTCGCATCGTGGCCGCTTCCGAGGATGCGAGTTTCCGCAGTTACTGGCGCGTGCTTGGTCCCGGAATATCCCCCATCCTCATGGACGCGCCTCCCCAGCGCGAGGACATCGCAGCCTGGCTGATGATCGCTGAGCGCCTGCGCGCCGCGGGACTTCACGCGCCAGCCGTATTCGCGAGTGATCTGGTGAATGGCTTTGTGCTCATGGAGGACCTGGGCGATCGCACGTATTTGCCCGAGCTGACCGAGCACACCGTCGAACAGCTCTACGGCGAGGCGCTCGACGCCTTGCTCGTCATGCAACGTGACATTTCGGCGCGGGACCTGCCCACCTATGACAGTCGTCGTCTGCGTCAGGAGTTGGACCTGCTGCCGCAATGGTTCATACGCAAGCATCTGGGCGTGACGCCGCGGCTCGGCGGTGACGACACACTCGAAGCGGCGTTTCACACCCTGTCGGAAGGCGCGCTCGAACAACCACAAGTGTTCGTGCACCGCGACTACCACAGCCGCAACCTGCTGATCACTGCCGAGAACTCGCCGGGCATCATCGATTTCCAGGACGCCGTGCGCGGTCCCATCGCCTACGACCTTGTGTCCCTGCTGCGTGACTGCTACATCGAATGGCCGGAAGCGCAAGTAGAGGAGTGGGTCGAGCGCTATCGCGTGCGGCTGGTTGCTGCAGGTCTGACGCATGCGGACCCGGTCACCTTCCTGCGCTGGTTCGACTGGATGGGCGTCCACCGGCATCTGAAGGTGCTCGGGATTTTCTGTCGTCTTTGGTATCGGGACGGGAAACGTCAGTACCTCGCCGACCTGCCGCGCGTCTGGGGCTACACCCACCGCATTGCTTCGCGCTACGAGGAGCTCAAGCCGCTGGCTGCAATTCTCGAACGCTGGATCGACGGCCGCGACCTCAGCGAGCGCGTGCGGTGAAGGCCCTGATCCTCGCCGCCGGTCGGGGCGAGCGCATGCGACCGCTGACGTGGATCACGCCGAAACCATTGCTCGAAGCGGGCGGCAAGCCCCTGATCGTTTGGCACCTCGAAAAACTGGCGGCGCTTGGTATCGCCGATGTCGTGGTCAACACCGCATGGCTCGCGACGACGCTGAAAGAGGCGCTCGGCGATGGCGACCGATACGGCGTGCGCATTCGCTATTCGCACGAAGGCGAGACGCCGCTGGAGACCGGCGGTGCGTTGCTGCACGCCCGCGCAGAGTTGGGCGAAGATCCTTTCCTGCTGATCAACGGGGATATCTGGACCGATTACGATTTCGCGCGCCTGACCCGCGCGTCGACGCGCGCTGCACACCTGGTCATGGTGCCCAATCCGGAACACGTGGCGCGTGGCGACTTCCACATCGATACCAGCGGGCTCCTCCATGAGGCTGGCGAGCCGCGGCTCACCTACGCCGGACTCGGCGTGTATCGCATGTCGATCCTCGATGGCTGGCGCCACGCGGTCGAGCCTGGCGCGGACACGGCCATGCATCCCCCGCGCTTTCCGCTGCTGCCGCTGCTGCGCGCCGCCATGTCACGCCACGAAGTGACAGGTGAATTGCACGCAGGCCGATGGACGGACGTGGGTACGCCCGAACGCCTCGCCGACCTGGAACTGCGCTTGCAATCCCGCAGCGTCAGCTAGCCCGATCAGGAGCCGCGCGGGGCTCCGGGATCGCTGGGCAAACCGATCATGCGGCGCAGGAAAGGCACCGTGACGCGGCGTTGCGCGGCGAGGCTCTCCCGGTCGATGCGATCGAGGAGCCGCATCAGCGCGGACAAGTCACGGGCCTGCCGGCGAAACAGGAAATCGAGCACCGCATCATCGAGCTCAAGACCGCGTCGACTCGCGTGGCGAATCAAGGCCGCACGGCGCGCATCGTCGTCGAGCAGCGCCAGGTCAAAGGTCGGCAGGCTGGCGAGACGCGAGACCAGATCCGGTAGCTCCAGCGGCAGCCGCAGCGGAGTGGCGCGTGCCGCGATCAACAGGGTCGCGCCGCTTTCGCGCATGCGATTGAACAGATCGAACAGCGCAATCTGCGCGACCTGGTCCCCGGCCAGGGCATCGATCTCGTCGACCGCAACGAGTCCCGGTCCCTGCACCGCCGCCATCGCATTGGCGGCCTGCTCGGAAAGGTGCGCGAGCGGCAGGTACTGCGCTCTCGGGGCTTCCTGACAAGCCGCGATCAGCAAGTGGCTCTTGCCACTCGATGCGGGTCCGGTCAGATACGCGGAGACTTCTCCGTTTGCCGCCGCGCGCGCTGCGCCCACCGCCGCCGCGTTGGCCGCCACTTCGAAATCGGCAAAACGCTGATGCGATGGAAATCGCAGCTGCAACGGCAACTGCGGATCGGTCACGGGCCGCCGGCCGGATCAGCGGTTGCGAGGGGGAGCGGCTGCCCGTCGGCGGCGAGCAGTTGCACCTCGGACGCGGGCGTCGCTGACACTGGCGCCGCAGCCAACGTGCCGCCGTAGAAGCGGCTGCCGAGGTAACGGCCATAAGCGAAACGCAGCAGCACCATCGCGACCGCCGCGACTGGTAGTGCAAGCAACACGCCCACGAATCCGAACAGTTGTCCGCCCGCGAGCACGGCGAACATGACCGCCACCGGATGCATGCCGATCTTGTCGCCGACCAGCCACGGCGTGAGGAAAAAGCTCTCGAGAATCTGGCCGACCGCAAACGCAATCAGCACATACACGATATGGATCAGGTCTCCATGCTGTACGAGCGCCGCGATGGTGCCGGCGCCAACGAACACCAGCCCCCCGAGGTAAGGGACGAAGCTCACGAGACCGGCGATAAGGCCGATCAGCAGGCTGAAGTCGACGCCTGCGATCATGAGCCCGAGGCCGTAGACGAAGCCGAGCACGATCATCACCAGCAATTGCCCGCGCAGGAAACCGCCCAATGTCGAGTCGGCCTCTCGCGCCAGTCGCGTCACCACCGGCTCGATCGGCCGGGGCACGAGCTCGTGCACGGTGTGGATCATGCGGTCCCAGTCGCGCATGAAGTAGAACGTCACCACCGGGATCAGCGCCAGGTTGATGAGAATGCCGAGCAGCGCCAGTCCCGAACGCGAAAACCACGCCAGCACCGTCGCGAGCACGCCTCCCGCCTTCTCCCAGTTGTTGCGCAGGATATTGGCAAGATGCTGCGGGTCGAAAGTCTCCATTGGCACGCGCAGCCGCGCGCTCAGCCACGGCACCGCCTGCTCGTTGTACCAGGCCACGTAGCGCGGCACGCTTTCGATCAGATCGACGATTTGCTGCTGTAGCGCAGGCAACAGCAGGATCAACGCCAGCACCATCATCAGCAGCAGGAACAGCGTGACGACGACAACGGCCCAGGTGCGGGACATGCCCGCGCGTACCAGGCGATCGATCAACGGATCAACAACGTAGGCCAGGATCGCCGCCACTGCGAAAGGCGTCAGCACCGGCCCGAGCAACCAGATCAGGAATCCGATTACGACGATGGCCGCAAACAGTTGCCAGCGTTGGGCGCGATGCATCACTGTCCGGTTCGATGCGGCCATTCGCGCCTCGCGCGTCTGCTCCAGGTGAAAACATAGTGTACGCCGCTGGCGAGCGTAGTCGCCGCAGCAAGCCATAGCAGCGCGGTCGTCGCGATGGCCGGCCAGTGCAGGCTGTCGATGGCGCCGATGAGCGCCGCGAGGACCAGCGCGATCTGCAGTAGGGTCGTGAGTTTGGAGAGGTGACTCGGCGCGGTCGGCAGCGGCCCAATCAAGTTGTGATACGCCACGGCACCGCCGACGATCACGAGATCGCGGCCTACCGACAAGGCGAGCCACCAGAGTGGCAGGTCACCCGCGAGGGTCAGCGCCAGCGTTGCTGCGAACAGCAGCAACTTGTCGGCCAGCGGGTCGATGCGGCCGCCCAGTTCGCTCCGCCATCCGAAGCGCTTGGCAAGAATTCCGTCGAGCGCATCCGAGGCGCCTGCCGCGAGCGCCCAGGCGAGCGCGACCGCGTAGTCCCCGGCGGCGATCGCCCACGCGAGCGGAGCCGCCGCGAACATGCGCAACACCGAAATGACATTGGGGATGTGCCGCAGGGGCGACATGCGAACGGCTGACCTTACCTGCGCAGCGCGAGTTCCAGTACGGGCCGCGATTCGGCGGCCAGCGGTACGGGCTCCACGATCGCGCCGGATTCGCCGTCGCTCGCGCTGACCACGATGTCCGAATCGGAATTCGAATTGCCGTCTGCCGGCAACTCGGCGCTCGCTGGCAACTGCACGACATCGAGCAGGCCATCTCCCTCGAGCACCGATGCGAACCGACGGGGCGTGACGCGCAGGTCGAGCTTGAGCAGCAGTCGATCTCCGTCGGCGCCCGTGGTTTCCGCCGCCTGCACGACGTGTAGGCCTTTGAGGTAACTGAGGATTCGTCCATAGTCGGCAGCCGAACGGACGCCCGCCACGCGCGCGTCGTAACTGCCGCTCTGCAGGTCTTCCGGACTGGTGGCAAACCGGGCAGCGAGGCGGTCAGCGCTGCCGTCGACCGCATCCGCCAGTGCAGCGGATGAACTGGGATGGATCGCGAGCCACTCTTCGGTCTTTCCCGGGCGTCGCAGGTCGATCAGCGTGTAACGGCTGTTCCAGCCGTCCGCGGTACGGCGCAGTCTGGCCAACACCGCTGCACGGGTGCCGTAACGAGCGGAAGCCGCGCGCACCGTGCTCATCTGGCCGAGCCACAGACTCTCAATCGGCGCACGGCCCTGGTCCTGGTAGTCCCAGGTGGGTAACACGATGTCGAAGCCACGCTGTTCGGCCTGCCGGAACAGTGCGCCCAACGCTGAGGACTGACTGGCGCTGGCGACCTGGCGCGCCGCACCGCTTTCGATCACGAGCCATGCCAGCACGCCGGGTCGCTCACTGGTCCAGATCGGGCGTCCCGCCTTGCGCAGAATGGCATCTACGCCTGACCGATCGAATTGTGCGAGCAGCGTCGTCACCCTGGATTGAGCGCCCGTTGCACCGGTCAGGACATCCTGTCGATAAGTAGCCTGCAGCATGATTGCACCGGCCTGTCCAAGTGCACCGGCTACGCTCGGGTCGTCGGCGATGCGCGCATCGCCGGAAACCTTCACCAGCACCTGACGCAATGCAAGCGGCAAGGCGCGCGCCCGCTCGCCCGCACCCTGGTTCGCGACCGTGACGCTGCCGGTGTAAAGCTCCGCGGTGGACGCTGCAGGTGACACCGCAACGACGATGAAAACCGCGAGGAACAGGAAAACAAAACGCTTCATGCCAGATCGATCCAGTGCCGTTGGAAGGCGGTTCGCCGCGCTCGCGCAACCCGCGGCGAGACTGCGTCACGGCGATCCGCGAGTTGCAGTCTGCCCAATGCCGCCGGCAACGTCTATCATCGCGCGTTCCGCTACTGGCATTCGCGTACGCGCGCAGGTTCGATGTCCACTCCCCTGACCTATAGAGCAGCCGGTGTCGACATCGACGCGGGCAACGCGCTGGTGGAGCGCATCAAGCCCATGGTCGCGCGGACTCGGCGCGAAGGCGTGCTCGGGGGCCTGGGCGGTTTCGGCGGACTGTTCGAGCTGGGCGGACGCTATCGGGAACCCGTACTGGTTTCCGGCACCGACGGCGTCGGCACCAAACTCAAGCTCGCACAGCAACTTGGTCGGCACGACACGATCGGGATCGATCTGGTCGCCATGTGCGTCAACGACGTGCTGGTGCAGGGCGCGGAACCCCTGTTTTTTCTCGACTACTTCGCGACCGGCAAGCTCGACGTGGATGTCGCGGCCGCGGTGGTAAGTGGCATCGCACGAGGGTGCGAAGAATCGGGTTGCGCGTTGTTGGGCGGCGAGACCGCCGAAATGCCCGACATGTATCCGCCCGGCGAATACGACCTGGCGGGGTTTTGCGTAGGCGCCGTCGAGAAATCCCGCATGCTGGACGGCTCTGCAGTCGCTGCGGGCGACGTGCTGATCGGCGTAGCGTCATCGGGAGCGCATGCGAACGGGTTTTCGCTGATCCGGCGCATCCTCGAACGAACCGGGTCACCGCTCGACACGCCCCTCGGTGCCACGACGCTGGGCGAAGCGTTGCTCGAGCCGACGCGGCTCTACGTCAAACCCATGCTCGCGCTGCTGCACGACTGTCCCGTGCACGCGTTTTCCCACATCACGGGAGGCGGGCTGACGGAGAACATCATCCGCGTCATTCCCGAGGACCTCGGAGTCGAGATCGACGCGCAAGCCTGGCCACGCCCGATGCTGTTCGACTGGCTGGCTCGCGCCGGCGCGGTCGCGCCGCAGGAAATGTGGCGCACATTCAACTGCGGCATCGGTTTCGTCGTGATATGCGCCGAACCCGACGCGCGCGACGTCGCGCGTCGACTCGCGCTGAGCGCACTGGACAACTGGCCTATCGGCAGGGTCGTGACTGCCGCCGAGGGTTCGCGAGTGCGTATTGGCTGACCCCGGTTCGTCCAGGCAATTCCGCGTCGCCGTGCTGGTTTCCGGGCGCGGATCCAACCTTCAGGCACTCATCGACGCCCGCATTGCGGGACTTCCGATCGAATTGGTCGGTGTATTTTCGGATCGGCCCCAGGCGCTGGCGCTCAAGCGGGCAGCCAAGGCCGGAGTGCCGGCGTTGTGCATGCGCGTGGCCGAGTTCGGTGAGGAGGCGACTTATCAGCGAGCGTTCTTCGCCACCGTCGCGGCGAGCCGTCCCGACCTCATCGTGTGCGCCGGCTTCATGCGCCTTATCGGTGACGCGGCTCTGGCCTCCAGCGCACCGATGATCAATATCCACCCTTCCCTGCTACCCAGGTTTCGCGGTCTCCACACACATCGTCGGGTGCTGCAGGCAGGCGAGTCGGCGCACGGTGCCACGGTGCATCGGGTCACGCGGGAGCTCGACGGCGGGCCGTTGATCGCGCAAGTGAGCGTGAGTGTGCGCGCGACCGACGACCCCGAAACGCTGGCGTCCCGCTTGCTGCCACTCGAGCATCGACTGCTCGTTGCGTGTGTCGCCGCTGCCGCGTGCGGAGACCTCACCTTCGCCCCGAACGGAGACATCCTGCACCTGGGTCGCGCATTGGGCGCTCCGCTGCAGCTCAGCGAGAACGATGAGCTGCTGGACTGCGGTTGAATGCCAGCCCAGCGTTCGGAGCGCCGGGTCGACCACGCCCCTGCAATGGGGATCGGCGGCCGGGAAGAACCATCCGGCGCCGATGCAGTCGAAAGAAACCCGACACTCAGTCCAGGAGGTTCGTCTTGGGATCAGGCATGAAACGGGCGAGACACGCTCCGCTGTGGACCCTCGCGGTCGCGCTAGCGGTCGCTTTCGTGCTGTTGCGCGCCGATGCCGCCGCCGCGCAGGCGACCGAGTCCGATCCGCTTCCCTATCGCGCCCGCTACCAGGTTTCGCGCAACAACAGCACGCTCGGGCAAGCAGTCGTGACCTTGGCGCGCGTCGGCACGGCATGGCGGCTTAGATCGGAAACGCGCGGAACGGAAGGGCTCGCTGCCTTGGCTCGTGTGGAGATCATCGAAGACTCGTATTTCCGCATCCGCGACGGCAAGCCCGAAACCATCGACTACTCGTTCCACCAGAAAGCCGCCTGGAAAAATCGCCTGCGAAAAGTCTCGGTCGACGCCGAGGCCGGAACGATCCTCAGCACCGACAAGGATCGGCAGCACCGTTTCCCCTACCGTCCCCTTGTCGTCGATCGGCAGCTGGTGACATTGGCGCTGTCGATGGATCTGGCTCGCGGGCGAAAGGACGAACTGGTGTACCGAGTTGTGGATCGCGACGAGTTCGAGGAAGAGCGTTATCGGGTCGGCGCACGCGAATCCTTCGATTCGCCGGTCGGCAAACTACGCACGCTTCGTCTCACACGCCTGCGCGCGACCCCCGGAAGGATCACCGAAAGCTGGCTGGCCGTGGACCGCGGCTTCCTGCCGGTCCGCATTTTGCAGACGGAGCCCGACGGCGACTCGTTCGAACTCAAGCTCATCGCTCTCGAACGCTGATCTTCACTCCGCACTGCGGTCCGGCGAGCAGCACATTCCAATCCAGACATGAGCCTGGACGGAGCGGGTTTTGGGGTCAAGCGGCCAGTTTTTGATGGATGAGGGCGAACAGCTTTTTGCGTTCACGGTTGAGTTGTTCTGCGGCCTCGGTGTCGGTCACCGAGCAGGCGATTGCGTCGAGTTCTGCAAAGGTTTGACCGGGCTTGAGGTACGTGGCGGCGTTGGGCAGTGACTTGAGTTTCTCGTAGGGCGTGTTCATGTGCTCGTAGGGATAGCGTCGGCGCTGCCGGCCTTTGTCGTCGAGGATGATTTCCGGGAAGAAGCAGGGCCGGTGGAAGTTGAGGTAGGGCGTCAGGACGTCGCGGCTGAAGCGATTGACGGCGGTGGCGAAGCGATTGGGAATATGGCTGTAGCCGAGGTGCTTGCGCACCACCGAGGCGTTCTTGCTTTCGACCAAGGCGTTGTCGTTGCAACGCCGCGCCCGACACTTGGTGAACTCGATGTGCAGCTTCTCGAGCATCCTGGCGGCGCGATGATTGACGTACTCGGAGCCGTTGTCGGAATGAAAGCCGCGGATGGCGAACGGAAAGGCGTCGAAGGCGTCTTCGAGCACCGGGATGAGGAATATCTCGGTGATGCGTTCGACGCAGCAGACCACTTCGAACTGGGTGACGGCATCGACCAGGTTGATGTTGTAGACGCCTTTGATACCGTCGAAATCGCCTTGGTGGACCGAGTCCACGCGCAGATAGCCGGGCTCGCCGTCGGGCTTGGGACGCCGCCTCTCACCAATCGCCACCTGCGTGGAGCGGGTCGGTTCGATCGGGCCGCGTTGCCGACGATAGCCGGCGCTGGCGCGCAGATTGTAAAGGTGCGCGACCGAGATGCTGGCGAGGTTCTCAAAGGCCGCATCACCAAACACCCGGAATGCGCGCTCGGCCAACTTCCTGGTGGCCGGTCCCGAGAGTTGGCCATGCACCCGATCAAGCTCCACCAGCCGCGCGACATCAGCCTTGGTGAAGCGACCCCGAAACGGCTGCACCGGCGGCCCACGCCGATCCACGATGCGCCCGCTGGCATGCCACTGCGCGATCCGGCGCGTGAGCTGCGCGCGGGAATAGCCACTGACCTTGAGCAGAAACGCTCGCAGTACCTGTTTGTCCGGGCGGCGCAACGCCCCGTAACAAAACTGACGCAACGTATCAGCCAGCCAGCGCAGCCGATCAGCACCGACGGGCGCCGAGAAGCCGACCGGCACGGTGCCTGCAAGAAACGCGCGCACTTCGTCGAGCGAGAGCAAAAGCTGAGTGTTGAGAGTCACGATCATCCTCCAAGGATGACCCGGCCCCGAATCGCTCAGGCTCATGTGTCGTTGGAATCACTACCCCTCGCCCAGGCTCATGTGTCGTTGGAAGAGGCT
>Ga0183260_10000707_pt1 | contig 28415 bp, 29 predicted proteins | sample AntDrymUQ4972206_2_FD_129768 | JGI IMG/M metagenome (GOLD analysis project Ga0183260, IMG submission 129768) | Polar desert sand microbial communities from Dry Valleys, Antarctica - metaG UQ497 (22.06) (version 2) (version 2) | ecosystem: Environmental > Terrestrial > Soil > Desert | place... | reverse complement strand
TCGACCCACTCGGCGATGGCCACCCGGGCCGGCGTCGCTCGGGAGTGTAGCAGTTCAGCCATCGCCGAACGCAACAAAGCACGGTCGATTCGGGCGAGCTGGACGACCGGGTAACGGGGCGCCAGAGCCTCGATACGAGCGTCGATTACGTCGCGTTTGGCGACCACAGAGGAGACGATCCGGCGGGCCAGGTCGGCCGCTGGATCGGTTACGCCTTCGTCGGTAATGCGGCGCTCGAGGATCCGCGCCGCAGTGTTCTGGCCGAAGTCGGCCTCGAATATGGCGCCCAGCGCCAGCCGTCGTGCGTCTCGTTGCGCCTCGTGCGGGTCGAGCCCTTCGGGCGCGCCCGCTGCGCGGCGCTCTTCGCGGTCGGACTCCTCCTCATGCGAGGGCATCGGCGATCCGTTCCGGGATCCGCGCCCGCGCCGCGGCCGCGCCCACTTCAACCGCGAAGCCGATCATCCGCCGCCGCGCCCGGCCATGGGTTATGAGCACGGTCCCCTTCACGCCCAGGAGGGGCGCACCACCCAGGCGCTCATAGTCGAATCGCCGGCGAATCCGCGCCAGGCCGGGCCGCATGAAGGCATAACCGATCGGCCCGAGTGGCCAGCGACGGAACTCCGTCCGGAGCTGATCGAAGATGAAGCTCGACAGACCCTCGAAGAACTTGATCGTCACGTTGCCGACCGTGGCGTCGCACACGACGACGTCGGCGGGATGCTTGGGCAGATCCTTGCCCTCGACGTTGCCCAAGAAGCGAATCTTGCTCGCCGCCAGCAGCTCGGTCGCCTGCTGCACCCGTTGCTCGCCCTTGCCGCCCTCCTCACCGATCGACAGCAGCGCGACCGAGGGGTCCGCCACGCCGAGGACCTTCTGGGCAAAGATCGCCCCCATGTGTGCGTACTGGTACAGGTTCTCGCCGCTGGAGTCGGTCGTGGCGCCGATGTCGAGCAGCACCATCGGCCCTGTGTCGGTGACCATCTGGACGGCCAGTGCCGGCCGGTCGACACCTTTTAGCCTGCCCAGGTTGATGATGGCCGACGCCACACCGGCGCCGGTGTGGCCGGCTGTGACCACAGCATCGGCGCTTCCTTCCCGGACGAGCCGCATGCACACATTGATGCTCGCGTCGCGCTTGCTGCGGATTGCGGCAGCTGGATGCTCGTCCATCCCCACAGACTCGGAGGCATTGACCACGCTCACGTTGGCCGGCAACCCGTCGCCGAAGAAGGCCGACATGCGCTCCTGGTCGCCCACCAGTAGCAGTTGCGTCTCCGGGTTGAGCCGCGCCCAATCGAGCGTTCCGATCACGATCTCCTCGGGCGCGTGATCGCCGCCCATCGCGTCGACTGCGACGCGGACGGGCCGATTCGTGACGTCGTCGCCGCCGCGCAGCACGTCAAGATCCATGGGTGCTCTCGGGCGCGACTTGTCGGTCGTGTGGCGCGGCAGGCGCGCCGGCGCCGAGGGTCAGGTCGCTCGGACTTAGGACGCGGTGTCTGACTTGGTCTTCTGCTTGATGTGCACCGCCTCGCGCCCGCCGTACCAGCCGCAGTTCTCGCAGGCGTGGTGGGGCCGCTTCTGCTGGTGGCAATGCGGACACTCCTCCAGCTGAGGCAGGGTCAACGCGTGATGCGCGCGGCGCTCGCCCTGACGAGCATGCGACACGCGTCGCTTCGGTACTCCCATCTCGTTCCTATCTCCCTAGTTAACTGATTTCAGTTTGAATCAGGCCGATTGCGCCACTTGGCCAGCACGGCAAGACGGGGGTCGATCGTGTCTTCGAGGTGGGCGTGGTCCGAGCCGGCGTTGAGGTCGACTCCGCAAACGAGGCAAAGTCCGCGGCAATCCGGTTGGCAGAGCAGCGAGATGGGCTCGGCCAGCGAGATCGCCTCGCGCACAGGCTCGCCCAGGTCGAGCTCGTGATGATCGTCCAACCGTAGCGCATGCGGTTCGTCGGCCCCGTCGACGGGCAGTCCGGTATCGATGTCGATCGACGGAATGGCGATTTCCTCGATGTCCACATCGATCGGCGCCACGACCGCCTTCAGGCAGCGGCAGCAGTAGCCGTCGATTGCGGTCGTGAGGTGGGCCCGCGCCAGAATGCTGCGGCCCGCGCGCGAGAGCAGGACCTCGCCCTGAATCGGCTGGGCGAGACGCACGTCATCCGCGATCTCCATCTCGAACACCTCGACCGGGTAACGACGCTCTTTCCCGGGCGCAGCGCGCAGGAGTGTCGCGACGTTAAAACTGAGCATGACTGGGCTCAGGCTCACCTTCGGCGAGTTCCTCGGCGTCCATCCCGTCCGCGCCGCGGCCGTTGTCGGGCTCGTGCCGCTCGTCGAGAAGGGCGAGGCCGCGCTTGATGCTCTGGAGAGCCTTGATGCACTCGCCCTCGAGGCGGACCAGCACACTCTGCGCGTATTCGTCCGCGCCGCGCCGGATCTCATCGGCTTCGTGCTGGCCCTCGCCGATGATCTCGGCGGACCTGATCTCGGCCGCCTTGGTCAGTTCGCGCTCTTCAATCAGGAACGCGGCCTGCTCCTGCGCGCGGGCAAGGATTCGCTCTGCCTCTTCTTGGGCGCGTTCGACTATCCGCTCGGTCTCGTCGTTGATCCGCTTCGCCGCGCGTACCTCTTCGGGCACAGCGACGCGAAGCTGATCAAGCAGGTCCAGGGCGCGGGCCTGATCGATGATCACGTTGCTCGTGAGCGGCATGCTGCGGCCAGTGGTTAGCAGCCGCTCTAGCTGTTCGATGAGAAAGATGATGTCGATGGGAGTCGCCTCCATGCCCCGAGCGCAAATTGTTCGAGCGCTGTCGGGCTGCGCCGTTAACGCAGAATTGTACGGGCTATCTGCTTACCGGCGCAGTCTTCGAGCGGCCGCCGGTGGAACCATCTCGTCTGTGTCGCCACCGAACGTCGCGATTTCTTTGACCAGGCTGGAGCTGAGATAGGCATGCTCGAGGGCGGTCATGAAGAAGACAGTGTCCACGTCCGGAGATAGCTTCCGGTTCGTGTGCGCCATCTGCATTTCTGACTCGAAGTCGCTGATGGCACGCAGTCCGCGGACGATGAAGAGGGCCCCGATCTGGCGGGCGTAATCGACCGTCAGGCCATCGAACGAGGCGACGTCGACCCGGGCCGCGACATCGGGCAATCCCTGCTCCACGGCCTCACGGATGGTTGCAACACGCTCTTCGAGCTCGAGCAGCGGTTGCTTCTTCGGATTCACCAGGACGCCGACCACGACCTTTTCGAATAAGCCTGCGGCACGGCCGATGACGTCGATGTGGCCCAGCGTGATGGGGTCGAATGATCCGGGATAGATCGCGGTGGTCATGGTTACCAAGTGTGGCGGTAAAAGCTGAGCATCGTCTCACCGAATCGACGCTGCCGGTCGAGTAGGAGTCGGCCGATCCGCGGCGCCGGCGCGTCGCGCCAGAAGTGTTTGGCGACCACCAGGGCGTCATCGTCCAGCCAGCCTGGCGTGGCGTCACCGAGCAGCTCCAGCGTCGGCGTCACCAGTTGTCCGTCGTACGGGGGATCCACCACGCTGGCAGCAAATGGTGCCTGGATTGCCGGCCGGCCGGCCGAGAGAAAGCGCAACACATCCCCACGAACGACCCGCGCCACGCCAAAGCCGGCACGCTCCAAGTTGGACTCGATCAGCGCGCACGCCCTGGCATCGCGCTCGACGAACATTGCGCTCGTTGATCCGCGACTGAGCGCCTCGATTCCGGCCGCCCCGATGCCCGCGAACAGGTCGAGGAAGCTGCCCGAGAGAACACCCTCGGCCTCAAGGGCGGCGAAAAGCGCCTGCTTGACGCGGTCCGACAGGGGTCTGGTTCCCGGAGGCGCGCCTTCGAGTCGCATTCCGCGTGCAGATCCGGCGATCACGCGACCTGCCTCAGGCATCGAGGTCGATCGCGAGCGCCTCACCGGCACCGACCTGCTTCAGCCAGCCGGTAGTCATCTCCCGTTGGAGAGCGGCGAGCTCGGCTGGAAGGTGTCCTGATTGGTCCAGGAGTTGTTCGGCCACCGCGCGAGCCTGGACCGAGAGTTTCCGGTGGCTGTCGCGTTGGAGAGACGCAACGCGGAGCGGCGGCAAGCCGCTCTGGTTCAACCCGAGCAGCTCACCTTCTCGTCTCAGCTCGAGATCCAGCTCGGCCAGCGTGAAGCCGTCGTCTGTGTTGACCAGGGCGTCAAGGCGCGCCTTTACCGTGGCCTGCTCATCGTCCGGCTTCTGACCTTCCTTGGGGTATCGCTCACTCACGAGGACACAGTACGACTGTGCTTCGCCACGCCCGACGCGGCCGCGCAATTGGTGCAGCTGGGCCAGGCCGAACCGGTCCGCATCGAGCACCATCATCACGGTCGCCTCCGGGACGTCGACGCCGACCTCGACGACCGTCGTTCCGACAAGCACCTGCACTTCGCCGCGTCGAAACCTGTCCATGCGCTCATCGCGCTCGACCGCCTTCATCTGGCCGTGCACGATCTCTATGGTCAGCGGCGCTCGCGAATCCACGCCGCCGACCCTCGCCGCCTCCTGCCAGTTGTCCGTTACCAGCCGTGCGCCGTCTTCGACCGACCGAGCTCCCGAGTCGGAATCGTCCTCGACGAGCGGTACGACGACGAACGCCCGATGTCCGGCGGCGACCTGTTGGGCGATCAGCGCCAGTGCGCCCTGCCTTCCGTCGTGGCGCCGAACGAGCTCGTCGCTGTTCCTGACCGCAGTGCCGATTCTCTGGCGGCCGGCTGGTGGTGTGCGCAGGTCCGAGACGTCCAGGTCGGCGTGGAGGATTTGGCCCAGAGTCCGAGGTATGGGCGTGGCAGTCATCAGCAGCACGTGCGGGGCCGTCCCTTTGGCGGCCAGTGCTTCCCGCTCGGCGACCCCAAAGCGATGCTGCTCGTCGACGACGACTAGGCACAGGTCGGCGAACGCGACTGCGTCCTGGACCAGCGCGTGGGTACCGACCACCACGCGACCGCGACTTCGGCCATCGGTGGTCTGGGCGAGAGGAGCGCCGAGCAGCTCGAGCGCCTCGCGGCGTTGGGCAGCTGTGATGGACCCGGTAAGGAGCGTGACGTCGTGGCCGAGCGGCTCGAGCAGCGCGCCGAGCGTCTCACTGTGCTGGCGCGCCAGCAGATCGGTCGGCGCCAGGAGCGCTCCCTGGGCACCCCTGTCCGCTACGAATGCGAGCGCAAGGGCCGCAACCGCGGTCTTGCCCGACCCGACGTCGCCCTGGAGAAGCCGCAACATCGGTCGTTCGGAAGTCAGATCGCTGCGGATCGCGTCGAGAGCTGACCGCTGGTCAGACGTCAGGGTCACGCGGCCTTCGTGCTTTGCGACCGAGGGCGTGGCGTGTGCGGCTCTGGCGCGGCGGGCGGCGATCTGACGGCTTATAACCCCCTCCACCATCTCGATCGAAGTTTCAAACTGAGCCTGCCCGACGGAGACTGGGAGCGAGCTGTCGGTCTGGCGCTGGCGGCGACGGGCGACCATGCCGATCTGGAGGGCAAGGAGCTCGTCGAAGGCGAGCCTTCGGACAGCCTGGTCGAGGTTGTCGAAATCGGGCGGGAAGTGCATCCATTCGACGGCCTTGCTGATCACCGGTACGTCGCCCTTCAGCGCAGCGCGAACGGTTAAGGGCAGGTACTCCTCGTACTCCGCCAGTGCCTTATCGAGAGCGTCGCGGATGCGCTGGCGCAGAAAGGTCCCGCTCACGCCGGCGGTCAGCCGGTAGACCGGCACGATTCGGCCGGCGTGCAGGGCACTCTCGTCGGCCGCGCCGAACTCGGGGTTCTGAAAACGAGGCAGCCAGCCGCGCAGCTCGACCTTGCCCGAGAGGGCGACGGTCTGACCTGGCGCGATCCTCCGCTCTATGTAGCGCTTCCCGAACCAGATCGCCTCGCCTTCTCCGGTCGCGTCACTGAGGCGAGCGACCGTGCGCTGGATTCGCCTGCGGAAGCCCTGCTCGACGCGCAGATCGACCACCTCCACCGTGGCGCTGACCGGGCCTTCCGGCGGACGCTCGCGCAGCTCGCGCAGGGTCATCGGCCGGCTGAAGTCGTCGTATCGACGCGGCAGGTGGAAGAGCAGGTCGCGTACCGTCTCGATATGCAGTCGGTTGAGCTTGTTGACCGCTGACTGGGTGACGATGCCGGCGGTTCGGAGTTTCTCGTCAAGCACATTCCCGGTCGGGCCGCCGTTAGCGCGTGGGTCGACCGTGGGAGCCGTCACTCCGCCGAGATCAGAAAGTCGTAGTGAGGTTGGCCGCCATCGACCAGCTCGATCTCTATGTCGGGCAACTCGGCCCTGACCGCGTCCCGCAGACGGACCGCAGCGACGCGACTGACGCCCTCGCCGCGATAGATCGTCATCAGCTCGAAGCCTGGCTTGAATTTGCGCACGGCGCTCATCACCGCCGCCGTCCGGTCACGATCTGAAGCCAGCAGGCCGTCGCTCGGTCCGAGCGCGATGTATTCGCCCTTGCGGACCCGATGTCTGCCCATCCGCGCGTCGCGTACTGCCTCGGTCACCTGCATGGTCTGGATCCGGTACGCCGCAGCGGCCATTCCCTTGATCGCATCCTTTATGTCCGAGTCCGGATCAAGTGCGAGCATCGCCGCGATGCCCTCCGCAGCGTTCCTGGTAGGCACGACCTCGACTCGCACCCCCTTGGCAAGGCTGCCTGCCTGCTTGGCGGCTAGTCGAACGTTCGGGTTGTTGGGAAGCACGATCACCTCCTCCGCGGCCACGCCACGGATCGCGTCGGCCAGTTCCCCGGCGGATGGGTTCGCGCCCTGGCCGCCACGGACCACGGCTGCGCCGAGGGTCGCGAATACGCGCGACAGCCCGTCGCCCGGCGCGACCGCCAGGACTCGCAGACCGGACGCGGGCGCAGTTTCCTCGCCTGGCACGCCGGAAGGCTCAACGGCAGCGGCCGTGGAAGTGCTTACTTCAATCGCGGCTAGTCGATCGCGGACCTGCGTCGCTTGACGATCCAGGTTCTCGACGTTGATGCGGCTGAGCGTCCCGAGTGACAGGCCATACGCGATCACGCGATCTGGCCGCTCGTTGTGGACATGGATCTTGGCCGCCCGGTGGTCGCCCGCCACCAACACCGACTCACCTAGCTGCTGAAGGCGCCGCGTGATCTCGGGCACATCCAGCCTGTCCCCCTCGACGGGCGTCACGACATAGACGGTTTCGTAACCGAAGCCTTCATCCTCCAGAGCGTCCAGCACCGGGAGCGCGATGTCCTGCGCGGCGGAGCTGGTAGCAGGCAACGCCTCGCCGCGAACAGACGCCAGGACGCCGCGGAGCAGCAGCTCCAGTCCCTTGCCGCCGGCGTCGACCACTCCGGCCCGGCGCAGGATCGCAAGGAGCTCGGGGGTCCGCTCGACCGACTCGGTGGCGGCGATCGCTGCGGCCTCCAGTACACCCTCGAGGCCGTCATCGGCTTCCGCAGCGCGGCCGGCCGCCTCGGCGACGTCGCGGGCCACGGTCAGAATCGTTCCCTCCACCGGCTTCGCGACCGCCGCGAACGCAGCCCTACTGCCCTGCCGCAGTGCCTCGGCAAACTCGGCGCCGCCGATCGAGGTTCTCCCGTCGACTGCCTCCCCGAGGCCGCGGAACAGTTGCGAGAGGATTACACCGCTATTCCCGCGTGCTCCCATGAGGGCCCCCAGGCTCATGGCTGAGGCGACACGGCCCACGGTGCGTTCATTGACCGGCACACCGTCAGCCTCATCGATCGCAGCCTGCACTGTGGCGAGCATGTTTGAGCCGGTATCCCCGTCGGGCACTGGAAAGACGTTCATCGCGTTGACCTCGTCGACGCGAGTTCGCAACGATCCGGCGGCGTGTCGCAGGGCCGCCAGGAGGTCGTGGCCATCCCATACGCCGTCGATCACTCGCGCTTCGATTCGAACGTGATCGGGCGACCGTCGATCCGAACGGTCATTTCGTCAATGCGTCGGCCGAGGTCTCGCTGGACGACATATCGGACCCTCTCGGCGACATTGGCCGCGACCTGCCTGGCGGGTACGCCGTCGGCAATACGCAGATCGACGGTCACCGCAAGACGCGGGTCCGTGACTACTCCGACGCCGCTCGCCCCCAGGTTCAGCCGCTTGAAAAGGCGATCGAACCAGCCCCCGCCAACGACGGCGACCACGCCATAAACCGACTCGGCGGAAGCGCGCACGATGCTTCGGACCTCGCGCTCGTCCATCTCCTCCACGCTCTGGCCCGCCCCCGCTGTCACCTTTTCACGCTGGGGGTCGTGCTATAGTAGCCAGCCGGCGACGGCCGTTTCGGAGCGTCGTTTCCCTATCAGTTTCGGAGTGTTGTAGAACCATGTCGCGCGCCTGCGCAATTTGCGGCAAGACCTCGATGGGCGGCTTCAATCCGCAGTCCGTCGGCATGAACCGCGTGCGCGCGCACCGGCGCATGGAACCGAATCTCCAGCCCATGCGGCTTGAGCAGGGCGGCGTCCTGCGCAAGGCCCTCGTCTGCACGCGCTGCCGTCGGACCCTCCAGAAGACCGCCTGATCCCCGGCACCTCAGGGCGCTGTCTGACGGCCCCGGTCAGCCGTCCGAGTCCAGCCAGATCGTCATCGGGCCGTCGTTGGTCAGCTCGACTTCCATCTCGGCACCGAAGATGCCGCGCTCGACGCGCACTCTGCGTCCTTCGACCGCGGTGGCAAACCGGCTGTAAAGCCTCTCGCCGACTTCTGGTGCCGCGGCATCGATGAACGACGGCCGCCTGCCCCTGCGGGTATCGGCGTACAGCGTGAACTGGCTGACGGCGAGCATCTCCCCGCCAACGTCGATTAGCGACCGGTTTGTCTTCCCCTCATCGTCGCTAAAGATGCGCAAGTCGACGGCCTTGGTAGCCATCGCGTCGGCGACTGCTTCGTTGTCGTTGTGTTCGACTCCCACCAGTGCGACAAGTCCGGTGCCGATCGAGCACACGACCCGCCCGTCCACGCGGACCTCCGCGCGCGTCACGCGCTGAAGGAGCAGCCGCAACGCTTAGCCCGCCGTGGCAATGGCCACTGCGCCGTCCCGAGCCGCTCTCCTCACCGCCTCCACTTCGCGCGCAGCGTCCCGGCCGCGCTGGAACAACGCCGACCCCACAACGCACACATCGACCCCGAAGTTTCCCACGACAGCCGCTGTCTCCGAGTTGACCCCGCCGTCGACGTGTATTGCGGTACCGGGCCGCCCGCCGAGCAACACCCGCGCTTCGGCGATCTTGGGCGCTTGGTCGGCCATGAAGCGCTGGCCGCCGAATCCAGGCTGCACGGTCATGACCATGATGATCCCGAGTAAATCGACAAACGGACGCACCGCATCGACGCTCGATTGCGGACTGACCGCCAGGCCCGGCTGGCGACGCGCCGCGCGGATCCTTTCCAGGGTTTCGAGCTTCACCTCGTCCGGCTCATCGACCTCGACATGGAAGGTGACTGAATCCGACCCTGCGTCGAGAAAGGGTGCGACGTATCGCGACGGCTCGCTGATCATCAGGTGGACGTCGAGCGGCAGGGAGGTCAACCGCCGGAAGGCGGCGACGACGTCGGGTCCGAAGGTGATGTTCGGCACGAAGTGACCGTCCATCACGTCCAGGTGGAGCCGATCGATGCCAGCGCGCTCCAGCTTGCGGACGACGCGGTATAGGCTCCCGAAGTCGGCGGTCAGGATGCTCGCCGCAACCTGGACGACCATCCTCAGCTTCCGGGGCGCGCGAGCGCGGCCGCGCTCTCGACGACGAGCAGTTCGCGTCGCCGCGCGACGGCCGCCGGCGGCGGTGCCCCGGCCCGGTCCGCGGCCAGCTGGCCACACGCGGCGCCGATCTCCGCACCGCGGTTGCGCCGCACCGTAGCGCCCACGCCCGCGCCGCGCAGTTGGAGCGCGAACGCCTCGATACGTTCCATGGAGCTGGGTTGCCAGGGCGTGTGCGCCACGAGGTTCATGGGGATCAGGTTCACGTGCGCCCGTTGGCCGTGGAGGAGTCGAGTCAAGGCCACGGCATCATCATGCATGTCGTTGATCCCATCGATCATCACGTACTCGTAGGTCACTCGCCGGCCCGTCGCCGCCGCGTAGCGGGCCGCAGCATCGACCACCTGGCGAACGGGGTAGCGCCGATTGAGCGGGACCAGCACGTCGCGCAGCTCAGGCCGCGCGGCGTGAAGTGAAACGGCGAGCGTGTATTGCGGCCTCTCGGCGATCAGCCGCTCCATCCCCGGCACGACGCCGCTCGTGCTGATGGTCACGTGCCGGGCTCCCAGTCCGAAGCGACCGCTGTCCGTCAATGCTGCAGCGGCCTCCAGTACTCGCTCCGTGTTGAGCAGCGGTTCGCCCATGCCCATGAAAACGACGTTGGTGAGGCGCTGGCCAACGCCCGCCAGCCAGTGCCGCCAGAAACGTGCCTGGTCGACAATCTCAGAGGTCTCGAGGTCACGCTCGAAACCCAGTTCGCCAGTTGCGCAAAACGGACAGCCCACCGCGCAGCCTGCCTGGCTGGAAATGCACACCGTCGCGCGAGCACGGCGCCAGCCGCGTGCCGGATAGCGCATCAGCACGGACTCGATCAGCCGCCCGTCGTCCAGGCGATGGAGAGCCTTCTGCGTGAGGCCATTGTCGGCCGGCTGAATCTCGGTTTCGCACAGCGTGCTCACCCGGAATTGCGTTGCGAGGTCCATGCGCAGGCCTTGCGGCAGGGTATGCAACTCGTCGGCAGATTGCGCGGCGCCCGACCACAGGTGATCGGCTAGCTGGCGGCCCCGGTAGGCAGGCTGGCGATGGTCAGTCAGCCAGTCGGCGATGCGCTCCGGTGTCAAGCCCGAGAGGCCAGGTCGCGGGTCGCGCGCACCGGCGGGAGGCAGGTTGATCAGCGGTTGGACAGGCGCCACGGCCGCGCCTTCGAAAGGCATCCGGTGATGCTACGCCGAAGAGCCGGGCGAGGCCTCCGGGCGCGCTTGTACGGTCGATCCGATCAGCCGTGGCCGGCCGCGCAACAGCTCCGCCGCAGTCATGCGCCGACCGCCTGCCGGTTGGACCTCGATGAACTCGAGCATCCCGTCAGCCGTCAGCAGTCCGAGGCCCGACACGCCATCATGCCCCGACGTCAGCAATCCGAATGACGGCGGAGCGCCGAAGACCGGCACAACACTCGAGGCCCAGATCAGGAGGCGACCCTCGACGGTGTCCACGAAGCTGCCCGGCCATGGCTGGTATGCGCGCACCTGTCGCTCGAGCTGCGCCGCGGGCTGGATTGGATCGAGTCGCCCGTCTTCGCGACGGAGCGGGCGCGTGACGCTCACGCCTTCCATGGGCTGCGGCGAGGCGCTGAGCCTGCCCGCGACCCAGTCGTGGAGCATGCCCTCCAACAGCGCGGCGCCGGCGTTGGCAAGCTGGGCCTCCAGTTCGGGCGCGATTTCGGCGCCGGTCAGCCTTCGCGTTGCTTGAGCGATCAAGGGGCCCGTGTCCAGGCCAGCGTCCATACGCATCAGCGAGACGCCCGTTTCAAGGTCGCCGGCAAGGATCGCGGCTGGGATCGGCGACGCACCGCGATGTCGCGGCAGGAGCGACGGATGCAGGTTGAGCGCTCCGTGGCGTGGCAGCTCGAGGAGCGCCGCGGGGACGATCTGGCCGTAATCGGCCAGGACGAGCAGGTCCGGGCGCAAGTCGGCGATTGCCGCAAGCGACTCCTGGTCCCGCAGGCGTGTGGGTCGCAGCATCGGCAGTCCGTTTGCCGCCGCCCAATTGGCCACCGGCGGGTCGGTCGGGCGCCCGCGTGAACCGCGCCGAGTTGGCGCCGTGACGACCGCGACCAGATCGAGCGAAGGGTGCTCGGCCACGGCCAACACGATGGGGACCGCGAAAGAGCCGCTGGCCAGGAATATCGTCCGGGCGCGCTCAGTCACGCCAGCGGCGCCAGCTCCTCTTCCTCGGCGCCGATCTCGTCGGCCAGCTGCGCAACCGGGATCAGCTCATCCATCGAGTCGAGGTAGTCGATGTAGAGCTTGCCGGCCAGATGGTCGAGCTCGTGCTGCACGGCGCGGGCGAGGAGCGCCTGACCATTGAGCTTGACACGCTTGCCGTGCCGGTTCTGGGCGACGACCCAGATCTGATTCTTGCGAGTGACGTATGCAACGTAGCCGGGGAGGGAGAGGCAGCCCTCCAAGTCGCGGTCCTCGCCCTCGGAACGGACGATCTTTGGATTGACCAGCTCGTGCAGCTGGCCCGACACCTCGATCACGCACGCCTGCAGCGGGACACCGAGCTGCGGCGCAGCGAGACCGACACCGGGGGCAGCTCGCATCGTGTCAGTCAGGTCGTCAAGCAGCTCGTGCAGGTACTTTCCGAACGAATCGACCGGCTCGCCCTTGAGGCGCAACCGTGGGTCGCCGAGCATGATTATTGGTTGGATCGTCATCGCGGCGGAGTATAAGTGGGGACCGCCGTCGGCCCTCAGCCGAGAGGAAGGCGGCACTACCGCTGCCGTCATCGCCTACATCCTTAGTTCTGCAGAAGCGAGGCAGATAGCGTCGTCGGCTGCGTCTCTGGGGCTTGCCCGTCGCGTGGAGTATCGCCTCCAACCGTGAGTTGGCCGGCGTCGATGCATAGCGGGTTCCGCTCCCAAGGAGCCAGCGGCCGAAGCCTTGGCCTGTGCGAACGGCTGTGCGCGCAACAAGGATGGGGGCGATAGCAAGCCGCTTAGAGGACGATGAGCGGTTCCTACAGCAAGCTCTCCGGATCCACGTCCACCGACCAAGGGAGGCCTGGGTCGCCAGCCAGGACGCGCAGCGGTGCCTCTCCTCGGATCACGACGTGGAAACGCCATTTGCCGCCCCGGCGGGCGATGTAGGCGGGCACGGGTCCGAGGACCTCGGCGTCCTGGTTGAGCTCGGTCGCCCGGTCGCGCAGCCTTTGCGCCATCTCCGCACCTTTCGTATGTGCCGCCTCGCGGTCATCAAGCGCGACCGTGAGCTTGACGATCTCGCCGAAGGGCGGCGAACGGTATAGCCGGCGTGATTCGAGCTCGGCGTCGTAGAAGTCCACTGCGTCGCCGCTCGCCACCGCCCGAATCACCGGGTGATCTGGGATGTACGTCTGTATGAGGGCCATACCCGGCCTCTCCCCGCGTCCCGCCCGCCCGACAGCCTGAGCGAGGAGCTGATAGGTCCGTTCCGCGGCCCTTTCGTCGGGGAGGTTGAGCGAGACATCGGCCGACACGACGCCAACCAGCGTGACCTGGGGGACGTCAATGCCCTTGGCGACGAGCGCTGTGCCGACGAGGACGTCGAGGTCCCCTGCCGCGAATTCATCCATGACCTTGACCGCGCCTCCTTTCCGCTCGGCGACGTCGCGGTCCAGGCGTCCAACGCGCAGCCGCGGGAATCGCAGGGCGACTTCGCGCTCGATCCGTTCCGTGCCCCCGCCGAGGTAGCGGATGCGCGGCGAGTCACATGCCGGGCAGCGGCGAGCAACGGGTGCAGTCGCGCCGCAGTGGTGGCAACGCAGCGACAGGCTCGACGAGTGGAAGACCAGCGGCCGTTGGCACTCAGGGCAGATCTGGACGTAGCCGCAGTCGCGACACACCACGACGGTCGCGGCGCCGCGCCGGTTGATCAGCAGAATTGCCTGCTCCCCGGCGCTGGTGTCGAGGCCCGCCATCGCCGCCGTGAGCCGGCGCGAGAGCAGCCCTCGATTCCCGGCGCTCAGCTCAGCGCGGAGATCGACGATCTCGATCGTCGGTGGATTGCCCACGACGCGCTCTGGCAGCCTGAAGTGCTCGAAGTCTCCCCTTCTGGCCCGGCCAAGGGTCACTACATCCGGTGTCGCGCTGCCCAGAAGGACCGGAGCCGCCGCGAGCTTGCCGAGCTCGACGGCCAGGTCTCGCGCCTGGTAGCGCGGGGTTCGCTCCGACTTGTAGGCGGCGTCGTGCTCCTCATCGACGATCACTACGCCAAGGTCTGCGAGCGGCGCAAGGACCCCGATCCGGGTGCCGACGACTACTCGCGCCTCGCCGCTCCGAACTCGGCGCCACTCATCTCCTCGCTCCCCATCCGACAGCGCGCTGTGCAGCAACGCTACTTCCATTCCAACATCGTGTTGGAGCCGTTCCAGGAGAGGCATCGCCAGCGCGATCTCAGGAACGAGCACGAGTGCGCTACGCCCTGAGTCCAGCGCAGCCCGGATCGCAGCCGCGTAGACGGCGCTCTTGCCACTTGCGGCGGCGCCTTCGATCAGCAGCGTCCCGGACTGCCGCGCCTCGATCAATGCGCGGACGCGATCAGCAGCGCTTGCCTGCTCGGCCGTCAGCTCCGCGTCAGCGGGGATCGTTCCGCGAATGGGCTCTGGCCGGCCCTCCCGCGGCCGGCGTTCCACGCTCACCGTCACCAGATCCAGCAGGCCACGCTTGACCAGGCCGCGAACGGCACTCGACCCATGTCGTTCCGACAGCCGTGCAGCGCTTGTGTCCTCGCCGGTTTCAACCAGCTCCTCGAGCGCGGCTCTCTGGCGAGGACCAAGACGGGCACCCTCCCGACCCATCGCTTCCTTACCGAGCGCATTCAGGCGCACATGACGTTCGCGCTTCTCCCTCGCCGCCGCGGGGCGAACCTGCCACTCCACGAGAGTCGCTCCGCCGTCGGTCGCCGGCCGGACAACGCGCTCGACTCGCTCGAGCATCCCTGGCGCCAGCATTGCCCGCAGGACCATCGCCATCGGCGCGAGGTAGTGCGTGGCGACATGACGCGCGAGCTCCACCTGTAACGGCGACAGCAGCGGCCCGTCGCTGCGGATGCGTGCCAGGACGGGTTTTGTCGGCCGGCCGGGCTCTTCGGTGCCCATTCCGACGATGATGGCCACCGCGTTTCGGCGCCCGTATTCGACGAGCACGGCCTCACCCGGCGCGAGGTCGCGGAACGGCTCTGGCAGGTGGTACGTGAATGTCTGCCCACCCTGCGGTCCGACGGCGTCTACCGCGACTTCGACCAATCGGCGGGGCTCAGAACGAGCCGCGTTGACAGTAGCGCGGCTGGAGAGGGTCAGATGCTGATCCGGCGACGTGGGTGGCGTGCGTGCTCTTGCTTGATGATCCGGTGGATCTTCTCAGCGGATTCCCTGGCCTGCCCTGTCTCGTTGACGACAACGTGGTCATATTCGGATCGGCGGCGCATCTCCACCTCGGCGTCGCGCCTGCGACGGGTCAGCTCTTCCTTCGTTTCCGTGCCGCGCTCGGTGATGCGCCGTTCGCGCGCCTCCTCGGATGGCGGCGCCACGAAGATGCGCAGCGCACCGGGAACCAGGGCCTTGACCTTCTCCGCACCCTGCACGTCGATCTTGAGGATCGCGTCGCGGCCAGCGGACAGGGCATCGACGACCTGGTCGCGCGGAGTACCCGACCAATGGCCGTGCACCTCGCTTGCCTCCAGCAGCCGGCCCGCGTCCATCAGCTCACGAAACTGCTTCACACTCACGAACTGGTAATCGACTCCTTCGACCTCGCCCTGACGCGGCTCGCGCGTCTTGTAGGTGACGACGAAATGGCGCTCTGGCGTCGCCTCGCGGCCCTTCAACCAGCGAATGATGGTGTCCTTGCCCACGCCCGACGGGCCCGAGATGATCACGATCATTGTCCCGGGGGCGCCGATTGCGGGCTCCGCCGCGGCAACGATGGCGTCGCTCACGCGCGCTTCACGCGGAGGCCGGCGAGAACCTGCTCCAGCTCCGCGGGCAGTGTCGCCTCGGCGCGCACGATCTTATCGCCGGATGGGGACGCGAACTCGATCCGCCAGGAGTGCAGAAAGAGCCGATTCAGACCGTCGGGGCCGCGCCGCGCCGCGCCGGTTGCGTACACGGGGTCGCCCGCGACCGGATGGCCGATCGACGCCAGGTGCACGCGAATCTGGTGGGTCCGACCGGTGTGCAGGTCAACCTCCACAAGCGTCCAGCCCGCCAGGCGCTCACGCACGCGGTATCCCGTAACCGCAGCCTTGCCACTCGCAATGACCGTCATCCGGCCGAACTGACGCGGGTCGCGGCCGATCGGCGCCTCGATCCTGCCCACCTCGGCCGGCAGCGAGCCATGGACGAGCGCAAGGTAGGTCTTCTTGAACCGGCGGGCCTTGAGCTGTGCCATCAGCGCGGCCTGGGCCCTGTCGTTGCGCGCGATCACGATCAGCCCGCTGGTGTCGCGGTCCAGGCGGTGAACGATGCCGGGCCGCTCGGCACCGGCGACGTTGCCATATGCCTCGACGCCGCCACGCGCGAGCAGCGCGTTGACCAGAGTGCCGGACGCGTGTCCGGGACCTGGGTGCGTCACCAGTCCGGAGGGCTTATCGATCACGAGCACATCTTCATCCTCGAAGACGATATCGAGCGCCATCTCCTCCGCTTCGATCTTCCGTACCTGCCGTTCCGGTATGTCGAGCTCGAGGCTTGCCCCCGGTTCGACCACGGTGTTGCTCTTCACGACCTGTCCGTGCTGCGTGAGGCGCCCCTCCGCGATCAGGTGCTGGACGTAGCTGCGCGACAAACCGACGGCGTCGGCCACGACACGGTCCGCACGAACCGGCGACTGTGACGCCGGAACGGTGACGCTCACCCGGTCGCTCACCCGGCCGCCGGTTGCGCCAGTCGACCTGTCAATCGGTCGCCGAACACGCTCAGCAGGATGAGCAGCAACAGGGCGATGCTGATCGCCGCGTCAGCGACGTTGAACGTGTACCAGCGCCAGTCACCGATGCCCATGTCGACGAAGTCGATCACGTGCTGGTAGCGGATGCGGTCGATGAAGTTGCCCAGCGCCCCGCCCAAGAGGAGCCCGAGGGCCACAGTCAACAGCCACGGGCCACGCGTCCCCTCCCGCCATTGGTAGACCACGATCAGGGCAATGACGACCGTGCTGGCGAGCGCGAGGACGAGCGCGGAATTGCCGAAGAGGCCGAAGATTCCACCCTCGTTGTAGTTCTTGGCGATCCGCACGAGGCCGTCGATTATCGGTGTGGGCTGTGCCTCGCCGGCCAGCGGGTGCGTTGAGGCCCGCTCGAAATTCGTGTCCACCCAGATCTTCGACACCTGGTCGGCGACGATCACGACCGCCGCCAGGCCGCCGAAGGCGAGCCATCGCCGCCGTCGATCAGCGCGGGCCGTCAAGAGACCCTCCCCGTCCGCGCAGGGCGATCGATACCTCACCGCCGCTTACCTCCTGGGTCGTGTTGGGCGCGTCCACCGGCGGCGTCTCGCGATACACCGAATCGGCCAGCGTGTCCTCCGCCAGCCGGGCCAGGTATGGCTCGAGCAGGGCGAGGACGCCAGCTGGCGCATCGAGCCACAAATCGATGGTCTCGTCGAGCTCCAACCCGACCTCCTTTCGCAGATCCTGCACGGCGCGCGAAAGCTCGCGGACGTCGCCCTCGGCGCGAAGCTCTTCGTCGATATCGGTGTCTATCACCACCACGACGCCGTCGTCGTGGGCGACAGCCGTTCCCGGTCGGGGTGTGGCGATGATCTCGACCTCTTCGGCACTCAGGTCGACACCCGCGAGGCGGACGGCGCCGCCCGACAGGTACTCGACGTCGTTCGCTCTGGCTGCGGTCATGATCTGCGGGATCTTCGAGCCGAGACGCGGTCCGATCACCGGCAGAAGCGGCTTGGCGCGCCGCTCGACGAGCTCCGACTCGTCGCCGATGAGCTCGACGCGCTTCACGTTCACTTCCTCGCCGAGGAGCTCTAGCAGCGCCTGCTCGTCAGCCGCATCGCGAGCGCCGAGTCGGCCGCCGGGCAGCGCCAGCCACATCCGAGCGAGCGGCTGGCGAAGACGGATGCCGGCCTGGCCGCGGAGCGTTCGGACCAACTCGACCGCGCGCCGCAGCGTGGCCATTGCTCTCTCGGTCGCCTCGTCGCGGTGCGAGGCCATGGCCTCCGCCGGCCAGCTCGTGAGATGGACGCTGTCGGGCAGCATGGGCACGGTCGAGACGATCAGGTTCTGGTAGATCTGCTCGGACAGGAAGGGCAGGATCGGCGCCATCGTGCGGGCGATGGTGACCAGCGCCGCGTGGAGCGTGGCGAGTGCAGGATCGCGATCTTCGATTGCGGCGCTGGTCCGCATCCGCGACCGTGATCGACGCAGGTACCAAGTCGAAAGATCGTCGATGAAGACGCCGATCGCTCGCGCAGCACCCATCGTGTCGAAGTCGGCCAGCTTCGCGCCAGTCTCGGCGGCCAGGCCGGCAGCGCGCGAAAGGATCCAGCGGTCGAGCACCGGCCAGGAATCGGCCGCGGCGATCTCCTCCGCGATGCCACGACGGGGCGTCCATTCGGCCAGCCGGGCGTACGACACGAAGAACGCGTACACGTTCCACAGGATCAGCAGCTCTCGACGCGCCTCGTCGGCCGTGTGATAACCGAAAAGGATGTTGTCCTCCGGGCGCTGTCGGGCAAACATCCAGCGCATGACGTCGACGCCGATGCGCTCGGCGCCCTCGTTGAACTCGATCGCGTTGCCCCAGCTCTTGTGCATCGCCCGGCCGTCTTCGCCGAAGAGCGTGGCAAAGCCGAGGATCGTCTTGAACGGTGGCTCGTTGCGGAGCACGGTGCTCATCGCCAGCAGCGAATAGAACCAGTTGCGGAACTGACCTGGGAACGACTCTGTGACGAAGTCTGCCGGGAACCACTTCTTCCAATAGGCGGGGTCCGTGCGGTAGTGGAGGGTCGAGAACGGGACGATGCCCGCGTCCAACCACGGGTTGCCGACATCAAGAACCCGTGACGTCACAGCGCCGCATGCCTTGCAGGTGATCTTCACCGCGTCCACGTACGGACGGTGCGGGGTGTGGCCTTCGAACTCGTCCCAGCCCTCTACTGCTCTGCTCTTCAGCTCCTCGCGGCCACCGACGACGTCGAATGCGCCACATGACGCGCATTCCCATATGGGCAGCGCCAGTCCCCAGTAGCGCTTCTTGCTGATCATCCAATCGTTCATCGTGCGCAGCCAGTCGAGCTCGCGCTCGTAGCCGAAACCCGGGATCCAGTGGATCTGGTCGACGGCATCCATGATCTGATAGCGCAGGCTGCTCGCCTTCTCCTCGGCCGTCACATCGCTTCGGGGCTTGTCGTAGACCTTGCCCATCGAGATATACCACTCGTCCACGACCCGGAAGAGCAGCGCCGTTCCGCAGCGCCAGCAGTGTGGGTAGCGGTGCGTGTAGGGCTCGAGGTGGTAGAAGAAGCCGCGCTGCTCGAGATCGGCGACGATCCGCTCCGACACACCCTGCGCGTCCAGACCGGAGAGCCAGTCGTAGTCAGGCAGGTAGTGCCCGTCCTCTGTCAGTGGCGCGATGACCGGAAGACCGGTCGCTTTGCCGAGGTGATAGTCCTCTGCTCCGGCGCCCGGGGCTATGTGGACGATTCCTGTGCCTTCGTCTTCGGTGACCTCGTCCCACGCGACGACGCGGTGCTCGTAGGCCGTTTCGGCGAACGCCGACTTGACAGCCGGCAGCGAATCGAATGGGCCGTTGTAACGCCAGCCGACGAGGTCGACTCCGAAACGCTCCTCCAGGACCTTGAAGTCGCCCTTTAAGGCAGTCTTCAAGGCGCCCTTGCCGAGCCAGTACTCGTCCTCCCCCTGGCGCACGCGAACATATGGGAGGTCAGGCTTCACGGCCGCGGCGACGTTGGCGGGGATGGTCCACGGAGTCGTGGTCCAAACGAGTAGCCACTCGCCGCGACGGTCGGCGAGCGGCAGGCGAACGGTCAGGCCGGGATCCTCGCGGTCTGCGTAACCCTCGTTCATCTCCATCTGGCTGATGCCGGTACCGCAGCGGGCGCACCAGGGCATCGAGTCGTGGCCCTTGTACAGCCAGCCACGCCGATTGCACTCGGCAAGGAATTCCCAGATCAGGTCGTTGTTTTCATTGGAGAACGTGAAGTAGGAGCCGCCGATGTCGGGCATGCCCAGGCGGCCGACGATCATCTCGACCGTGTCGGTCACTGGGCCGTTGGGGCCATCGACCGTCACCTGCTGGGTAGGATCCTCAGCGAGCAGGTCGCGCAGCCGGCGCAGCTCGTCGGGGTCGTTCCAGTCCATCCACATGCCCAGCCGGATCGACTGCTCGGTCTGCATCGCCGAATACGTGAGCACGCGCTGCTTGCACAGGCTGACGAACTCGGCGATGCCGTACGCCTCGATGTCCCGCTTGCTGGTGAACCCGAGTTCGCGCTCGACGTTCACCTCGACCCACAGGCCCTGGCAGTCGAACCCGTTCTGATAGCGCTGATCCTGCCCGAGCATGGCGTGGTAGCGCTGGAAGACATCCTTGTAGGTCCGACCCCAGGCGTGATGGACGCCCATCGGGTTGTTGGCGGTGATCGGCCCGTCGAGGAAGGACCAACGCTCGTTACCCGCGTTCTGCTGGCGAAGTCGCGCAAATGCCTGCCGTTCGTCCCACAGCGCGAGGACCTCGCGCTCGAGCGCAGCGCGATCGGGCGAACGGGGTACAGGCTTAAACGGGCTCTTCACCCGCTGATCGACAGACATGGGCCGACAGAATATCTGGCCGAGATGCTCAGGGACCACCCGGCGCTCAGGGACCGAGTCGGATATCAGTAGATCGGTGTGACCCAGTCGCTGTAGGCAGGCAGTCGCCCGCGCACGACGTCGAAATACAGACTCGCCAGCTGCTTCGTGATCGGGCCGACTTCGCCGTTGCCGACAGAGCGGTGGTCGATCTCCACGACCGGCGAGATCTGGGCGCCGGTGCCGCACATGAAGACCTCGTCGGAGCCGTAGAGCTCTGACCGATCGATCGTCCGAACGACCGTCTCGATGCCCATCTCCTCGCGCGCCAGCTGCATCAGAGCCGTGCGGGTGATCCCCTCGAGGATGTCGTCGGTCACCGATGGTGTAACCAGCTTCCCGTCGCGGACGATGAAGATGTTTTCAGCGCTGCCCTCGGACACGTGGCCGTCCATCGTCAGGACGATCGCCTCGTCGTAGCCGTTGAGAACCGCCTCTGTCTTCGAGAACGCGCTGTTGGCATAGCCGCCAACGATCTTCGCCCGGGCCGGCAGTGCCTGGTCGCTGTTCCGCCGCCATGAGACGACCTGAGCGCTGATCCCGCGGTCGATCGCGATGTACTCGCCGAACGGCACCGAGAAGATGACCAGCTGCTCTTCGAGGTTGTGAAGGCGCACGCCGATTGCCTCGGTCGACTTGTAAAGGGTCGGCCGGACATAGGTGTCCTGGCGGAAGCCGTTCCTGCGTAGCAGGTCGACGGTGAGCGCCACGAGCTCCTCCGGCGGCATCGGCAGCTTCATCAGCAGCACTTTGGCGGAGCGCGACATGCGCCGGAAGTGGTCGAGCATCTTGAGCCCGTAGAGCTGCCCCTGCTCCTCGTTCCAGTAGGCGCGGATGCCCTCGAAGGTCGCCGTGCCATACAGGAAGCCGTGGGTCATCACGGGGATCCGCGCCTCGGAGAGGGGCACGAATTTACCCTCGAACCAAGCCACTATCGTTTCGTCGGAGGGACGGGCGCCGGTCGCGGGGAGAATTGACCTGGCCGCCTTCTGCGTCAGCATCGGCGCGGAGTATACGCGCCTAGATCACGCCGCCGAGGCGTGCGAGGACGAGGACAACGTATAGAACGTAGAACAAACCGCCGATGAGGAGGTGGCGACCGCTCAGCGATCCCCGACGAACCATGGGCAGGAATATGACCGCGGTCGAGAGGAACGCGATCCCGGCCGACGCGAAGCTGAGCAACGAACCGCTCGTGATCGTCCATGCGTCCGCGGCGAGGATGACGCCAATCGCCGTAGGGATGCACGACTGGAACACCATGGCGCCGGTGATGTTGCCCATCGCCAGCGTGTCCTTGCCCTGGCGCACCCACAGCAGGCTGTTGAACTTCTCGGGCAGCTCCGTCGCAATGGGCGCGATGATCAGCGCCAGCAGCACCGGATCCAGTCCGGCCGATGCGGCCAAATCCTTGACGGCATCGACGAACACGAAGGCGCCGCCGATGATCATCCCCAGGGCGATAAGAACCTGGAAGTTGACCACCCGCAGCCGTGGGGCGCCACTCGGGTCGGTGCGGTAGGCAAGGCGGTCGACGCGCCTGAAACGCAGCGGAGCAAGGTCCACCGCGTCGATCGATGTGTCCGACTGGAAGTGCGCCCTGACGTACCAGGCGTAGATGCCGATCAATGCCACAACCGCGACGTACCGGAGCACGGACAGGTCCGGCGGGACGAGGGCCGCACCGACTGCGATCGCGTAGGCGAGGAAGAAGTAGCGGATGTCCATGCCCAGCACCTTTGTGTCGACGGGCATGCGACTGCCTGAGGTACGGCGACGCCTGTAGGCGAGCACGCCGAGACCCGTGACGAACATCGCCAGCGTCGCGAGCATGAAGGGGGCGCCCAGGATCGCGCCAACTCCGATGTCGTGGCCCGCAGAGGGGTCCGCCATCCCGCTCGCGAGCAGGATCGCCACGAGCGGAATCATCGTCTCGGGCAGCGCGGTTCCGACGGCCGCCAGAACGCTGCCGACCGCGCCCTCGGCCAGGTTCAGCTTATGGCCGAACCACTCGATGCCGTTCGTGAACAGCTCGGCGGCGAGCAGGATGATGACAAGTGCCGCCCCGAGCTCCAGGAGTTCCACTTACGCGTAGCTAGGCCCGGAGATGCTCCGGGGCGTACGGCAGCAGGGCGACGTGCCGCGCTCGCTTGAGCGCGCCAGCCAGCTGGCGCTGGTGCTCGGCACAGGTGCCGGTCTTGCGGCGCGGCTCGATCTTCGCCCGCTCGGATAGGTAGCGGCGCAGCCGGTTGATCTCCTTGTAGTCGATCTGCGCCGTCTTGTCGGCGCAGAAGGCACAGACCTTGCGGCGACGCCGATCGCGATACATGTCATCGCGTTTCTTGCTTCGGCTCGGGGGTGGCATGTCGGCGGTTAATCCTTTCTGGTCGTCAGGTCAGTCAGTCGGGTGGCTAGAACGGAAGGTCGTCGTAGGTCTCAGGCTCGGGCGCCTGTTGCCCGGGCTGCTGCTCGCCGGCTGGACGAGCCGGGCGTGCTGGCCGGCTGCCTTCGATCTGGCTGCCGCCGTCGCCCGCGTCATCGCGCGGACGACGCTCGAGGTTCTGGATGGTGTTCGCAACGAGCTCGGTGGTATATCGCTTCTGGCCGTCCTGGCCTTCCCACTGGCGGGTCTGGATACGGCCCTCGACGAAGACTTTCGCTCCCTTGCGCAGGTACTCCGCGGCGAACTCGGCCTGCTGGCCCCACGCCACCACCCGGAACCACTCGGTCTCTTCCTGGCGCTCGCCTTGAGCGTCCTTGTAGTTGCGGTTCACGGCGACAGTGAACTGCGTGACCGACTGGCCGCTCGACGTGTAGCGCATCTCCGGATCCTTGCCGAGGTTGCCGATGATCATGCACTTATTCAGCGACATCGCGATGTCTCCCTCTGATTCACGTGTTCGCGGCTAGGGTCGTTCGACGGCGGCGGGAGCGGCCTCGCTCTCCGACTCGTCGATGAACTCTGTGTCGATCTCCACGTCATCGACCTCCGGTGGCGGACCGGCGAGCGTGTCGTCGTCCATCTCCGCGTCGTCGCCGGCATCGGCCAGGGGGCGTCGCGCCGTCGGGCGCTCGATGCGCGTGACGAGGTGGCGCATCACTTCTTCAGTGATGTTGAGACCGCGCTCCAGCTCCAGGACGGAGTCAGGGGGGGCGTCGAACAGGAGGATGTGGTAGCTGCCTTCGCGGTGCTGGCCGATCGGATAGGCCAGGCGGCGGCGGCCCCACGGGCTGCGCTTCACGATTTGGCCGCCGGACGTCGTCACCGACTTGGTTGCTTTGTCGACGATCGCGTCGACCTGCTCGTCGGGAGTGTCTGGGCGCATGACAAGCATGAGCTCATAACGTCGCATGGTGTCTGGGTATCTCCTTCCCATGGGGACTGCCCCGCTCGTCGGTACCGCGCTGAGCGGCAAACCAGATCCTCGGCGGAGCTGAAAGGTGGCTCGGGAAGTATAGCCGAGCCATTCGGATCGGCCCGTTGCGAGGCTTGCTGGGCCGCGACTGATCGGTCGCGGGCAGGGCTCGCGTCAGTAGAGCGACTCGAGCCCGCGGACATCGCCGCGGCCGAGAGTTGCCTCCTGATTCTGGCAGTTGCCGTCGATGTAGACGCTCATGGTGAGACGACCGTGCTTGTTCTCTCCAACGTGGCCGAGGCCGTAGGCGTGACCAACCTCGTGGGTTACCAGCGACTCCATCATGAGCTCGTTCTGACAGCTGGCCAATGAAAGTGCCCAGGGCTGCTCCGGATCAAGCTTCATGTCCATCTCGATGATCTGGTTGCTGCCGTTCCACCAGATGCATGTGTAGCCGGCGAAGTAGCCGTCGAGCGGCGCAAAGCCGATGACGCTGACGCCATCCGGCGAATTGCACGCACCGGCTGGAGTGATGGCCGGCTTGCGCGACGTCGTCCCGAGGTAGCTCTGCGTCGCGCTGACATTGTCGGCCAGGCCGCAGTCGTTGCGCGCATTTACGACGTTCTTGAAGGACCGCTTGACGATCGCGAGGACATCGCCACCATTGAGCCCGGCCGGCACCGACGAGGCTCGAAACCGCCAGCCGAGATTCGACACCCAACGTGCGCTAGGGCCGATGTAGGAGTAGGCGCTATCGCTGCACGGTCCAGGCGATGCGGCGGCTCTAGCCGGCCGAAATTCCGTCCCGTCACCAGCGCTGGACGACTGTGCAGCCGCTGCGGGCGCAGCAACGAGCGCCAGAACGACTACTGCCAAGAGAACTGCCAGCCGCATCAGTTACCCCCCGTCCGGTGTCCTGTCTGCATCCGCGCCGTGGTGCCGAAGGTGAGATTCGAAGTCACAACCCTTGCGGGGCGCCGATCTCTGGCTGCAAGCGTAGCGTCCGCGGGTATTCGCGCACTCGAGGACGCTTTGTGCGCGGGCATCGGCCCGGCCGCCACGAATCGACGCCACAGATCATCGCGGGTAGCTCGTCCGTCTCGATGCCGCTGTTACCGCAGTGCAAGGCAAGCAAGGGCTCGCACGGCTCGAATGACAGGCGCACACGGGCTTCATAAGACTTGCCCGTCCAGGCACCACAAGGGGATGAATCGTGCGCGTTCTCGGATACGGCTTCCATAAGGGAGGCAAAGCGGCAAAGGCTCGTCAAGCCCTCACTCGCCGATTCGGCCTGGATCCAGACGATGCCCGTGTCGCCGAACTCGCAGACAACGGCGACGTCCTCGGCGTCCGAGCTCGAGAAGAAAACCTCGGAGCAGTGGTTGACCTACTCGCCCAACACGGCGGCGAACCTTTGGTTGACGTGGACGAACGCTGGACTGGCCTTCGTCCGAAACATCGAATATCTGACCCGTAATCCTGGCCAACAGAGCCTAGAGCCCGCCGCTCACGGCTCCTCGCACTTCCGGAGAGTGATTTGTGAGAGGGCTGCAAGAGCGACCTTCTCGGCTAGCTAGTCGCGGACATGGCGCGCGTGGCACGTTGCGAGCCACTTCCACTTGCCGGAGAGGGAACGCTCAATGAGATTCGAAGGTCCGCGCCGGAGCCTGCTCCCGTGGTTGATCCTGCTGATCCTGCTGATCGCAGCGGTTGCCATCTATTTCCTTTACCTGGCACCCCGCTAGGCGGGGAAGGAGGAGACACCATGCAAAAGGGCAAGAGCGTTATTGGCAAGGATGTCCTGAGTCTCGCCACCGGCGTGCGCATCCATAGCGTCAAAGACATTCTCATTGGGGCAGGCAACGATCAGGTTGTTGCGCTGCTCGTCGATGAGGGCGGATTGCTCGGCACGTCCACGGTGGTCCCCTTCGAGGCGGTCAACAGCATCGGGCGCGATGCGGTCGTCATCGAACAGGAGGAGGCGGTCGTAGCCGCATCCAGTGACCCTGAGGTCAAAGCCATTCTCAACCGCACGGACAAACTTCTCGGCAAGACCGTCTACACCGAGGACGGCCAAAAGATGGGTTCGATCGCCGATCTGTACTTTGACGATGCCAGCGGCCGCATCACCGGGTTTGAGATCTCCGGGGGGACATTGGGGGACCTGGCCCGAGGCCCTTCATACCTCGACACCAATGAGATCCAAATCGCTGGCCGCGACGCCGTTTTCATCAGCCGCTCAGGCGGTTCGGCTCTCGAGGGTCAAGTCGGCGGCATTCAGGGCGCGCTCGCCAAGGCCGGCGAGAAGCTGGGCAGCGCCGCTGACGACGCCAAGGAATCGCTAGCCGACAAGTCAGCGCTGACACCCCAAGAAAAGCTCGTCGGTAAGCGCGCCGGCGCAGACGTGACCGACGAGCGGGGCAGCATCGTCGTTGCGTCCGGGCAGCGCATCACCGTCGACCACGTCGAACGCGCGGAAGCCACCGGCAACCTCCAGCCACTGTACGAGGCGGCCGACGCGGGGGAAGCGCGCGAGCGCGACGAGAAAGCGAAGGCGGCCGCACAGCAAGTCGGCGACACAGCTGGGGACTTATGGGACAAGTTCACCGCGAAGATCGGCGAGGTCACCGACGCCGCCGGGCAGCGAGCTGACGAGCAGCAAACTCGCAATCGTCTGGCAAAGATCAACGACGCCATCGGACGGCCCGTAACCAAGGTCATGCTGGACCGAGATGACAAGGTGATCTTGGACCTGGGCGACATCATCACCCATCAGGCCGTACAGCGCGCCAACGACGCTGGTTTGCTCGACACGTTGCTGGGCTCGGTCTACGAGGGCCAGGTGACCTTTGAGCGCGACGAGATGAAGGCGAAGGTCGTCGCTGACTCCACGGTCAAGAAGGCGTCTGGGGGTGCGGCGATCGTCGACGAGCTCGCGACCAAGGTTCAAACGGCGGAGCAGGAGCACGCCAGCGCGGCGGAGGCACACAAGCGCGAGGCTCAGGCCTCGCGGGAGCGGAAGAACAAGGAGCGTGAAAGCCGTGCTGAGGCGCGCGACCAGGCGGTCAAAGAGCGGGAGGAAACCGAAGGGGAAGCTGTCGCCGTGAGCGAGACTGGCGAGCCCGTGGCTTAGCGAGCTCGTTGTGTGCCGAGAAGACGTCTAGCGACGACGAAACGCGACAATCAAAACGAAGAGAGCGACTGCCACAACCACGATGACCGCCCACATCGGAATGTCCATCGCGGCATCCTAACCCGCGGCGCGGCCTAGTTCCGGGCCTGAGGCAAGCCTGCCTGTCCACCGTGCGTGCCAGCGATGGTGGGATGCCGGCCATGGTGCCGAAGGTGAGATTCGAACTCACACGCCCTTGCGGGCCGCGGATTTTAAGGTCGCTCTATGGACGTTCGCGGGCGTCCGTCCCGTTGGCTTTCACGCTCAATGGGTGTTCTATTGTGCCCCGTCCGATCGCCCCGGTCCGCCGCCGTTGCTCACGTCGCTGTTCACGGAGCAGCTACTTGGGCACCCGGCCCTCGCCGATCTCCCGCAGACAGCGCGCCATCTCGCGGACGCACTCGACTTCCGTCTGCCCGACTGCGGTCCACTCGCGGCTCCTGCGCCCGATGTAAGCCTCGCGTTAGGCCAAGCGCCGGTCAACAGGGGCGTAGTTCGCCGTGATGGCGGAGCCTAGTCTGCATGACCAGAGCGGCACGGAGCTGGACCGCTGCGGCGGTGCTCCTAATAGCGGCAGCATGCGGCGGCGGTGGTGTGGCCACCCCGTCTCCCTCTCGGCCTGGACCGCACCTCGGAACAACAGACGGCTGCCCGCCCTCGTTCTGGGCGAAGCCGGAGAATTTCCAGCGATGGGAGGAGCTCCGGCCTGATGCAGTCGTCGGTGTGTTCTTCCCGGAGCCAGAGCAGTACGCCGAAATGACGCTCGCGGACGCATTACAAGCCACGTCCGCGAGCGACGTGAGGTGGGTACTGATCCAGCAGGCCATCGCGGCGATGCTGAACGGCGCTCATGAGTCACTCGGCTACCCGTACAGCAGATATGAGTTAGGAGTCGACGGTCGGCCACCTATCGTTCCGACGGTCGCAGATCTACTCCAAACCGGGACCGAAGATCAGATGGCCGCGTTCGCCCGTGAACTTCGCGAGGCGAACGAACTTGGGTGTCGCCTCGAACTGATACCCACTCCGCCGTGACGTAATTCTCTATCTGATCTAAGGCGTACATCGCCCACTGCCCGCCGTGGCGCTGTCCTGGGCGCCCTACGAACCAGCCGGGCGGCGTCGCGGCGTGCAACTCCGCCCAGGCGTCCTCGAGTGGCATGGCGGCAGAGATTGTCGCCCTGCCGCCATGCCTGATCCGAAACGGTCGTCTCCGAAGTGAACCTGGAGCCGCCGGAGCTGACTCTAATCGACCTCTACCCCAGTCGCGTCTCCTACCAGG
>Ga0183260_10000706_pt1 | contig 28443 bp, 29 predicted proteins | sample AntDrymUQ4972206_2_FD_129768 | JGI IMG/M metagenome (GOLD analysis project Ga0183260, IMG submission 129768) | Polar desert sand microbial communities from Dry Valleys, Antarctica - metaG UQ497 (22.06) (version 2) (version 2) | ecosystem: Environmental > Terrestrial > Soil > Desert | place... | reverse complement strand
GGACGTGATCACCTTCCCGGCGGTGCGTCAGGACATCTCGGTCGTCGTCGGCGAGGACGTCGAGGCCGCGGCGCTCGTGGCGGCGGCGCGGGAGGCCGGGGGGCCCGAGCTTCGAGAGGCAACGGTGTTCGACGTCTACCGCGGCGACCAGGTCGGAGACGGCAACAAGTCCGTCGCCATCCATCTCGTGCTGCGGGCACCCGATCGCACGCTCACCGACAACGACGCGGCGGCTGTCCGCCAGCGCATCGTGGCGCTCCTGGCCCAGCGGTTCGGCGCCCAGCTCCGGAGCGAGGTGGAGGTCGGCACCAGGATCACCGGAGGTGAAGGCCCCGACTAGCTCACAACACTTTGCCGCCGACGTACCAGACCGCCCCCTGGGTGGCGACGTTCTCTGTCTCGGCGAGCAGGCGGAGCACTGATACGCGGCCGCGGATCTCTTCGTCGTCGAGGCGCTCGAAGCAGCGGCGAGCCATCGCCGGCGCAACGCCGTAGCCTTTCCGCCGCGCGCAGCGGAACGTAAACCGGGCGGCGTCGCGGTCGCGGGTCGGATTGAGTGGCGCGCAGAGGAGCGCGGTGCGCGGCAGCAGCGCCGTCGAATCGAGCTCGAGGGCGCAGAGGAGGTCGCTCCAGTCGGGCGGGAGATCGGCGAGCGCCTCGTCCCAGGTGACGGCGACGGGGACGTCCGAGTCCGTCGTCTCGACCGGCGCGTCGAAGCCGGGCTCGGGGGGCGTCGAGACCTGCTCCTGCTCGAGAAGGCACCACACGCGCTCGTCGTCGAGCCTGCCGAAGAGTCGCCGTGCAGCCTCGGGGCCCGGACCACCTCCGGCGCGGCGGATCGTCAGGACAAGCTCGTCCCCGACGCGCCCGGCGTCCATCGACCCGAGGATGCGCGCGGCCCGCTGGAGCTGGTTCGGCTGCTCGGTGCGGAGCCTGAGCCCGACGGATTCCCATTCGCTCGGGAGCCGCCGCTCAAGCGCCTCCCACTGATCCCGGAGCTTCACGGCGGTCAGCATAATGACGCCAGTGAGCGGGCCAGCACGTGTCGTTGCCGCGCCCACCGGCGGGCGCCGCTGATGCCGACCGACGTCAAGCTCCCGCGTCTCGGGCAGGGCATGGAGTCGGGGGTGATCGTCCGCTGGCTCAAGGCGGAGGGCGACACCGTCTCGAGTGGCGATCCGCTCTACGAGCTCGACACGGACAAGGTCACCCAGGAGGTCGAGGCCGAGGCCGACGGCGTCCTGCTGAAGATCGTCGTATCCGAGGGGGAAGTGCAGGTCGGTTCTGTTGTCGCTGTGATCGGAGAGGAAGGCGAGTCTGCCGCGGAATCGCCTGACGGCGCTTCCGCTAGACCGGCAGATTCGACCGAAGAGACAGCGTCGGAGGTGGACGAGGGGCCGGAGGACGACGAACAGGACGGGGAGCAGGACGAGAAGGGCGAGAAGGGCGTCTCCGCCAAAGGCAGCGACGCCCCTGACGCGCCGCCAGAAGAGGAGGAGACCACGGACGCGGACGACACCGCTTCCGAAGAAACGCCGCAGGAGGACCGGTCTAGCCTTCAGACGTCCGCAGGACGGCTGAAGGCCTCGCCGCTCGCACGGAGGATGGCGCGCGAGCGCGGGATCGACCTCGCCGCGATAACCGGGACGGGCCCCGACGGTCGCATCCTCGCCGAGGACATCGAGCGTGCCGCGAGCGCCCCCGCAGCCTCTCCGACGACGAAGGCGCCGACGGGCGAGGTCGAGGTCGTCGAGTTGACCTCGATCCGGAAGACGATCGCGCGCCGGCTCACGGAGGCCTGGACGGCCCCGGTCTTCCAGCTCGGTGTCACGGCGGACATGACCCTCACGCTCGCGCTGCGTGAGAGCCTCGTCGAGCGACTCGAAGAGGGGGACGCGAAGCCGACCGTTAACGACATCCTCGTGCGCCTCGCGGCGTCGGCGCTCACGAGGCATCCAGCGATCAACGCGACGTTCACGGGCGAGCAGATCCAGCGCCACCCGGCCGCGAACGTCGGCATCGCGGTCGCGGCGCCCCAGGGGCTGATCGTCCCCGTGATCGCCGACGCGGCGCGACGCACCGTCCAGGAGATCGCGCGCGTCCGGGCCGACCTCGTCGGCCGTGCCAGGGACGGCAAGCTGACGATGGCCGACCTCCAGGGCGGCACGTTCACGATCTCGAACCTCGGGATGTTCGGCGTGGAGCAGTTCACCGCCGTGCTCAACCCGCCCCAGGTTGCGATCCTCGCCGTCGGATCGGTTCAGGATCAGGCCGTCGTCCGTGACGGTCAGGTCGAGGTCGCACCGCGCATGCACCTCACGCTGACCTGCGACCATCGTGCGATCGACGGGGCCGACGGCGCCGTCTTCCTGCAGACGCTCGTCGCGCTGGTCGAGCGGCCCGCGCTGGCGCTGTGACCGACGAGCGCTCGCCGATCGTCGTCCGGCGCGGCGGCGAGCAGGACGTGCGCTTCTTGCGGGACATGCTCCACCACGCCTACTACTGGAAGGAGCGGGCACCCGACGCCGGCCCCGGTCCGGTCGCCCTCTACGTGAAAGCGTGGGGGCGGCTGGGAGACACCGCCGTCGTCGCGATCGACGCCGGCTTTCCGGTGGGCGCCGCGTGGTACCGGCTCTTCGCCAGAGACCGGCCGGGCTACGGATTCGTCGACGAAGGGACGCCCGAGCTCGCGATCGCCGTCGTGCCGAACGCGCGTGGCAGGGGCGTCGGCGCCGCGTTGCTCGACGCCCTGCTCGCGCGTGCGCTCGAGGCCGGCCACGAAACGATCTCGCTGAGCGTCGACCGGACGAACGCCGGGGCGATCGAGCTCTACCGCCGCCACGGCTTCGAGCGGGTCGGTGAAGACGACGACTCCCTGACGATGCTCGCTCGCCTCGACCACACGACCTCAACCGAAGGGACTGATCCTCGATGAACGTCGACGTCGCCGTCCTCGGAGGCGGCCCGGCCGGCTACACGGCCGCGATCCGCGCCGCCCAGCTCGGAGGCAAGGTTGCCTGCATCGAGCGCGAGCCCGCGCTCGGGGGAACCTGCCTGCGCGTCGGGTGCATCCCTACGAAAGCCTGGGTGCAGAGCGCCCACGCCTATCACGACGCGCGCGAGACGTTCGCGAAGCTCGGGGTGCGGGTCGGCGAGCCGACGCTGGACTTCGGCACCGTCGCGTCCTGGAAAGACTCCGTCGTCGGCCAGATGACCGGTGGCGTCGCGTCGCTCTTCAAGGCGAACGGCGTCGAATGGGTCAAGGGCCACGGGACGTTCACCGGGCCGGAGGCGATCGCCGTCGAGGGCGCGGAGGAGGTCGTGTTCGAGAGCGCGATCGTCGCGACCGGCTCTGCCCCGATCCGGCCACCCATCCCGGGGATCGACTCGCCCCGCTGCGTCGACTCCACCGGTCTGCTCGCGCAGACGGCCGTGCCCGGGCGGCTCCTCGTCCTCGGTGGGGGGATCATCGGTTGCGAGTTCGCCTCGATCTTCGACCGGTTCGGCACCGAAGTGACGATCGTCGAAATGCTCCCGAGCCTGATCCCGACGGAGGATGAGGACGCTTCGAAGGAGCTCGAGAAGGCCTTCAAGAAGCGCGGCATCGCGCTCCATCTCTCGAAGCAGTGCACCCAGGTCACGGACGACGGAGAGCACTTGACGGTTCACTTCGGCGAGGGGGAGACCGTCGAGTGCGATCTGATGCTCGTCTCGGTCGGGCGCGCCGCGCTCGTCGACGGCCTCGGGCTCGAGGCCGCCGGCGTCACGTTCGACCGCAAGGCGATCGCGACCGACGACCACCGCCGGACGAACGTGCCGCACATCTATGCCGCGGGCGACGTGGCCGGCTACTGGCAGCTCGCGCACACGGGTTTCCGGGAGGGGGAGGTCGCCGCGGAGAACGCGATGGGCCACGACGCGGCGGTCGGCGATCCCGCGGTGCCGCGGCCGATCTACACCGACCCGGAGATCGCGGGCGTCGGGCTGACCGAGAAACAGGCACGGGAGCAGCACGGCGACGCCGTCGTCGTCGGCCGCTGCCCGTGGGCCGCGATTGCCCGCGCGGTCATGTCCGGCGAGACGACGGGCTGGGTGAAGACGATCCACGAGAAGATTTACGGCGAGCTCCTCGGCGTCGTGATCGTCGGCCCCCACGCGACCGACCTGATCGGCGAGGCGGTCGTCGCGCTCGACGCGGAGTCGACCATCGAGACGGTCGCAGACGGCGTCGCACCCCATCCGACGCTCGCCGAGGGCCTCAAGGAGGCGGCCCTCGTCGCGCTCGGTCGGGCAATCCATCTTCCACCCAGGCGTCGGTAAAGCAACGGAGGCGGTAGGCTCGGGTCATGCGTCAGCGACGAAACGCACTCATCGGAGCGCTCGTGTGGTTTTTCGGGACGCGCTACGCCAAGAAACGCGCCGCACGTGCTCTCTCTGCGGTACCGGGTGTCGGCGGCTCGAGCGCGGGTGTGGGCCGAGGACGGCTCGGCACGGCCGGGGGCGCCCTCGCTCTCGTCGGTGTCGTCGTCGGAGCGCTCTTCGCGTGGCGCAAGCTGCGCGGCCCCGGCGAGCCGAACTACCCGTCCGCCGCCCGCGCGCGACCCGAGGACGCACCGGCGGCCGCCGACAGCGGCGCGTGAGCGGCCACGAGGTGATCCCGAGCGTCCGTGTCTCGGACCTGGGTTCGGCGCTCGCTTTCTATCGAGACATTCTCGGCTTTCACATCGAGCGCGGCAGTTCGGACGACTCCAATGTCTCGCTGCGGCGCGGCGATGCTCGTCTCATGCTCGAGTCGGCCGCCGACCACTACGGCGCCGCCTACAACGCGGAGATCCGCGAGCGGCTCGGGACGAAGTCGCCACACGCGCTCTACATCGAGGCCGAAGACCTCGACGAGCTCTACGGTCGCGTCACCTCCGGTGCCGTTCGCGTCGTCGATCCGCTCGGTGAGCGGGCGTGGGGCCAGAGCGAGTTCACGGTCGAGGACGGCGAGGGCAGCTGGCTCACGTTCTGGCGTGCCGACGCGAGCTGAGCTCGCGCTCGTAGCCGCCGACATGAGCGAGACTCGGCGAAGCGTCATCCGTTCCGCGGTGGAGGGGCTCGTGCCGTACGAGCCGGGCAAGCCCGTCGAGACCGTGCAGCGCGAGCTGAGTCTCGACCGGGTGGTGAAGCTCGCGTCGAACGAAGGGCCTTTCGGCCCGTTTCCCGAGGCGCTCGAGGCGATGGCGCGCGCGGCGCCGGATGCGAACCGGTACCCGGACGGAGGCTGCTACCGGCTGCGGGAGGCGCTCGCCGGGCGCCACGGGGTCGCGTTCGAGGAGACGGTCGTCGCTGCCGGCGCGGACGCCGTGATCGGCTATGTCTGCCTCGCGACACTCGACCCGGGCGACGAGATCGTGACGCCGTGGCCCTCATTCTCGAGCTACGTGCTCGATCCGCTCAAGCTCGGCGCGGTACCGAGCCGCGTCGCGCTCGACGACGGTCGCGTCGAGGTCGACTCCCTGCTCGACGCCGTGACCCCGCGGACGAAGCTCGTGTTCCTTCCGACCGTCAACAACCCGACGGGCACCGCGCTCACGCGAGACGAGGTCGCACGCTTCCTCGCCGAGGTGTCCGGCGATGCCCTGACCGTCGTCGACGAGGCGTACTTCGAGTACGTCGACGACCGGGCGTTCCCGGACGCGATCGAGCAGGCGGTGAGATCGGGCGCGAACGTGCTTGCGTTACGGACGTTCTCGAAGATCTACGGGCTGGCAGGCCTCCGGGTGGGGTACGGCGTCGGCCCCGCGGCGGTGATCGCCGCGATCCGGAAGGTGCAGCGCGCCTTCGACGTCGCAGCGCCGGCGCAGGAAGCCGCACTTGCAAGCCTGGACGGGGCGGCGGAGCTCGAGCGGCGGCGAGCGGTGAACCGGGAGGCGATGGCGGAGCTGGAGCGCGTCCTCCGCGCCCGCGGGTTCTCGCCGGTCGGTCCGGCGGTCGGCAACTTCCTCTACGTCGACGTCGCCGAGGATGCGGCGGCGTTGAACGACGCGTTGCTCCGGCGAGGGGTGATCGTCCGGCCCATGGGCTCCTTCGGCGCTCCGACCGCACTTCGGATCACGGCCGGGACACCCGACGAGATCGCCTTCCTCGCCGACCAGCTCGACGCGGTGATGGGGTCTGTCCCCGCAGGGGACTAACGCCCGCGCGACGGGCTGTGCCGTGCGGCGTACAGAGCTCGTAGCACGGGGGACAGACCCCTGCCGGGGTCAGTCCCCTGGGTTGGCTACCGTTTCTCGATCCGGCTCGGCTCGCCGGCTCTTCCCATGCGGACGACACTGAAACGAGGAATCGGACGTGGCGCGTCGCCGGACGGCGATGCGAACGGACACGCGGACGGCTTTGGGCTCACGCCGGCAATGGCTCCGCCGGTTGCGATCTACCGTCAACCGCCACCCCTGCCGCGCAGCGGAAGGGCGTTCGCGGCGCGGATCCTCGGCTGGTCGTCGCTCGTCGTCGCTGTACTCGCGGGTGGCATCGCGAGCGGCGCCTACCTCTACTTCCACGAGACGGTCGCGGCCGTTGCGCCGAGGTCGGTCGACGTAAAGAAGGCGCTCAAGTCCCTCAAGGTTGCGCTCCCGGGCGAGCCCGCGACCGCGCTTGTGATCGGCTACGACCGGCGCGCGAACGAGGCGAAGGGCACGCCGTCACGGTCGGACACGATCATGCTCGTCCGGGCCGACCCTGACGAGAAGGCGATCTCGCTCCTCTCGTTCCCGCGCGACCTGAGCGTCGAGGTGCGCTGCCCGGGCCAGTCGACGTACGTCTCGAAGATCAACGCGGCGTACGCGGACTGCGGCACCCAGGGAACGGTCGAGACCGTCAGGGCGCTGACCGGCGTGCCGATCAACTACATCATCACGGTCAACTTCCGCGGGTTCCGCCAGCTCGTCGACAAGGTCGGCGGTGTCTGGATGGACGTCGACCGACGGTACTTCAACGACCGCGGGGGCTCGTGCATCGGGTGCTACGCGAAGATCAACCTGCGACCCGGATACCAACGGCTGACCGGGTTGAGGGCGCTCGACTTCGTCCGGTATCGCCATACGGACTCCGACCTCTATCGCAACGCGCGCCAGCAGCTCTTCGTCAACGCGTTCAAGGATCAGATCCAGTCGTCCGTGTCGGTGTTCGAGCTGCCGAAGGTGATCAAGGTGATCACGTCCAACATCGAAGTGGGTCAGGGCGGTGGGAAGGACGTCAGCCCGAAGACGGTGCTGAGGTACGCGGCGCTCGCGTACGCGCTGCCGGCGGGTCACATCTTCCAGGCGCGGATCGACGGGCTCGAGGGCTCGGCCGATCTGTACACCACGCCCGAGAACATCTCGCGCGCCGTGCGGGAGTTCCGCAATCCCGATGTCGAGTCGCCGCGCAAGGCAACCGCCGTCGCGCTCAACGAGAAGGTCAAGGTCAAGACACTCGCGCCCCGCGACACGAGCGTCCTCGTTCTGAACGGGAACGGCGTCGAGGGCTCCGCCTCGACCGCGAGCTACCTCCTCGGTCAGCGCGGCTACCAGATCCTGAGCCCCGCAGCGGGTCTCACCGCGAACGCGCCGAGCTACGACTACTTCCGCACGGAGGTGTACTTCGACGCACGGCGCGGCGGCGCTCAGCCGGCCGCGCGCAAGCTCGCGAACCTGTTCGGCTCGGCCGACGTGAAGAAGCTGACGCCGAAGATCCGCCTGCTTGCGAACCGCTCGATGGTGGTCGTCGTACTCGGCCAGACCTTCCACGGGCGCCTCGCCGCCGCGCCGGTCGACCAGACGCCGAAGCGGCAGCCGGCCAACGTCGCCGACGGTTCGAGCACGGCGATCGGCCTTCTACGTGACTTCCGGCGCGAGATCGACTTCCCGCTGATGGTGCCGACGAAGATCGACCGCTCCTCGTCGATCGACTACGAGATGCCGGTGCGGGTCTACGACATCGACCCGGACAAGGAGCACACGGCTCTACGGCTGACCTACCGACACGGCTTGAACGAGTACTGGGGCATCCAGATGACCGACTGGGAGGATCCGCCCGTGCTCGAGGGCCGGAACTTCGTCCGGAAGATCGGCGGGCGGCGCTACGAGCTCTACTACAACGGCCCCCGGCTGCACATGGTCGTGCTGAAGACCGACGGCGCGTCCTACTGGGTCGTGAACACCCTGCTCGACCGGCTCTCGAACGAGACGATGATCGCGATCGCGAAAGGCCTCCGGCCGCTCGCGAAGCTGACTCGCGCCTCGTGAGCGAGGTCGGCTCCCGCCGCGACTATTCTCCCGCGGCCATGAGCGAGGGAAAACGTGTCGCGGTCTTCGGCGCCGGCTACGTCGGGCTCGTCACGGGCGCCTGCTTCGCCGAGCTCGGTCATCGCGTCACCGTCCGCGACATCGTCCACGACCGGATCGAGATGCTTCGGCGCGGTGAGGTGCCGATCTACGAGCCGGGCCTCGACGACCTGCTCGCACGGAACGCCGAGCGTCTCACGTACACGACCGAGGTCGCCGAGGCGATGGACGGCGCGAAGTTCGTCTTCGTCGCGGTCGGAACGCCACCGACGTACTCAGGTGACGCCGACCTGTCGGCCGTCTGGACGGTGATCGACGAGCTGCCCGAGGTGGAGGAGCGGGTCGTGGTCGCGATGAAGAGCACCGTCCCGGTGGGAACGGGCGCAAAGGTTCGCCTGCGGCTCGACCAGCGCGGGCTCGCTCACGTGGGCTACGTCTCGAACCCCGAGTTCACAGCCGAAGGCACCGCTGTGAGCGACTTCATGGAGCCCGACCGGATCGTGATCGGTGCCTTTGAGGAAAGCGATGCCGACGCCGTCGCCGCACTCCACGCCGGGATCGACGCCCCTATCGTCCGCGCAGACGTCGCCTCGGCCGAGATGATCAAGCTGGCGGCGAACGCCGCGCTCATGACCCGCATCTCGTTCATCAACGAGATCGCGAACGTCTGCGAGGCGACCGGCGCCGACGTGGTCAAGGTCGCGGAGGGCGTGGGCCTCGACCGCCGGATCGGAAAGAGCTTCCTTCGGGCCGGGATCGGATTCGGCGGAAGTTGTTTTCCCAAGGATTCGCTCGCGCTCAAGCAGCTGGCGGCGAACTCGGGCTACCACTTTCAGGTGCTGAATGCCGTGATCGAGGTGAACGAGCTCCAGAAGCGGCGGGTGGTCGGCAAGCTGCTCGAGCTGCTCGACACGCTCCGCGACAAGCGGATCGCGCTTCTCGGGCTCGCGTTCAAGCCGGGCACCGACGACACGCGCGAAGCGCCGGCGTTCGTGCTCGCCGGCCGTCTGCTCGCCGAGGGCGCCGAGGTCGTCGCCTGGGATCCCGTCGCCACGGCGGACGGGCTCACCGGCGTCACCCAGGTGCCGACGGTGGAGGAGGCGGTGCGCGGCTCGGACGCCGTCGTGCTCGTCACCGAGTGGCCGGAGCTGGCCGATCTCGACTGGCCGACCCTTGCGAGCTCGATGCGCACGGCCGTCCTCGTCGACGGACGCAACATGCTCGAGCCGGACGCGATGCGCGAGGCGGGGTTCCGCTACGACGCGATCGGCCGGGCCGCGGGCAACGGCCGCGTGTAAGTCCCGTGGAGGCGATCGTCCTCGCGGGTGGCAAGGCGGAGCGCCTCGGCGACGCCGCCGGCGGTCGCCCGAAGTCACTCGTCGCTGTCGGCGGGCGCCCGCTCCTCGCCTGGCAGATCGGTCGCCTCGCGAAGGCAGGCGTCGGACGCGTGATCGTGAGCTGCCTCCGTGGGCAGGAGGAGACGTTTCTCGAGGAGCTGCACGGGGTCGGGCCTGACATCGTCTGCGCCGGTGAGCCGGAGCGTCTCGGTCGTGGCGGCGGGATTCGGTTTGCCGCCGGGTTCAGGGAAGAGACCGGGGACGTGCTCGCGATGAACGGAGACGAGCTCGTCGACGTCGACTTCGAATCCCTCCTCGAGCGTCACCACGCGACGGGTGCTGTCGCGACGGTCACGGTCGCACGGCCGGCGTCCCAGTTCGGCCAGGTCGAGCTCACCGACGACGACGTCGTGACGGGCTTTCAGGAGGCGGGCCAAGTGCCCTACTGGGTGAACTGCGGGATCTACGCGCTCTCGGAGGCCGCCCTCGCGCGCTTTCCGGAGAAGGGCGACCACGAGTCGACGACCTTCCCCGAGCTCGTCTTCGAGGGAGCGCTCCGGGCGTTCCGACACGAGGGCACGTGGCTCACCGTCAACACGCCGAAGGAGCTCCGCCGCGCCGACGAGCACGTCACGGCGCACCCGGAGTGGCTCGCGTGACCAGCCCACATGCGACGACTCCCCGCCGCGTCGAGAAGCCGTGGGGTTGGGAGCTCGTCTGGGCCGAGACCGAGTGGTACGTCGGCAAGGTGCTTTTCGTTCGAGCCGGACAGGCGCTGAGCCTTCAGTACCACGAGGAAAAGGACGAGGCTTGGCTCGTCCAGAAGGGGCGGGCGACGCTCGAGCTCGGCGAGGTGGGGGAGCCGCTCGCGTCCCTCGAGATCGTCGGCGGCGATACGTTCCGCTATCGCCCCGGGACAGTGCATCGCGTCACCGCGATCGAGGATCTGACGATCGTCGAGGTCTCGACCCCCCACCTCGACGACGTCGTGCGGCTCGAGGATCGGTACGAGCGAGAAGGGACGAGCGCGGCGTAGGGGACTGGTCCCGCAGGGCCTGTCCCCCGTGCTACGAGCGATGTCGGTCGCAGGAGATCGTCGGTCGCGCGGGGGACGGGCCTCTCCGGCCAGTCCCTAGAAGTAGAAGGTCTTCCACGCCTCCCACCACGTGTCGGCCGTAACCGAGATCGTGCGGTCGTCGACACGGACGACGCCTGGGCGGAAGCGCAGCTTGTCGACGGCGAGCGTGTGCTTGAACTCGACCGTGATCTCGCACGGGCTGCCTGGGCTCCACGGTGCCACGGCCATCAGGTCGGAGAGCGCCTCCCTCGCGCCCGCCTCGATCAGCTCGCGTGCGCGGAGCGGCGGGATCTGCCGCGCGGAGGTCGCGCCGAGGCCCTTCTTGACCGCGACGGTCGTCAGCCCGTCGCCGACGAGTGCCGTTCCCTCAGCGCAGGCGACGTCGTCGCCGGTCACGAGCAGCACGGGGCAGTCCCAGGTGCCGCAGAGCGCGGCGTGGATGCCGGTCTCGCCGACGAGCGTCCCGTTGAAGAGGAGGTTGTAGTAGTCCTGGCCGGAGACGGTGTGGTTCATCCCGCCCTTGCCGGCGCCCGCCATCGCATGCATGCCGACGAGGAGTGCCGCGTCGCAGCCTTCCTCGAGGAAGTCGGTGTACTCCGTCCAGTCCTCCTGCACGACGTACTCGCAGTCGGGATGCAGGAGATCGGGGACGAGCGAGTTGAACGACCACTCCTGACCCGCGCCATGGCAGTCCATGACGACGATCTCGGTCGCCCCGGCCGCTTTCGCGCCGCGGACGGCCGCGTTGATCTCCTCGGTGTAGAGCCGGCGGCCTTCCTCGTACATCGGCGCGCCACCCAGCGTCTGGCGCCCGCGGACGATGCCAGAAACGCCCTCCATGTCGCTGATGATGTGGATCCGCATCTCTCGACAGCCTTCCACGAAGACCTTGACACAACTATGGTAAGGTTGTGGACAATGTCGACGTTTACCGTCAGCCAGGCCGCGGCGCAGACCGGCTGGTCTCCGCGGATGCTTCGCTACCTCGAGGCGACGGGCCTCGTCGTACCAGCCCGCAGCGCCTCGGGGTACCGCCGGTACGAGCCTGCCGAGCTCGAGCTCCTGCGGGGGCTCGGGCGATTGCGCGAGCGGTTCGACGTGGAGCTCGACGACGTCGCGTTCGTCGTCCGGCTTCGTCGCGACGCCGAGCTGCGCTCAGCCGTCGAGCACTGGCTCGCCGGCACGACGGTGCCCGCCGAGGGCGCGAGCGAGGCCGACTGGATCGAATGGGAGCAACTGAAGCACGAGCGCCTGCTCGCCGCCTGACCGACCACCACCAGAGAGGAACCATGGCCACGACCGTCAAGCACGACGTCAAGGATCTCGCCCTCGCCGGCGAGGGCATCCGCCGGATCGAATGGGCCGACCGGCAGATGCCGGTGCTGATCGCGATCCGCGAGCGGTTCGAGCGCGAGCAGCCTCTCGCGGGCTACCGCGTCTCGGCCTGCCTCCATGTCACGACCGAGACCGCGGGCCTCATGCGGACGCTGAAGGCCGGTGGTGCCGAGGTCGTGCTCTGCGCCTCGAACCCGCTCTCGACCCAGGACGACGTCGCCGCGGCGCTCGTCGACGCCTACGGGATCGCCACCTTCGCGATCAAGGGCGAGGATCACGACACCTACTACCAGCACCTCGAGGCCGCGATCGACCATCGCCCGCACGTGACGATGGACGACGGCGCCGACGTGATCGGAATCCTCCACTCGGCTCGCCGCGAGCAGCTCGGTGACGTGATTGCCGGCACAGAGGAGACAACGACCGGCGTGATCCGACTCCGTGCGCTCGAGCGCGACGGCAAGCTCGGGTTTCCCGTCGTCGCCGTCAACGAGGCACGGACGAAGCACCTCTTCGACAACCGCTACGGCACCGGGCAGTCGACGCTCGACGGGATCATTCGCGCGACGAACGTCCTCATCGCGGGTCGCACCGTCGTGATCGCCGGCTACGGCTGGTGCGGCCGCGGTGTCGCGATGCGGGCCAAGGGCCATGGCGCGCACGTGATCGTGACCGAGGTTGACGCGATGAAGGCGCTCGAGGCCGTGATGGACGGGTTCCAGGTGATGTCGATGGCGAAGGCAGCCGAGGTCGGCGACATCTTCGTCACCGCGACCGGGGACAAGCACGTGATCGCCCGGCAGCACATGGAACGGCTCAAGGACGGCGCGATCCTCGCGAACACGGGGCACTTCAACGTCGAGATCGACATCCCGGCGCTGCGGTCGCTCGCGACCGAGACCCGCGAGGCGCGCGCCCTCGTCGAGGAGTTCACGCTCGCCGACGGCCGCAAGGTCTACCTCCTTGCAGAGGGTCGCCTCGTGAACCTCGCGGCTGCCGAGGGGCATCCCGCCCAGGTGATGGACATGTCGTTCGCGAACCAGGCGCTTGCCGCCGAGTTCGTGATCGAGAACGCGGCGACGCTCGAGCCGAAGGTCTACGACGTCCCGACCGAGATCGACGACGAGATCGCGCGGCTCAAGCTCGCGACGATGGGCGTCACGATCGACGAGCTCACCGAGGAGCAGTCGAGCTACCTCGCGAGCTGGGACGAGGGCACCTGATCGACTCATGCGGGTGCCCGGCCTCGGTCGGGTACCCGCGTACAGTTCGCTCGCCGTGCCTGCGACCGAGCTCTTACCCGAGCGCATCGTCCGTCTCGACGGCGATACGGTCGTGCTTCTCGACCAGCGCCGGCTGCCGGACGAGGAGATCGAGCTGCGCTGCAGGACGACCGACGAGCTCGTCGAGGCCATCCGCGCGCTTGCGATTCGCGGCGCTCCGTCGCTCGGTGTCGCAGCCGCCTACGGGCTTGCTGCCGCGGCTGCGCGCGGCGAGGACGTCGACGGCACGATCGAGGCGCTCGCCGCGTCCCGCCCGACCGCCGTCAACCTGCGTTGGGCGCTCGAGGCGATGCGGGACGACCCGAGTTGCGAGCGAGCCGTCGCGCTTCACGCCGAGGAGGTCGAGCGCTGCCGGCGGATGGCCGCTCACGCGGTCGAGCTCTTCCCGGATGGAGCGCGAGTCCTCACCCACTGCAATGCCGGTGGCCTCGCGACCTCCGGATACGGTTCGGCGCTCGGTGCCGTGCGGGCTGCCTGGGAGGCGGGCCGGGTGGAGCGCGTGTGGGTCGGCGAGACCCGGCCCCTCCTCCAGGGAGCGAGGCTCACCGCCTGGGAGCTCGAGCAGCTCGGGATCCCACACGCCGTGATCGCCGACTCGGCGGCCGCGTCGCTCATGGCGAGCGGCGAGATCGACCTGGTCGCGACGGGCGCCGACCGAATCGCCGCGAACGGCGACACCGCGAACAAGATCGGTACGTACGCGCTCGCGGTCGCCGCTGCGTACCACGACCTGCCGCTCGTCGTCGTCGCCCCGACCTCGACCGTCGACCAGGAGACGGCCTCCGGCGCCGAGATCCCGATCGAGGAGCGCGACCCGGCCGAGATCACGGGCCGCTTCCCCGCCCGTAACCCGGCGTTCGACGTCACGCCTGCGGCGCTCGTCGGGGCGATCGTGACCGAGCTAGGCGTCCACCGGGCGCCCTACGAGGCGAGCCTGCCGCGGGTCGCGGTTGCGCGATGATCCTCGACGAGCTCGACGACGGCACGCGCGCTCTTCTCGAGCGGTTCAGGTTCGATCCAGTCCGGTTCGAGAAGCTCCGAGCGCTGGTTCGCTCCGGCTCGCTCTCCGCCGGCACGAACGAGGTGGTGGGGCAGGTGGAGCCGCCCGAGCCCACCGACGTCGTGCACCACCCGGGTGAAGGCTCCGAGGAGTGGCGCAAGGCACGCGACGCCGGGCTCGAGGCGCTCCGCGACGGCCGCGTCGGCCAGGTGGTTCTCGCGGGCGGCATGGCGACCCGGTTCGGCGGCGTCGTCAAGGGCGTCGTCGAGGCGCTGGACGACCGGAGTTTCCTCGACTGGAAGCTCAGCGCGACGGCGGAGCTCGCCGACGAGCTCGGCTGCGAGATCCCCGTCGCGCTGATGACGAGCTTCGCGACCGACGCCGACACCGCTGCGCACGTTCGGGAGCTCGACGTCCCAACGCCGACGTTCTTCTCGCAGTCCGTCTCGCTCCGGCTGACCTCAGACGGCGAGCTCTTCGAGGAGAATGGCGAGCCGTCCCTCTATGCGCCGGGTCACGGTGACCTGCTCGAGGCGATCCGCCACTCGGGCGTCCTGGGCGCCCTCGGCGAGAAGGGGGTCGCGCACGTCGGCGTCTCGAACGTCGACAACCTCGGCGCGAGGCTCGACCCGGTCGTCGTCGGCGCCCACCTCCTCGCGGGCCGGCCGATGACAGCGGAAGTCGCCCGCAAGGAAGGGGACATGGGAGGCGCGCCTGCGCGCGTGGACGGTCGCCTCGGGCTGCTCGAGGGCCCGGAGTTCCCTCCGGCCTTCGACCACGATCGGATTGCGGTCTTCAACACCAATACGGTCACGTTCGCGCTCGACGCGCTCGACCACGCATTCGACCTCCGCTGGCTCTACGTCCGAAAGCAGGTGGACGGTCGAGACGCGGTGCAGCTCGAGCGGCTGTACCACCACGCGTCGTGGGAGCTCCCGACGACCTACCTCGAAGTTCCGAGGAGTGGCGCCCGCGGACGGTTCTTTCCGATCAAGGAGCCCGACGACCTCGTCCGCTCGCAGGATGCGCTCCGCGAGATGCTCGTGAGCTCCGTGCTCGATTAGGGCCGGACAGGTCCGGCCCCTACGACTCGCACGAAGTCGGCACAGAGACGTCACGCTCTCGTCACAGGTGTGCCCGTACGGTCGCAGCATGCCTCTCCTCGGGCTCGTGCTGCCCTCCCGATGTGCCGGCTGCGAGAGGCCCGGCCCGTCGCTCTGCGGCGGCTGTCGCGATCGGCTGATCCGGCTCGCGCCACCCGTGTGCGAGCGCTGCGGCTGTCCCGGAGCCTGGCCTGTCCGGCGCTGCGTCGAATGCCGCGGTCGCCGGCTCGCCTTCCTTCGCGCTCGTGCCGCGATCGTCTACGACGAGCGGGCGCGGAGGATCGTCTTGGCCTGGAAGGAGCGCGGGCGACGTGACCTCGCCGGCGCACTCGCGGCGGTGGTCGTCGAGGTGGTCGCCAGGCCGACAATCGACGCGGTCACGTTCGTTCCCGGCGATGCAGAGCGCACGCGGGAGCGCAGTCACGTTCCTGCGGAGCGCCTCGCCCGCGAGCTTGCCGAGCGGTGGGAGGTGCCGTGCCTGCGCTTGCTCCGCCGCGTCGGTGGAGCGCCGCGCCAGGCGCGGCTTCCTCGTGCTGCACGGGGGGCGAACGTCCGCGGCGCGTTCGTCGCAACCGCGCGGCCGCCGCCGTCCGTCGTCCTCGTCGACGACGTCTACACCACCGGCGCCACCGCGACGGCGTGTGCCACTGTCCTGCGACGTGCGGGCGCGCGGTCGGTGGAGGTGGTCTGCCTCGCGCGGGCGGTGCGATAGCGTTTACTCGCGAACGCGATGAGGGAGGCGCCATGCGACTGAACGTCACGGTGCGGCATGGACAGGTGCACGACGGTGTGCACGCGTACATCGAGTCGAAGTTCGCGAAGCTCGGGCGACGCCTTCACGAGGACACACTCGTGGAGGTGGTGCTCGATCGCGAACGCAACCCGAAGATCGCCGACGACCACCTGGTCGAGGCCGAGCTCCACCTCAAGGGGCCGAATCTCCATGGGCGCGAGGCGGCCACGACGTATGAGGCGGCGACGGACACGCTGGTGGACAAGCTCGAACGCCAGGTCGAGCGCCGTCGGGACAAGGTGGTGCAGGAGCCCCGCCGCCGCACGCAGCCACTGCCCGAGCCGACACCGGTGGACGAGATCGAGCAATCCCTCCGGGGCGTCGCGGACGTCTAGACCGTGCCGCTGCCGCACGACCCCGGACCCCATTGGGGTGAGGTCGGGATCCACGGGTTGCACCGGCAGCGCGAGTGGGACGCGGTCGCGACGCTCGTCGTCCCGGGGAGCACGGGCTCCGAGAGCCGCTTCGTCCTGCTCGCCGACGGCCGGTCGCTCGTCGAGGAGGGCGACGGTGATGCTGACTCACTGCGGGCCGCCGTCACGCTCGCACCGCCGTACCGGGCCCAGGCGGTGTGCCGCGGCAATGGCCTCTGGGTTGTCGGCGCAACGCGGCTCGAGACCGCCGAGCTTCTCGACGATCCGGGCGGCGACACCGTCGAGGTGAGCTGGGACGGCCAGGAGCGGACGGTGCGGATCGACGGGAGGCCGACGCTCCGCGGCGTGCGCGAGCTCGAGGGTCTCGGGGCGGTACGCCACGACACGTACGTCGTCACCGCGGCGAGGCTCGATGGGCGGATCTGGGAGATCAGCGTCGCGCCGCTTTGACGCGCGGCCGTCGGCTACGGCAGGGTGCGGGCCGTCCAGCGGACGGTCGAGCCGTCCGCCCAGGCGGAGCCGCTCTGCTCGATCGCGAAGCCGGGAGGAAGCCCGGCTTGCACCGGGATCCGACGCAGGAGCGTGTCCGCGCCGCCGCTTGCGATGGACCGCGACCGCACCTCCGCGCCGCGGGCGTAGACAATCCGGTCTCGAAGCGCATCGAGCATCAGCGCGCCCGCGGGAAGGACGACGGTCGTGTCGCCGACCGAGACGGTGTTGCCGCGCTGGACGGCCGGCCCGGCAGAGCCAAGCGCGAGCGCCGTCACCGCCGCGGCGGGCGGTGAGGCGGAGAGCACACGGCCGTCGACTCCGAGCGTCACCACACGGCCGTCGTCGAGCGCTGCCGCGACTCGCGCGGCGCCCGGTCCTCGACCGGCAACGACGAGCCGCACCGGGCTCGCGAGCTGCCGGCGAAAGCGTCGCGCGCCGGAGTCGGCAACAAATGTGACCGTGTCGTCGGCAGCGTAAGGAACTCCGTCGCGGCTGCCGACGCCGAGGACGATTGCCGCCTCGCGCGAGTCGGCGTCGCCCGAGCCGTCGGCGAGGCGACGCGGTGAGCGCCGGCCCGGTGTCGCCGTCCAGAGCGTGAAGTCCCGGACGTTCCCGCCGGCGAACGTGACCCAGAAGACTCGCCGCCCCGACGTCGCAACTGCTGCGATCCCGCTTCCCGTGCTCGGTCCCTCGCGGCAGACGCGCGTCGTCGAGTCACCGAACCGCCAGAGGTCGCGCGAGGCGGTGTTCCACAGCTTCAGGTGGGCGCAGGTCGTGTGCGAGGCGTTCTCGTCGACCGCGTAGACCACCGAGCGCCCGGTAAGCGCCAGGTGGGTGATTCGGGTCGACTCGACGACGGTACGGGGCGGGGCGAGCGCGGCCGCAGCGCCGGTCACGAGCGTGGAGACGACGACGAGAGCGACGAGCACGTGCCTCATGTCACGATCATCCGACCGCCGCGTGACGGAAACGTGAAGGCTCGGTTCGGAATCGTGGGCAAGGAGGAACGCGCCCGTCGCGCCGGTACCCTCTGTCCATGCCCGGATCGAGCTTCGGCCGCTTCGAGAAGGTGCTGCGCGTCGGTGAGGGTCGACGCGTCAAGAAGCTCGCCGAGCAGGCGGCATACATCACCTCGCTCGAGCCCGAGTTCGAGGCACTCTCGGACGCCGATCTACGTGCCAGGACCGCAGACTTCAAGCAGCGGGTCGAGAACGGCGAGGCGCTCGAGGACGTCCTCTTCGAGGCGTTCGCTGCGGTCCGCGAGGCGCGCAAGCGGGAGTCGGGCCAGCGGCTCTTCGACGTGCAGCTGATGGGCGGAATCGTCCTCCACGAGGGTGATATCGCCGAGATGAAGACCGGTGAGGGCAAGACGTTCGTCGCGAGCCTGCCGCTCTACCTGAACGCGCTCACGGGCGAGAACGTTCACCTCGTAACGGTCAACGACTACCTTGCGAAGCGCGACGCGGAGTGGAACCGGCCCGTCTACGAGCGGCTGGGCGTGAACGTCGCCTGGATCGAGAACATGATGCCGCAGCGCCGTCGGCAGGAGGCCTACGCGGCCGACATCACGTACGGGACGAACTCGGAGTTCGGCTTCGACTACCTCCGCGACAACATGGCCGTCTCGCTCGAGGGAACCGCGCAGCGCGGGCACGTGTACGCGATCGTCGACGAGGTCGACTCGATCCTGATCGACGAGGCGCGAACCCCGCTCATCATCTCGGGCGAGCCCGAGACCGCCGCGAAGACCTACTACGACTTCGCGCGCGTCGTGAAGGAGCTCGAAGGCGCGCCGCTCACGCGCAAGGTGATGAAGGGCGAGGACGAGACCGAGCTCTCCGGCGCGGATTTCCTCTTCGACGAGAAGTTCAAGACGGTCTCACCGGCGCAGTCGGCCCTCGACAAGGTCGAGCGCGCGCTCGGGATCGACAACCTCTACGACCCGCGGAACGTCCAGCTCGTCAACCACCTGACGCAGGCGCTCAAGGCGCAGGCGCTCTACAAGCGCGACGTCGACTACGTCCTGCAGGACGGCGAGGTCAAGATCGTCGACGAGTACACCGGCCGGATCATGGAGGGGCGGCGCTGGAGCGAGGGCCTCCATCAGGCGATCGAGGCGAAGGAGGGCGTCTCGATCCGAGAGGAGAACGTCACGCTCGCGACGATCACCCTCCAGAACTACTTCCGTCTCTACGAGAAGCTCGCCGGGATGACCGGCACCGCGAAGACCGAGGAGAAGGAGTTCGTCGAGATCTACGACCTCAACGTCGTCGAGATCCCGACCAACGTGCCCGTCGCGCGAGCGGACGAGAACGACTTCATCTTCAAGTCGAAGGACGCGAAGTGGGCAGCGGTCGCCGAGGACATCGTCGAGCGCCACGAGGCGGGGCAGCCCGTGCTCGTCGGGACGATCGCGGTCGAGACCTCGGAGTACCTGTCCGAGCTCCTCACCCGGCGCGGCGTCCCCCACAACGTGCTGAACGCGAAGGAGCACGAGCGCGAGAGTGAGATCATCAAGGACGCCGGGCTCCCGGGCGCGGTCACGATCGCCACGAACATGGCCGGCCGCGGGGTCGACATCAAGCTCGGCGAGGGCGTCGTCGAGGCCGGTGGGCTCTACGTGCTCGGTACGGAGCGCCACGAGTCGCGCCGCATCGACAACCAGCTCCGCGGCCGCTCCGGCCGCCAGGGCGATCCGGGCGAGACGCGCTTCTACCTCTCGGCCCAGGACGACCTGGTGCGCATCTTCGCGGGCGACCGGATCCACGGGATCATGGAGCGGTTCAAGATCCCCGACGACCAGCCGATGGAGGCGTCGATCCTCTCGCGCCAGATCGAGGGCGCGCAGAAGAAGGTCGAGGAGCAGAACTTTGTCTCCCGGAAGAACGTCCTCAAGTACGACGACGTGATGAACGCGCAGCGCATGGTCATCTACGAGCAGCGCCGCCACGTCCTCGACGGCGACGACCTCTCCGGCGAGATCCGCGAGTGGATCCCGGAGGTCATCGGCGCGAACGTCGCGCACCAGACCGACGCCGAGCTGCCTGAGGACTGGGATCTCGAGGCGCTGGTCGTGCAGATGGCGGCGCTCTACGGCAGCGACATCACGGTTGAGGAGCTCCGCGAGGAGATCGACGTCGAATCGCGGGACGCGCTCACCCAGGAGTTCGTCGAGGACGCACTCGACACCTACGCGGAGCGCGAGGAGTCATTCGGCGCCGAGCTCATGCGCGAGATCGAGCGGTACGTGATCCTGCAGATCGTCGACACGCGCTGGCGCGAGCACCTGGAGTCGATGGACTACCTGCGCGAGGGTGTGCACCTGCGCGCGATGGCGCAGAAGGATCCGCTCGTCGAGTACCGCGGCGAGGGTCACACGATGTTCGAGGAGCTCGGTCGAGCGATCCGCGAGGAGATCGTTCTCACGCTCTTCCACGTCGAGGTGCAGCGCGACGAGGCGGAGCAGCAGCTGCAGCCCGCCCACGCGCCGCAGCCCGTCGCGTACGAGCACGAGAGCGTCCACGGCGCCGAAGCGATCGCGGCCGCGGGCGGCGGCGCCGCCACGGCGCTCGCCGAGCCTCCGCCGCGCACCGCGATGGGCGCGCCGAAGCCGGTTGTCAACGAGCACCGCGACATTGGCCGCAACGACCCGTGCTGGTGCGGCAGCGGCAAGAAGTTCAAGCGCTGCCACGGCGCCTGACGCCGGGCGTCGACGCGAGCCGGGGTACCGTTCCGACGAGGGCAGGCATGGCGAGCAGCAGAGCCGCGGTCGCAGGGAGCGCGAACGCGAGTTCCGCCATCCGCCCGCGGCCGAGCACCGAGCCGACCATGTTGTCTGCGCGAATCACTTCCGAGACCCAAGTCGTCGGCGACACGTCCGCCGGGAGCAGCGCGCCGGCGAGCGTCGCGGCGATCATCCAGAAGGCCGACACGGCCGCCGTCGCCAGCGTGAGCCACCTCCACGCTTCTAGGGCTGCGGCAAGCGGTACGGCGAGGAACGGCAGCAGGGGTACGAGGAAGCGCGGCCCTGGCGTGTCACCGCCGAACGGTATCCAGTACGCCGCGTTGTAGAGAACGAAGGCAACCGCCAACGAGCCGACGAAGATGGAGGCTCTGCGCGAGCCACGGCGCCACAGGGGTATGAGGCCCGCCACCGCGACGGCGACGACCGGGGTCAGCACGAAGAGGCCGCGGTCGTCGTCGAAGAGAAGGTTGACCGCGTTGTCGAGCCGCGGTTGAGAGAGGCCGAAGAATCCCTCGTCGTTCGCACCGACGACGTCGTGGCCGGTGGTGCCGAGCACCTGCACCGCATCGGAGTACCCGTTCCGAAAGGGCGACCCGAACGCCCAGGCGTTGTAGGCGAGGAGCGGTATCGACCCGGCCACGACGCCGGCGGCGTAAAGGCCGCCACGCTGCAGCCGCGGCCGGTCGACGAGCACCCAGGCAGCAAGCGCCACCGCGACGATCGCGAGCGGCGCCTCCGCCACGACGGCGACGCCCGCGACGAGCCCCGCACAGGCGACGGCGATCGGTGGGCTGCGCTTCGGCATGACAAGCGCGAATGCGGCAAATCCCAGGGCGGCGGAGAGGACGTGCGAGAAGTAGGCCGTGGAGAACGGGAGCAGCATCGTGCCGAAGCCGAGGATCATCGCGATGGCGACGCCTGTTCCGGGCGCGCACGCGTTAGCGACGTACCGGACGAGGAGAAGCAGGCCGAAGAAGGCGGCGACGAGGACGAGGTTGAGCTGCCAGACAGCCGTGGGGCTGACGCCGCGAGCGCCGGGAGGCCCGTACGTGATGCCGCCCTTGGCCGAACGGCGCCGGCAGCGTCGAAGGCGGCGTAGAGGGGCAGCGAGACGAGTGCGAGGCCGGGCGACTTCGCGGCGTAGAAGTGGCCGTCTACCCACGCGATGTCGCCTCCTTGATTCAGGTGTCTGTCGATCCGGGGCGTGCCGTCGGCGAGCGACTCGACGAGGGCGTAATGCGCGGTCGCGTTCCAACCCGCCTCCGGCAGCACAGTCGCTGCAGCGACGGCGACGAGCGCCAAGGCCGCGACCTCGCGCAGAGCCGCCATGCGCAGACTCTAGTTCGAGGTTTGGAAGGTGCGGAACGTCACCTCGTGGCCGCCCATCGACGCGAAGGCACCGCTCTCGAGCGCACCGAGATCGACGGATCTACGGCCCTGCTCGAGCCTGACGCCGGAACGAGGATCGAGAGTCGCGCCAGCTCCGCGGCGGCGAGCCGCCGCGACGCCTGGTGTGTGGAACGCGTCCGTCGGTCGGACTAGGTGGTCTCCGGCCGCTCGACCTCGGGCTCGCGACCCTGACCGACGAGCTGGTTCCAGAGCTCGTAGTCGGTGTCGCGCTTTGCGACGATCCGGCTGCCCGTCGTTGCCTCGTGGCCCCCGATCGCAGTGAAGGGGCCGCGCTCGAGGTCGTCGAGATCGACGTAGGTGCCGCCCTGATCGAGTTGCGTGCCCTCACGGAGAACGGAGAGGCGCGCGAGCTCGTGAGCGTCGAGCGAAAGCGCCACATGAAGCTTCTTGTCCACCGCGGCCGGTGTGCTCTCGGCCGCGTGTCCACCCGGAGCATCTCGATCGGCCAGTTCGACCTCGGGGAAGTCCTCCTCGGGCTCGGGCCCTTTCGGGCGCGTCGCTTCCTCACGCCGAACGTCGTGCGTCTTCGCGTGGCGCCCCTCCGGCCCTCCCTCGGTCGAGAACGGCTTGCGGCCGTCACCGGGGCTCGAATCGTGCTGTCCGCGGCGCGGCATGGACGAGAGTCTACGTTCCCTCTTGGCTGAGCCGCTCGAGCAGCTGCACATCGACCCTCTCGCCTTCCTCCTTCCCGATCGCTCGTCGCAGGTCTGCCTTGACGGGCAGCTTGTGCGTCCCGTCGCCGAGTGCCATGAATGAGCTCCGGAACTCGTGCCCGTCGATCGTCCCGCGCACCTTCACGAGGCCGCGCGTTCCAAAGAACTCGGCCGAGTCCGGCATCACGACGTACGTCCAGCCGCCTTGTGCCGGGCTCTTCTGGAGGGTCGCGGTGAACTCCTTCGCGAGCCGCTCGCCTTGATCTACGTGCGTTCCGGCCATGATCGCTCCTCTCGTCGCCTGGGTACTCCTGGAGACCGACGCGGCAGCCAAGACTCATCGGTCATGTTCACGAACTGCGTCCACTCCCGACAACACAGAGTCGGCACGATCTCGACACACATGCGTCTCACATTGCGAGATAGCGTGACTTCAGGGGGCCGTTCCGCCCCCCTGGGGGCATGTGGGGTCGCAGAGTCGCGCCAACTGCGACGCCGTGGCCGCTCGACGTTCGGCGGCTCACGCCCAACCTCGAGAGCGCGTTCCTCGCGTTGCACGACGACGCGAACGGCGCCGGCTGGTGCCGCTGCGTCGCCTGGTGGGTGCCCACGTGGGAAGGCTGGGGTGACCGGACGGCGGCCGAGAATCTCGCCCTCCGGCGAGCGCTCTGGTCACGGGGCGAGCACGACGGCTTCCTCGCGTTCGCCGACGAGCGCCTCGTGGGCTGGGTGCAGGTGGGGCCGCGCGATCGCCTGCGAAAGCTCGTCACCCAGCTCGAACGACCACCCGACGACGCGGCGTGGGCCGTCTCGTGCGTCCTCGTCGCGCCCGATCTCCGTGGCCACGGCGTCGCCGCCGCGCTGCTGGACGGAGCCCTGGGACGGCGTGGTTCGCATCGAGGCATATCCGAGGAGCGGGCCGACGGAGTCGGACGACGCGTGGACCGGGCCCGAGCGGCTCTATGCCCAGGCCGGCTTCCAGCTCGTTCGCCGAGGTGAGCCGCGGAGTGTCGTCAGCCTCGAGCTCTGAACGTCGCCGACGGGCGCTACGATCGCGCGCATGGCAGTCCCCGACGAGAGACCCGTCGCCGAGCAGCTCGCAGAGCTCGGGGCCCAGCTTGCCTGGGTCCGTGACTACCTTTGACCCGGACGCGCTGAAGACGAGGCTCGGCGAGCTCGAGGTCGCGATGGGCGATCCGCGGTTCTGGGACGACCAGGCCGAGGCGGCGAAGGTCAGCACCGAGCACGCACGGGTGAGCCGCCGGCTCGAGCGCTACGAGACGCTCCGGCGCGAGGTCGACGATGCGACCGAGCTGCTCGAGCTCGAGCCAGGGCTCGAGCCGGAGGTCGCCGAGCAGATCGCTCCCGTCCGCGACGAGCTCGCGCGCCTCCAGGAGGAGGCCCTCTTCAACGGCGAGTACGACGCGGGCGACGCGATCGTCTCGATCACCGCGGGCACAGGCGGGACGGACGCGCAGGACTGGGCCGAGATGCTGCTCCGCATGTACCTCCGTTGGACGGCCGATCGTGGCTTCCAGACGGAGCTCGTCGAGGCGAGCCCCGGGGAGGAGGCGGGCCTCAAGTCCGCGACGGCGACCGTCCGGGGCGAGAATGCCTACGGGCTCGTGAAGGCAGAGCGCGGTGTCCACCGGCTCGTGCGCCAGTCGCCCTTCGACTCCGCCCACCGGCGGCACACGGCGTTCGCACAGGTCGTGGTCGCGCCGCTCCTACCCGATTCGGCCGAGGTCGAGATCGACGAGAGCGAGCTGCGGATCGACACCTACCGGGCGAGCGGTGCCGGCGGCCAGCACGTGAACAAGACCGACTCTGCGGTGCGCATCACGCACCTGCCGACCGGGATCGTCGTGCAGTGCCAGAACGAGCGCTCGCAGACCTCGAACAAGGCGACCGCGATGCGAATCCTCCGCTCGCGGCTCGCCGAGGTGCAGGAGGAGGAACGCGAGGCGGAGCTCGCGCGCGAGCGGGGAAGCAAGGTCGACGTCGGCTTCGGGAGCCAGATCCGCTCCTACGTCCTCCACCCGTACCAGATGGTCAAGGATCACCGCACCGACCACGAGGTGGGCAACATCCAGTCCGTCCTGGACGGTGCCCTCGACGGCTTCGTACAGGCCTACCTGCTCGCCAAGGCGGCCGGCACCGACGCGTCGTAGCCGGGCCCGCGCCCGGGCTCGCCGCAGGACTCGGCTACAATCGAGCGAACCAGAACCGGAGCGGCCACGGGGCACATTGGCTCCGGCGAACGCTCTCGCCCGGTCATGGACGATCTCCTCATCACCCAGTCTCCCGCTGCGGCGCTCCTCGAGGGCCCCGAGGTGGCCGCGACGAACGGAAACGGCTCGGAGGCCGCCGCCGGCGCGGCGATGATCGTCTTCGAGGACGTCCGGAAGGTGTACGAGCCGGACGTCGTCGCACTCGAGCACGCCTCGTTCGTCATCGACAAGGGCGAGTTCGTGTTCTGTGTCGGGCCGTCCGGCTCCGGGAAGTCGACCATCATCCGGCTTCTCCTGAAGGAGCTCGAGCCGACGAGCGGCCGGATCATCGTCGGCGGCCGTGACCTGACCCGTCTCAAGCGCTCAAAGGTGCCGCTCCTCCGTCGCAACCTCGGCTGTGTGTTCCAGGACTTCAAGCTGCTTCGCGACCGCTCGGCGGCCGAGAACGTCGCCTACGCGTTGCGCGTCCAGGGCGAGTCGTCGACTGCGATCCGCCGCAAGGTGCCCGAGGTGCTCGCGCTCGTCGGCCTTGCCCACAAGGCCGGCTCGCGCCCCGACGAGCTCTCCGGAGGCGAGCAGCAGCGCGTCTCGATCGCGCGCGCGGTCGTCAACCACCCGCCGCTCCTCATCTGCGACGAGCCGACCGGGAACCTCGACCCCGACACCTCCGTGGGGATCATGCAGCTCCTCCACCGGATCAACACCGCGGGCACGACGATCCTGATGGTCACCCACGATCGCGAGATGGTCGACAAGATGCGCAAGCGCGTGATCGCGCTCGACCACGGCCGCATCGTTCGCGACGAGCGACGCGGAGGCTACGAGACGGAATGAACAGGGCGAAGCTCGTCGTCTCGGAAGCGCTCCGCTCGGTGAGCGCGAACATCTCGACGTCGTTCGCGGCGACGATGACCGTCCTGATCGGGATGTTCCTGCTCGGGCTGCTCGTCGCGCTCGGGTCGTGGGTGGTCTCGTGGTCGGATCACGTCAAGGATCAGCTCGAGGTCAAGGTCTTCTTCGTCGAAGGTGTGACGCCGAAGCAGGTCAATGCGGTCGGCTCGTATCTCGCAACGAACCAGGAGAAGATCGCCGACTACCAGTTCGTCTCGCGGGCGGAGGCGCTCGAGCGGATGCGCGAGCGCTATCCGGAGCTGACCGCGAACCTCCCGACGAACCCGCTGCCTTCCTCGTACGAGATCGTTCCGCGACGGGCCGAGGAGGTCAAGGAGATCTCTGCCGCAATCCGCGCAGAGACGTTCGCCGGTGTCGAGCGCGTGAAGGACGGCCAGCAGACGTCGAAGCGGATCCTGCAGGTCGCGCGCGTGATCGAGGTGGTGTTCCTCGTCGCGGTCGCGGTGCTGCTCATTGCGTCCGTGCTGCTGATCGCGAACACGATCCGGCTCTCGATCTTCTCCCGACGCAGGGAGATCGAGGTGATGAAGCTCGTCGGCGCAACAAACTGGTTCGTCCGCGGGCCGTTCATGGTCGAAGGTTTGCTCTGCGGTCTCGTCGGCGCGGTCGTTGCGATCGTCCTGCTGCTTGTCGGCAAGGAGCTCGCGCTGCCGTCGATCCTCGGTCAGATCGACTCGTCGGACGACGTGCGCGCGTTGGGTTTCGGGCTGATCGCTCTGATCCTGCTCGGGGTCGGGTTGTTCGTAGGTGCGCTCGGCTCCGGTCTGACGCTGAGGCGGTACCTGAAGGTGTAGCCGCCCGGTGTCCGACTTCAGTCGGACACCCGCTCGTACCGGGCTACCGTTGCTCGATGGCCAGAGCACGTCGTTCGCGCCCGCCGGGGCGCCCCTCGCGCGCGACACGACACGCCCGCGCGACGGGCGCCTATGAGCGCGCCGCGGTGAACAAGGCGGAGGGTCGGATCGCGATCCGCCTGCCACAACGCAGGACACAACCGGAGTCGGTCGTTGCGCATCTCGGGCCGACGAACTCGGGCAAGACGCACGACGCGCTGGCGTACCTCGCCGAGCAGGGGCGCGGTGTCTATGCGGGGCCGCTCCGCATGCTCGCGCAAGAGGCGCACCGACGCCTCGGAGCACTCCTCGGCCCCGGCAAGGTCGGGCTCGTCACCGGAGAGGAGCGCGTCGACGACGAGGCGCCGATCCTCTGCTGCACGGTCGAGATGGCGCCGGACGCCGGCGAGGTGCTCGTGCTCGACGAGGTGCAGTGGGCCGACGACGAGGAGCGCGGCGCGGCCTGGACCGAGCTCCTGCTCGCGGGCGCCTACCGTCACATCCGCCTTCTCGGGGCGCTCGACGCGCTCCCACTCGTCCGGCGGGCGTTTCCGGACGCCGAGCTCCGCGTCCACGAGCGGAAGCTCCCGCTCGAGTTCGTCGGCGCGCGCCAGCTGCGCTCCCTCACCCCTGGCACCGTCGTCGTCGCGTTCAGCCGCAAGGCGGTGCTCGCGCTCGCCGGTGAGCTCAACCGGATCCATCCCGACCGCGTCGCCGTGCTCTACGGCGCGATGCCACTCGCCTCGCGACGCGAGGAGATCGACCGGTTTCTCACAGGCGCGGCGAGCGTCTGCGTCGCAACCGATGTCCTCGGGCACGGGGTCAATCTCCCGTGCGAGACGCTGCTCTTCGCGGAGACGACGAAGTTCGACGGCGTGGAGCGCCGCAATCTCCTCCCGTGGGAGCTCGCGCAGATCGCCGGACGCGCGGGCCGGTTCGGGCTCGTCGAGCGTGGCCACGTCGGCGTCCTCACGGGCGTTGCGTGGGCGAACGCGGACGCGAGCCTCGTCGAGTCGGGGCTCGAGCCGCACGTCGAGCTCCCCGAGGGACATCGCGGATACCGCATCGTCGACGAGGCGCGCATCGGCCCGCGGCTCGGTGACCTCGGGATCGAGGATCCTAGAGACCTCGACGCCGCGCTCGCCGCCTGGCACCGCGTCGCGACGCGCCAGTGGGCCCATGAGAGCTGGCTCGCGGTGGAGTCGCTCCAGCCGATCCGCGGGCGCCTCGCGGTCGTCGAGCGACACCTCCGCGAGCGGGGCCGCCGGCTCGGGCTCGAGGACACCTGGCGGCTCGTAAACGCCCCGATCGATCCGGACGGCGCCGAGCTGCTCGGTGTCTTCGCCCTGACGATCGCCGGCGACCGCACGCAGCGGCCGTTCCTCCAGTTCCTTCTCGACACCTCTCGTCTCCGGGACTGCTCGCTCGCCGAGGCCGAGGAGGCGGGACGCGTGGCCAGCATCCTCCGGTGGTTCGCCCTCCAGTACCCGGGCGTCGGCGGCGTCACGATCGAGCGGGCCGCGGCACTGGAGGAAGCTGCCGCCGAGCGCGTCGT
>Ga0183260_10000705_pt1 | contig 28444 bp, 20 predicted proteins | sample AntDrymUQ4972206_2_FD_129768 | JGI IMG/M metagenome (GOLD analysis project Ga0183260, IMG submission 129768) | Polar desert sand microbial communities from Dry Valleys, Antarctica - metaG UQ497 (22.06) (version 2) (version 2) | ecosystem: Environmental > Terrestrial > Soil > Desert | place... | reverse complement strand
GCCCAATGATGCGGCATTTTCACCTGGCAAGAATTGCAAGGGCAGCACACCCATGCCTACAAGGTTGGAACGATGGATCCGCTCGAAACTTTCGGCAATCACGGCCCTGGCGCCTAGCAGCAAGGTGCCCTTGGCCGCCCAGTCGCGCGAGGAGCCTGTCCCGTACTCTTTGCCGGCGATTACGATCAGCGGAATCCCAGCTTCCTGATAACGCTGCGCGGCAGCGTAGACAGTCATCAATTCCCCCGTCGGGAAGAACTTCGTCCAGTTGCCTTCCTTACCGTCGGCGAGGTGGTTGCGAAGCCGGATATTGGCGAACGTGCCGCGAATCATCACTTCATGATTGCCGCGCCGCGAACCATACGAGTTGAAGCTCCGTTGCTCGACGCCGTGCTCGAGCAGGTACTCGCCAGCCGGGCTGGCCCTGGCGATCGAACCGGCGGGCGAGATGTGGTCGGTGGTGACAGAGTCGCCAACCATGGCCAGAACCCGCGCCCCGGCGATGTCTTCAATCAGCCGCGGCTCGGATTGCAAACTGTCGAAGAATGACGGTTCCTGAACGTAGGTGGATGCCGGGTTCCATTCATAGAGATTCCCTTCGGGAATCGACAGATTTTGCCAGCGCTCGTCACCGGCAAATACGGTCTCGTACTCCTCACGGAACATGTCCGGATTCACCGATTCGGCGATCGCGTCCTGGACCTCCTCCTCACTCGGCCAGACATCCGTGAGATACACCGGCTCGCCATTCGGATCGGTTCCCAGTGGCTCCTTTGTCAGGTCGATATCAACCGTTCCCGCCAATGCATAGGCCACGACCAATGGAGGCGAGGCGAGGAACGAGGCTCGCACTTGCGGGTGAATGCGACCCTCGAAGTTGCGGTTACCCGAGAGCACCGAGGCCACGACGAGTTCGTGCTCATCCACCGCGGTAGCGACAACTTCTGGCAGCGGTCCAGAATTGCCGATGCACGTGGTGCACCCAAATCCGACGACGTGGAATCCGAGCGCGTTGAGGTATTGGGAGACTCCGGCCTCGTCGAGGTAGCGAGTCACCACCTGCGAACCAGGAGCCAGGCTCGTTTTGACGTACGGCGGAACATCCAGACCACGTTCGACGGCGTTCTTCGCGAGCAATCCGGCGCCGAGCATCACTGAAGGATTTGACGTATTGGTGCAGGAGGTAATTGCCGCGATCACGACCGATCCGTGATGGAGGTCGACATCGCGTCCTTCGATGTGAATGGAGACTGCGCCGCCGTGTCCGGACGGTCTCGGACGGTCGGCCACGGCAACCGCCCGGACGGCTTCGTTCCTTTCCGCGACACGAGCGGCGGCCGATTCGCCGGGAATCTTGCCCTCATCGGTTTGGCCGGCCATGGCGGCAGGAGGATCGCTGGCTGGGAATGACTCCATCGACTGCTCGTCATAGCCATCGTCGTTGTCACCAATGTCGTGGCCATCGCCATCGTCGCTGAACACGGTATCGAACGCGTTGCGGAAGACAGCCTGCACCCCACCAAGCGCGACGCGGTCCTGAGGCCGTCGGGGCCCGGCGAGACTCGGTTCGATAGTGGCGAGGTCGAGAGTGAGCAATTCGTTGAACTCTGGATCGGGCGTTTCGTCGGTTCGGAACAGTCCTTGCTCCTTGGCATAGCGTTCGACCAGATCGATCTGGTCTTCATCGCGGCCCGTCAGCCTAAGATATCGGAGCGTTTCGTCGTCAATCGGGAACAATCCAGCGGTGGCCCCGTACTCCGGAGCCATGTTGGCGATCGTGGCGCGATCGGCAAGGCTGAGGTTGCTGAGTCCTGTTCCGCAGTATTCGACGAAGCGTCCAACCACGCCATGAGTCCGGAGCAACTCGGTGACGGAGAGCACGAGATCGGTGGCGGTAGTCCCGGGATTCATGCCCCCGCTGAACTTGAGACCCACAACCTCTGGGGAGAGTTGATACAGTGGTTGGCCAAGCATCACGGCCTCGGCCTCGATCCCGCCGACTCCGTATCCGAGGACGCCGAGGGCGTTAATCATCGTCGTGTGACTGTCCGTGCCGACAAGCGTGTCCGGGAACGCGACCTGGCCGGACGCTGTTTGCTTCGTCGCGACCACGGTAGCGAGGTATTCGAGGTTTACCTGATGGACGATGCCAGTGCCAGGCGGCACGACCCGGAAATTCTGAAACGCCCGCTGGGCCCAGCGAAGCAGTTCGTAACGCTCGCCGTTTCGTTCGTATTCCATTTCAACATTGCGCCCAAATGCAGCCAACGTGCCGAAGCTATCGACCTGCACCGAATGGTCGATCACGAGGTCGACCGGCACGAGCGGGTTGATTTTCGTCACGTCTCCGCCGAGTTTGCTCATCGCCGATCGCATCGCGGCGAGATCGACGACACATGGGACGCCAGTGAAGTCCTGGAGCACGACGCGGGCCGGCAGGAACGGGAGTTCGAAATCGGCGCCAGCCACGCCGGTCACCGGCCGCCAACTGGCGAGCGCCTCCAGGTGGCTCTGTTCCGTGAACTCCCCACCCACATTGCGAAGCACATCTTCAAGCAGAATTCGGACCGTAAGCGGCAGCCGTGATCCAGGATCGAGCAGTCCGAGTTCGACCAGTCGTTCGAGGCGGTAGTACGAGTACGTCGTTCCTTGCGCGGTCGTCAGTTGTGCGCGGGCGCCGACCGCATCGTCGTTACTCCGGGACTGTTCACTCATGGACTGAGGATTCCTTTCAGCGCGGTTTCCCCGCTATGAAGGTGGAGTTCGGTCGCCATCCGAGCATCGACAAATCCCGCCATTTCATCATCCAGGCAGCGTAAACAACGGCGCCATGCGGGCCAATCAACGATCGCGCGTTACGCCCTTCATTCTACGGCAACGGGTCCACTCACGGAGACGAGCCGGGCGCCACACAGAGTGAGGTTTGCGTATGAAATCCGAATGCGCGCCCATTGCCGAGTCTCGTTCGGGCGGACCCCGGTCGCAAACGACGCGTGGACAACCGCGGTAGAGGATCGTCCGCCCTTGGTGGAGACTGGACCCGCATGAGCCCATCAGGCGCCCGAAAGTCGCATCCCGGACGCGAAATGGGGCCATATCAGGGAGGCAGCCCTCACCGGTGTGCGAATCCCAAAACCTTGGCCGTGCCAAACTGTGAATTGCGCCCGTGCGGGCCGGCATTGAGCTTCCTCGCAACGGCCCTCGCCTATTGAAATCGCCCGCGTCTGTTACGGTTCTCCGACAACAGCGACGCCGTTCCAACACCTTCGACAAGGGAGAGTCATCCATATGAGGTACGAGCGGGTCCTGATCAAGCTGAGCGGTGGCGCCTTCTCCGGCGGGGCGGAATCGAGCATCAATCGAACAGCCGTCGATGGCTTGGTCGAGGAGATCACCTCGCTCACGAATCTTGGCGTTCAGGTCGCGATCATGGTCGGGGGCGGCAACATCTTCCGCGGTCGACTTGCTGACGACTGGGGCATCGAACGCGCCGAAGCCGACAACATCGGAATGATGGCGACCGTCGTCAACAGCCTCATCCTCCGCAGCGCACTCACCTCGCATGGCGCTTCCGAGGTCCGAGTCATGACCGCCATTCCAATCGCCACAGTCGCGGAACCCTACATCAGGCTCCGGGCGATCAAGCACCTCGAAAAGGGGTACGTCGTGGTTTTCGCCGCTGGCATCGGCCAACCGTTCGTTACCACCGACTATCCAGCCGTGCAGCGCGCGATCGAAATTCGAGCGGACGCCATTTTCGCCGCCAAGCAAGGTGTCGACGGCGTGTTCGTGGAGGATCCCAAGCGCAATTCCCGCGCCCGGCGTTATGCCGAAATCACCTACGACGACGTGGTGGCCAAAGGACTCAACGTCATGGACCAATCGGCATTCATCCTCGCCCGCGATCACCACATCCCGATCCATGTGTTCGACGCCAGCGACCGCAGCGCGATGCGCAAGATCGCCCTCGGCGAGCCGACAGGAACCTATGTTGGCCACGATGCGGTCACGCGACTGCTCGAGTCGTAGCCGGGACCAGCACCTTGCACCGGGCCGAACCGTCAGCTATTTTCAAAGTCGACACTTGGACAATATCCGGCAGGCTAGCGTTCATGGCAATCGCCCAACCTTCTCGAATCCATCGCAACCAGAAATCCGCCTCAGACCGCTTGCTGATGGCGCTCAAGATGCGTGGTCCACAAACGTCCGTGAACCTGGGCATTGGACTCGGCATCACCGGGGAGGCGGCTCGTCAGCAGTTGCTGCGCCTCGAGGAGCAGGGACTCGTGCTCTCGTGGTCCGAGGTTCGCGGCGTGGGGCGTCCGGTCGCGATCTGGCGCCTGACCGAGGCGGCGGAGGGTCGATTTCCGGACGCCCATGCCCAACTGACCGTGGACCTGATCGCGACGATTCGGGACGAGCTTGGCCAATCGACCGTCGACACCATTATCGGCGCCCGCGAGCGGGAGACGCGAACAGCCTACCGGCGGGCGATGACTCACTGCGAATCGATCGAAGATCGAATTGCCAAGTTAGCCGAGATCCGATCGAGCGAGGGATACATGGCGGAGTGGGAACACACTGCAGACGGCTCGTACCTGCTGGCCGAGAACCATTGTCCGATCTGCGCCGCGGCCGCTGCCTGTCAGGAATTCTGCCGGGCGGAGTTGAGCGTATTCCAGGCTGTGCTCGGCGCCGAAGTGACGGTTGAGCGCGAAGAGCACATTATCAAAGGCTCCCGCCGCTGCGCGTACCGGATCACGCCAACAGCGTGAACACCTGATCAGAGGGTCGACACGGGGTCAACCCCCTACGACACTACGACTCGCCTGAATCGCTTCTTGCCGGCACGGAGCAATACGGCATCCGCGTTCCCGAGCGCGTTCGCGAACGGCACGTCAACGTCGGTGACCTTGACGTCATCGACCGAAAGACCGCCTTGCTGAGCGAGCCGCCGCGCCTCTCCTCGAGATTTCGCGAGCCCCGCCACCACGAACGCATCGCCGAGGGTGAACGGTCCGTTCAGATCCGATGCGCCAATCCTGGTCGTCGGCAACGCGGCGTCACTGGCGGATGCCTGGCCGGCTGGCGCGAACAATGAGCGAGCCACGCCCTGAGCGTTCTGGGCCTCCTCGGCGCCGTGGGCGAGCCTCGTCGCTTCGACGGCGAGCACCTGCTTGGCCTCCCGCAGGGCATCGCCAGAAACCGAGACCAGGTCAACGATCTCATCCTCAAGTAGAAAAGTGAACTGCCGCAGGTAGCTCTCAACCATCGCGTCTTCGGTGTTCACCCAATACTGGTAATAGTCGTACGGCGAGAACCGCTCAGGATCGAGCCAAACCCGCACTCCGGACCCAGTCTTGCCCATCTTCTCGCCGGAGGGCGTCGTGATCAGCGGCGAAACCAGGGCATACGCCTTGCCCCGATCCGATTTGCGGATCAGTTCCACACCGGCCGTGATGTTCGCCCACTGGTCGGAGCCGCCCATCTGCAACAGGCAACCTTCCTCACGATAAAGATGGAGGAAGTCGTACGCCTGGACAAGACGGTAATTGAACTCGATGAAGTTGAGTCCGGTGGTCTCAAGCCGCGTGCGGTAGGTGTCTGTCGCCAGCATCTCGTTGACGGAGAAGTGGCGGCCGATATCGCGCAGGAATGGAATGTAGTGCAGTGACAGCAACCAATCGGCATTGTTGCGGCTGACCGCGGCCGGGTTGTCGCCGAACCTGCCGCCGTCATAGTCGAGATACTTCGCGAGCTGCCGCTGGATGCCGGCCAGGTTGCGTTCGAGGTCTTCGATGCTGATGATCTCGCGCGCCGAGGTCTGGCCGGTCGGATCCCCGACCATCGCCGTGCCTCCCCCGCCAAGCGCGATCGGGCGATGCCCCATCCGCTGCAGAGTGGCGAGCAGCATGATGCTCACCATGTGCCCGGCATGGAGCGAGGCGCCGGTCGGGTCGAACCCGATGTAGGCCGTGACCGGTCCGTTTTCGAAGGCGCCCCGCAAGCCCGTTTCGTCCGTAATGTCGTAGACGAATCCCCGTTGGCGCAAGTAGTCGACCGGATTCACGCCCTGCTGGCGGGCGAGTTCCGGGGCACTTGATCGGGTGGCCGATGGGTCGGTTACGGCGCCTGAGACAATTGACTCGATCACGGATGCTTCCTGCTCGTTCGGCATGCACATAGACTGGGCGTTCCCGTGTGGAACCGATCGTCATTGTAAAAGGCAGCGTTTGGAACCGGAATCAATCGATCGTTCCTTCCAACCATGACTGCACGTAGCCGGGCAACGTGTCCCAGTCGCCCCGGTATATCCAGGCTCCATCATCGGTGTAGTCTGGCCACAACTGATCGTCGATATTGACGAATGCCAGGTCTTCCGGGGAGAGGCCCGGGAGCACCGCCATGAGCCGCACCTGGACCTCGAAACCGACATCAGTCCGCACCGCTCCGCCAAGAGATGCGATCAAGCCAGGCAGACGTGACCGAAACGCGGGATCCTGGATCCTGGCCAATAACGCCTCAAGGACGAGGTGCTGGCGCATCACCCGACCGCCGTCGCCATCCTGTTCCCTGATTCTCGTGAAGACGATTGCCTGATCGCCGGAGAGCTCGATCTCCCCCGCCGGAAACGTGACCCCGTCGCCGCCGGTGCTCACGTCGTACGGATTGTTCACCACTACGCCGCCAACGGCGTCGATGATCGCCGGAAACCGGTTCATGCCGGTCAGCGCCGTGAAATCGATCGTGACCCCGAAGTTGTGCGCGATCGTTTCCGCCGTCAGCGCCGCGCCCTCCCGCCAATCCAGGTCCGGGGACTCCGCCAGCCCCCGCTGGTAGGCAGCATTAATCTTGTCGAATCCAACACCTGGAATCTCAACGTAAAGATCGCGCGGTATCGAAAGAGTCCGCACCGTGTTCGCGTCCAGATCGACTCGTGACACCATGATGATGTCGCTCCGTTGATCGGCGTTCTCCTCTCTCGTGTCGAGACCCAGCACCAGGAAGGTGTATGTGCTGGAACCTTGGCCGGAGACCTGATCGAATGATCCGAGCCCAGCTGTAAAGGCGGCGCCAAGACTGGCGCCGACGAAGCGCCGGCGCGTCAGCGGCAATGGGAGGCGGTCAAGGGAAGTCATGAGATCTTCACTCCTCGTAAGTGTGCTGGATTTGGAGGTCCTGGCTCAGTATTTCATAATACACCACGTTGTACAGCTCGATTCTGGCGTGATGAACGAGATTCGATCGGACGAGGCACTACTCACCATTTGTACGCGCGAGGAAGGGAAATGGACGCACGAGGTGGTCGGGGCACGATACCCGCAATTGCCATCGCCATTCGATGACGACCACTCCGCACACCACTGTCCCTTGAATGCTATACTTTGTGAAGTATTGAGTAGGACGACCACTTCAGGAGGCGCACATGGCGGCATCGATCAACGAATCTGTTACCACCAGAATCGACTGGCATCGCGACTTGGCCGAGGCGATTGCGATCGCTCGCCAGGAACGCAAACCGATCGTGATCGATGTGTACCAGGACGATTGCGGCGGCTGCGACAGACTCGACGAGGAAACGTTCGAGGATGCTCGGGTCGCGACCGAGATCAACGCCCGGTTCATCCCGCTCAAGCTCGATCTCATTGGGGATCGCGATTTCACGCGCCAGCACCAGGTGTTCTGGACACCAACGATCCTGATCGCCGATCACAGCGGCAAGGTGCGTTACACCTCGGTCAATTACCTGCCGGCCGCGGAGTTTCTCGACATCCTCGACATTGGTGAAGGCATGGCCGCCATGCGCTGGCAAGGCTACGAGAGGGCGATCGACCTGTTCACGGCGGTCCGCGACCGCACGCCCGATGGGCCACTGACCGCCGAGGCGATTTACTGGCGCGGAATTGCCGCCTACTTCCGGGACGCCAAGTCCTCGGCGTCGGCGAATGCCGAGTGGGCCGAGCTTAGGGAGCAGTTCCCCGAATCAATCTGGGCGAAACGAATCCCGTAATCAACCCGAACATCATCGTCGGGCAGGACCTGTGCGTCCTCTCGTGTCCGACATTCTCCCAGCCGCGGCAATTCGCCGTCATCCCGACCGCTCACGTCATGTCGGTCACGAGGTTGATCCTTCGTCAATCAGGGCGGAGATGCATGTGCGGTGCTCGTCGTAATGTTTGGCGAGATACTCGATCATTTCAACCAGCACCGGCTGCTCCGCAAACACCGCTCCAAAATCGGTAAATGGCCGTTCCAGGTCGTCGTCAGTGAGCCCCGCCAATAAGGTCATGACACGGGCATGCGTGATGTCTCGGTTGTTTTTCACGCGCCGTAACGATTGACCAGCCTTGCGGGCGTGGATCAAGGCGTTGGCGCCTCGAAATCCGGTCAACGCCCACTCGGCTTCCGAAATCTGGAGGGTGACATACTGGGGCGCTCCGTGCTGGAACACTTCGACCACCACATTTTCCCAGGCGATGACGTGCGCGACATGGTCCTTTACCGACCAGCCGCCATCGTCGACACGCATTGTCCACTGGTGCTCGCCGAGACCATCGAGTACGCCGATATAATCATTCCAACTGTCCGAAATCGCGGAACTCATCTCGGTCCGGTTGCGGGGCCACGTTCCTGGCTCGGGCATGGATTGCATTCCTTGGGCAAGAGCGGCTGGAGTCGGGCCCATCGACAATTCGGCTAGGAATTGACGACGCTCATCATAGGGGCGATCCGAATCATTGGCGAACTCGTCGTTGAGACAACCTGACTCATATGAGCTGGCGCATGACCCACACTGTTCCCACACCGGCGACCATCGCGACCAGCAGACTGTTGGTCCGCCACATTGCGATCGCTGTTGCCGCAACCGCACAGACACCGGGGATACCTTCTTCCGCCATCGCCGGGGCGACAAGTGAAATCAGCACCGCGCCGGGCAGTTACGAAAATCCGATCGCGATCCGCGGGGAAATCGTGACGCGCCCCAACAACCAATACCCACCGGCTCTGCAGGCGTAGGTGACAACCGCCATCAGGAGGATCGCCGCCAACGCGGACGGCTGGACTGTCATCATGCAGCGTCCGGAGTCGTAGCCGGTTCCAAATCTGGTTTGCCAAACAGGGAGCCAACGAAAAACCCGACGATGCCGCCTGCGACCACATACCATGTGCCCGGCAATATCCAGGAAGCAATCAACGCAGCCGCTCCGGCGGCGCTCCAGGGCACGAGATTCAACACCTGGCGATAGCCCGCGAACAGAATCGCCGCGAAGATCGTAGTGAATGCGAAATCAAGACCGATCGCGGCCGGATCACCGACTCCTCCCCCAATCGCGTGCCCGCTGACCGTCGACAACACCCAGCACGCGCCGACGAACAGATTCGCGCCGAGAAAGAAACCGGCATCCCGCTCACCACGGCGACGTTCATTCATCGCCACCGCCCAACCTTCGTCCGCCATTACGTGCAACGTCGGGTAGACCGTGCGATTCGGCAACTGCTCCAGCCATGGGCGGGCGGTTGCGCCGAGGAGCATGAAACGCAGATTGATGAGCAACGTGGTGGCTACGATCGAGACAATCGGCAGCGGATAGTTCCACATTTCCAGCGCCGCGGTTTGTGACGTCCCGGCAAAGACCACAACATTCATCAGCAGGTTCTCAAGAAAACTGAGCCCAACCTGGCGCGCCAGTAATCCGTACACGACACCGTATACCGCAACGCCGATCCCAAACGGAATCGCTGCCCCGATCCCGCGTCGAACGCCGAATGCCGAATGCCGTGAACCCTGTCTTGGTCGTCATGTCGTCCGATTCGATACTGATGGCCAAACCCGATCCCGTTGCCCGCCCGAGCGTGTACGACGTCGCATTGTGGCACAGGCTTCGTCAACGGACAGACGACGTTGCCCATCAAACAGCCGATCGGGCGCCTGCGGTGGTTTGGAAATCGAGTTCAGGCGTGCGCTCATGCAACTCGATTTCGCGGGGCGGACATTGATCGGCCGCCCTGGACACGTCCCAAAATCGGATATTGTCGATCTTGTGTCCACCCGTCCCGAACCGCAATGCCGGTGCGGATCAACCCCCATCATGCCGTTCTCCGGATGTCGGCCATCACCACCGCATTGCGCCACCATCTCGCCGCATTCACTCCGACAAACCGAGGATTCGCGGCCGTGAAAACATCGGCCGTAAACAGTGAAACCGAACGGAATATCAGTGCGTTGAATTGTTGGGGTAAGCAGATAGAGAGAAGCGGTCAAGGCCAGGCTAGCCACAACGGATGGGCGTGCGCAAGCCAGCGACGATTGCTTCAGAAGGAGTGGTCTCATGGTTTCTCGCGGTTCGTTTTCACGTCGTCGATTTGTCATGGGTTCAGTCGGCGCCACGGCGCTTTCGCTGATCCCTTCGTTGCTCGTGGTCGCTCCCGCCGGAGCGACCGCGGAAGAGATGTTCGCGGTCGCCACGCCTGGCCTCCGGCTCCGATCGGGTCCGGGACTTCGGTACAGCACAGTGGCGACGCTGGCGATGGGGACCACCGTCCGGTTTCTCGCCGGGGGTGGAACAGCCGATGGCTACGACTGGGCCAAGGTCAAGGTGGTTTCTTCGGGCAAAACCGGGTTTGTCGCCTTCAAGTTCCTCGGCCCGATCCCCTCGGACGGTTACGGGATTGGTCAGATGGTTCACGTCGAGGCTAGTAACGGCGTGGGCAATTTACGTAGTGGACCAGGCACTGGTTATCGCGTGATCTCTGCTGTCGCCAGCGGCAAGACCGGCACGATCAAAGATGGCCCGGTTGAGGCCAATGGCTACTTCTGGTACAAGGCCACCTTCGGCAACGTAACGGGCTGGATGGTTGCAGCGGTGTTGGCGCCTGGCGCCGGATTGGATCGAGCCTGGGTCCGAGCGGCCAGTGGCCCGCTCAACGTCCGGCAACAACCGGGCTTGAGCGGCAAGATCCTGGGACACGTTTCCGCCGGGGCGATCGGTTTCATCACAACCGACATGCCACAGGAGGCCAACGGCTACGTTTGGGTCAATGTCGAGTTCAAGGGAGGTCTTAGAGGCTGGTCGCCAAGAACTTCCTGACCTGGCTGTAGCCCGAATCGGGAATCAACCCTGTCCGGAAAGCCGTACACTCTCAGCGAAACGTCTCCAGGCTGAGCGCTGCCGCTTTCCGGACAGGACCGATCATGACCGACATGCGTACGGCCGATGCCTCGATCAGCGAGCTGCTCAAGCCGCACATTCGCGATATCCCCGACTTCCCGATTCCGGGCATCCTCTTTCGCGACATCACGACGCTCCTTGGCAACGGCGCGATCTTCCGGACCACAATTGACGCCATGGCCAAGCCCTACTCGAATATCGCCAAAGTCGTGATCATCGAGAGTCGCGGGTTCATCCTCGGCACGCCGATCGCCTATAACCTGGGCGCCGGCGTTGTTCCGGTGCGCAAACCCGGGAAACTGCCGTACGAGACGCTTTCCGAGACCTACGCGCTTGAATACGGCACGAACGAGCTGCAAATCCACAGCGACGCGATTTTGCCGGGCGAGCGAATCCTGATCGTCGACGACCTGCTCGCCACCGGCGGCACCGTCGCGGCCACGATCAAGCTCGTCCAGCGTCTCGGCGGCGAAATCGTCGGCGTCAGCGTCCTCGCTGAACTCACCGGCCTTAACGGGCGCCGACACACCGGCGACGTGCCCGTTCACAGCCTGTTGGCCTACTAGGATTTGGACGGCAGGACGCGGGGTCACCCATCAGACATGGTACAGCGCCGCGGACCTGAAGCCTGCCCGTAGTGAAGCCGAATGGGTTCGCCCGCGCCAAGCAAGCCAGCCCGTTCAACGACCGCCTGAACACTGGATTCGTCCTCCTCGCAACCAGGCAGGATTGCCGTACGCTACCTGACTGATGAAGTCTTTCTTGCTTCGATGCGCCACTGAAGAATTGCAGCAGTCCAAATGGCAAAAAGAGCGATACTCATCACCCCGCTTATCCAGAGACCGGTGCGCAGCGATTCCGGCTCGTAGCGCAGTTCGATGGTGTGCTCCCCCGCCGGCGCCGGCACGCCTTGGAGTGCGTGATTGGTGCGTAGAACCTCGACTGGTCTACCGTCGACGTATGCAACCCATCCCTGCTCATAAATTTCACTGAACACGACCAATCCCGCTGAATCTAGACGGACTTCCGCGGTCAGAGTTTCTTCGTCCCTGGATGCGATGGCGACACGCTCGGCGCCAGAGCCTGACCCCGCCAGCGGGTCGACAGCGGGAAGCTCACCGTCGATAAAAGCCACCTCGTGTCCATCCACCGCGCCGCCGGCAAGCTGGCGAAGCCCCTCACCGTCATTGTTTGGACGGACCTCGTGGACAATCCAGGCGCGCGGAAATGTATCGGAGTTCTCGAACACCGCCACCTGCTCGTTCCGGAAGACCTCTCTCTTGCCGGCGGCGATCGATCGTATTTCGTCCTGGCCGTGAGGCCCATCGAGCGCGACGATGATATAGCGTACGTTCAACAGGTCCAGCAACGGCGAGGACTGAAGTGTCTCCGGGTACGGATCGACCCAGTGATAGTTCTGCGGACCGCCGTTCATGACATCTGTGTATTCGGCGTACACGCCGAGATGGAGGGGGTTGTAGCCCTGAATCGACTCCAACTCAAGCCGAACGGCCCTTCCGCCAAGAGCCGCGGCAAGGACGCCGGAATCGCACCGCCGGAAGGAGTGGGATCGGTCATTCTCGGCTGGATCGCGCCCCGCGTAGCTCACGTAGCGGAAGGGCGGATCCGCGGCCCGTTGCCGTTGCAGGTACTCCCCGGCCCCGCCGGGATCGGTCCGCGACAGGTAGGTGTTCAGGCAGGCGTCGCGTCTTGCCGCAAGTTCGCCCGCGTGCATGGCGTTCGTGAGGACATCCTGGGCGGTGGGATAGAACAAGACGAGCGCGATGATCGCGCCCACGCCACACCGCGTAACGATGTCAAGGCGGCGCCTGTCGCTCTGCCGCTGTCCCGCTACCAGCAAGGCGACGAGCATCGTTGTCGCCGCCGCGAGCGCCAGCGGCCGCCAGCCAATCCAGAGCGCCGCGCGATCGAGGACAAGGGCGGCGCCGAGGATCGTCAGCAGCGGAATGACAATCATCGGCGCCGTACGGAGCCGGGGACGCCACGACATCAGTGCTTCGACGCCCGCGCCCGAGAGCATCGCCGGGGCGATGAAACATGCCCACAGCAGGCGACGCGGGCTGTGGGTATGAAGGTTCTCGAAGCCTGGCAGGAGATACAGGGCACGGTGCAGCGCCGTCTCCCCCGTCGACAGGATACTGGCGATCACAACGATCGCCGCGAAGAAGGGTATACCGTAGCGCAGCCGGCCGATCAGGAGCGCGAGGATGGCAAGCACAACGACGGGGGCGCCGAGGGCCACCGGGCGCTGACGCGTCGTATCGATCAATGTGTCGCGAAGAAGACTCACGAACGAGTGGGCGGTGGTCAGGTAGTTGCCTCCCACGATTCCAGCGTAATCCCCGTTCGGGATATTGGATACGCCGCTGATATGAAGGCGTGGCAGCAGCCCGGCCGCGCCCAGGAGGAGACCGAAGACCAGCACGGCTGGGCCGGTGGTGAGGCAGTCCATGCATCGCTTCCAGAATGAGCGATCCGGATCGACCGGCCATACCAGAGACCGGTATGCCACCCATGCCGCGATGATGAGCAATGCGTTGTACAAGCCCTGGCCTGGCCACGACACCGCAATCTGGCTGATCGCAAGGCCAGTAATGCCCCACCAGGCGGCGCGCGGCAGGATGCGGGTGGACCGGAGGGAGCGCTCGACGCCAAGCAGCGCCACGGGAAGCCAGGCGGAGAGTTGTCCAGCGACGGTCCCGTACATCATCTGGCCGGCGAGGAAAGGACCGAACACGAAGGCGACAGTGCTCACGAGCGCGGCACTGGTCCGGAGTCCGATCGAGCGGGAGAGAACATACACGGCGATGCCGCCAATGACCGTCTGCATCAGGATCATGGCCTTGAATGCGGTCAGCACGCCGAAGAGTGGAAACGTCAGCATCACCGGCAGATACCACCAGCCTCCGGAAGGATCCCCGGCGACAGGGGAACCGCTCGAAAGCCACGGCATCCAGCCAGGGACATCGAATGCGCGCAGCCGGTCCCCCAGATGACCGTACCAGGGAAGGAAGTAGCTCATGATGTCGTACTCGGCGAGCCAGTGATCGTTTATAAACCAGTACGCGAGGGTGGCGCCGAGGAGAATCAGGAACACGCATAGGGCGTAAACGTCCGCCCGATAGCGTTGCATGACCCGAATCACCAGGGCCGCTCGCCGGCGCTGAGATCAAGCCAGGCGACTTCCTCGGCGGCGAGCTTCTGACCAAGCACTGCCGCGTTCATCGCGAACTCGTCACCGGTGCGGCATCCCACGAGTGCATAGACGTCGAGCGGTTGGCTCATGACATAGGCCATCGCGACTTGCGGAATCGACAATCCGTACCGTTCTCCGAGTTCCTCAACGCGGTCGAGCCTTTGAAAATTTTCCTCGCTGCCATATGACTCTGAGCAGAGCTTGTCGAGATATCTGTCGAACGAATTCAGGTTGTCGCGCCGGAACCGGCCAGAGAAGAATCCGCCCGCCAGGCTCGACCATGGGAACACCGGCATCCCCTGCTCGATATACCACTGCCGCTCATCCTCGCCCGCCGGACCGGAGATGCTGTGGCAACCCTCCCAGGGCGGTTTGACCTGGACGGCGAGACTGTAATTGGGGCTGCTCACCGTGAACGACTCGAGACCGTTTTCGACGGCATGGGCGTTGGCTTCGGCGATTCGTTCGGTCGACCAATTCGAGCCTCCAAAAGCGCCGATCTTGCCTGCCCGCTTGTGATCGTTAAGAACCTCAACGATCGGCCCGACCGAAACTCGCGGGTTGTCGCGATGGAGGAGGTAGAGATCGATGTAGTCGGTCCCCTGGCGCCTCAATGATTCATGGAGGTCACTGGTGATGTCCTCCGGCGTGACCCGCTCGCGACCGTCGTACGGGTGGGCGCCCTTGCCGAGAATAACGACTTCGTCGCGCACTCCCCGGCTCTTCACCCATTGGCCGAGCACCAGCTCGCAAGCGCCAGACCCGTAGCTGTGGGCAGTATCAAATGCGCCGCAACCGAGCTCGTAGACAGCATCGAGCAGGGCGAGGCTGCCGGGCAGGTCTTCCTCGGTAAGCATCGCGGAGCCCTGCACCAGGCGGGAGACAGGCTTCTCTATCCCGGCAATCGTTCCAAATTCCATGGTCATGCCTGACATGCCCTTCATAGGGGCCGGTCCGTGTGCCGGCCCATCTCGCGCGGCCCGGGTCGCACGTTCTAAATGCTGGATTCCATCGGGTACCGCACACCCCATTGGGCGCGCAATGTGTCCATAGTCTCCATGATCGAAATCGACTCGTCGAGCGGCATCACCGCACTCTCCAGACGGCCCTGGCGCAGGCATCGACCGACTTCAATCGCCTCGTATTGGTAGCCATTGCCTTCAGTTTCTGGGTGACTGTGGAGTTGCGGCTCGCCACCGTGCGGCACGAACGTCATCGACTCTGGTCGGTGCCAATCGTGATCGATCTCGATCCGGCCCTTTGTTCCAAGAATGAACGCGAGATTGACCGACGTGACCTGCACAGTGACTCCGAGCGAGGCAACCGCGCCCGATGGGTAACCGAAGGCGATTGCTTCCTGCTCATCGACCCTCGTGTCGCCGAGGGTCACGGCGCTGGCGATCGTACTGGGGGAACCAAGCACCATCGACGCGAACGAAACCGGGTAAACTCCGCCATCGAGCAACGAACCGCCGCCGAGTTCAGGATTGTAGAGGCGAAAGAGCGGGTCAAACGGATTCTGCCAGCCGATGTTCGCACTGAGGTAGCGGATCTCGCCGAGCGCGCCGCTATCGAGAATCTCCCGGACCTTGACCATCACCGGGCGATAGCGCGTCCACATCGCTTCCATCAGGAAGAGGCCGCGGTTGCGAGCCGCTTCGACCATGTCGCGAGCCTCCCCGGCGTTGATCGCGAACGGTTTCTCACAGAGCACGTTCTTGCCGGCACTGAGGCAGAGCAAGGTGCTTTCGCGATGGTCCTGATGCGGCGTCGAGACGTAGACGACATCGACGTCCGGATCTTCGACCAGCGCGGCGTACGAGGCGTACCGGCGCGGCACGTCGCACTCGTCGCCGAAGGCATCGGCGGTGGCCCGAGCGCGCGAACCGACCGCGAGGAGTTCGGCATCGGGGACCGCCTTGAGTCCGGCGGCGAAGTGATGGGCAATCTTGCCGGAGCCGAGAATGCCCCAACGGATCTTGCGTTCGGATGTCGATGTCGTGTCTGTCACGGCGCGGCGTCGTCCTTTCGGAGTGAACGGAATGATTAATTCAACTGTTCGGAAGTGTCGGATCGCCCGTCGCGTTCCGCAAGACCTGGAGTCAGGTTGAGTTGCGTGGAGGATGGTTTATGACCCGTTTCGGTAGCGACCGAACAGCTTTCCGAGGATGATTGTCGGCTGGAGGGGAAATGTGAGACGTCCGTGGACGGCGCCAGGAGCATTTAACGGTGAAACCGAACGGTCGACAGGCTGGGGCAGGCGACCGCTCGGTTTCGTCAGTGACTGGATGGGGTAAGCAAGGAACTCCAACCACTGGATGTTCGATCCTGGGAACTGATCACCTCACAACCCTTGGGGGATCGTGAGTCGTTCCTTGATCTGGCTCAAGTGTAGGGATGGGGAATCGGCATGTAATCCGTATTTTTACGGGTTCTACTGGCAAAACGCCAACCCTGCGACGCCAACTCTGTCCATGCGCACGGCGCACGGCGCCTGCCTCTCCCGCGGTATTCTGTGTTGCACACATCTTCAAGATCGCCGCACGCAACGAGGGAATGTGTCCTGTGGATGAGCCGGATTTGTTGAGACGTCATCGGGAAGGCCTGTTTCCATCGGTCGGCCTCTTCTACAAGGAGCCGATCGAACTCCGGCGAGGCGAAGGACAATTCGTCTGGGACGAGAATGGCGCGCAGTACCTCGATTTTTTCGGTGGCATCGCCACGGTTTCCAGCGGTCACGCGATCCCCGAAATCAACGAGCCGATCAAGGCCCAACTTGACCAGATCAGCCACAGCTCCACGCTCTTCTTGATCCGGTCCCAGATTGAACTTGCCGAGCGCATCCGCGAGATGACCCCGGATCACCTCACCAGGGTGTTGTTCGTGAACAGCGGCACAGAAGCCAACGAGGCCGCATTCCTGATCACGACCCTCAACCGCAACTCCAACGAATTGATCGCGCTGCGACACTCGTATCATGGGCGCTCATTCGCGACGATCAACGCCAGCGGCCAACGCGGCTGGCGCTCCTCAACGCTGTCGCCCCTTCAGGTTCATTACGCCCATAGCCCGTGTTGCTATCGCTGCCCGTGGGGATTGCGCTACCCGAGCTGCGGCGTGCGCTGCGCCGACGATGTCGAGGAAATCGTGACGACGACTACCAGCGGCGCCCCGGCCGCCTTCATCGCCGAACCGATCCAGGGAGTAGGAGGATTCATTACGCCGCCGCCCGAGTATTTCGTCCGTATCCAGGAGATCCTGAACCGGCACGGCATCCCGTTCATTGCCGACGAGGTCCAAACCGGGTGGGGCCGGCTCGGCGTGACCGATTTCGGGTTCCAGGCGTATGGGGTAAACCCGGATGTGGTCGTCTTCGCCAAGGGACTCGCTAACGGCATCCCCATCGGGGGTCTGATCGCGACCGATGAGCTGGCGTCGTCGATCCGTTCGCTCAGTCTCTCGACGTTCGGCGGCAATCCGATTTCGACCACGGCGGCGCTCGCCAATCTCAATTTCATCGCCACCAACAATCTCCGCCAGAATGCACTCGTTGTCGGCTCCTATCTCAAGGAGCGGCTGTTCGAGCTTCAGGACAAACACACGGCGATCGGCGACGTGCGTGGGATGGGCCTGATGGTCGGGATCGAGCTTGTTCGCGATCGACAGACGAAGGAACCGGCGCCGGAGATTGTGGACAAGGTCCAGGAAGGAGCGAAGAAACGCGGATTGATCATCGGACGCGGCGGATTGCACGCTAACACAATCCGGCTCTGCCCACCACTGATCGTCACCCGCAACGATGTGGATGCCGCGGTCAACGCGCTCGATGAGGCCTTCGCCGGGGGCCGCTGACCTTGACTTTCAGGTACATCTACACATTGGAACGCGCATCAAGTATGGTGGATTGTAATGAATGTACGTACGTACTTCCGGCGACCAGATCGGTCCCGGAGTATAGTTGGTCAGACAGCGTCGGCACAGCATCGATAACTATCGCAAGGGACCCACGGCTGCCTCGCGGCGGTTGAGGGAAGGGAAGGCTGGAATGAGGCCGGACGGGCGATATCGCCCGTCCGGCCTCATTCGTTCCGAGGTGCTGACAGGCGAGCGGTTGAACCCGGTCACAACCGGCGTTCGGCGTGAACGGTTCCGCACTAATCGCGGATGATTTCCGGGTTGGCGCGGATGATCTCATCGGCGACGTTCCAAACCTCCGGCAGCAGGGTCAGGACCTGTTCGCTGCGCCGCTTCAGGTCCGCATGCGATGCCAGGCCGAGGTCACCGAGCAGCCGCCGATACCCGTCGCGAGACGGACTGTTCGCGGGCAACGCGCCGGCATGGTCGAGTATCTTCAGCGATCTCGACCAGGTGACCACAATCCAGAACACCGCCTCGCGATGCAGACCTCGGACAATCATCTCCCGGCTGCCGTCAATCGCGATCGGCCGCGCCAGTTCGCTGATGTCAGAGGCAAACGGGAATGGGGCATCCACAATTTTCGCTGCTGCATCGAACGCTTCGCTAACCGCCGCCAGGTGGCGCTCGACCTGATCGCGGGTCATCCGATCGCACCCCAGGACCTCAAGCAGCGACTCGTAGATGTCGTCGAGTTGGTACGCCGTGAGCATATGGACCGTTTCCTCGTACCGGCGGCGAACGGTTGGATTCCGCAAACCGGCGACCAGGAGGATGTGCGTCAGCACGCCCGTGGGAAACACCCAGGACAACACTTGTTCGTGGAATGGCGCCTCTGCCGGTAGCGAGGCGAGTCCGACCTCGACCTTGATCCTGGCGTCGAGTCGTCGAACATCCACCCAGCGCCGCTTCGCAAACTCCCGCGCGACGACGGTTTGAAGAGGAGTCAGCTCACCATAGCGATCGGCAATGATCGCCGCGTTCGCGAAGCTGTGCGCCAGATGATAATGCCCGAGAATGGCTCCCGGAGACCTGAGCAGCTCCTGCGGCAGGAAGGTAACGTCCAGCAACACGCCATCGTCAGACATCTTGCCGATCTTGACCGGAAGATCGTCGTCAATGACGACCATTATGTCAACATCCGTCCATGGCGGCGATACATCGCCCTCACTGAGCGACGCGACTGAGCCGGCAAAGTAGGCGCCGCGGAACCCTGGCAGGCGTGCGCCCGTCTGGTTGACCCACCGGGATGCAACGGTCTTCGCCTGCCGGGCGTTGACGGCCATCTTCCCCATCAGGAACAACCATTCTCCGCATCGTCAACGACGTTTGACTGGTGGAACCGGTATTGCATTGAATGGGACACGAACTCATAGCCGATCGCTTCGTAAACGTGATTCGAGGTCAGGTTTGCGGCATTGGTGTAGAGACATACAAACGTGAAGCCCCGGTCCAGCATGAGTTGGGTAGTGGCGGCAGTCACTGCCCCCGCATACCCGCGGCGGCGACGCTCCGGCGGGGTGTACACCGGTCCGATCCGAATTCCGGTTGCGGTCGGCGCCTTGTAACAGGCGATGCTTACCGGATTTCCCAACTCATCCAGCCAGATGAGGCCACCACCGTGTTGACCAAGTCGGCTCAACATCGCATCAGCATACCGTTCGACGCTTTGAGGTGGAGCATGATCGACTTCGACGCCAAAATTGGCAAACCAATCGATCAGCTTCGGGTGATCGGCAGTCGTCATCTGCCGCCAGGTTCCGGGAACGCCGGTCGGGACTCGCACCGACGTTGCCGCCAGGATGCGGTGCGTCATGCCTGGCGAGAACGAGCCTCCAGTAAGCCGGCCCCAGTGCTCCGCGAAGCCAAGCGCCGCATCGCCGGGACCCATCACTCCTGGAACGTCGATGCCACGCCGCACAGATGAGGCGACCAACGCCGCGATCGCTTCATCACGCTCAATGTGAGAAAGCAGCAGGTTGAAACCGGGAGAAACGGTCCCGACACCGACGATCCCTTCTCCGGAGCGGGCCACCACCACTGGTTTCGAAGGGTCGAACGAATCGCTGTCCAGGAAGCTGGCCAGCTGGATGGTGTTGATTGCCTCGTGCCGACCGAGATACGCCCGAATATCGGCCAGGAGGACGGCGTCGGCGTCTTGCCTGCCGGTTGGCGAGACCACGTTCACTGCGTCTCGAAAATTCACGGAATCGCTCCATCAACGATGGCTGGAATTCACCTTCCCGGCTGAATGACACAAGGTCGCCTCACACAATCGCCAGGACGTTCGAGCTCGGCATCGATCAATTTGACCCACTGTCGTCACACCGGGGTGAAGATGAAATTTGCGATGTATTCCGGCGCGAGGACGTCGTGCTTTGGGTTCTGGTGGATTTCGGCGTGGAACTCGGCAATTGAGCGTCGTTGCCCGGTAGCGGCGATGAACTCACCCCGATACCCATAGTCCCGCATCAGCTCAAACATATCGTTCGGCGCGCCGGCTCGCAAACCACGGTCGCATTCAATCAGCAGATTTGGCTTGTGGCGAGCAATGGTCTCTTCCGCGCCTTTCAAAACCTCGATCTCGTGCCCTTCGACATCGATCTTGATGAAACTGACGTGTCGATCAGCGTCGTCAAGCACATCATCCAGGCGCTTGACAACGACTGCCCGCAATCCGCCGCCGGCATTCAATGACTCCAGCGACGAGAGGGCCGTTTTCTGTTTACCGTGAAGGTCGGGCACGTGGAGGTTCGCAACTCTGGCCGAAGACGATAAGGCGCAGTGGTGAATCTCAATCGGCAATCGCAACTGGCGGGAGGCGGCGCGCAGGAAACGGGCATCCTCCTCGACCGGTTCGATGACGATCACCTTTCCCCCCTTGCCGACGAGCCGCGATAGCGGGTAACTATACGTGCCGAAGTGCGCGCCCACATCGACCGCGATGCTTCCAGGAGCGACAAGCCGGGGAAGTTCCCGCAACTCCGGTTCTCCTTTCCACAGGTGCAATCGCGCATTCGCCAGCATCACCAGTCCGGAGGGTAGATAGCGAATGGCGCCGCGTTCGAATCGAACGATCAGGGATTCCCGAGTCACGCGGGCTCCTGTTCGTATCGCCGACCGATCTCGTCTGTCGCTCATCGATCGAACGGCTCCCGGGAATCCCTCGGTCCGCCATGGAAATAGATCGTGACGCCGTCTTCCTGGTAAAGCACTTCAAGCATGCCGTCCGTCACCGCCTCGTCGAACTTTGCCAGCGCAGCCATGGAATACGTGGCCCGCTCCAACATCCCTACATAAATGATCTGCACACCGTAATCTCGGAGCAACGGCTCGATCTCGGCAAACGACTGTTCGCTGCCATAAATTTCGGTCACGTCGGCATATCGCCAGTCGACGAGTCGTTCCATGCCGGGTCGTTGCTGGTGCTGCACCGACGTTACTCCAATCACCGTCGGGAACCCCGTCAGCGCGCTGATACGGCCCGCCCAGCCTGGCGACGTTCCGGGCGCCTCCAGGATCGTCGGCAACCCGCTCAGGTTATTCCGCATCCAATCGACGGCGGCATGATCGGAGGCGAGGTCGAATGGCGCCACCGGCGCATTGTTGGCGTTGACACTCAGTTGGCCGCTTTCCATGAACGCGAATGCGTCGAGTGTTGGCGAGGCCGGCGCCAATCGATCGTCCAGCCGATCCGGGTAGCCAAGCGCGGGATACACAGCGCCCGCGCCAATGAAGATCGCGATCGCGAACAGCCACATTGCCGTGAGCAGGCGCTTCCCGCCCATTCGGAAAGGGGTGTCGCGCTTCCAGCCCGCGCGCGCCGCCAGCACGACAATCGGCGGGGCCACCGTTGCCAACAACAGCCAGCTTGCGTACGAAAACTGCACGGCAATGTTTTGTTCGGCGGTCCAGGTCTCCAACCTCATCCGATTGCCGACGATGCTCATCGCGAGTAAGCCCGCGATCGAACCCAGCACCAGCAGATGGGGGACGTCGTCATGGCGATGCCAGACAAAGAATCCGGTTAACAACACGAGCACGAGCAGGAAAATCGCCAGGTGGCCAACCATGAAGGCCAAGGCAATGGCCGCGCCGGCGAACAGCCCAAACGCAGTCACGCTGAACCAGCCGACGCCCTCGATGACCCGGAAGGAAACGGCCAGTCCCCACAATTGCCACATCAGGTATCCGAACGCGATCGCGAACCCGGCTGCCAGGTAGCCGATGTAGTCGTTGACCGAGATTGGCTGGATCAGTGGCGTCGTGGCGGTCGCGAAGTATCCGTAGGCGAACAGGAATGGGGCGACCGAGAGAGAGGACACGACGCCTGTCAGCGCCAGGGCCATGCCCCAATCCCGCAGGATCAGCCACGGACCGTTCCAGGTTCGGCGGGCGCCGATCGACAGCAGCAGGAGCATGCCGCACAAGCCGAAGAGGGCAATTCCGAACAACGGGTTGGCGGCCGCGGTCCACCCTGTCACGATCCCGAACGTCAGTATGAAGCCACACAGCGATTTTCTTTCACCGAGCGCATGCATTATTCCTTCCCCGGCGGGCGTGGATGACGAATCGCGGACCAGGAATCCAAACAACAGCGCCAGCCCGGCAAGAATCAGCGGAGCGGCCAGCAAGTGGATCGACATCTCGCCCGTTAGGAAGCTGAGCTGCGGAAATTCGAGCGCGCCTGGACCAACGAATTGATCGGTCGCAAGCCAACTTCCCGGAGGCGCATTCGGCGATGACGCGAGTGTGGACCACAATCCGACAATCACGTCACGGTTCGAGCCTTCGAAATTCGGACCCCAATCGCCCGAGCCAACGCGCATCACCATGCCCCACGAACCGACCCCGCAGACGAGCACCGGCGCCAGCAACCCGCCGAGGATAGGATCCCAACTGTCGCGTTCGGTGCGCCGGCGGCGCAAAATCAGCAGACTGGCCACGATCCAGCAATTGACCAGGGCGAGGGCCGCCACCATCGCAAGACTAAGCGAATAGGCCACTTCCGGCACGATGCCGGTTGTCCGCGTCAACACCGCCCACGGCACGAACCCAAACGTGAAGTCGTGAATGGTGCCATCGACGAGCCAGGGATCGTAGGCGGGGAAGAATGGCGTGAGCGTCGTCGCGTTGAACGTCGCCATGTCCTGGAGCGAGGCGCCGGGTCTTCCTGAAACCCACAAATCCGGATGGCGAGTCCGGGACCACACGGCCAGCAAATAGCAAGCACCCAGGATGACTTCGGTCGCTACGATCCATTGCCAGGCATGACGCAGATCGTGCGCAAAATGGGGCGTACGAGACCGCACCGCCAGCAATCCGCACACGAAGACCGCCGCCCAGGCGACGGCGATCGCCACGAGGCCAAACTCAAGCCAGCGCAACGATGCCAGCCACCAGGCAATCCAGGACACCGCAAACAGGCCAAGTGTCTTGGAGAGAGCGTATCCATGATCGGGCAGCCATGGCAAGACCCGCCACAGGATCGGCACGGCGGGCATGATCAGGACCTGGAGGGCGACATACCAGAACACCGCCGGCAGCGCATTTGTGACCGAGCCGGGATCGAACAGCGTGCGCCACGCCGGATGCGTGCGCACGGCTTCCTGACCGGCAGTGTCGATCATCATTTCACCGGGTTGAGTCTGGATCGGGCGGTTGCCCAATCCACCGTGGCCGAGAGCATCGTTGAGCAGGTACCAGGCAGCGTGCACATCCCAGCGTTCGGATTTTCGGAAAATCGTAACTTCGGGATGGTCGTAAACCGTCAACGCCTCTTCCGCCGACCGGTCATCGATCTCGATGCCGAACAGCTTCGGGAAGGAGGTGAAGTGGGCCACCTCGTCAAATCCCAATTCGCCAGAGTAGAGCGCCTCGTAATAGCGGGTCGCCATCGGATAGCGCCACGGCATCCGGGGAATTGTGTCGCGCAAACGGTCACTGCTGAGAATGATGTAATCGGTTTGATGGAGCGTACCGATCATCTGCGTCAGTTTGCCCTGGTTTTCGTCGGCATATGGGTGCAACGTCGCCTGGTTGTAGCTTCGCTCCGCCAGCGACGGAACGCCCACAGGCAGCCCGAGGTCCCAGTACTCATTGGCGAGGGTGCTGCCATCGGCCACGTTGGCGACAATCCACTCGGACGCTTCAACCCGTGTCTGCGGTTCCGAATAGACCGAAACGAACGCCGCTCCATAGAACACGGCGCCGGCGACCGCGATTGCGGGCACGATGAATCCGGGATGGCTCCGTCTCGGAAACCGGAAACTCCAGTTCGTCCCCGGCAGGCGAAGTCTGCCCCGGCCCCAGGCCCAGCGCACACTGGCCAGGAGAGTCGCCGCGGCCAGGAGGACGAGGAACGGATAGGCCGGCATCAGGTAGCGTTGGGTCTTCGCAAGGGCGACGCCAAAGTAGAGGAGGTGAAAGCAGATCCAGCCGACCAGACCGAGGGTGATCCACGACGGCCACCGGCGTCCAGCGACGATTGTCCATAACTGCCAGGCAAGACCGCCGAGCGCGGCGATCGCAATACCGGGTCCCATTCCCCACAAAATCATGTGTTTGAGTTGATAAAGGATCGGCGCTCGCTCGGTCCACTGGATCCCAGGGTAGTAGTCGATCACGCCCGATTGCACATTGCTCCAATACTCGACATCGGCCACCCACCGCGGGTCCAGCCGAAACGAAAAGAGCGACGGACCCGCGAACATGTACGGCTGGGCAATCCGGATCGTCCAGATCGCCACGAACAGCGCCAGGGCCGAGGCCAGCACGACCGGGAACGCGCTTGGCACGTCGTCGTCCTCGACCCTGCTCATCGGCCAGCGCGGCACAACGGCCCTCCAGCCGTACAGACGAACGGCTTCAAGCGTGGGCAGCACAAGAAAACCGAATGCGGCGAACAGGGTTGGCTTGGACGACGCCGCAAGGCCAACCATCAAACCCGCCAGCGCATAGCATGCCCAGCGCCGATATTTCAAGCCTGCGAGCACGAATGCGAATGAGGCAGTAGCAAAGGCCGCTGACCATGCGTCCGTGGTGAAGTAATGGGCTGCTCCGATGTGCAGCACGGTGAACGCCATGAGCAGGGAGGCGAGCAGGCCAGTCCAGCGATTCCACAGCATCCGGCCGATCCACCAGACGAGCACGACCGAACCGGTATCGGCGAACGCCGAGAGCCACCGGCCGGGGATGTGACCGTTGCTGACATCGGTGTATTCGGTGAACGATTGCACCAGTTTTGCCATAAACAGGGGGAACGTGCCGTAGATGAAACCGGTGCCGTGGTTGAACGGATTGAGCGGGGATGTCGCCGTGTTGAGGTACTCGCTGACGCCCGAGGGAGCGCTGATGTTGATCAGCACCGACGTCAGGAACAGCTCGTCAGGGTGCAGGTAGTACCCTGTGCCCCAGGTGATGCCTGTGAATCGCAGCAGCACAGCCGCAACTACGATCGCCGCCAGGAGGATGAGTTCGAGGAAATCGATCGCATGCGACCTCCGAGAGATGGCGTCGCTCCGTAGAGCCCGATCGCTCTCTGGTTCGGCCGCGTTTCCGAAATCCCGATTCGTCATCGTTCCCGCGGTTCTCCTCGCAATCGGACCAGATCGCAGATCGCAAGTGGGGTCCCCGGTGCATGCGCCCCTTCACCATACCAAACCAGGGTTTGTGAAAGGATCGAGGAGCCGCGCACGATTGACGCCGGTCTAGCCGATCCCCATTGTCGTTACGATCGTGATCGCCATTGCCACGAGAAGGAGTGTCAATGTGATCACTACCAGCCCAACCCGCACGCCGCTCTCCCGAACCGACCTGAGATCGACACTCAAACCCAAACCGGCCATCGCGACTGAGGTCAGCAGCTTGCTCGCCTCTCTCGCCGCGTCCGCAACCTCTTCGGGGAGAATCGACATGGTGCGGAGCAACGTCAGCACCGCGAAACCAATCACGAACCAGGGCAAGAACGTGCCGAACGACCGACCCGTTCCCGGGGAGTCGTCGTCGCTATCCGTACGGTAGAGCCAAGCGAAGATCGCGACCACTGGCCCCAGCAGCAACACACGAGTCAGCTTGACAAGGCTTGCGATTTGGCCGGCCTCGGCGCTGACCGGAATCGTCGCCGCCAGCACTTGGGGAACGGCGTATACTGTCAATCCTGCAATCACGCCATAGCGTTCATCTGTGAGATCGAAGACACCGACCAACATCGGAAGCGTGAGCACGACACCGACGCCGAGCACGGCCGTCATTGCGATCGCACTGGCTACTTCCTGCTTCCGGGCGCGAATCACCGGCGCCACGGCGGCGATCGCCGAATTCCCACAGATCGCATTTCCGGCGGCAACGAGGATGGCGAGCCGCGGACCCAGGCCAGCAGCGCGACCAAGCACGACTCCAACCGCAAGGGTGACCGCGACGCTGATGAGCACCGCGGCAAGTAAATGCATTCCGGCATCGACAATCGCGGCGAGGTTGAGCGAGGCGCCTAGCAGCACGATCGCGAACTCGAGCAACTGCTTTGCCGCGAAACCGATGCCCGGTAGGAAGATATCCCGCGGCAGCCATAGCGCCCGAACCGCCAACCCGATCAGCAGGGCAAGCACGAGCGGCTCCAGGGCGGCAAAGTCGAACAACCGTTCCTGAATCGTGCCAAGCGCCAGCGCAACAACGGTAATGAGCGTCGCCAGCCCGACGCCTGGCGCCCATCGGCGAATCCTTGCCTCCACCTCGTTGATGTCGATCGGCAAGCCCATTGCAGTTCCCGAAATCACTACGAGTTCGCACAAGTCCGATGCGGGCGCCTGCCAGTTCAGGTAGCCTATGCTCGGCAGACTGGTTTGACCAGCCTGATCAAAACGACGAGGACCAACGGGAGCAATCGCGCATGACCCAGACTTCAGGAACTCCACGACCCAGACGTGTGATCGTGACCGGCTCGGATGGCCTCATCGGACGGATCGCGCTCGACGCCTGGAGTGGCGACGACCGGTACGACGTGGTCGGCCTCGCCCGCACAGCCGGTCCCTACACCGGCATCGTCGCCGACATCGTCAACCTCGATGCCCTGGTCGAGGCGTTCACGGGCGCAAACGCCGTCGTTCACCTCGCCGCAACCTCCGCGGTCGAGTCCGCATGGGAAGACGTGCTGTCGAGCAACTTGATCGGGACTTACAACGTGTTCGAGGCGGCGCGTCGGGCGGGCGTCGAGCGCGTAATCTTCTCTTCATCGAACCACGCGATCGGAACCTACGAAACCAAGAACGCACCGGAGCTGTTCGAACTCGACGATCAGCGTGTCTGGGACCACACGGCCGAGATTCGCCCAGACTCGCTCTACGGCGTCTCGAAGGCATATGGCGAGGCGCTTGCCCGGTATTATGTCGATCACCGCGGTCTCAAGGCGTGCTGCCTGCGGATCGGCGGTACCCGCGGCCCGAACGATCCGTCGCATCCGGAGAACCTGTGGAAGCAGGAGTTCGACCATGATCCGGAAAAGCTGGCGACCCGCAAGCGAATGCGGGCCGTCTGGCTCAGTCCCCGTGACTGCATTCAGCTCCTTGAGCGGTGCCTCGCGACCGAACACGATTGGGTGCTCTGCTACGGCATCTCCAACAATCCCCGCCGCTTCTGGGACATTGAGCATGCCAAGGCGATGCTCGGTTACGAACCGCAAGACGGCGCCCCCTCCGAGATCGTCCCCGATCGTGGCTGATGTGCGTCGGAGCCTGCGATGACAGAACCCGTATCCGATCGACGAGTAACTCAAACCCGGGCCGGCGAATTCGAGGAGTTCGCACGGGCGCCTCATCTCGCGCTTGGGGAACAGGTGCTGAGTCTTGGTGGTTACGTCGACCACGGCCCCCATTCCGTTCAACGTCGGGAGTTGCCGCTCGTTGGCATTCCGGTCATCTTCACCTTTGGATCGCCGTTTCGGGTAAGCGATGCAGTCAATCCCGACGCGCCGGGCCTTGAGCTTCCGCACTTCCTGGCGGGACTCCATGACACCTATTCCACCACCGAGTCCACGGGAGCATCCTGGTTGATGCAGCTCAATCTGACGCCGTTGGGCGCGATCCGCACGTTCGGCATGCCGCTGCAATCCCTGAGCAACCGGATCGTGGCGATTGAGGACGTGTTG
>Ga0183260_10000704_pt1 | contig 28472 bp, 26 predicted proteins | sample AntDrymUQ4972206_2_FD_129768 | JGI IMG/M metagenome (GOLD analysis project Ga0183260, IMG submission 129768) | Polar desert sand microbial communities from Dry Valleys, Antarctica - metaG UQ497 (22.06) (version 2) (version 2) | ecosystem: Environmental > Terrestrial > Soil > Desert | place... | reverse complement strand
GCGGTCCCGGAGAAGACATCGACGCGGCCGTCCGGCTTGATCTTGATCCAGGCCTGCGACGGGTCGCCATTCTGGTTCATGCCGGTCGGGTACTCGATCGCGGAGATGCCGCGTCCCTTGTGCACAGCCATCAGTGATCCTCCGGGTTTCCGAGCTGGCCGACGAGGTGCTCTGGCAGCCAAGCGCCTGCCCGAGGCTCGCTCGTCGCGGTGCGGTAGTCGGCCGACAACTCGTGCCCGAGCTCGTCGGCGACCGCCTGGATGGTGGGAATAGTCGAAGGGTCGGTGTAGGCGATGCCGTTCGGCGACGTGTCGCCCCTCCGGTTCGCGTTCTTGAGCCTGATCTCGAACGGGTCGAGGCCGAGCTCCAACGCGATGCGGCTCATGTGAGTCTCGGCCGCAAACGAGACGGACGTCACACCGAACCCGCGCATCGCCGTCGTCGGCACGCGATTCGTGAAGACGACATAGCCGTCGAACTCGAGGTGCGGGATCGTGTAGGCGCCCGTGTGATGGAAGCTGTGCTTCGTCAGACCGTACGGCGAGAAGCGTGCGTAGGCGCCCGAGTCGTGCAGCGTCAGCATCTTGCGGCCGAGGATCCAACCGTCTTTGGTGACGGCGTCCGCGATCTCCATATGCCACGGCGCCCTCGTCGAGGAGCAGAGGAACTCCTCCTCGCGCGTCCAGCGCCACTTCACCGGCCGGCCCGACTTGAGCGCGAGCAATGAGCACATCGTCTCCGTCGCGGTGTCGACCTTGCCGCCGAAGCCGCCTCCGACCGTGCCGCCGACGAACTTGAGCTTGTTCAATGGCACCTGCAGGTGCGCGGCCACAACGCCCATAGAGAAGTAGAGGGCCTGGGTGCACGAGTAGATCGTCAGACGGCCGTCCGCCTCGGGAACGACCTGGCACACCTGCGTTTCGAGCGGGACGTGCTCGATCGCGGCGGGGCGGTAGACACCCTGCACGATCAGGTCCGCCTGCTCGAACGCCTCGTCGATCGATCCCTTGCGGATCTGACGCCGATCCATCTCACCTTCGAAGTGCGGGTACCAGTTGCCCCAGTGATGCACCTTCGGCGCGTCCGCGTCGAAGGCCTTGCGGACGTCGAAGAGCGCCGGTTTCTCCTCGAGCTCGAGGCCGATCGCCTCGACCGCGGCCTGCGCGGTCTCCTCGTCCTCCGCGGCGACCACTGCAATGGGCTGGCCCCTGTAGCGGACGTTGTCCTTCGCGAGCAGCGGCTCGTCGGCGGGGATACCGAGCGCGGACAGGTGCCCGTACTCGAGTAGCGGGACGTCCTTCCAGGTGATGACTGCCTGCACGCCCTTCATCGTCTCGGCCTTCGAGAGGTCGAGCCCGGTGATGTCGGCGTGATCTACAGGTGAGCGCAGCGCCTTCGTCCAGAGCGTTCCGGGAGCACGGATGTCGTCCACGAACGTCGTGCGGCCGGTGACGTGGGCGACGCCGTCGTAGCGCGGAAGACGTGCTCCGACGGCCTTCATGCCGGTGCTCCTGGAACCTCGACCGGAGCCTCTTCGCCCGGCTGCGGCAGCCAGCGCTGCGTGGCTTCGATCTCGCCGCCCGCAGCGGCCGCCACCGCGTCGATGATCTTCACGTAACCGGTGCAGCGACAGACGTGACCGGCGAGCGCCTTCTGAATCGACTCGCGCTCGGGGCCGCCGCCGCCCTCCAGGTAGCCGTGAGCGGCTAGCACCATGCCGGAGGTGCAGAACCCGCACTGGGCGGCGTAGTGCTCGTGGAACGCGGTCTGGATCGGCGACAGCGCTTCCGGCGATCCGAGGCCCTCGAGCGTGGTGATCTCGGCGCCGTCGAGCGCTGCGACCGGGAGCAGGCATGCTCGCCGCGGCGCGCCGTCCACGAGGATGGTGCAGGAGCCGCAGCCGCCTTGCTGACAGCCGGCCTTGGGACTCGTGATCCCGAGCTCCTCGCGGAGCACGTGCAAGAGCGGCGTCAGCGGAGGGGTCTCGAACGACCGCTCGACACCGTTGACGGTCAGCTTCATCAGACCTCCTCGAGCTGCGTGAGCGCCCGTCGGACGAGCACGGGCAGGGTTCGGTTCCGGTACCAGGCCGACGCGAGCGCGTCGTCGGCGAAGGTCACCTCCGCGGCTGCCGCGTCGGCTGCCGCTCTCGGGTCGCTCGCCTTCGCCTCGGCGCTGGGGAGCCGAACTGCGGGGCCGGTCACGCCGCTGACGGCCAGCCGAACGGTGCCGTCTCCGCCGCGCGCCGCCGAGACAGCGAGGGCGGTGTAGTCGTGGGTGTGAGGCCGGATCAGGGGAGCGAAGGCTCCGGCCGAGGGCTCCTCGAACGAGACGTCGAGCAACAGCCGGCTCTTGCGATGCGCGAGGAAATCCTCGAGCGGTTCGGTCGTTTCGCCGCCGGCGCCAGCCGAGCGCACCGTCGCGCCGACGGCCAGGAGGGCTCCTTGTAGATCGCCCCGGGGGGCCTCGAGGCCCTCGCCGGCACAGAGGTTGCCGCCGACGGTGCCCTGGGCGCGGATCTCGGTGTCGGCGACGTTCGCGGCGCACGGACCGATCGGGGCCGGTAGCGACTCGAGCTCCGAAACCGGCGTCGTCGCGCCAATCGTGATCCGGGGTCCGTCGCGGGTAATGCCGCTGAGCCCGGCGCCGGTCAGAAGCATCGCCTTTTCCGGGCGCAGCCTTCCACTGGTCATGTCGGGGACGACGATGGTTCCGCCGCCGATCACGGTGATTCCCGAACCGTCTCCGAACGCCTCGACGGCTTCCGCCTCTGTGGTTGGAAGCAGCACGTTCGCTCCCCTTTCGAGTGCTGTGGTCATTGACACCCCCGCTCGTGATCGCCTCGTCCGGCGAGTCTAATCGCGCAGCGCGGCGGAGTGGAACTGCAATCGATTCTCGATCACAATCTTCTCGTCTAGGCTGCGGCCGTGACCTTCGCCACGATCGACGAGCTCGAGACTGCTCTTCGCGCAGCCGACTATCTGCCCGATCGCGGCCTCGCGACGTCGCTTTTCCTCTCGCTCGCGCTCGAGAAGCCCGTGCTGCTCGAAGGCGAGGCGGGGGTTGGTAAGACGGAAGCTGCGAAGGCGCTTGCCCGGGCGCTCGGCGCGCGGCTGATCCGGCTGCAGTGCTACGAGGGGCTCGATGTCACGCACGCCGTCTACGAGTGGAACTATCCACGCCAGCTGCTCCACATCCGTGCTGCGCAGGAGGGGACGGTCTCGGAGGACGAGCTCTTCGGCCCCGAGTTTCTGATTCGGCGGCCGCTGCTCGAGGCCGTCGATACGGACGAGCCGGTAGTGCTGCTGATCGACGAGGTCGACCGGGCGGACGAGGAGTTCGAAGCCTTCCTGCTCGAGGTCCTCTCCGACTTTCAGATCACGATTCCGGAGCTGGGGACGATCAAGGCTCGGCGGAAGCCCGCGGTCGTGTTGACGTCAAACCGGACTCGCGAGCTACATGACGCGCTCAAGCGGCGCGCTCTCTTCCACTGGATCGGCCATCCGTCGCTGCAGCGAGAGATCGAGATCGTGCGGCTCCGGGTCCCGGGGATTCCGGAGCGCTTGGCTGAGGAGGCCGCCGCGTTCGTCCGGGGCCTGCGCGGGCTCGATCTCGCGAAACCGCCGGGTGTGGCCGAGACGATCGACTGGGCCCAGGCGCTCGCCGCGCTCGGCCACGAGGAGATCGATGCGCAGGTGGTCGAGCAGACGCTCGGCTCGGTGCTGAAGTACCGCGAGGACATTGAGGCCGTCCGCGACGAGACGCTGGTGGGGCTAATCGAAGAGGCCCGGGCCGCGTCGGGCCGGTAGAGCGCCGTGGCGGGCTCGGCAATCGTTCGCCACGTCGTCACCTTCGGGCGAGTGCTGCGGGAAGTGGGCATCGAGGTCGGGCCAGGCCGGGTCGCTGATGCGGTGCGTGCCCTGGGAGCGGTCGACGTGACACGTCAGGAGGACGTCTACTTCGCGCTCAGGCAAACCCTCGTTTCCCGGCACGACGAGCTCGAGCTCTTCGACCGGGCGTTCGTGGCCTGGTTCCTGCGCGGGCCCGTCGCGCCGCTCGTCCGGGAGAAACAGCGCCGGAAGCTCGCCGACCGGATCGAGGCGACGCTCGGCTCCGAGGCGGGTGGTGACGACGCCGAGGTTATCGGTGAGCCGATCGAGCTCGGTGCGTCGGCCCACGAGCTGCTGCGCGCGAAGGACTTCGCCGAGATGACGGCCGAGGAGTTCGAACGCGCTCGCCGCCTGCTGCTCGCGATCGCGCGTAGCCGCCCTCGGCGGACGTCGCGCCGGCTGACTTCCGATCCTCGCGGCGACCGTCTCGACATGCGGAGGCTGATCCGGCGTTCGCTGCGCACCGGCGGGGATCCCGTCGACCAACCTTGGAAAGCGCGCAAGGACGTTCCCCGAAAGCTCGTCGTGCTCTGCGACGTGTCCGGCTCAATGGACGCCTATGCGCGTGCGCTCCTGCTGTTTCTCCATGCAATGGTCGGCACTGGGCGCGGCGTCGAGGCGTTCGGTTTCGGGATCAGGCTGACGCGGCTCACCCGCGACCTCGCCTCTCGCGATCCCGAGGCAGCGCTCGCCCGCGCTACGGCGAGCGACGTCGACTGGGGGAGCGGGACTCGGATCGGCGCGTCGCTGAAGGAGTTCAACGACGTCTACGGCCGCCGCGCACTCTCTCGCGGCGCGATCATCGTGATCGTCTCGGACGGATGGGAGCGGGAGGGGCCGGAAGCGGTTGGCCGGGAGATGGCGAGGCTCGCCCGTGCCGCCTACGCCGTTGTCTGGGTGAACCCGCTCAAGGGAAACTCCCAGTACCAGCCGTTGGCGGGCGGCATGCGAGCTGCCTTGCCGTTTATCGATCGGTTCCTCTCCGGACACAACGTGCGCAGCCTCGAGGAGCTCGCCGCAGTCGTCAGCGGGATCGAGCGACGTCACGCCGCCTGAGAACGGCCGGAGGTTACTCCCGTCATCGTCATGCGGTTCGTTCCCGACCCGCGGCGCAGCCGGAGTAGGCTCCGCCGATGCTGGCTTCGCTCGTCGTCGATCCCGGTTCCACCGTTGGTCTCGAGCGGCGCGACTCGCGCGACACGCTCGGCCTGGCAGGTAAGGACGCCGCCGCCGCAGAGCTCGACGCGCTGCTCGAGGAGCTCTCGTAGCTGCAGGAGCGTCTCTACGCAGAGGGGAGGCGAAGCGTCCTGCTCGTGCTCCAGGGGCTCGACGCCTCAGGCAAGGACGGGACGATCCGCCGTGTCTTCACCGGTGTCAACCCCCAAGGCTGTCGCGTCACGTCGTTCAAGGCTCCGACTCCCCTCGAGCTCGCGCACGATTTCCTCTGGCGAATCCACGCCGAGTGCCCTGCGCGCGGGATGCTCGCGATCTTCAACCGCTCCCACTACGAGGACGTCGTCACCGTCGGAGTGCTCGGGCTCGTACCGGAGGCGGTGTGGCGGCCGCGACCGCGAAGGATCGCCGAGTTCGAGCGACTGCTCACCGACGACGGGACGACGGTCGTCAAGTGCTTCCTGCACGTATCGGTCGAGGAGCAGCGCGAGCGGTTTGCCGAGCGCCTCTCCGATCCGGCCAAGCGCTGGAAGCACAACCCGAAGGACGAGGAGACGAGTCGCCGCTTCCGTAAGTACACGGCTGCCTACGAGGAGGCGCTCACCGCGACCTCGACGGAATGGGCGCCCTGGTACGTGATTCCGGCCGACCGCAACTGGGTGCGGAACCTGGCGGTCGCGACCGTGCTCGTCGACACCCTTCGGCGGCTCGATCCCCAGTTTCCCGAAGCGAAGGCCTGAATCGCGAGGATTGCGGTCGCGCGACCGGCGCACACCTTGGGACGCGCAGGTAGCTTTGCGCGGGCTTCCGGTGCGACCGGCGGCGCAAATCCGACTTCATGCAGACGACGTCCCCGTCAACGACCTGGTGGCAGCGCGCCCACGGCAGTGACGAGCGCGAGCTCCTCGTCGCCTACTTCAGCATGGAGTTCGGCCTGCACGAGCGACTGCCGATCTATTCCGGCGGCCTCGGAGTCCTGGCCGGCGACCACCTCAAGGCCGCCGGCGAGCTCGGCGTGCCGCTCGTAGGTGTGGGGCTGCTCTACCGCGGCGGCTACTTCAGGCAGGGCGTTGACGCGGCCGGCCGGCAGACCGAGGACTATCAGCCGGTCGACCCGGAGGCGGTCGGCGTGACTCGCGAGCCCGTGTCGGTTTCGGTCGAGCTCGCCGGGGAGACGATCGAAGCCGCCGTGTGGCGCAAGGAAATCGGCTCCGTCACGCTCTATCTACTCGAGGTCGACTGGCTCACGGACGCGCTCTACGGCGGCGACCGAGAGCATCGCATCCGCCAGGAGTTGCTCCTCGGTGTCGGCGGCGTTCGCGCGCTGGCTGCGCTCGGGATCGAGCCGACCGTGTTCCACCTCAACGAGGGTCATTCCGCGTTCCTGCAGATCGAGCGTGCGCGGGCCCTCGTCGAGCAGGGGCTGGAGACGGGTGAGGCGTTCGCGCACGTGCGTGCCTCGTCGATCTTCACCACTCACACACCGGTGCCGGCCGGGAACGAAGTGTTCGATGAGGAACTCGTCGTTCGCTACGCCGGCCAGCTCGCCGAGCAGGCTGGGCTCGACCGGGAGGCTCTGCTCGACCTGGGCAGGTTCGGTGACAAGCCCGGCTTCGGCCTGACGCCGCTCGCGCTGCGGCTGTCCGCCTTCGCGAACGGAGTCTCCGAGCTCCACGGGGCCGTCGCCCGTGAGATGTGGGAGCCGCTCTGGCCCGGGCGGGAGACGCCGATCGGGCACGTCACGAACGGCGTCCACCTCGGCACCTGGCTCGACCCGGGTCTCACCGAGCTCCTGCGCTCTGCCGGAGTCAGCCCGGAGGCGCCGCCCGACGACGCTCACTGGGATGCCGCGAGCCAGATCGACTCGCAGGCGCTCTGGCACGTCCACGCCGTGGCGAAGGCGCGGCTCGCCGAGCGTGCTGGGATCGACCGCGAGCTCCTCACGATCGGGTTCGCCCGCCGATTTGCAACCTACAAGCGGGCCGGCCTCGTCTTCTCCGACCTCGAGCGCCTGCTCGCACTGCCGCTTCAGATCGTCGTCGCAGGCAAGGCGCACCCCGCAGACGATCCCGGTAAGGACGTGATGCAGAGCATCGTCGAGCTGGCACGCGATCCACGTCTCGCCGGCCGGGTCGTCTTCCTCGAGAACTACGACATCGGGCTGGCGCGGACGCTCGTCCGCGGCTGTGACGTCTGGCTGAACACCCCGCGGCGACCACTCGAGGCCTCCGGGACGAGCGGGATGAAGGCAGCCGTCAACGGGGTCCTCAACCTCTCGGTGCTCGACGGCTGGTGGGCGGAGGCATACGCGCCGGAGCTCGGTTGGGCGATCGAGGGCGCCTCGGACGACGCCGACCGGGAGCAGCTCTACCGCTTGCTCGAGGACGAGGTCGTCCCGGTCTACATGGATCGTCGCGAGGAGTGGGTCGAGATGATGAAGGCGTCAATCGCGCAGCTCGCGCCGCGCTTCTCGATGCATCGCGCCGTGATCGAGTACGCCGAGCGCTACTACTTGCCGGCGCACGCGTCTGTTCGTCGCTGAACGGGTAGACAGTTCCCCGTGGCCCCGAATCTGACCGAACCGCTCGAACGTCTCCGCGACGGCCTCCGCGCCGTGCGTCTGGAGCTCGACGTCCCGGGTGCAGACGAAGCTCGACACGTGCGCGACGACTTGATCGCGCAGGTTGATGATTACGTGCTTCCGCGCCTGCGCCAGATGGACGCCCCCGCCCTCATCGTCGTCGGGGGATCGACCGGTGCGGGGAAGTCGACGCTCGTGAACAGCCTCGTCGGCAGTGTCGTCAGTCCCGCGGGCGTGCTCCGGCCGACGACGCGCGCGCCCGTACTCGTCTGCCATCCAGACGACGTTCGCTGGTTCGAGAACGACCGAGTGCTTCCGGGCCTGCCACGGGTGACGGGCGGCCCTGGCGGCACCGGGACGCTCCAGTTGAGCGCGTCTCCGGCGCTTCCACAGGGCCTCGCGCTCCTCGACTCGCCGGACATCGACTCCGTGCTCGCGGAGAACCGCACCCTCGCGAATCAGCTGCTCGCCGCGGCGGACGGCTGGCTCTTCGTCACGACCGCGTCCCGTTACGCCGACGCGGTGCCGTGGGAATTCCTCCGCTCCGCCAGGGAGCGAGGAACGTCGCTCTCGATCGTTCTCAATCGCGTGCCCGCGGACGCCGACCGAGAGGTGCCCGGTCACCTGCGGCAGATGCTCGGGACGGAACAGCTCGGGGACTCCGACGTCCTCGTCGTCCCCGAGGTCCCGCTCGAATATGACCTGCTGCCCGCCGATGCGTTGTGGCCTGTGCGGGCCTGGCTCGACGGGCTCGCGGCCGATGCACAGGCCAGAGCCGGGCTCGTACGGAGAACGTTGCGCGGCGCGTTGGCGAGCCTTCCCGTCCGCGCTGCGGTCGTCGAGCGGGCGGCTGTGGAGCAACTCTCGGCCGCGGCCGAGCTGCGGGCCGAGGCCGACATGGCGTATGCCGAAGCGCTCCGCGAGGTGGAAGGTGCTTTACGCAGCGGCTCGCTCCTGCGCGGCGAGGTGCTCGCGCGCTGGCACGAGGTCGTCGGCACCGGGGACGTGATGCGTGCACTCGAGACACGGGTCGGTTGGCTGCGCGATCGGCTGAAGAGCATTGTCCTCGGAGCTCCCGCTGTCGACGCTGAGCTGAAGGTCACCGTCGAGCACCGCGTCGAGGCGGTCATTCGTACGGCAGCTGAACGCGCCGCCGAGCGGACGGCGCAGGCATGGCGTGAGCGCGTTCCGGGGCGCGCGCTCCTCACGATCGCGCCTGAGCTCGAGCGGGCTTCTCTCGAACTCGCCGGCGCGGCCGAGAGGGAGGTGCGTGCCTGGCAGGGTGTCGTCTTCGAGCTCGTCAGCGACGAAGGTGCGTCCAAGCGCACGACGGCACGCCTGGCCTCTCTCGGCGTCAACGGTGCCGGGCTGACGGTCATGCTCGCTGTCTTCGCTCACACCGGCGGCCTCACCGGCGGAGAAGTCGTCGTCGCGGGCGGCACGTCGGCGGTCGGCCAGAAGGTGCTCGAGGCGATCTTCGGCGACCAGGCTGTGCGAACGCTGGCCGGGCGCGCGCGCGAGGAACTGATCGAGCGCGTCGACCGGCTTCTGCGCGCCGACGCGAAGCGCTTCGACGTTGTGCTCGACGCGGCCGCCCCCGGCGCGGACAGCTTCGCGGGCCTGCACTCGGCCGTGGACGCGATCCGCCGCGCGGCGTGACGGGCGTCCTCGATCAGCGGCTCACCGCGTTGCGCGAGGCGGTTGGCCTGGCAGAAGGGCGATTGGGCGAAGCCGACGTCGAGGCAGCCCACGCTGTCGTCGAGAAGGCGGGCGTCCGCCTCGGCCTCGGCCTCGAATCGACCGTTGTGGCGCTCGCCGGCCCGACCGGCGCCGGCAAGTCGCAGCTCTTCAATGTGCTTGCTGGGGCCGAGCTTGCGTCAGTCGGACGTCGGCGACCGACGACTTCGGCCGGGCAGGCCGCGGTCTGGGGCGAGGGCGGCGACGCCCTCCTCGACTGGCTCGAAGTCACCCGGCGCCACCGAGTCGACGCCGACGGTCTCGACGGGCTCGTCCTGCTCGATCTGCCCGACTTCGACTCCGTCGAGTCGGCACACCGGGTCGAGGCCGAGCGGGTCGTCGCGCTCGCAGACCTCGTGCTCTGGGTCGTGGATCCACAGAAGTACGCGGATGCGTCGCTGCACGACCGCTACCTGCGGCCGCTCGCGACGCATGTAGGCGCGATGGCGGTCGTCCTCAACCAGGCCGACTTGCTCCCACCCGCGGATGTGGCCGCCTGGCGCAAGGACATGGAACGCCTGCTGGAGGCCGACGGCGTACGGGGGCTCCCGCTTACAGTCATTTCTGCTCGCACCGGTGACGGCATCGCTGACCTGCGCCGCCTGCTGGCGGAGCGGGTCGCCGCTCGTGACGCTGCGGTGGCGAGGCTGGCTGCCGATCTCGACCGGGCGGTTGGGCCGCTCGCCGCCGGGTGCGACGGGAAGGCCCAGGGCATCAGTCGCGAGGATCACAAGCGGCTGTTGAGCGCGCTCGAAGAGGCCGCCGGCGTCCCGACCGTCATCCGTGCGGTCGGCGACGCACACCGCCGGCGGGGAGCACTTGCCACCGGCTGGCCCTTCGTCCGTTGGGTGCGGCGCTTCCGGCCCGATCCGTTGCGACGTCTGCGTCTCTCCGATTCGCCGCAGCCTCAGGTTCGGACGTCGATGCCGCCGCCAACGGACGTCCAACGCGCGCAGGTGGCGAGCGCCGCGCGGCAACTCGCCGACGGCGCCGCATCGGGGCTGCCGCAGCCGTGGCCGCGGCTCGTGCGTGCTGCGGCGACGACCGCTGACGATCGGGTCACGGATCGACTCGATCGTGCCGTCGCCGGCGCCGACCTCAGCACCTCGCGACCACGTTGGTGGCGGTTCGCCGGGATGCTGCAGAGCTTGCTCGCGCTGGCCACGGCAGCGGGCGCCGTCTGGCTGCTCGCCCTCGCCGTCTTCGGCTGGCTCCGAATCGAGGACATCGTGCCGCTCCCCGAGCTCGAAGGGATTCCGATCCCGACCTGGCTCGTGCTCGGCGGCGCGGCTGCCGGGATCGTGCTCGCCTTCCTGGCCCGACTCGTCAACGGCGCGGGCGCAAAGCGGCGCGCCAGGCGGGCAGGCCGCTCGCTGCGCGAGGAGGTTGAGACCGTCGCTCAGGAGCTCGTGCTCGGCCCGGTCGAGCAGGAGCTCGACGTGCATGCCCGGCTCTGCGTCGCCGTGGCGACGGCCCGGAAGCGTTAGCCCGCGGTCGCCAGCGCGCGGGCCTTCTTGCCGGCGCTCGACTGGCGCTTCGACGCCTCGAGCACGAGCTTGCGTAGGCGCACGCTCGCCGGGGTCACCTCGACGCACTCGTCCTCGCGGATGAACTCGAGCGCCTGCTCGAGCGACATCGGGCGGGGCGGGATCAGGCGCACGGTCTCGTCCGAGGAGGCCGCGCGCATGTTCGTCAGCTTCTTCTCCTTGGTCGCGTTCACATCGAGGTCCTCGGCGCGCGCGTTCTCGCCCACGATCATCCCCTCATAGACCTCGATCGTCGGCCCGATGAACATCTGGCCGCGCTCCTGCAGGTTCATCAGCGCAAATGCGGTCGCCGGCCCGCGGCGGTCGGAGACGAGGCTGCCGGTCGGGCGCGTGCGCAGCTCGCCGTGCCAGGGCTCGTAGCGGTCGAAGACGTGATGGAGGATGCCGGTGCCGCGCGTCTCGGTCAGAAACTCCGTCCGGAAGCCGATCAGGGCGCGCGCCGGGACGAGGTACTCGAGCCGCACCCAGCCGGTGCCGTGGTTGACCATCTGCTCGAGCCGGCCCTTGCGCAGCGCGAGCAGCTGCGTCAGCACGCCGACGTAGTCCTCTGGCGCGTCGATCGCGAGGCGCTCGACCGGCTCGTGCACCTTGCCGTCGACGATCTGCGTCACGACCTGCGGCTTGCCGACCGTCAGCTCAAAGCCTTCGCGCCGCATCAGCTCGACGAGCACCGCGAGCTGGAGCTCGCCGCGGCCCTGCACCTCCCAGGTGTCCGGGCGCTGGGTGGGGAGGACCCGGAGCGAGACGTTGCCGACGAGCTCCTGGTCGAGCCGTCCTTTCAGCATGCTCGCCGTCAGCCTGTCTCCCTCGCGCCCCGAGAGCGGCGAGGTGTTGACCCCAACCGTCATCGAGAGGCTCGGCTCGTCCACGGTCGAGACAGGGAGCGGGCGGGGATCGTCCGGATCGGCGAGCGTCTCGCCGATCGTCACCTCGGGGAGGCCGGCGACGGCGACGATCTCGCCCGGCCCGGCCTCGTGGGCGTCGACGCGGTCGAGCGCCTCGGTCACGTACAGCTCGGTGATCTTCACGCGCTCGATCCGGCCGTCGGCGCGGCACCAGGCGACCTGCTGGCCTTTCTTGAGCGTGCCGTGCTGGATCCGGGCGAGCGCGAGCCGGCCGACGTACGGCGACGCGTCGAGATTGGTCACGAGCGCCTGGAGCGGATGCTTCGGGTCGTGCTCGGGGGCGGGGATCCGCTCGAGCAGGAGCTCGAAGAGCGGGCCAAGGTCGTCGGCGAGCGCTTCCGGCTCGACGCCGGCGCGACCCTCGCGCGCGTTGGTGTAGACGATCGGGAACTCGACCTGCTCCTCGTCGGCGTCGAGGTCGAGGAAGAGCTCGTACACCTCGTCGACGACCTCCTTGATCCGCGCGTCGGGCCGGTCGACCTTGTTGACGACGAGGATCACGGGCAGCCGCGCCTCGAGCGCCTTGCGCAGCACGAAACGGGTCTGCGGCAGCGGGCCTTCGCTCGCGTCGACGAGCAGGAGCACGCCGTCCACCATCGTCAGGCCGCGCTCGACCTCGCCGCCGAAGTCGGCGTGGCCCGGCGTGTCGACGATGTTGATCTTCGTCTTGCCGTAGTGGACGGCCGTGTTCTTGGCGAGGATCGTGATCCCCTTCTCGCGCTCGAGGTCGGTCGAGTCGAGCACGCGCTCGCCCACGTCCTGGTTGGCGCGGAAGGCGCCCGACTGCCAGAGCATCGCGTCGACGAGCGTTGTCTTGCCGTGGTCGACGTGCGCGACGATCGCGACGTTACGGAGGTCTGAGCGGCTGGCCACGCCGCCCAGGGTAGCGACGTCAGTGATCTGGGTCGCGCGCCAGCAAGCTAGATCTCGGCGTGACGCTCGGCGACGCATGCCTGGGCCCAGCGCTCGGCAACCAGCAGCAGCCGACCCGCGTCGTCGCCTCCCTCGACAAGCTCGATGCGGATCTGGTGGACGGAGGCTTCCGTCTCCCGGTCGACGATGGTCCGCCGCTCGGCGACGATCGTCACCGACTCGAGCTCCTCCAGGAGCGTGTGGGCGAGCTCGTCGATCTCGGCCTGCGTTACCTCGCGCCCGGCGAAGACGCCGAAGTTGACGCGAATGTCGCCGTCGTCGTCGAGCAGCGCGATCGGGGCAGAGTCTTGCATCGGAGAGTTGTGCCCCGCCCCGCGCCCCTTCTAACGCTCCTTCGGCTCCCAGGTGAAGCGCTTGGCGGCCAGGACGGCGCCCGCGGCGGCCCACGCGGCCACGATCGCGAGGGCCTTGAGGTTGCTCCAGGGCGCTTCGTTGGCCAGCGAGGCGCCGACCACGAGCTCGATGAAGTGCTTCAGCGGTAGGGCCTCCGCAATCGCCTCGAGCGCCGCCGGATAGTCGCGGACGCCGAAGGAGCCGGAGAGGAACGCCATCGGCAGCAGCACGACGTTCACGACTGCGGAGGCGCCCTCGGCGGAGCGAATCAGCGAGGCGAGACCGACGCCGAGCCCCGTGAACGCAACGGAGCCGAAGAGGACGAGGAATACGAGCGAGAGGACGTCCTCGGGGAACCTCGTGTCGTAGAACAGCCGGCCGAGCGCGTAGAGCACCACCGTCTGCAGGGCGAAAACGATCAGCGTCGAGCCGAGCGTGGCCGCGAAGTAGACGCCCGCGGGCAGCGGCGTCGAGCGCAGCCGCTTCAGGATCCCGTATTCGCGGCGGACCACCAGGGTGATCGCCATGCCGGCGAAGCCAGTGTTCGCGGCGCCGTAACCGACCATCCCGCAGAGCAGGACGTCCACGGCCGGATACCCGACGATCGTGCTGTCGCTGTAGAACGAGCCGAGCAGGACGAAGAGCATGATCGGGAAGATGAAGAGGAAGACCGCCGACTCGCGATTGCGCCAGAAGATCCGCTGCTCCGAGCGGAGCTGGTGCAGAAAGAGCCTCACGCCCCTGGCCGCCTTCCGGCAGCCGGGCTCCGTGGGAGGCTGACGCGCTCGCGGCGCTCCAGGAACGTGAGGATCACGCGTCGCCCTCGTCGAGCAGCTCCAGATAGACGTCCTCGAGCGTTGGCCGGCGCACCTCGAGGCCCTCGAGCTCCCGCCCCTGCGCGAGCGCCGCTGCGGTCAGCTCGTGAAGCGCCCGGGTCGGCTCGTCTGTCTCGACGACCATCAGCTCGCCGTCGCGCCGGTAGCGGATCTCCGCCTTCGCGGAGGCACCGGTCAGCTCGGAGGGCTTGCCCATCAGGATGATCTCGCCGGCGCGGAGGACGGCGACGCGATCGGCCAGCTGCTGCGCCTCGTCGAGGTAGTGCGTCGTCAGCAGCACGGTCTTCCCGAGCTCCCGCAGCGAGCGAATCAGCTCCCAGGCATTCCGGCGCGCCGCCGGGTCGAAGCCGGTCGTCGGCTCGTCGAGGAAGACGAGGTCGGGGTCGCCGACCAGGGCGATCCCGAGGTCGAGTCGCCGCTTTTGGCCGCCCGAGAGCGTCTTCACCCGGGCGTCGCGCTTCTCGTTCAGGCCGACGAGCGTGATCACGTCGTCGACGTCGCGGGGCCGGTCGTAGTATCCGGCGAAGATGCCGTGGATTTCGCGGACCGTGAGGCCGGCCCAGAGCTCTGAAGACTGGAGCACGACGCCGATCCGCTCGCGGAACGCCCGCTCCATCCGGCCGGGGTCGAACCCGAGCACCCGTACCTCTCCCGCGTCGCGCCGTCGATAGCCCTCGAGGATCTCGACCGTCGTTGTCTTCCCGGCGCCGTTCGGGCCGAGCAGCCCGAACACCTCGCCTGCGGCCACCTCGAAATCGATCCCGCGCACCGCCTCCACGCCGTCGTAGGACTTGCGGAGCCCGCTGACGGAGATCGCGCTGGTCATATCTGGCAGAGAGGTTATAATGCATCTGCCAGATATGTCAAGCCTCAGTCCGACAGCGCGCGTCATCCTTGGCCTACTCAGCTCTAAGCCCCGTACCGGCTACGACATCAAGCAGGCGACGGACCGCTCGACGCGCTTCTTCTGGGGCGCCAGCTACGGCCAGATTTACCCCGAGCTCCGGCGGCTCGAGGCGGCGGGGCTCGTGCGCTCCCGCGAGGAGCCTCGCGGTGAGGTACCGCGGCGCGTCTACCGGCTGACCGCCGCGGGCCGGCGCGCGTTCGAGTCGTGGCTGGCCGAGCCGGGCGATCAGTACGAGGTGCGCGATGAGGGGTTGCTGAAGCTCTTCTTCGGTGAGGCGATGCCGCCGGAGCGGCTGGCGCAACTCGCGCAACGACGTCGGGCCTGGTACGAGGAGGCGGCGGCACTCTTTCGCGGGATCGGGGCGCAGGTCGGGCCGATCGACGACCCCAGCGGCGACGTGCTCCGCTACGGCATCGAGCTGATGGAATGGAACGCCGCGTGGTGGGAGCGGCTCGAGCGCGAGCTCAACTGAGCTCGATCTCGAGGATTCCGGCGGTCGGAAACTCGTGGTCGCCGGCGCCGAGCGCGGCCGCGATCTCGGAGCAGTCGGGCTGGTGGCCGACGGCGACCACCGACCCGTCCGCGCCGTCCACGGCCGCCAGGACATCGTCAGCGCCCGCGCCGGGGGCCAGCCGCTCGTCGACGCGCAACTCGGCGCCCGTCGCCTTCGCGATCGCCGCTGCGGTCTCCCGTGCGCGCAGCAGCGGGCTCGCGAGCACGAGCTCCAGCTCTGCCGGCGCCAGGCGTTCGCCCAGCTCCCGCGCCTGTTCGCGGCCGCGCGGGCTGAGCGGCCTCAGCGCATCGGGGTCGCCCGGGTCCGAGTGGGCGTGGCGAACGAGGAAGAGGCGCACACGGATAGATTCACCGATATGCGCTCGTTTCGCTACGTCCTCGCGGATGTCTTCACCGACCGGCCGCTGGCAGGCAACCAGCTCGCCGTCTTCACGGACGCGCGCGACCTCGACGAGGTGACGATGCAGGAGCTGGCGCTCGAGCTCGGCCTCTCGGAGACGGTCTTCGTCCTGCCACCGCGCGCAGGCGGCACGGTGCGAGTCCGAATCTTCACGCCCCGCAATGAGCTCGCGTTCGCCGGGCATCCGTGCCTCGGCACCGCGTTCGTGCTGGGGGCGCCGCTCCAGCTGGGCTTGATTGCGCTCGAGACCGGCGCCGGGATCGTCCCCGTCGAGCTCGAGCGGGATGAGTCCGGACGGATCATCTACGGAAAGATGACGCAGCCGGTGCCGACGGTGGCACCATACGACCGCATGGACGCGCTGCTCGCAGCACTCGGTGTCGCGGTGTCCGAGCTGCCGGTCGAGGTCTATGACAACGGAGTCCGGCACGCGTACGTTGCCCTCCCGTCCGGAGAGGACGTCGCCCGGCTGAAGCCGGACCTGAACGCCCTCGCCGAGCTCGACCTCGTTGGAGCAGTGGGGTGCGCAGGGTCAGGCACGAGCTGGAAGATGCGGGTGTTCTCGCCGCTCGACGGCGTCGGCGAGGACGCCGCCACCGGGTCGGCCGCCGGTCCGCTCGCCTGCCACCTTGGCCGACACGGGCGCGTGCCGTGGGGTGAGCAGATCGAGATCGAGCAAGGCACCGAGATCGGCCGCCCTTCGACTCTCTACGCGCGGGCGACCGGTTCCGGTGACGAGATCGAGTCGGTCGAGGTCGGCGGCTCGGCCGTGACCGTCGCACGCGGCGAGTTCAAGGTCCCGTAGCCCACTCGACGGCCTCCACGTCGGGGAGCTCGGGCGCGAGCGAGCGCCAGAAGCGGCCTCCGTCGGTCGAGAGGTGGAGCCGGTTCCGGGCGGCGTAGAGCACCCGCTCCGGGTCGACTGGGTCGACGGCGACGTCGTACCCCGGCGGCAGCCCGCCTCCCGCCTCGCGCCACGTCGCGCCTCCGTCACCCGAGATCATGAGCGGCGGCCGGCGGTCGACGAGCGCGACGACGGTCGCTCCGCTCGCCGCCGCGGCCACCAGGCGCGGCAGCCCGAGCTCCGGACGCTCTCGGTCGACCTCAACCTCGATCTCGCCCAGGACGTCCTCGTTCTCGACGTCAAGCTCGAAAACGCCTTCCACTGTCCGCACCCAGGCGATCGTCACAGACTCAGACCGCCAGTTCGAGCACCCGCGCTGCTGTGGTGGCCGCTTGGCGCGCGGCCGAGACTGGCCGGTGACCGGCCGCGCGAGCCCAGACGTAGGCGGCAAGGAAGGCGTCGCCCACGCCGGTGGGGTTCGAGGTGAGGATGCGGCGGACCGGGATGCGCTCGCGCTCTCCGCGCGTGATCACGAAGCCGCCGATCGACCCCTGAGTGAGCAGCAGCTCGGGCACGCCGAGCGCGGCGACGCGCTCCTCCCCCCCGAGCGTCTCGAGCTCTTGCTCGTTGAGGTTCAGGGCTGTCACGTGCCGCAGGACGGCGGGATCGAACTCGGGATCGAGCACGAGCGCGCCGGTCTTGGCGGGACGGACGAGCGCCTGACCATCGAGGGCGACCCGGCGATCGCGGGCGAGCGCGGCGAGCACGTCGGCCGGGAAGTCTGCCCTCGTGAGCGCGCCTACCTGAACCCACTCGGCCCGCCCGACGGTGCGGGCGTCTGCGAGTGTCCACGGCGCACCCGGGTCGGCGACCGTCAGCTCTCGCTCCTCGCCCGTGTAGCGCAGCTCGAAGGTCGCCGTGCTCGGGGCGGGGAGCCAGTCGAAGGGGACGCCGAGCGCGGCCAGGGGCCCGACGAGCGCCCGGCGGTCGGATTCGGCGCAGCGGGCGACGATCCGCGAGCTGCCGCCGAGCAGCCGCAGGGCGCGGGCGGCATGGTAGGGCGCGCCGCCGACGCGCGGCGGACCGCCGTCGATCGTGTCGCGTGAGAGATTTCCGATCACCGCGATGCCGCGCACAGCGGTCACTCTAGAACCGGTGCTTGAGAAGTGCGGGCGGGTCAGGCGGCTAGCAGGCGGCGCAGGACGAACGGGAGGATGCCGCCGTGGCGGAGGTACTCGCGTTCGCGCGGGGTGTCGAGCCGCACGCGGGCGGTGAAGGTGACGTCGTCGGCGTGCACAGCCACCTCGCGGGAGGCCCCGTTCTCGATCCCCTCGATCGCGAAGCGCTCGAGGCCGCTGAGGCCGAGCGTAGCCGGAGTCTCGCCGTCGCCGAATTGCAGTGGCAGGATGCCCATCATCAGGAGGTTCGAGCGGTGAATCCGCTCGTAGCTCTCGGCGATCACAGCCCGCACGCCGAGCAAGTTCGGGCCCTTGGCGGCCCAGTCGCGCGACGAGCCGGAGCCGTACTCCTTGCCGGCGATCACAATCAGAAGCGTTCCCTCGGCGAGGTAGCGCTCGGACACCTCGAAGATCGTCGCCTCGTCGCCGGACGGCAGGTGCACCGTCCACGTTCCCTCCGACCCGGGCACGAGCAGGTTGCGCAGGCGAACGTTCGCGAAGGTGCCGCGAACCATCACCTCGTGGTTGCCGCGGCGCGAACCGTAGGAGTTGAAGTCCTTTCGCTCGACGTCGTGGTCGACGAGATAGCGTCCGGCGGGCGAGTCGAGCTTGATCGCGCCCGCGGGAGAGATGTGGTCGGTCGTGACCGAGTCGCCGAGCATGACGAGGCAGCGTGCGCCCGCGATATCGTCGAACGTCTGCGGGGTCGGCGGCATCTCGTCGAAGTACGGCGGCTGTCGCACGTAGGTCGAGCGCGGCTCCCAGGCGAACCGATCGCCCTCGGGGACCGGCAGGCTACGCCACTGATCGTCGCCGGTGAAGACGTCCGCGTAGGTGGAGCGGAACATGTCGCCGTGTACCGAGGCCGCGATCGTCTCCTGGATCTCCAGCGAGGTCGGCCAGACGTCGCGGAGGTAGACGTCGTTGCCGTCGTCGTCCTCGCCGAGAGGCTCCTCGAGCAGGTCGATGTCCATTCGACCGGCGAGCGCGTAGGCGACCACGAGCGGCGGTGAGGCGAGGTAGTTCGCCTTCACCTCAGGGTGGATGCGAGCCTCGAAGTTGCGGTTGCCCGAAAGCACGGAGCAGACAACGAGGTCGCCCTCGGTCACCGCTGCGGAGATCTCCTCGCGGAGCGGACCGGAGTTCCCGATGCACGTGGTGCAGCCGTAGCCGACCGTGTGGAAGCCGAGCTCCTCGAGATACGGCGTCAGGCCGGCGCGGTCGTAGTACTCGGTCACGACCTTCGAGCCGGGAGCGAGGCTGGTCTTCACCCAGGGCTTGCGGCGCAGGCCCCGCTCGATCGCCTTCTTCGCGAGCAGACCGGCGCCGACCATCACCTGCGGGTTCGACGTGTTCGTGCAGGAGGTGATCGCGGCGATGACGACGCTGCCGTGCTCGAGCTCGTAGTCCTCTCCGGCGACGGGAATGCTGGTGCGACCCGGGCCGATAACTGCGACGGGCACGGAGTCGGGCTCTGGCTCCGGCGAGCCGCCGGGCGCCTGCTCGGCCGTCGGGTCGCTGGCGGGGAAGGTGTCGGCGACGGCTTTGTCGTGGCTCCCGTTCGTGAGCGGGGCCGAGACGCCAAACGTGCCGAGGGAGTCGAGGAACGCCGTTTTCGCGTGCGAGAGCGGCACGCGGTCCTGGGGGCGGCGCGGGCCCGCGAGGGACGGCACGACCGTCGACAGATCGAGCTCGACCACCTGCGAGTAGGTCGGCTCCTCGCTCGGGTCGTGCCAAAGCATGTTCTCCTTGCAGTACGCCTCGACGAGCGCAAGCCGGTCCTCGCTGCGGCCGGTCAGACGCAGGTAGCTCAGTGTCAGGTCGTCGACGGGGAAGAAGCCGCAGGTGGCTCCGTACTCGGGTGACATGTTCCCGATCGTCGCGCGGTCCGCGAGCGGCAGCGACGTGAGGCCGGGGCCGAAGTACTCGACGAACTTCCCGACGACGCCGGCCTGGCGGAGGATCTCCGTCACGGTCAGAACGAGGTCGGTCGCGGTCGAGCCCTCGGGAAGCTGGCCGGTGAGCTTGAAGCCGACAACCTGCGGCACGAGCATTGAGAGCGGCTCGCCGAGCATCGCCGCCTCCGCCTCGATCCCGCCGACACCCCAGCCGAGCACGCCGAGGCCATTCACCATCGTCGTGTGCGAGTCGGTGCCGACGAGCGTGTCGGGGAACGCTTGACCATCGCGCTCCTCGACGACGCGCGCGAGAAACTCGAGGTTGACCTGATGCACGATCCCGGTTCCAGGCGGCACCACTTTGAAGTCGCGGAACGCCTTCTGGCCCCAGCGGAGGAAGGCGTAGCGTTCGCGGTTCCGCTCGAACTCGAGCTCGACATTGCGCGCGAATGCGCCGGTGGTGCCGAAGACATCGACCTGGACCGAATGGTCGATTACGAGCTCGACCGGGATCAGCGGGTTGATCTGCTCCGGATCCCCTCCGAGGTCGGCCATCGCGTTCCGCATCGCAGCGAGGTCGACGACGGCCGGGACCCCGGTGAAGTCCTGGAGCAGGACGCGGGCGGGGGCGAAGGAGATCTCGCGGCTTGGTTCGTCGGCCGCGACCCAGCCGGCGACCGCCTCGACGTCCTCCCGGTCGCCGTTCCGGAGCACGTTCTCGAGCAGAATCCGCAGCGTGTACGGGAGGCGCGCGATGTCCCAGCGCACCTGCAACGCGTCCAAGCGGTGGATCTCGAGCTTGCGATCGCCGACGGTGAGAGTGGAGCGGACGGAAACGTCATCGGCCATGCCTCGATTCAATCAGAGAGGGGTCCGACGGGCCGTTCGGGCCGTGTCCCAGGGACAGTCCCTGGGACACGGCCGGTTCCGGGTGCGAGCCGAAACCGGGAGCTATAGGTAGCGAGCCCCGGCCGCGACCCACGCAGCTTCAGGGTCTTGGCGCGAACTGGGATCTGCTCTCGCGGATCCCAGTTCTGCTTGCGCCCAAAAAGCGATCAGCGCAACCGGCGGAGCGGCACGGTCGTCGTGGGCCCGACGTTCCCGGCCCGGTCGACTGCGGCTACCGAGACGGCCGTGCGCAGCGTCGCTCGTGTGATCGTCACCGTGGGCTTCGTCACGGAGAGCGTCCGCGCCCCGATCCTGACCCGGTAACCGCGGATGCCGCCGGGGTCGCGTACGGCGGGCCACGAGAGCACCACGGTCCTGTCCGTCCGGCGGATGGACAGGGGGCGGATCGCCGGAGGCCGGGCCGTGTCGCGCAGGAGCCGGCCCTGCTCGTCCACGATCCCAAAACGCAGTTTGAAGCGGACCGTGACGGGTTGGCTCAGGTGGCCGACGGCGTCAGTGGCACGAACGCCGTAGCTGCCCGTGGCGCCGTCGGGCGGGATCAGCAGCACGGAGCGTTGCGCCACCTGGCGGACGAAGCGCCCATTCTGGTAGATGCGGTAGGCGATCGGGCCGACGTCATCGCTCGAGGCGCGCCACGAAAAGGCGACGAGCCCGCTGGGATGGTCTCTCACGACGGGCTCGGCGGGGGTCGTGGGAGCGCTTCGGTCGGGCGAGTCGAGTCGCTCGAAGAAGAGCGAATCCTGCACGTCTGTCCAGGGTCCCGAGTGGCCGTAATAGTCGTCCCGACCGCCGTCCAGCACGTGGGTCTCGAGCTCCTCCCCAGAGAGCGAGGCGGTCATCAGGTCGGACTCGAGATCGCAGACGTGGCCGTCCTCGCACGAGTTGGGGGCGGCGTCGTCGACGGCGCCGAGAACGTGAACGAGCTCGTGCACGGCCACGATCGGCCGCAGCGAGTCGGTACTGGTCGCGCCGCACGAGTCGAGGTAGATGACCGCGACCCCCGGCAGCCCCAAGCCACCGGCTGGGGCCCCCTGGCCGCAAACTCGCTCGAAGCCGGATTGCCCTGTTGGCCCGTCGTAGTAGACGAGGTAGACCTTCTCGGGCTGGTTAAAGCCGAGCTCCGAGGCGAGCAGGAGGCGGATCCGGTTGAACGCGCCGCTGATCTCGCTGATTGCCTGCGGCAGCTCGACGTTCGTGATGTCCAGCGCTCCGAACGCGCTCGCACAGGCGAACGGGAAGAGGTCGAACCGGGGCGAGCGAGCAGCGTCCTGCGAGCGCCACCACGCCTCGATCGCCGCTGCGTCGCCGACGATTCTCGGCGCGAGCTCTCCGAAGCGGTCCGGTCCGCCTAGCGGCCGAACGTATGCGACGTGCACCGCATAGCCGGGCGTGGCGTCGGGCAGCCGATCGGCCCCCGACGAATCGGTGCCGCACCACGGCATCGGCGTGGATGCATGAGCGGACGGTCCAGCACCGAGTGCGGCGAGCGCCGCCAGACCCACGAGCAGCCTCTTCACGCCGCACAAGGTACTCACAGATCTGCAGCACAGCGAGGCCGCTCAGCGCCGAAGCCGCGACAGGGCGCGGTTGGTCCACGTCACGCGCTCGGGGTCGAACTGCCCCGTCATAGCGGCCCAGTACGGCTCCGAGGTCCTGCGGGCGTAAGCCGCGAAGCCCTCTTCGCGTAGCGGCTTCCAGTCCTCCCGGTACGGCGCGATCAGGTGCTCGCGACCCAACTGGCGCGCCGAGAGCAGGAACGCGAGGCCCATGCCCGCGGAGACCTGCAGGAGCGGCTGCCGCTCTCGGTCGGCCGTGCGCTGGAGGCCCTCGTAGAGCGCTGCGAGCTCCTGCGGCGAGGGCAGCTCGCTCGCGCTCGAGCGCAGCTCCGCGAACGAGGCACGCAGCTCCGCCAGCTCGAGCGGCGGCAGGTCGACGAGCCTCGCGGTCGTCCCCGAGGTCCCCTCGAGCGCGCCGAGCAGCTCGTCTACCGTGCCGAGGTCGGCGTCATCGGCGAGCACGCCCGCACGCTTCAGCTCCGCGACCAGCGCCGCCAGGTAGACCCGGGAGCCACGGGAGATGTCCGAGGCGGCCGCGAGCAGCCAGAGCGGCGAGAAGCCGAAGGCGGCGATCGAGCCGAGCTCGACGACGTTGCCGGCGGTCTTGCGCTTCAGGAGCTCGCCCGGGTGAGGCTCCCCGGCGGGCGCCTCCCGCTCGACGCTCCCGACCAGCTCGATTGCGATCCGGAGCATGTTCTTGGCGGTCGCCTCGTACAGCCGCGAGCGCCGCGCGAATCGGGGCAGGACGACCTCGGCTGTCTCGTGCACCGCGCCGCCGAGCGCCGCGACGAGCGCCCGAAGCGTCCGCTCCGGGAGCGAGAGCAGGAACGACCGGTCGCGTGGCACGGCTAGGATGATCCCATGGTCGTTACCGGCACGCTTGAAACGCTCCTCCGCAACTCGTTCCCCGACGCGAGCGAGCTTGCGGTCGAGGATCGCACCGGCGGCGGCGACCACTTCCAGGTGGCGGTTACCAGCGGCCGCTTCGACGGGCTCTCGCTCGTCGAGCAGCACCGGCTCGTTTACGAGGCGCTTGCCGAGCCCCTCGCAGACGGGTCGATCCACGAGCTCCGAATCAAAACGAGAGGAAGCGCATGAGCGGTCTGAGCGAGCAGATCAAGGAGATCATCGAGAACGAGCCGGTGAGCGTGTTCATGAAGGGCACGCCGCAGCTGGTCATGTGTGGCAACTCCGACCGGGTGCTGCGGGCGCTGCGCGCCGCCGGAGCCCCGGTCACCGCGATCGACGTGTTGCCCGATCCGCAGATCCGCCACGAGCTCTCGGCCCTGTCCGGTTGGCCGACGATCCCGCAGGTCTTCATCAAGGGCGAGCTGATCGGCGGCGCCGACATCGTCGAGGAGCTCCACGCGAGCGGCGAGCTGCAGGCGAAGCTCGACGAGGCGTTCGGAGCCGAGCGCGAGCCGTCCGAGAAGACCGCCGCCGTCGCGGTGACGGCATGAGTGCCGTGCTGCCGGAGCCGACGCCGCCGCCGGTGCCGCCGGGACCATCCGATCCGCTGCCGGAGCCGATCCCGCAGCCGCCGAACCCAGATCCCGGCGGCCCGAGGCTCTAGCTCGCCCACCGCAACCCAGGCTTAACGCGGCTCTTATTCCGCGTTAAGACCTGCTGGATACAACGATAAGCGTGAACCGACGCGTCAACCTCGCCCGCAGCGCAGCTCTTGCCGCCGCCTCCCTCCTTGGTGGCTTGGTCGCGCTGGGCGGCGTGGCGCTGATCGGTGACCTGGGCGGCGGCACGACCACCGTGGTGCGGACATCCCCTCCCCCCGCCGCCCAGGTCTCGGACGACAAGGGGCTCAGCGTCAGCGAGATCTACTCGCGCGCCGCCTCCGGGGTCGTCCAGATCACCTCGACGGAGAACGCCGGCGAGGAAACGCCGAGCCTCGCGCCTCCCTCCAGCTTGCCGCAGGTTCCCGCGCCGGCGCAGCAGGCACTCGGCTCGGGCTTCGTGATCGACAAGGCCGGCCACATCGTCACGAACTACCATGTGATCGAGGGCGCCGACAAGATCGAGGTCAGCTTTTCCAACCAGGACACCCTTCGCGCCACGCTCGTCGGCAGCGATCCGTCGACCGACATCGCCGTCCTCCGGGTCGAGGCGAGCTCGCGAGGCCTGACTCCGCTCGTGCTCGGAGATTCGGGCGTCGTGCGTGTTGGGGATCCCGTTGTCGCGATCGGCAACCCGTTCGGGCTCGCGCGGACTACCACTGCGGGCATCGTCAGCGCCGTCCAGGAGCGCACGATCACGGCGCCGAACGGCTACCCGATCGACCACGTGATCCAGACCGATGCGCAGATCAACAGCGGCAACTCCGGCGGGCCACTGCTGAACGACCGCGCAGAGGTGATCGGCGTCAACTCGCAGATCGCGCCCGCCCAGGGCTCCTCCGGCAACGTTGGCATCGGCTTCGCCGTCCCGTCGAACACCGTCAAAGAGGTCGTCGCCCAGCTCGTCGCGACCGGCCGGGTCGACCGCGCCTACCTCGGGATCGGCGGTACCACCGTGAACGCAGAGCTCGCGCGCGTCTTCCGGCTCCCCGTCGACGCCGGAGTGCTCGTCGAGGTTGTCCGCGACGGCACCGCGGCGGCGCGTGCGGGGCTGAAGGCGGGCACCACGTCGACGGTCGTCGCGGGTGAGGGTTACACGCTCGGAGGTGACCTGATCGTCGCCGTTGCCGGCAAGCGTGTCGTTTCGCTCGAGGAGCTGCGGGACGTGCTCGCAGACCATAAGCCAGGCGAGACCGTGAAGCTGCAGATCTACCGCGGCAATCGACAGCAGACGCTGGACGTCACGTTCGGGCGGCAGCCCACGCGTTAGTTGGCGCAAGCTGAGCATCCGCGGAAGCGGACGCTTGTCGCGCAAAGATCCCTGAAGTGGCCGCAGCGCTGCCCAAAGTCGCTAGAGGCCGACGGTTCCGGACGTCGGTACATTTGCGCGCATGGAAACGGGGGAGCCACGGCGCGGGTCGCTGACCGTCGAGGACGAGTTGCTCGAGGACGAGGAGCAGCTTTGGATCGACGACGACGCCGACGACGATCACACCGGCTGGTTCTGCGTCCGCACCGATCCGTTCCCGTGCCCTGCGGCGGCGTGCACGTTCGTCGCGGACTTCATGACCGCGGCGCACCTCGTGCTCGTCTGGGAGGAACGGGACGACCCGAACCTCCTCTGGCACGCCCAGCGTGCGCTGGAGGTCGGCCGCAATCCACGCGTGGTTCCCTACGAGCGCGGGTTCGGGCCGAGCGCCTCGTACTACGCCTGGGAGGCGGCCGGGCGCCCCGTGCACGCAGTGCGTGGAAAGTAAGTTCGGCCGCAGGTTGACGCTCGGAGTCGAGGAGGAACTGATGCTCCTCGACGCGGAAACGCTTGCGCTTGCGCCCGGCGTCGAGCGGCTATTGGGACCGGAGGGCCTGAAGACGGAGCTCTTCTCCTGCCTCGTCGAGACGAACACGCCCGTCTACGACTCGGCGGAGGAGGTTCTCGCCGAGCTCGTCAGGCTGCGAGCCGTGGTTCGTGAGGCTGCTGCGAGGGAGAACCTCGCGGTTGCGGGGGCCGGCTCGCATCCGTTCTCGCGCGCGGAAGATCAGGAGATCGTGGCCGAGCCGCGCTACCTGAGGATGCTCGCGGAGCTCGGGCCGAAGCTACGCCGTCAGCTCGTCTGCGGATTGCACGTGCACGTCGGGATGGAGAGCTTTGACGGGTGCCTGCGGACGCTCGCAGCGATCGTTCCCTGGCTGCCGTCCGTGCTCGCGCTGTCGGTCAACTCGCCGTACATGCACGGCGCCGAGACGGGTGCGCTCTCGTCTCGGGCGGCGCGGCTGGCCGAGCTGCCACGCGGCGCTCGTCCGCCGTCTTTCGCGTCGCCCGAGGAGTGGGAGGCCTACATCGAGGCGACGGGGGAGGACTACACACGCAGCTGGTGGGACGCCCGCCCGCACCCACGGCTCGGCACGCTCGAGGTGCGGATCGCCGATCAGCCGACAGACGTCGGCCGCTCGGCGGCGCTCGCCGCGCTGATCCAGGCACTCTGCGCCGTGGCTCCGCCGCCGGAGCAGGGGTTACGTGATGTGTATCTCCCGTGGCGAGCCGCCGCGGCCGGCCGCGGCGAGGCTCAGACGGCAGAGCTGTTGGCGCTGGTCGAGCCGGCAGCGCAAGAGCTCGGTACGTGGGACCTCGTCGAGACGCTGCGCGCGCCGCCGGAGGCGTTACGCCAGCTCGATACGGGGCGTCGCGACGGGCTCATCGCGGTCGCCGCCGAGCTTGCGGCATTGTCGTGAGCCGCGTACTCCGATCGGCGCTCTATCCGCTTCAGCTCGTCGGCGCGAGGCTCGCCCGGCGCAGCGGCCCGGTCGTCCTCGTCGTGCTCGGGATCGCGGCCGGCGCGTCGGTCGTCTTCGGCGGCCGCGCGGGCACGCTCGTCGCGCAGGATCGCGCGGTCGCGCAAGCCGTCGAACGGATCCCGGAGGGAGGTCGCTCGGTCCGAGCGGTGTGGTTCGGCGTCCCGGCTCAGAGCAACGAGCCCCAACCCGTGCTCGAGCGCCGTGCCCGCGCCGCGCTCGAGCATGCCGTCGCCGGCTCCGCGACATCGCTCGTCCTCTTCCGGGAGACCACGATCGCCGGCACGTTCGCCGGCCTCGGCGGCGTCGAGCACCTGCGGGACTGGGTGACGCTGCGTTCCGGCAGGCTGCCGGCGCCGTGCTCACCCGAGCGCTGCGAGGTGCTGCGGCTCCGCGGCGAGGGAAGGCTGCCGCATCCAGCGGGACTACGGATCGTCGAGGTCGGTGAGGCGGTGCTCGACAATCGGGTCCTCTTCGGCGACTTTCTTGCCCCGACCGACAACGCGCTGGCCGACGCCGAGGTGAGCCCGTCGATCGCGCGTGCAGCCGGCTACCACCGGCCACCGCCGCCGCCGCTCTTCCTGGCCGACGGCGTCCAGACGCTCGCCGGGCTTTCCGCGCTCGACACGATCTACCGCAGCTACGCCTGGGTCGCACCGCTGCGGCCGGGGAAGCCGCGCCTCTGGGAGGTCGACGACCTCGCAGTCGGGGTTGCGCGGGGGCGCTCGGAGCTCCAGTCGGTGACGTCGAACTTCGACCTCGTCGCGCCGGTCGAGGAACTACGCGAGGCGCAGGCGACGAGCCGCGCCGCGGGCCGCCGGCTCGGGATCGTTGGCGGCGAGGCGGCGGCGCTCCTGTTCGCGTTCGCGCTCCTGGCGGCGATGACGTTGCGCACCGACCTCGCGGCCGCCCGTAGGCGGCTCGCCTGGTATGGCGCCCGCGGCTGGCAGCTCTCGCTCGTCACCGTGGCGGAGTCGGGCGCGCTCGCGTTGACCGGCACGGCCATCGGTCTCGCGGTCGGTGCGCTCGGAGGCGCGCTCGTTGCCGAGCGGGCCGGTGCACCCGTCGGGGACGTGCTGGCGCGCAGCGTGTTCTCCGCCGGGGGACTCGGGCTGGCGCTGCTCGTCGCGGCCGGTGCGACCGGGGTTCTCGTCGGCGCGGTCGCGACTCGGGCCGCGCGCCCGGGGTACCGGCTCGTGGACGCGGCCGCTGTCGCCGCGCTCGTGGTCGTCGCGCTCGAGCTCGCGCGAGGAGATGGGGACGGTGATCTCACCCTGTTGCTGCCCGCGCTCGTCACGTTCGCGGCGGCCGTGCTCGTTGCGCGTCTGCTGCGGCCGGCGCTGCGCGTCGTCGAGCGGCTCGCCCGCAGGCGCTCGCTCGGGCTGCGGCTCTCCTCGCTCTCGCTCGCCCGCAATCCCGGTTACGCCCTGGTTGCGACGGCGTTCCTCGTCGTCAGCTTCGGTCTCGCGCTCTTCGCCGAGAGCTATCGCGCGACGCTCGCGCGCGGTGAGAGCGACCAGGCGGCGCACCGCGTCCCGCTCGACTACGTCGTTCGCGAGGATCTGCGGCGGCTGATCCCCGTTCAGGATGCGGCGTCCTTCGGCCGCTTCCGCGAGCTCGGCGTCGACGTGGCGCCGGTGCTTCGCGTCACCGGGAGCGTCGCACGGCTTGAAGGGGAGAGCGGGATCACGCTCCTCGGCCTGCCGCCGAAGACACTGCTGCAGCTGCACGGCTGGCGCGACTCCGAGGTGCCCGCGCCGCGCCGGGAGCTCGTACGGCGTATCGATGCGGCGCGGCCACTGAAGGGACCGCGGCTGCCGCCCGCGCTGAGCCGGCTCCTCCTCATCACGACGAGCGGGGATGTCCTCCTCTTTGCCGAGATCGAGGCGCCGGACGGGCGCTTTGTCCGTGTATCTCCGAATGCGGTCATTCCCCCCGAGGCCCGTGGCGGACGCTTGGCGGGAATCGTGCTCG